>ERZ795061.767-NODE-767-length-32147-cov-7.139412_pt1 | contig 32147 bp, 32 predicted proteins | sample MGYA00375145_ERZ795061 | MGnify/ENA primary metagenome ERZ795061 (study PRJEB30190, sample SAMN05720144) | anaerobic digester metagenome | isolation source: active sludge of municipal wastewater-treating anaerobic digesters | place: USA | collected 2014-12-22 ... | reverse complement strand
ATTGAAACCAGGATTTCCACCGCTGCCGGGATGCATGGAGCTTGTCATGCGTGGAATAACAAAGATCAAGGGAATCATCGCAGCAAAGGCGAAAATATTGTAAACAGCACTTAGTCGGGCCCGTTGATCTTCATTTTCAACAGAGCCTCTTAACACGAAATAGGCAAGATAAACCAGTAGCGATATAGCGGCACCGTTTTGTTTAGGATCACCATGCCAGGGGGAGCCCCAGGTATAATTGGCCCAGATCATTCCGGTAAAAATTCCTAATAGACCAAGTAACAACCCTGTGTTAGCGAACTCAACTGCGTAAGTATCTCTTTCAAAAGAAGGATTTCGCAAATACTGAACGGAATGAATCGTAGAGATTAAGAATAAGACGACCATACCAAACCACATGGGTACATGAAAATAGAGAGCCCGGATTGTTTCATTTACTATGTTCAATCTGGGAACCTCAAAGAGAAAACCGGCAATAATTGTATATAAGAGTAATATAGCCGCTAATACTTTTAACCAGGTCTTCATGTTAATTCTTAAACTAAGAACAAGATTTTAACTGCGCCAAATATACGGGAAGAGGAGATATGACGCGGCAGTAACCAGGCAATTTATTGCCAGTAGCGTTAACAGATCATTGGTACTTACAGACCGGTCTAAACCATCGATGCAATTCTTAGTCACTTTAACTGCAATGAGAAGCACTGATATTACGATAGGAAAACTGAGCACCGCCATTAGGATATGACTATTATTGGCTTTTGCAGCAATGCCCGATAGCAGCGTTAGGGATGAGGAGAAACCCATAGTACCGAGCAATAACATGACGCTGAAGAGGCCAAGGTCTGCTATTGGATTTTTCAGAAGAACAGCAAAGAGTGCAAATCCGGTGAATGATAGGAGAACGGTAAGTAGAAAATTGTAGATAATTTTTGAAAGGATGATGTCTTCAGGTGCGGCTATGGAATAGTAATAGATATCGCGCCCCCTTTTTTCTCCGATAAAGCTTTTTGCAATGGTATTAATAACAGTAAAGAGTATGGTGATCCAGTAAAGAGCACTCCAAACCAGCGGGGTAATCTGATTTTGGCGTAAACTGAAAGTAAGGTAACATATGAAGGCTGTACTGAACAGGTATAGTAATAGTCCTGAAATTACAGACTTACGCCTGAGCTCCAGCGTTAGTTCTTTTAGAAAAAGGGCCTTAAGACTTTGCAAGTTTTTCTTCGGATAGACTTACGATTTTACGAAGGGACTTGAACCCGAGAATCAAGGCAACGATGAAAAGCCCGAAAGAAGCACCCGCAGATAATGAGATAGACAATTTGGGACTGACAGGTTTTTCAAAAACGGTAAATCCTTCTACCAGTTGAATGCTGTTAACAGTTTCTAGTGAATTTTGAAGATTAATTTTTTCTTTGTTCAGGTCAAGGATTTTAGTGTTAACCGTAGTGGGATCAAATAATATAAGATTATCCTTACTGGATTGCGTTATTTCGCCATTCGTTATTCTTGATTTTAGTTCATTAAGATCTACGAGCTCTTTGTCAATCTTCTCAATTACTTGAGTGTAGTATTTTTTTCTTTGCTCTACCCTAATCTTAACGTAGTCATTGGTCTCAAAAAAATTGATCAATCCGCTTTGTAAGCCTGGCCAGATGGAGTTATCACTTGCCTGGCAGGTTATGGTCAAATAAGTCTTTTCTTCTTCTTTTCTGCCATCTGCCTTTTCGATAGCATTTTTTACTTCCAGTTTGCCAAGGGCTAAGGCGTCCGCTGGGGTTAAGTTCAATTTAGCGGAGAGTGATTCAATGTTTCTTTCTTTTATCAGTTTATTAAGATCCTCTGCTATGGTCTTGCTATAAGACTCGGTAAGAATTTCTGAACTGACTAACATCCGGCTCTCATAGGATTTTGGAACAAACTGGTAGTAGGCCAGTCCAAGAAGGCTACCAACCAAAAATGCCCCAACGATAAGTTTAATGTTGCTTTTGATGCTGATTACTACCCGTGCCAGAAGTTCCAGCAAATCAATTTCATCAGAGTTTAAAGGTTGCTTTTGATTCTCAGTCATTGATGAAAGCTTTTAAGGATTTGCGCAAATCTAACCAGATTTGCCGTACTTTTGTGGCCAAATTATTCTTTTGTGAGTTCTGAACGCATATTAGTAACGGGTGCAGCTGGGTTTATTGGGTTTCATTTAGCCAAACGACTTATCGATCAAGGCTATGAAGTTATTGGTCTTGATAACATGAATGATTACTATGATGTCGGGTTGAAAGAATCTCGTCTGGAAATTCTGCGGAAGTCAAGCAATTTTTCAAATCATAAAATTGATCTTCAAAACAAGCCTGCCGTTGATGATCTTTTCTCTAATAAAACATTTGATTATGTAGTTAATCTGGCGGCTCAGGCAGGTGTCAGATATTCACTTACGAATCCGTATGCTTACCTGGAGAGCAACCTTACAGGTTTTTTAAATATTTTGGAAGCTTGTCGTCATTACCCCGTAAAGCATTTGGTTTACGCGTCATCCAGTTCTGTTTATGGAGCTAATCGCAAAATGCCTTTTTCGGTTCACGATAATGTAGACCATCCTTTAGCCTTATATGCAGCAACTAAAAAGAGCAACGAGTTGATGGCTCATGCTTATTCGAACCTGTATCAAATTCCTACAACAGGTCTTAGATTCTTTACGGTTTATGGTCCCTATGGAAGACCCGATATGGCGTTGTTCTTATTCACTAAGGCGATTTTGGAAGGTAAACCCATTGACGTCTTCAATCAGGGTAAAATGCGAAGAGACTTTACTTACGTGGATGATATCGTTGAGGGAATAGTTCGCCTGATTCCAAAGCCACCGACTGGCAATCCCGGATGGAGTGGGGAAAATCCTGATCCGGCTTCCAGTTTTGCTCCGTATAAGATTTATAATATTGGAAATAATCAACCTGTCGAACTCCTTCATTTTATTGAAGTGCTGGAGTCTAAGTTGGGTAGAAAGGCAGTTAAAAATCTACTCCCTTTACAGGAAGGTGACGTGCCGGAAACGTATGCAGATGTAGATGATTTGATGCGCGATGTTGGGTTTAAACCGTCCACATCCATAGAAACCGGAATCGGAAATTTTGTGAATTGGTATAAAGAATATTATAAAGTGAAATGATGGAAAAAGTAGGAATCATAGGATTGGGATATGTAGGATTACCATTGGCAGTTGAATTTGGAAAAATTTTAGATGTAGTTGGTTTTGATATCAACCAATCGAGAATAGAAGAATTAAAATCGGGGTATGACAGAACATTGGAGGTTGATAAAGACGAATTAAATTCAGCCACACGTTTGTCGTATTCGGCCAGTCCGCAGGACTTAAAACAGGTCAATTATTTTATCGTTACGGTGCCCACTCCGGTGGATGAGTATAAGACTCCAGACCTCACACCTCTGATCAAAGCAAGTGAAACAGTTGGTAAGGTTTTGAAAAAAGGGGATGTCGTTATCTATGAATCTACAGTATATCCAGGCTGTACTGAGGAAGATTGCGTTCCGGTTCTTGAAAAATTCAGTGGATTGAAGTTCAATGTTGATTTTTTCTGTGGCTATTCACCTGAACGTATTAATCCAGGAGATAAGCAACATCGTTTACCTAATATTAAGAAGGTAACTAGCGGAAGTACTCCTGAAATTGCTGAGAAAGTTGACCGGCTTTATAAAAAAATTATTAAAGCGGGCACGCACAAGGCTTCAAGTATTAAAGTTGCAGAAGCTGCTAAAGTGATAGAGAACTCGCAACGGGATATTAACATTGCCTTTGTCAATGAGCTCTCACTGATTTTTGAAAAAATGGGGATCGATACCCATGAAGTTCTTGAAGCAGCTGGTACCAAGTGGAATTTTCTTTCCTATAAACCCGGCTTGGTTGGGGGGCATTGCATTGGAGTAGATCCTTATTATCTCACCTACAAGGCCGATAGCCTGGGGTATCACCCTCAGGTAATTCTTGCGGGAAGACGGATTAATGACAATATGGGGATTCATATTGCTAACCGCGTAATCAAGTTAATGACACAAAATGATTTGCCAGTAAATAAATCCAAAGTATTAGTGTTGGGTATAACTTTCAAAGAGAATTGCCCGGATATTCGAAACAGTCGGGCGATTGATGTCATTCGCGAATTGCAGAGTTTTGGAGCCGATGTAGAGGTTTATGATCCCCATGCTGATGCTCAGGAAGTAGGGCATGAGTATGGATTATCCTTGACCAGCAAACTAAATAAGAAATACTCAGCAATTGTATTGGCGGTAAGTCACAATGAATTCAAGTCGCTTGATTGGCCTGCCATTAAGAATGATAATACAATCATTTATGATGTAAAAGGATTTTTAGATAAGACCTTTGTAACCGCACGCTTGTAATTATATGGCAACTTCAAATCACATATTGGTAACTGGTGGTGCCGGATATATAGGTTCGCATACAGTTGTAGAATTACTCACGATGGGTTACAAGGTCACCGTAGTTGATACGCTGGAGCGTAGTGAATACCGGATGATAGAAGGCATTGAATCAATAACAGGAAAGAAGGTTGATTTTCATAAAATCGATTGCCTTGATTCAGTGGCACTGAATGATTTGTTCTCTAAAAACGGGGTTACTACTGTAATTCATTTTGCAGCCTATAAGTCAGTGAATGAGTCAGTTGTTAAGCCGATTGAATATTATAAAAACAATGTGGGCTCGCTGATAACAGTGCTTGAAGTCATGAAAAAACATCAGGTAACAGACCTGATTTTTTCTTCTTCTTGTACAGTCTACGGACAACCTGATCAAATTCAGGTTGATGAGTCGGCTCCTTTTAAAAAGGCCGAATCACCGTATGGTTCTACAAAACAGATTTGCGAACGAATTCTGGAGGATGCAGCCACCGATGGATTCAGGATTATATCGCTTCGGTATTTTAATCCGATAGGGGCGCACCCCAGTGCCATGATTGGAGAACTCCCAATAGGAATACCCAACAACCTGGTGCCGTATGTTACTCAGACTGCTGCTGGTGTTCGCGAGAAGCTTACTGTTTTTGGCAATGACTACAATACACCAGATGGATCTTGTATCCGGGATTTTATTCATGTTGGGGATGTTGCCACGGCCCACGTAAAAGCAATTGACTATTTACAACAGCAAAAGGCGAATAACTTTTTTGAAGCATTTAATCTAGGTACAGGAATAGGAGTTTCTGTATTAGAATTGGTAAAGAAATTTATTGAAGTTACGGGTGTTAATTTACCTTATACGGTTGGTCCACGCAGACCAGGGGATGTTGAAAAGGTGTATGCTGATCCACGTAAAATTAATCGGGCATTCGGTTGGGCTACAAAATATGATTTGGGTCAATCCCTCCTTCACGCCTGGCAATGGGAGAAAAAAATCAGAAATCTGTAAGCGTTGATTATGGAGAAAATCAGGATGGCCGATTTACACACTCAATATCTGCGGATTAAGCAGGAGATCGATAATGCCATTCAGGAAGTATTGGAGTCAACAGCCTTTATTCAAGGTCCGCAGGTAATACAGTTTGCTGATGCGTTGGCTACTTATGTGAATTCAAAGTCAGTTATTCCTTGTGCCAATGGAACAGATGCCTTGCAGATAGCAATGATGGCCCTGGGTTGCAAACCGGGTGACGAAGTAATAATTCCGGTGCATACGTATGTAGCTACGGCAGAAGTAATTGCTCTTTTGGGATTAAAACCTGTTTTTACTGAAGTAGATCCAAAGAGCTTTAATATTGATGCAAAGCAGATCGAAGAGAAAATTACAGACAAGACATTTGCCATAGTGCCTGTGCATCTTTACGGTCAATGTGCAGACATGGAGCCCATTCTCTCTATCGCAAATAAGCATAAGATTCATGTGATTGAAGATGTTGCTCAAGCTTTAGGAGCTGTTTATACTTTTTCGGATGGACGAAAGCTGAGAGCTGGAACAATGGGGACGATTGGTTGTACCTCGTTCTTTCCATCCAAGAACCTCGGATGCTTTGGCGATGGCGGTGCTATTTTTACTCAGAGTACTGAGTTGGCTGAGAGAATTAAAATGATAGCCAACCATGGACAGAAAGTAAAATACCATCATGATATTATTGGTGTAAATAGTCGGTTGGATACGTTGCAGGCCGCAATCCTGAAAGTAAAATTGAAATACCTTGATGATTATGAAATGCGGAGAAACCAGGTGGCGCGATTTTATGATAGGGAATTGTCGCCTTTAAATTTTGTTGAGGTTCCAAATCGTACAGCAAATACTACACATGTTTTCCATCAATACACCTTGAAGACAAAGGGAATTAACCGCGATCATTTTAAAACCTATCTGGAAAGCAAAGGCATCCCTTCTATGATTTATTATCCAGTACCTCTTCATTTGCAGAAGGCGTATGAAAGCCCAGAGTACCCTGCCGGCTCGTTCAAGATTACCGAAGAGTTGTCGCGAACAGTAATTTCCTTGCCCATCCACACGGAGATGAACGAAGAGCAATTGTCTTACATTTGCAGTATCATCAAAGAGTATCCCCAATATGGCTGAAATCAAGAATTATTTTGCGCACGAAACAGCGGTGATTGATGAGGGGTGTGAAATTGGATCCGGAACTAAAATCTGGCATTTTTCGCACATTATGCCCAATTGCAAAATTGGTGAAGGCTGTAATGTTGGTCAAAACGTTGTTATTTCTCCTCAGGTGGTTTTGGGTAAGAACGTAAAAGTTCAAAACAATGTGTCGATATATACAGGTGTAGTTTGTGAGGATGATGTTTTCCTTGGACCATCGATGGTGTTCACCAATGTGATCAATCCACGAAGTGCAATTAATCGCAAAAATGAGTACGCTAAAACGATTGTAAAAAAAGGAGCATCTATTGGTGCCAATGCAACCATTGTTTGCGGTCATGATATTGGCAGGTATGCTTTTATTGGAGCCGGAGCTGTGGTTACAAAGACTGTTCCTGATTATGCATTAGTAATCGGCAACCCCGCCAGGCAGACTGGATGGTTGAGCGAGTTCGGACACAAATTGAAATTTGATACCCAGGGGTTTGCTGAATGTCTTGAGAGCAAAGAAAAGTATCAGTTGAAAAACGGAAGAGTTATTAAGTTATAGCATGAAGAATTTTGCATTAATTGGAGCGGCTGGTTTTATTGCCCCACGACATTTAAAAGCCATAAAAGAGACAGGCAATAATCTTGTAGCTGCTATGGATAAGTTTGATAGTGTTGGTATAATAGATAACTATTTTCCGCATGCTGACTTTTTTACTGAGTTTGAGCGGTTTGATCGACACATTGACAAGTTGAGAAGGCAGGGTAAAAAAGTGGACTATGTAAGTATTTGTTCTCCTAATTACCTTCATGATTCCCACATCCGTTTCGCCTTACGCCAGCAAGCAGATGCTATTTGTGAAAAACCTTTAGTACTAAATCCATGGAATGTGGATGCACTTGCTGAAATCGAAAAAGAAACAGGAAAAAAGATTTATACAATCCTGCAACTTCGACTTCATCCATCAATAATCAAATTACGCGAAGAGGTTTTGGCGGGCGATCCAACTAAAATATACGATGTTGATCTTACCTACATCACGTCCCGTGGCAAATGGTATCATCACAGTTGGAAAGGTGAGGAGGCTAAATCGGGCGGCATCGCAACCAATATTGGCATTCATTTTTTCGATATGTTGCTATGGATATTTGGAGATGTAAAGGATACTAAATTGGAGAAGTACGAACTTGACCATGCATCAGGATTTATAAAACTGACTAGAGCCAATGTCCATTGGTCATTAAGTATTAATGAGGACCATCTACCGGAATCTGCTAAAGCCCATGGCAAAAGAACCTATCGATCTTTGCAAATGAATGGTCGCGAAATTGAATTTAGTGATGGATTTACCGATTTACACACCATCAGTTACCAGGAAATACTTAACGGTAACGGATTTGGTTTGCTAGAGGCTAGACCTTCAATAGAACTAGCTCATCAAATTAGGGCTTCTAAGTAAGGCTCACTTCCAGTGTCTTTTTGTACCTTTGCCCGCAAATTTAAAGCAGCATGAAGGGAATTATTCTGGCAGGAGGATCGGGCACCCGGTTGTATCCTCTTACAAAATCTGTTTCGAAGCAGATTTTACCCATCTACGACAAGCCTATGATCTATTACCCTTTGTCTGTGCTGATGCTCGCGGATATTCGGGAGATCCTTATTATTTCTACGCCTCAGGACTTGCCCCTGTTTCAGAATTTATTAGGTGATGGCACACAACTTGGAATTAAGCTGGAGTATAGAGAGCAGCCCTCACCGGATGGTCTGGCCCAGGCTTTTTTAATTGGAGAGACTTTTCTTAATGGGGATTCTGCTTGTCTCGTGCTTGGAGATAACATTTTCTACGGGTATGGATTTTCTGGATTGTTGGAGGAGGCTGGTAAAATCAAAAATGGAGCTACTGTATTCGGATATTATGTAAATGATCCGGAGCGTTATGGGGTGGTTGAGTTTGATGACAATGACCAGGTTATTTCTATTGAGGAAAAACCTAAACAACCGAAGTCAAATTATGCCGTAACCGGATTGTATTTTTATGACAAAACGGTGGTAGAAAAAGCGAAGCAGGTAAAACCTTCACACCGTGGAGAACTTGAAATAACGGATCTGAATAGGATTTATCTTGAAGAAAAATCCCTTACTGTAAAATTGCTAGGAAGGGGCATGGCCTGGCTGGATACAGGTACACATCAATCAATGTTGCAGGCTTCGAATTTTGTTGAATCCATCGAAGAGCGTCAAGGCTTGAAAGTTGCCTGCCTTGAAGAGATAGCATTCCGCAAAGGATATATTTCAAAAGAACAATTAGCTGAGTTAGCAAAACCATTACTGAAAAATCAGTATGGCCAATACCTGATGAAAATAATGAATGAACGAATAAAAAAGAGAGCAGGCGAATGAAATTAACACCTACTGAATTTGATGGTCTCTTTATCCTGGAGCCAAAAGTAATAGAAGATGAAAGAGGGTATTTTATGGAATCCTATAGCCAGAGAACTCTTCAAGAAATCGGACTTAAAATTGATTTTGTTCAAGACAATCAATCAAAATCAAAAAAAGGTGTGTTGCGTGGTCTCCATTTTCAAAATGCACCCTATTCTCAGACAAAACTTATAAGGGTTTTGTCAGGATCTGTACTGGATATAGTGGTTGATTTAAGAAGAGAAAAGTCAACGTTTGCAAGGTATTTTAAATTGGAGCTTACTGCCGAGAATAAAAAACAGTTATTGGTTCCAAAGGGATTTGCTCATGGGTTTTTAGTCTTGAGTGAATATGCGGAAGTGTTCTATAAGACCGATGAATTTTATAACCGGGAAGCCGATGGAGGTATTAATTTCAACGATCCTTCATTAGGATTAACGGATATTTTTTTGGGTGAAAACTTAACGCTTTCTGAAAAGGACAAAAAACTTCCTCTACTAGCTGAGACCAATTTTAATTTTTAATTAACAGAAATGAAAACAATACTTGTAACAGGAGGCGCGGGATTTATCGGATCGAACTTTATTCCATACTTTATTAGTAGCCATCCCGGCTACAAGATTGTTAATCTTGATGCTCTTACCTATGCGGGTAACCTGGCAAATCTTAAGGAAGTAGAGGAAAACCCGAGATACACCTTTGTTAAAGGCAATATTTGCGACCGCGCTTTAGTTGACTCTTTATTTAAGGAGTATGGTTTTAATGGCGTGATTCATTTTGCTGCAGAATCCCATGTAGACAATTCGATTTCTGGCCCTGAGGCATTTATACAAACAAACATCAATGGAACATTTACTTTGCTGGATGTAGCGAGGAAAAATTGGATGAATGCACCCTTTGAATTTAAACCCGGAAATAAAGCAAATAGATTTTTGCATGTTTCTACAGATGAAGTGTACGGGTCATTGGGGGCAGAAGGACTTTTTAAAGAGACTACTGCGTATGCACCAAATAGTCCCTACTCAGCATCTAAAGCCAGCAGTGACCTGTTAGTAAGAAGTTATTATCATACGTATGGTTTAAATGTAGTTACTACAAATTGCTCAAATAACTATGGCCCCAAACAGCACAACGAAAAATTAATCCCGACTATTATTCGCAAAGCAATAAGCGGCCAACCAATCCCAATCTATGGGGATGGTATGAATGTGAGAGACTGGCTTTATGTTCTGGATCACGCCAAAGGAATTGATTTGGCGTTTCATAAGGGAACTGGTGGTGACACCTACAATATTGGAGGTAGAAATGAACGGACCAATAATCAAATCGTAAATACTATTTGTGAAATTTTGGATAGAAGAAAGCCTCTTTCAGGTGGTAAATCATACAAGGAGCAAATCACCTATGTAAAAGACCGGGCCGGCCATGATATGCGGTATGCCATAGATGCCTCCAAAATTGAAACTGAATTAAGATGGAAGGCAGAGGAAAATTTTGAAAGCGGAATTTTAAAGACAATTGATTGGTATTTAGCACTTCTTTAAGTTAAAAGCTTAATCTTTTACCTTTGGTAATGAAAATTTGAAATTTGACGTGAAAAAAGCCTTAATAACCGGAATTACTGGCCAGGATGGCGCATACTTAGCAGAATTATTACTGGCTAAAGGCTATGAAGTGCATGGATTGAAAAGACGAAGCTCTTTATTTAACACAGATCGAATCGATCACCTTTATCAGGATCCTCACGAAACCAATATAAAACTAAAGCTTCATTACGGAGATTTATCGGATAGTGGAAATTTGATCCGGATTGTTCAGGAAGTGCAGCCGGACGAAATTTACAATCTTGGGGCGATGTCGCATGTAAAAGTAAGTTTCGATATGCCAGAATATACGGCTGATGTGGATGGCGTTGGTACTTTGCGTTTACTGGAAGCAATCCGTATTCTTGGTCTCGAAAAAAAGACGAGATTCTATCAAGCCTCTACCTCAGAACTTTACGGGTTGGTTCAAGAAGTTCCTCAAAGTGAAAAGACCCCGTTTTACCCAAGATCACCTTATGCAGTAGCTAAACTTTATAGCTATTGGATTACTGTTAACTATCGGGAAGCTTACAATCTCTATGCTTGTAATGGAATCCTATTTAACCACGAATCTCCGCTGCGGGGAGAAACATTTGTAACGCGTAAAATTACCCGTGCTGCATGCAGGATTGCCTTGGGATTACAGCAAACAATGTTCATGGGCAATATTGATGCAAAACGAGATTGGGGTCATGCTAAAGATTATGTTGAAGCTATGTGGTTAATGCTGCAACAGAATGCTGCTGAGGATTTTGTAATTGCCACAGGCATTACTACCACAGTAAGAGAATTTATCGTCAAAGCATTTAATGAGCTCGGCATAACTATTCAATTCTCAGGAGAAGATCTAAATGAAAAGGCCATAGTAGCAAAATCTGAGAACCCTGATTTCTTAGTAAAAGCAGGGCAAGAAGTAGTTAAAATAGACCCTAAGTATTTTCGCCCTACAGAAGTTGAGTTGTTGATTGGCAATCCTGACAAGGCCAAGTCAAAATTGGGATGGAAACCAAAGTATGATTTGAATGCTTTGGTTAAAGAAATGATGGCTAGCGATTTAGAGTTATTCAAAAGAGATCATTATCTGAAAGAAGGGGGTCACAAGATTTTCCAGTATCACGAATAATGGAAAGATCATCCAAAATATACGTGGCAGGCCACAAGGGAATGGTGGGTTCTGCGATTGTAAGAAAATTGCGAGCAGAAGGTTATGATAATTTAGTTTTTCGTACTTCAACAGAACTTGACCTAAGGAATCAAAGCCAGGTTGAAAATTTTTTCGCTTTGGAAAAACCTGAATATGTATTTCTGGCTGCCGCTAAGGTTGGCGGCATTATGGCGAACAACACATATCGCGCTGACTTTCTTTACGAGAATCTGATGATTGAGAGCAATGTGATTCATCAAAGCTATATACATAAGGTGAAGAAGCTATTGTTTCTTGGATCATCCTGCATTTACCCTAAAATGGCACCACAGCCTTTGAAAGAAGAATACTTGTTATCAGGATACCTCGAAGAAACGAACGAACCTTATGCAATTGCTAAAATTGCCGGAATAAAACTTTGTGAAAATTATCGCAGGCAACATGGTTGTGATTTTATTAGTGCGATGCCTACTAATTTGTATGGACCTAATGATAATTACGATTTGAATACTTCTCATGTTATTCCAGCGTTGATTAAGAAATTTCTTGATGCATCCAAAAAAGGAGAACAAGCAGTTGAAGTATGGGGCACCGGTAAACCATTACGAGAGTTTATGCATGTAGATGACCTTTCAGATGCTAGTCTATTTTTGATGAAGAATTATTCAGGTCTTGAATTTGTAAATGTGGGAACAGGTGTTGATTTGGCGATAGCTGAATTGGCAAGTTTGATTAAAGAATTAACTGGCTACAAAGGTGAAATCATCTTTAATGCTTCAAAACCAGATGGAACTCCAAGAAAGCTAATGGATGTTTCAAGATTAACCGCATTGGGTTGGAGGTCTTCAATATCGCTGACTAGAGGGTTGAAGGAAGTTATTGAGGCTATATCCAAGACAAATGAATATCATATAAAATAGTCATGGTCGCACCGATTGCTTTATTTGTTTATAATCGGCCTGACCACACCAGAAAAACAATAGAAGCGCTTATTGGAAATGAACTTGCTCCCCAATCCAGGTTAATTGTTTTTTCTGATGGCCCGCGAGACAATAAGGATGTTTTATTGGTTGAGCAGGTACGCGATTATATCAGTACGATTAGGGGATTTGAGTCAGTAAGTATTATACCAAGCAAATCGAATAAGGGATTAGCCAATTCTATCATCTCAGGAGTAACATCGGTATTATCAGAGTATGATAAAGTAATTGTACTTGAAGATGATTTGGTTACCTCGCCCCAGTTTCTGAGGTATATGAACAATTCACTTGATTTTTATGAAAATGACGAAGCGGTGATATCTATTCATGGGTATATCTATCCGGTGAAGGAGCGACTGCCCGATTATTTCTTCGTTAAGGGTGCGGATTGCTGGGGTTGGGCAACCTGGAGTCGGGGTTGGAAGATATTTGAACCTGATGGAAAAAAATTACTCGATGAGCTTGAGAGGAGGCATTTACTAAAGGAGTTTGATTTCGGAGGTACCTATCCCTATTCCAAAATGTTAAGAAGGCAAATAGACGGAAAAAATAGTTCATGGGCAATCCGATGGTATGCGTCAGCCTTTCTCCACGAGAAGCTCACACTATACCCCGGGATGTCGTATGTTCAAAATATCGGCCATGATGCCAGTGGTACTCACAGCAGGGTAACAAATCATTTTGAAATAGATAAATTGAATGTCAAACTCCCTTCAGTTAGAATTAGTATCAAAGAAGATATTCATGCGCGCCAAGTAATTTCTGCATACTTCCATAGTATTGCCCGAAACCCGATTGAAAAACTCATTGGAGCGCAGCTGTTCTTGTGGCGAAAGTATTGGAGGTGAGATTGTCTTTGAATTTTATTTGATTAATACTTAAGTGCAATAAATCTTAAAAAAGAAATAATGGCATTACTGAGAGACGTTCTTGAGAAACAGAAATTTTACCCTGGGATTTTAGGTGTTTTTGTTAATCCCTTTTTTTTTGCGAGACGTGAGTTGATGAAAAATATTAGCAAATGTTCAGTTTTATTACATGGCAAATTATTAGATGTTGGATGCGGACGAAAACCATACAAAAGGATGTTCAGAAATGTAACAGAATACATTGGTATGGACATTGAAAACCCCGGGCATGATCATTCTGAAGAAGATATTGATGTGTTTTATGATGGCAAGATATTTCCTTTCCCTGATCACCACTTCGATTCAGTATTGACAAATCAGGTACTTGAACATGTTTTTAATCCAACAGAATTCTTATCAGAGATAAACAGAGTTTTAAAACCGAATGGTTATTTACTTTTAACTGTTCCATTTATTTGGGATGAACACGAACAACCATTCGACTATGGTCGCTACTCGTCTTTCGGTATAAAACATATACTTGTGCAGAATAATTTTCAAGTCTTAGAGTACAGTAAAAGCTGTCAGGGAACAAAAGCTATTTTTCAACTAATCAATCTTCACATTTATAAAAAGTTTTTCTCAAAGAATCGATTATTGAGATTAATACTAACGATTTTGCTCATATCTCCGTTTACAATTCTGGGTATAAGCTTATCATGGTTTGGTAAAGCCAATTCTGATTTATTTCTTGATAATGTAGTATTAGCCCGGAAAGTTAATTAGTCAGGAAAATTAATTATAAGTCAATTAGCGGATAATTCAATATGGTCTATAACTACTGTACTTTATTCGACTCGTTTTATTTGTCAAGAGGATTAGTCTTATATGAATCATTAAAGGCAACTACTCCTAATTTTAAGTTATATATTTTCGCGTTTGATACACAGGCGGACAAGGTGTTGCGTGAACTCCGTTTGCCTGAAGTGGTGGTGGTATCACAGGCTGAATTTGAAACGCCTCAATTATTAAAGATAAAATCAGAGCGCAGCAGAGGCGAGTATTGTTGGACAACTACACCCGTAATCATTGAATATTGTATTAATACTTATCGTCTTACACATTGTACTTACCTCGATGCTGATTTGTTTTTTTTCTCAAACGCAAACCAATTAGTCGATTTATTGGGTGATAAGTCGGTAATGATTACGGACCATAGGTATACTCCAAGATACGACCAATCTAAAACCAGTGGCAAGTATTGTGTACAGTTTATGACGTTTAAGAATGATAACCGAGGGATGACTGCTTTGCTCTGGTGGAAAGACCGATGCCTCGAGTGGTGCTATGACCGGATTGAGAATGGTAAATTTGGCGATCAGAAGTACCTCGATGATTGGCCCACCCGATTTGAAGGAGTGTATGAATTGCAACATGAGGGAGGGGGACTTGCACCGTGGAACATTCAGCAATATCATGTCGTTTTTAATAATAAATCATTGTCAGTAAAAAGTCGGGCAAATGCATCTGAGTGGCCGGTTATATTTTATCATTTTCATGCGCTGCGGTTTTTAGCTATTGATAAAGCAGACCTGGGCACCTACACCCTAAAAACTTACGTTATTAATTTAATTTACCGGCCTTATCTCGATACTCTGGTAAAAACAAACAGATTATTACTTGAATATGGAGTAAAATTTCCTTTGCAGAGCTATACTACAAAAAAGCGAATCCCAATTGGGATACACAAGACGCTTAGGAGGTTATTGGGTGTATACAACATTTTCAGCCTGAATAAATTAAATAACAATGTATAGTTTAAAATGTTAAAGCAATCAAATATCAGGAGTAGTTATAGGCATCAATTTAATGGCTATTTTTACTGCTTATTATAAAAGGAGAAATGGCAAAGAAACTGGACTTAAAAACATTTACAGATTCGAGAGGAAATCTCACTGTGATTGAAAGAGTTATTCCTTTCGATGTAAAACGTATCTTTTATATTTATGGGGTTGACGATTCTGTTCGAGGTGGGCATAGGCATCATAAAACCATTCAGGCGGCCATATGCATCTGCGGCAGTTGTGTTATCTATAATCATGATGGTGTGCATGAAGAAGAATTTGTTTTAGATAAACCTTCCAAATGCCTTATTCTTGAACCCAAAGACTGGCACAAGATGTATAAATTTTCAAAAGACGCAATACTTATGGTATTGGCGTCAGAATATTTTTCGGCTGAAGATTACATATACGAACCCTATAAATGATTGAGTACGAGAATTTACAAAAGCTAAATGCGCCTTTTAAGGAGGCATATGTTGAGCAGTTTAAAAAAGTAAATGAATCCGGATGGTATATTTTAGGGAATGAAGTTCGGAAATTTGAAAGTGATTTTGCTTCCTTTTGTCAAACACAGTATTGTGCTGGAGTAGCAAACGGACTTGATGCATTGATAGTATCGCTTAAAGCCTTTAGTTTCAAATCTGGTTCAGAGGTAATTGTCCCATCAAATACATACATTGCTACTATTTTATCTATCCTTCATTGCGGTCTTAAACCGGTATTAGTTGAGCCTGATATCAAGACATATAATATCGACCCTGCACGAATTGAGGAATCAATAACCTCTCGAACGGTTGCTATCATGGTAGTACATCTATATGGTAAATGCTGCGAGATGGGCCCGATACTACAGATTACTGAAAGACATGGATTGAAACTTATTGAAGATTGTGCCCAGGCACATGGAGCTAAATATAAAGGAAGATTAGCTGGATCGTTCGGTCATTATGGCGCGTTTAGTTTTTATCCGACAAAAAATCTTGGTGCATTGGGTGATGCCGGAGCTGTGGTTACGTCTGATGAGGAGTTATACTTGCAAGCAAGGAGACTAAGAAACTATGGGTCGGAAAAGAAGTATTATAACGATGTTATAGGTTTAAACTCCAGGCTCGATGAGATTCAGGCTGCGTTTCTGAATATTAAATTAAAGCATATTGATTTAATAAATAGCCATAAGCGCAAATTGGCCGAAATTTATTTCAGAGAAATAAATGACAGCTTCATCAAGCCAGTAGTAGATTCGGATTATATTGATGTTTATCATATATATAATATCCGTCATCCTAGGCGTGATCAACTGCGAGAATATCTTCTGAAGGAAGGTATTAGCACTGAAATTCATTACCCGGTGCCTCCCCACAAGCAACTGGCAATGCAAGGCGTTTTAGACTCAAGTGTATTTCCTCTTTCGGAGGAAATACATGCAACAACCCTTAGTCTGCCTATTTCTTTTTTTCATACAGAACGTGATATTCTTCGCGTTGTGGAAGTGTTAAACAAGTTTTGATAGATTTTATTGAAATAACCATAGAAAATGATAAATGTAACCAAGACATACCTTCCTGATATTAATAAATACAAGAAGTATGTTGATAAAATTTACGCATCGAATTATCTCACTAATTACGGCCCTCTTGTTCAAGAGCTTGAAGAGAAATTGAAATCATACTTGGGAGTCAAAAACTTGATTTTAGTATCCAATGGAACATTAGCCCTACAGGTGGCTTATAAGGCACTCCAATTGAAAGGAGAAGTTATTACCAGCCCATTTTCTTTTGTGGCAACAGCAAGTTCAATTATATGGGAAAACTTAAAACCGATATTTTCAGACATTGATCCGTTAACTTTTAACATAGATCCGGCAAAAATTGAAGAAAAGGTTAACGAGTTTACGTCATGCATCGTTCCTGTCCATGTATTTGGCAACCCTTGTGAAGTAGATAAAATCAACTGTGTCGCTCAAAAGTATAATCTGAAAGTTATCTATGATGCAGCTCATGCCTTTGGAGTAAAACTAAACGGGCAAAGTGTATTAAATTTTGGAGATATATCCACTTTAAGTTTTCATTCCACTAAAGTATTTCACTCGATCGAGGGTGGCGCGATCATTGTGCAGGATGACGATCTTGCCAAACAGATCAGGCTGCTCATTAATTTTGGCATACCCGGCCCGGATCGGGTTATTTCTTTAGGTATAAATGCTAAAATGAATGAATTTCAGGCAGCCATGGGTTTGTGCGTTTTGGAGGATATGGATTTGATTTTTCAAGAAAGAAAGACAATTTGGGAAAATTACTATAATGAACTTAAGGGTTCATTTGAAATGCAGGTCTTACATGCCAATGGATCAAATAACTATAATTATTTTCCTGTACTATTTGAGAATGAGGAAAAAATGCTCCGAGTGAGAGCAGCTTTGAATGCAAAAGACATTTATCCCAGGCGATATTTTTATCCTTCGTTGGATAATTTGGAGTACATCAATGCGAATAGTCCTTGTAAACATTCCAGAAATGTTTCAAGTCGGATATTATGCCTGCCTATTTATCCTGGGCTTGACTTGAACGTTCAAAACATAATAGTCTCTACTTTAAAAGATAATTTTAATTGACTTAAATAATTAATCTATGATCATTGTAGGTGCTAAGGGCTTCGCAAAAGAGGTATTGGAGATTTTACATCAAAATTCCTACCCTGAAGATAGGATTGTTTTTTTTGATAATGTGAATAATGATATTCCCGATTTGCTCTATGGAAAATTTCCAGTACTAAAAAATGAAAGACAAGTAAAGGACTTCTTTTACTCAACTGAAAATAGTTTTACTCTTGGGCTAGGTTCGCCTTCTCATCGAATGAAGTTGGGCTTACTTTTTGAAAAATGGGGAGGCGAACTCACCTCCACAATAAGCTCCAAAGCAAATCTCGGCCATTTTGGAGTCCAACTTGGCGAGGGAATAAATCTAATGACAGGCTCTACCCTTACAAATGATATTAAAATTGGAAGAGGTGCACTGATAAATTTACATTGTACAATCGGGCACGATTGTGATCTTGGTGATTTTGTAGAACTTTCTCCTGGGACCCATATTTCTGGAAATTGTAAATTGGGTAACTACTGCAACTTAGGTACTAATGCTACTGTTCTGCCTAATGTCGTTTTGGGAGAAAATGTAATAGTAGGGGCTGGTGCAGTTGTTACAAAAGATATACCATCGAATTCTTTAGTTGTAGGCGTTCCTGCAAAATTGGTGAAGGAATTACCGCTAATTGATAGCGGATTAAATAAATGAACTGAAAATAAAAGTGATAAGAGCATCTACTCCAGTTCTTTAGACTTTAGATGAAAAAAATTGCCCACATCGCAATAGATGACAAATTTATCGATGCAGCGTATCGTACCTTCGAAACAGCTTATCCTGATAAAAATGTTTTTTTTATAGTTACCCAAAATAAGAACCTTAAGTATATCAAGAAAGCAAAAGGTACACCTATTCATCCGGTCAGACTTCTGAGTAAAAAATTTATAAACTCATTAGACCAGTACGAAATGGTTTTTATTCATTGGATGGATGATTTGCGAATTCAACTATTAACCCTGGCTTCACCCTCAACTAAATTCATTTGGTTAGGGTGGGGGGGCGATTACTATGATGCTTTTGTTTATTCGCGTCAGGAAGATATGCTTTTAGAGAAAACAGCATTGTTATTTAGAAAATTAAGACTTCAATCAAACCGGCTGACGTTCGATCAAATACTTAAGCGAACAGTTAAGTTTTTTCTTTATAGTCAAATAAATAGAAATGAAGCAATTAACAGGGTTGACTTTTTCTCACCCGTGCTGAAAGAAGATTATGATCTGGTAAAAAAGAGTGTCCCAAATTTTAAAGCACAATACTTGCCTTGGAATTATGGAACTCTGGAGGATGACATGATTTCGGGTTTAGAAAGCCCAGAAATCACTGGAGAAAATATTCTTATCGGAAATAGTGCTACGCCTGAGAATAATCACCTCGAGGGTTTCGATATTTTGAATAAGGTTGACCTGAACGGACGCCAAATTATTTGCCCGTTGAGCTACGGCATTACAACGTACCGTGAATTTATCAAACAAGTAGGTGTGCAAAGTTTCGGTAAATCTTTTATCCCATTAGCAGAATTCATGCCCGTTCATGAATATGTTAAGCTTATAAGTACCTGCTCATGCGTAATCATGAATCACCTAAGGCAGCAGGCAATGGGCAATATTATAATTATGATGTATCTCGGGGCAAAGATATTCTTGCAAAAATCCAATCCGGCTTATCTTTTTTTTAAGGAACAGGGAGCGTTTGTTTTTTCAATTGATGAATTTCAGCGAGAAGGTGAAATTCTTAAGAAATTACAACCATCAGAAATTGAGATAAACAGGGCTATCTTGCGAACCCACTGGAGTAGGAAAGCGATTCAAGAGAAAACCAAGAATCTTGTAGAAGCGGTTTATTTATTTCACAGAAGCTAAAATTATATGCATCCCTTCTCTTATTTCCATAATAATTGGCTGGCTATTAAAATAAATAATGAGACAACCATCCGTATGAAAAAGTATTTCAAAGGTGTTGTTTATGATTTAGGCTGTGGTGAAAGAGATTACGAAAAAGAGATTTTGACGGTTGCCAACAAATATGTTGGACTCGATTGGTCAAGCACTTTGCATAACCTTAAGGCAGACATTGTTGCCGACCTTAATTTTGTATTGCCGGTAGAATCTGAGGTGGCTGATACGGTATTATCATTTCAAGTTTTGGAACATTTGCGTGAACCTCAGTTAATGCTCAATGAAGCCTTTCGAATCCTTAAGCCGGGAGGCTATATGGTTATCACTGTTCCTTTTCAATGGTGGGTTCATGAAGCTCCCTTTGACTACTATAGGTATACACCATATGGGCTAAAATATTTATTCGAAAAAGCGGGTTTTCAAAATATTGTTGTTGAACCAACCAGTGGGTTTTTCACAATGTGGATTTTGAAGTTAAATTATTTTACAGCCCGGGTAAGCGGGCCACGTTACGTAAGGTGGCCTGTAAAATCACTCTTTATCCCTTTCTGGTTCCTAGGCCAAGTGGTTGCACCATTACTTGATAAGCTGGATCGAAACAAAGAACTTGAGGCGGGCGGCTATGTAGTTATTGCAAAAAAGAGTTGAGCTCCAAAAAAGTAATTATACGCAGCGTACAATGGACTGCACTTTCAAGTGTAGTTGGTGCAGCTATTTATATAATCCAAATTTCTGTCCTGGCTCGATATTTAGAGCCGTCAGATTTTGGATTGATGGCGATTGGTATGGTTGTCATTGGATTCTCGCAGTCATTTATTGATTTTGGAATTAGCAGTACGATCATTCATAAACAAGACATTACACAATCTCAGCTAAGTACACTTTACTGGGTCAATGTTTTTGCCGGTGCTATAATTTTCGTTATCATTCTTCTCCTCGCTCCATTGATAGCGAGTGCCTACGGTCATGAAGACCTTAAAGGAATTTTGTTTTGGGTTGGAACTACCTTTATAATTCGCCCATTTGGGCAGCAATTTTTCGTCCTACTTCAGAAGGATCTTCAGTTTAAAGTAATCTCAATTATAGAATTGATATCTAAAATCGTTGGATTAGGTGTCGCTGTTGGGTTGGCAATAAATGGATTTGGGGTCAACTCGCTTGTATTCTCAACAGTAATCATGACTATAGTCTGGACTATTTCATTTGCTATTATGGGATTGAAGCATTACGTCATTCAATTCCATTTCAAGATTTTGGAAATTAAAGAATTTCTTCTCTTCGGCTCATTTCAGATGGGAGAAAGAGCCATCAACTATTTTAGTTCAGAAATTGACACTTTACTTATTGGCAAACTACTTGGCACCCAAGCGTTAGGTTTATACAGCATTGCAAAACAGCTTACAACCCGGCCCTTTGATATTATCAACCCGATTGTAACCCGCGTCACATTTCCTGTTATGGCGAAAGTTCAGGATAACATAAAAAGCGTAAGAGAAATTTACCTGAAAACAATAAATTATTTGTCTTCAATAAATTTTCCGATTGCAACAGTAATCTTTATTCTGGCGGAAGAGATTACACAACTTTTCCTTGGTGAGAAATGGCTTGCAGCGGTGCCAATGATCAGGATACTTGCCGTTTGGTCTGCCATTCGATCGACCAGTAGCCCTGTGGGAACGTTGCTCATGGCGGTTGGGAGATTTAGACTTGCCTTTTATTGGAATCTGGGCCTATTCTTTTATGTGCCTTTGGGTATTACCATAGGAAGCCAATTTGGTGTAATGGGCGTTTCATGGAGTTTGCTCATTGTAATGATATCATTGATAATCCCAAATTGGTATTTTTTAGTTCGCCCCTTGTGCAATGCCCGTTTTGTAGAATATCATAAACAAATTCTTTATCCCTTTTTAATTTCAGCTTTGACCATAGTAATTGCAAGCGTGGTATTGACAATGGTCAGTGGAATGGTGGCCCGAATTATTGTTTCGGGATCTATCGTTTTGATAATTGTGATTTCCTTAAATATGTGGTTGAACAAACAAATGATAAACGACCTCACTAGATTAAGCGATCGATGAGCCGGTGTTTTTTTAAATCTCCGTTCATTGGTAAAGCAATAATTTAGTTATACTTTATATTTTGTAGTGTGAAAATAGAAGCCAAAAAAATTATCCCTGTCGTTTTTCTTTTTTGCGTGGCTTTGTTTCCATATATCTTGCTTTTCTGGCAGAAATCCTTGCCAGTTCTTGGCATTAAATTGAACTGGATGTTATATCCGGTCCTACTATTGGGTGTAGGTTTTACGATTTTTGTCCGAAAAAGGATACCTCAGGCCACTTACTTTCTCTGCCTGTTCACTCTGTTTTACTTACTGTTAACGATAGTTAGAGGTGAATCCCCAGAGACCGTGTTCCGTGTTTTTACCGCAGTCTTACCGTTTACGTTTATCGATTTTTTCTATACGAAACCTATTTCGAATAAAACGGTTAAGCTTTTTTGGATTGTTTACTGTATTTGTTTTTCTGTTCCAGTCTATTATGCCTACCTTCAATACATAGGTGAGATGCCTTACTACGACTATGACAGCTTGGGAGTGGGTGGTCGAATTTCAGGCGGCTACAATAAACCCATGAATTTTATTGCTTGCTTGTTTCCTATTTACATTACCAGTTTTTATTTCATTAAAGTTCAGAGAAACAAATTATTAGGGTACTCTCTAATCTTTTCTATTTATGCATTCTTGATAGTTATTGGTCATCGAACATCCCTGGCGGCATTCTTGATTATCTTTATTTCATCTTTTTTTAGCCGGACCACAGTTAAAATCATTTATAATTACTACAAGAATTTTTTGAACTTTTTCGTTGGAGTATTTTCTTTCTTGATGTTCTATTTTTTTTACAGTGCATTTGGAATAGTGGAAGTGAGAGCGTTACGGGGAAGAATTGAAATGTGGACAGCACATGCGGAGACCTTTTTTAGTGGAAGTTTCTTTAACAAATTATTTGGCTTTCAAAAGATATTAGCTGATCCTAAATTTGCTTATGAACCGCTTCTTGGCCCGCTGGCAATGGAAGAGGCTCACAATAATACCTTTAGGACGATTATTTTCTTTGGGGTTGTTGGTTATTTCTTCTATAGCCTTTTTATTCGATGGCTGGTAATTCGGGTGTACCACTCTACCGAAGATTGGAATATCCGCTTTATACGTTTCTCATGTTTTACGTATTTATTACTATATATGATTACCAATGAACCTACATACTATGGCGGCTATTTGTATCCGATACTAATATGCATTTTGCCAATTTTTGTGCTAAATGGTAAAGATGAAATGAGCCGCAGGCTTGTTGGTAATTAGATTTAATAAATGAGAAAAGAACTTTTTCATCGCAAGGCAAGTGAAGCTATTTTGGCTGGAATATTCTTGCTAATGTTCTTTTCGGTTCGCATCACCAATATCCTTATAATACTTTATGTCATCAATTGGCTTGCAGGCACCTCCTTAAAGACATGGAATTGGCAAAAGAGAGATTGGCTGGTACTATTGATTATTTCACCGTGGCTACTTGAACTAGTGAGTGTCCTCTACAGTACTAATATGGTAATTGGCCTCCACCAGGTTGAGAAAAGGTTGGCTTTATTAGCTATTCCAATTGTAACCCTTCACTCTACGGGCAATGCCGTAAAAGATCGGGTAAAGGTATTTCGCATGGCAACAATATGTACCGTGCTGGTAACATTATACTGCGTTTTGGTTGCCACATACAATGGTGTAGTTCACTCAGCTAAAATGGCCTATTGGGAAGATTTTACGCAACCTATAATTTTCGCCCCCGTCTATTTATCTCTCATTATAAATATAGTGTCCATCTGGATTATTAGTAGATTAGTAAAAGAATGGATTACCCTACCACTGATTCAAAGGATTTTTTACCTGAGTTTGATCGCTTATTTTGGCATCATCACATTTCTGGTGGCATCCAAACTACATAGTGTGATTTTCGTCGCTATTTTAATCATCGGTGTAGTTTTGATTTACAGAAAACATGTGGTTAGCTGGAAAGCATCTCTATTTATTTTAGTCCTACTTTTCGTCATTGGGTTTTCTGTTTCCAAAAGCGAAATCAAGGAGCGCTTTGCGCACATTCACAATTTTACGGTTCCGAGCTTCAATGCCCCTGATATAGAGTTTAACGAACTTACACTAAGGCTTACAATTTTTGAATGCGCAATCTATATTATTGTGGAAAATCCAATCTTTGGCACAGGGGTCGGAGATGTGATGGCTGACTTAGAGTCTGTATATCGCAAGGTCGATTTCAAATTTGGCTACAACAACGCATACGACCCTCATAACCAGTATTTGCGCGTATGCCTTGGTACAGGTGTTATTGGCTTGTCCCTTTTTCTAATTTCACTGATTACGGTTCTTAGTAGGGCATTGAGGTCTGGGGATTGGCTAGTCGTAGGTTTTATGACCGTCTTCTGCACTTCATTCCTTTTCGAGTCGATACTTGAAAGGCACAATGGTATAATACCATATGCATTCTTTTATTCAGTACTTATTTTTGGCATTAACAATAGCATAAAGACAAATGCGAAACCAGAACTAATTAGATGACTTTGATGGAGAATTTGTTTAAAGTCACAAAATTCAGAGTTAATTATGCCACAGATACAATTTACAGTATATAAAAGTAGAATCGATATCCAAGCACTATGGGCAAATGAATAAGCTTATCCCCAAGTCGAATGTAGCTGGAGTACCCATTTCAAAATATGATCTGGCCGAAACGCTGCAGTTGTTTTGTAACTTTATTGACAATAAAGAGAAAAGGAGAGTCTGTGTTACACCTGTCAACAACATTGTTTGGGCAAATCAGAATAAGGAATTAATGACTCTCTATAACACGTCTGATATGAACTTGGCGGATGGCGTTCCGATTGTTTGGGCTTCGCGATTTCTCAAGGATCCTGTTCGTGGCAGGGTCACAGGTCTGGATGTGCTTCCGGAATTCAGCAAAATTGCGGCTGTTAGAGGATATACTTCGTTTTACATGGGCGCCAAAGATGGCGTTGCAGAATTATTGGCTAAAAATTTCTCTCTAATTTACCCTGGTTTAAAAATTGTTGGTTGCTACAGCCCACCATTCGCTAAGAAGTTCACTGACATTGAGAATGAAAAGATCATTTCAATGATCAATAATTTAAAGCCTGATATCCTATGGGTTAGCCTCACCTCGCCTAAGCAAGACTTCTGGATTGCGGAGCATTTCGAACGGCTCAATGTTAGAATCGCTATCGGGGTTGGAGGAGCCTTCGAAGTTTGTTCAGGGGTGATCGATCGGGCACCTAAGTGGATGCAACGAAATGGGCTTGAATGGTTTTATAGGTTTTTAAAGGAGCCAAGGAGATTATTTCGAAGATATTTTCTCGAAGCTCCTCTATTTTTTCTACTAATCTTACAGCAGAAATTTGATAAAAGAAAAAAGATTGTGTAGGGCAATATGATGTCGGTTAGTCGCAGGCAAGAAATTCTTTGCTGGATGCTGAAGATTTTAGTGCTTAGTGTTCCATTGTCATCATTTCTTTATGGGTAAAGTAAACAACCATTCAGAGTGGCGAAAGCATAAGGAATTATATAATACTTAAACAGGTAATCTTTGTGTGGATGAATCAATTGTTTCAAATTTTATTTTATCTTTTTTGTTTTACAATACCCTTAAATCAATTTATAAATGTTCGGGTATTAATAGCGACTCTCATCGTTTCATTTTTTGTTAAGTCACATCAATCTTATGATCATCTTAGAAAATCATGGGATATTGTTATTTATATTCTCGTATTGGTAATAGGTCTTGCGTATTCTGATGATTTGGCTTTAGGGTTCCGAATCATAGAGACTAGTTTTAGCTTTTTGGCTTTGCCAATCATAGTGAACAAGATTCAATATTTAGAAGAATTTAGTGCTGAGAAGAGTTTTAGAATATTTTGTTATGGCTTATTTGTGGCATGCATGATTTGCTTGATAAATGCTACTATTCAATTTATGAGTAATGGTGATTTGCAATCCTTCTTCTTTTATGAACTTACAGGCATTATTAATTTCCATCCAACCTATTTGGCTTACTATATTATTTTTGCCATTACCTATTATCTATATGTTGTTTATTATGATAGTAGGAAGTTTGAAAGAGTTTCAGGGATTTTACTTGCCTCTTTTCTGTTTTTAATGTTACTCTTGACAGGTGGTAAAACAACTTTTGTATGCCTACTTCTAGTTTTTTCTTTCTTCATTCTTAAATTTCTAGTTGAGCGGAGAACAAGTCAAATGACTTATTCTATTCTTCTTATATTGAGTATGTTAAGTTGCTTATTTATTGTCAATCATCTTGAGGGCGACTTTCGATATTCTGCATTAAGCGATTCATGGGAAAGAATGATTTTGTGGGAATCTGCATTTAAGGCAGTGCCCAACGTGCTTTTTGGAGTTGGTACTGGGGATTATCGGGCGGAATTAAATAATTATTACCTCACTCATCAATTAACTCAATTTGCGATCGAGAATTTAAATTCTCATAATCAAATAATTCAACTTTTATTCTCGAATGGAATTTTGGGCGTGCTTTCATTTATTTTCCTTCTCTTACGACCTTTATATTTGGCTGTTAAGTCTCAAAATATGCTATTTGTTTTAGTTTTTTTTCCTTTTATCATTTATGGTATCACGGAGGTTTTTCTTGGCAGATATCAGGGGGTTGTTTTTTTTGTTTGGTTACATGAGATATTTGTAGTGTCATTGAGGGCTGAGAAGTTGAAAATAGTAGAACAGATATCGATAAGCACCGCTAAGTAAGGCAAATGTCAAGTTTAATAAAGTTACTTTTCTTTTTTGTAGATACTTGTCTGCTGAACATAGCAATGGTTTCGGCTTTTTATTTCTACGATAGCTCTTTTTGGAGTGTACAGAAAACAGATGTTATCTATTTCGTTATTTTCGGAAATGTCTCATGGCTTTTTTTAGTATTGGTTTCAGCGCCCTATAGCCTGTCTAAGGATTGGGCTGTTTCAAAGATCATAAAGAATCAGCTTGCTTTCTTGCTTATTCATCTGTTAGTGATATTTTCATTGATTAGCTTTCTTAATAAGCATTATGAAATATTTCAGATCGGTTTATTTTACTTATTGTTTACCATCTTATTTTTTAGTTACCGGATAGCATTCTATTACTTAAGAAAACTTTTTATAAAGACGTCAGTCCAAAAAAAATATATTTTAATTGGTCGTAATTCTCTTTCTCATGAGGTTAGGAAATTCTACCTGCTCAATCCTGAAATGCAATACAAATTTATAGCCTATGTTGATTATGTAGGGAATGAATTTCCACTAGATGAAGTGCACAAGATATGTGAATTGCATGACATACATGAAATTATTTGTTGTTCTCCTGAGGTGAGTGAAAGTTCACTTCAGCAATTAGTGCAGTTTGGCCTTGATTCTTTAATAAAAGTTAAAATCATGTCCAGTGTTGGTGACGGGATTTCACAGGCACTAGAATTTGAGCAAAATGATAAACTACCTGGAATTAATTTATCAATTATCAAAATTGACGATCCAAGAAATCAATTACTAAAGAGACTTTTTGACGTAATTTTTGCTACTCTAATTTTTTTCCTTGTTTTATCATGGCTAATCCCTCTGATTGCTCTTTTAATAAAGATTGATTCACGCGGCCCTGTTTTCTTTATTCAGCAAAGAAATGGAGAACGAAATAAACCTTTTGGTTGCATAAAATTCCGTACCATGATTGTTAACAATGAGGCAGATGTGAAGCAGGCAACAAAGGATGATTCTCGAATTACCCGAATGGGTAAATTCCTAAGAAAAAGCAGCATAGACGAATTCCCGCAGTTCATAAATGTTCTTACTGGTGAGATGTCATTAATAGGGCCTAGACCGCATCCAATAAAACTAAACGAGAAATTTGCTCCGCTTATTACTAATATTATGTCCCGCCATTATGTAAAACCCGGAATCACAGGCCTTGCCCAATGCATGGGCTATCGGGGCGAAACCCAGACACTGGCTGATATGGAAAACAGAGTTCGGCTGGATCGCTATTACATTGAAAACTGGACGTTTTGGTTAGACATTAAAATCATTTTCCTTACAGTGGTTAGTTTAATAAGAGGAAGTGATAAGGCATTTTAAATTCTCTGATTATCATTCGAATATTCTCCTATACTGCAATTTCATTCCTGATCTCATTCTTGTTCTTCCCCGTATTTATCAAGATTCTGAGACAATGGAATCTTTTTGATTCATCCGGAGATCATAAAATTCATTCATCCTTTACCCCGTCCATGGGTGGCATCGCTATTTTGTTGGGGGCATCTATTTCATTAGTCATGTGTTTGTCTTTTCAGGAGTGGGTATCAATGAGATTTTTCTTTATCTCTATTGCGCTTATGTTTATTATTGGTCTTCGCGATGATGTTCTTGCCCTTACTCCAAAACAAAAACTTTATAGTCAGTTTTTGCCAGTTCTTATTTTGGTCTTTTTAGACAATACAGTACTTACATCAACCAATGGACTAATTGGAGATTTTATTTTTCCTGAATGGGCTGGCTTTATCATAAGTGTGTTTGTATTAATTGTTCTTACCAATGCCTATAATTTAATAGATGGATTGGATGGACTTGCCGGGACAATTGGGGTTATAATTTTGGGATTTTACGGGACGTGGTTTTTTGTAATTGGAAGTACAGCCCTTGGTTATATAGCCTTCTGCTTCGGTGGAGCATTGCTTGCATTTCTTTTCTTCAATTGGCAACCCTCCCGGATATTTATGGGGGATACCGGGGCCCTTATGATTGGACTGCTTATCTCATACTTGTCATTTCAGTTTATTAAGGCAAATTATGAGTTGCCAGATCAACACCTATATAAGTTTTCGTCATCAGTGGCTACAGCAATTTGTATTCTCATCATTCCGGTCTTTGATACGTTGCGGGTAATTATATTGAGACTCAGGAAATTTCAATCTCCCTTCAAGGCCGACAAAAACCACATCCATCATCAGTTTTTAAATCTTGGTTTTTCGCATGCAAAATCGGTGCTTTCCATTTCAATGATTAGTATTTTTTTTCTTGGGATTGCCGTACTTTTGCGGAACCAAAGTGATATCTTGATTTTATCTATCGTCTTGGCAGTGTGCCTGATCATCAACTACACTTTGAAAATCGCTCAACAGAAAAGGATAATTGAATAATGGAACAGCGGATAAAGGCAATTGAAGAACAAATCAGTTCTTTCTTGATTAAAACCAAGGACGATCTGGAACAATACCGGCTTCAGTTCATTAGCAAAAAAGGAGTGGTAAGTTCTTTGTTTGAGGAGCTTAAGACTGTTGCTGCTGAGCATAAGAAGTTAATGGGCAAATCCTTGAATGATTTGAAGAAACTGGCAGAAGAAAGATTTCAGACCGCCCAGGAAACATTAGAAGCAGGTATTTCATCAGCTCAAGATGATTTTGACTTAACGCTTCCGGCTGTTTCCAACAAAATAGGCAGCCAACATCCCTTAAATCTTACCCGGTATCGGATCATCGAAATTTTTGAACGCCTTGGGTTTAATGTTGAGGATGGACCTGAGGTGGAAGACGACTGGCATAACTTTACGGCATTAAATTTTCCTGAGAATCACCCTGCGCGTGAGATGCAGGATACATTCTTTGTAGAGAAAAACCCAGATGTACTACTACGTACCCACACATCGAACGTACAGATTCGGTTGATGAAGGATAGCAAACCTCCTTTCCGGGCGATTATGCCGGGTCGGGTATATCGCAACGAAGCTATATCCGCCCGGGCACATTGTTTCTTTCACCAGGTGGAAGGTCTTTATGTCGATAAGAACGTAGGCTTCTCTGACCTCAAACAAACCTTATATCATTTTGCCAAGGAAATGTTTGGCAAGGAAACCAAAATCAGGTTAAGGCCTTCCTTTTTTCCGTTTACAGAGCCAAGTGCGGAGATTGATATCTCGTGCCTTATCTGTCATGGAAAGGGTTGCAACGTTTGTAAGTATTCAGGGTGGGTCGAGATTGCCGGCTCAGGAATGGTACATCCCAACGTGTTGAGAAATTGTGGAATTGACCCTGAAGAATATACAGGCTTTGCTTTTGGAATGGGCATCGAACGTATTACCATGTTGCGCTATAGCATCAATGATTTACGATTGTTCTCTGAAAACGATATTCGATTCCTCAGGCAATTTAAGCCAGTCATATAGCTTTGTCAGAATGAAAGTTCCTTTCATTAACCTGGCTGCACAATACAAATAGAGCAAATACAAAACTATGCGAGCGGCAATTAACATCAAAACTGTAGGGATAGCCGGGGCTGGCACGATGGGGCAAGGCATTGCGATTTCATGTGCACTTGCCGGCTACGATACAACCTTGTACGATGTAAACTCAGATTTTTGCAGAAAAGCCATAAACCTCATCCAGGGTAGCCTTAATCATTCAGTAGCTAAAGGTAAGTTAACACAGGAAGCAAGCGATGAAGCTTTCAATAGAATCACGATAGCTAATCAGTTAACGGATTTAAAGGCAGATCTTATCATTGAAGCAGTAGTTGAAAATCTGGAAATTAAACAAAAGCTATTTGCTGAGCTTGAAGGAATAAATTCGGGGAAGGCAATCTTAGCCACCAACACCTCATCTATTCCCGTTTCCCAAATTGCCGCTCAACTTCAGAACCCATTAAAATGCGTTGGTCTACATTTCTTTAATCCCGCTCATTTAATGAAGTTGGTTGAAGTGATTTCCGGATCTCAAACCAGTGTGGAAATTGTTGCAGCGATGAAACAATTCGCAGTTTCAATTGGAAAAGTACCTGTTGAAGTAAAAGATTCTCCTGGTTTTATCGTTAACCGGGTAGCACGGCATTTTTATGTTGAATCATTAAAGGTTATAGAGGATCAGGTTGCATCGTTTGAAACCATTGATCAGTTATCGAAGAGTGCAGGTTTTAAGATGGGACCATTTGAACTGATGGACCTGATTGGCATTGATGTGAATTATGCGGTAACTAATTCGTTGTATGAAGGATTTAACAGAATTTCAAAATTCAAGCCCAGTGAGATTCAAAATCAAAAAATAAGAGTAGGGCACCTGGGGCGAAAAACGGGGAAGGGTTTCTATGACTATTAAAAAAAGTAAATTCTTTCTGGTTCTTTTAAGCTTGGTGGGGTGTACCCGCGACTTATCGGATGACCCGATTCCAATGATACCTTTTGTTGATGTGGTAATTAATTTGAATCTGCCTGAATACTTAAGCCTACGAACAGATGGAGGGAATAAGGAATTAAGTACCGGAGGTGTTCGCGGTTTAATTATTTATAGAGTGAGTGCAAGTAGTTACATAGCCTACGAACGCAATTGCTCTTATCACCCCAACGAAGCCTGTGCGACTGTAAATGTGCACAGTTCAGGTTTTTTTATGATTGACCCTTGTTGCAGTTCCAATTTTAGTTTTACCGATGGCACACCAACAGGGGGACCTGCCTGGCGACCTTTGCAACGGTATCGGACTCAACTAAACGGCACGACTCTTACCATTAGTGACGAAATTATAAATTAGCTCTTCGTCTCTTTTCTCAGGTTGCTGTTATTCTTACTGTATGTAAAGTAAATGACTAATCCTGCGGCCATCCAGATAAGTGCCGAGATCAGGGTTTCATTACTAAGTGAGAAAATCATTGCAGAACATACCAAAATTCCCAGTATTGGAACCAATGGAACCAGCGGTGTTTTAAATGGCCTTACTGCATCAGGATTTTTTACCCGTAAGATCCAGATGCCAACGCATACCAACACAAAGGCGAACAAGGTTCCGAAACTGGTAAGATCGCCAGCCACGCTTCCGGGCACAAACCCGGCAAAGGCCCCAACGAAAATCAGTAGCAGCCAGTTTGCTTTAAAGGGCGTGCGATGTACAGGATGTAATTCCGAAAATACTTTGGGCACCAATCCATCTTTCGACATTGAATAAAACACCCGGGATTGCCCCATTAACATTACCAGAATCACAGAAGAGAACCCTGCCAGGATTGCAACTGTAATCAGGGTTGCCAGCCAGCCAAAGCCTGGCATATAGTTTTGAATAGCATAAGCTACAGAAGC
>ERZ795061.755-NODE-755-length-32317-cov-6.591563_pt1 | contig 32317 bp, 27 predicted proteins | sample MGYA00375145_ERZ795061 | MGnify/ENA primary metagenome ERZ795061 (study PRJEB30190, sample SAMN05720144) | anaerobic digester metagenome | isolation source: active sludge of municipal wastewater-treating anaerobic digesters | place: USA | collected 2014-12-22 ... | reverse complement strand
GCATCCTGAACCTGCTACCAACGAAAAAGGGGAGCGCGGCGAACCGTGCTCCCCTTGATTTTTCCTTGTCGCTCGTGGCTATCGGACCGCCGCCTTGATCCAGTTGTTGAGGAAGTTCACCGCGGCCGCCTTGTTTTCCAGACGCAACGGCGGGCGGGATACCTGCTCCTTTATCTCGATCACGCTTCCCCTCCCGATCCATGAATCCAGCGTTCGGGGAGTGGTGCGGATTGCTTCCGCGGGTAACTCGGTCATGATCACCAGGGGGCGGTCGCCGTATTCGGCCATGATGGCGGGCGTCGTAAGCCGGCTGGACTCAGGAGGGGAGAACAGCGCGACCGCGGCGACCGTCGGGTCGGCAACAGCTTCATGCAATCCGCAGTACCCGCCAATTCCCGCTCCCAGAACGACCACCTTCGCGCCGGGGCTTTTGACCGCACAAATGCCACAGCGGCTTTGACGTCCTTTATGTAATACGCAAGCGCGCGCAGTGTATCGTTTCCCACCCAGACAGGGGGCGCATTAACGGGCATCTGGCTGTCGCCCTGATCGCGCAGGTCTACGGTAAGCACGGACCATCCCGATGCGGCAAACTGCTGCGCCGTACTGGCCCACGTCCCGCGGGAATGGGTTAATGCGGGCAGGCAGACGATAGCTGCGCGTGAGTTTGGAACACCAAACCACGTTCCCACGAGTTTCACGCTGTCCTCGCTGATTATCTCTACGGTCTGCGCTTCGACCGCGACAGGCGCGGGTTCCTGCTTCTTTCCGCCACAACCTGCGATAAGCCCCGCGGCTCCGACCACGGCACACAGAACGATTTTCCTAACCATCGCATCCACCTCCCGGCATGGAACGCCGTTACGTACCCTGTCACCAAGGCTTCTGGAAGGACGCTAGTAACATAGGGTCTTGATTGCGAAAAACCAAACCGCTGCACGCAAAATTCTTCGCGAATTAACCTACGAGATGGCCGGATCCGGTTTGTCCGGGTTTGCAAGGAGGTCGCGCATGGCTTTTTTCAGGTCATCCCGTGCGAATTTGCCCTGCCGGGTGAGTTCCGTCAGCGCGGAGAGCGCGATATGCTCCGCGTTCACCTCGAAGAAACGTCTCAACGCGCGCCGGCCGTCGCTTCTGCCGAATCCGTCGGTTCCGAGGCAGACCGGCGGCGTGGGAAACCAGCGATCGATCGAGGCGGGCAACGCTTTCACATAATCCGAAGCCATCACAAACGCGCCTGATTCCTGTTTCAGCGCCGAGGCAACGTAGGGTTCCTTCGGCGGGTCGAGCGGATGAAGGATGTTCCACCGCTCCGCAGCAAGGCCGTCGCGGTAGAGCTCCTTGTAGCTCGTGATGCTCCACACGTCGGCAGGCACGTTGAAGACGTCTTCCAGCAAGTGCTGCGCCTTCAGAGCTTCGTTGAGAATGGCTCCGGAGCCGAACAGGTTGGCTTTTGCTTTCGAACTCGGCAACGACGCCGGGCGGAATTTGTACATGCCTTTCAGGATCGCGGTGGGATCCACATGCGCAGGCATGGCAGGCATCGGATAGTTCTCGTTCTCCACCGTCACATAATAGAACACCGACTCTTGCTCCTGATACATGCGGCGCATTCCGTCGCGTATGATGACGGCGAGTTCGAACGCGAATGCCGGGTCGTATGCGACAAGATTGGGCACGGGATACGCGAGGAGATGGCTGTTGCCGTCCTGATGCTGGAGGCCTTCACCTGCCAGCGTTGTTCGACCCGCGGTTCCTCCGATCAGGAAGCCGCGGGAACGGATGTCTCCCGCCGCCCATACGAGGTCCCCAACGCGTTGCAGGCCGAACATGGAGTAGAAAATGAAGAACGGGATGGTGTTCACGCCGTGAGTCGCGTACGCAGTGCCTGCCGCAATGAACGAGGCCATCGAACCCGCTTCCGTGATTCCCTCCTCAAGAATCTGTCCGTCCCTGGCTTCTTTGTAGTAAAGCAGGTTGTCCCTGTCCACCGGATCGTACAACTGCCCCACGTGGGAGTAGATGCCCGACTGCCGGAACAGCGCTTCCATTCCGAAAGTGCGGGCTTCGTCGGGTACAATCGGCACAACGAGTTTGCCCCATTCCGGGTCGCGCAGGAGCTTGGTCAGCAGCCGCACGAATACCATCGTAGTGGAAACCCCGCGATCTTCGGTGCCTCTGGCGAACTCCGCGAACAGATCCTCGTCCGGCGGCGGCAGAGGGGCATTTCGTGGCTTCCGTGAGGGCGCGAATCCCCCGAGAGCTCTTCGGCGCTCGAGCATGTATTCGATTTCCCGGCTTCCCTCCGGGGGGCGATAGAACGGCGCGGTCGCGAGGTCCTCGTCCGAAATCGGAATTCCGAAACGGCTGCGGAACTCCGAAAGTTCCTTTTCGTTCATCTTCTTCTGCTGGTGGGCTACGTTTTTCCCTTCACCGGCTTCGCCGAGGCCGTACCCCTTGATCGTGCGCGCCAGCACAACCGTCGGGTGGCCTTTGTGCTCGACCGCAGCCTTGAACGCCGCGTAGACCTTCTCCGGATCGTGGCCCCCGAGGCGCATCTTCTGCAGGTGTTCGTCGGAGTAGTTCTCCACCATTTTCAGGAGGCGGGGATCCGCACCGAAGAAGTGCTTGCGGATGTACGCGCCGCCTTCGACGCTGTATTTCTGATACTCGCCGTCCACCACCTCGCCCATGCGGCGAACGAGTATTCCGTCGCGATCCGCCGCGATGAGTTCGTCCCACTCGCTGCCCCAGACTACTTTGATCACATTCCAGCCGGCGCCCCGGAAGGCGGCTTCCAGTTCCTCGATGATGTGGCCGTTTCCGCGGACAGGGCCATCGAGCCGCTGCAGGTTGCAGTTGATCACCCAGATGAGATTATCCAGTTTTTCCCGCGCCGCAAGCGTGATGGCGCCGAGCGATTCCGGTTCATCCGTTTCACCGTCTCCCAGAAATGCCCACACCTTGCCGCCTGTGTCCTTTTTCAGGCCGCGGTCTTCCAGATAGCGGTTGAATCGCGCCTGATAGATAGACATGATGGGGCCAAGACCCATTGACACGGTGGGAAACTCCCAAAACTCAGGCATCAGCCACGGGTGGGGATACGAAGACAGACCCCCGCCCGGGCGCAACTCCTGACGGAAGCTTTCCAGGTCCTCTTCGGTGAGCCGTCCCTCAAGAAAGGCACGCGCGTAGATACCGGGCGACGCGTGACCCTGGAAGTAAATCTGGTCCCCGTCGTAACCATCGCCCCGTCCCCGGAAGAAGTGGTTGAACCCGACTTCATACAGCGTGGCGGCGGACGCGTACGTGGAAATGTGGCCGCCGATGCTGCTGCTCGCGCGGTTTGCCCGAACCACCATCGCCATGGCGTTCCAGCGCACCAGGCTTTTGATCCTGCGCTCGATTTCCCGGCTTCCCGGGTACGGCGGCTGCTTTTCCGGTGGAATCGTGTTGATATGCGGGGTGGAAGCGGAAAATGGCACGTCGACGCCTGCGACACGAGCTTCATTCTGCAGCATCTGAAGCAGGCCTTCAACGCGTTCAGGTCCTCCGCTGCGCAATACATAGTACAGGGAATCGAGCCATTCCCTTTTCTCCGCGAGGTTCATCCCAGCGGGTTCTCCAGACCGGGTCGTTTCACTCATCGTTGGCGTTCCTCAGAGTGGAAAAAGCGTCAGATCGTTCCGCGAAGGGCCGGGAAAAAAGGTGCGTCGAACTAATGTACGCCCCTCGCCATACGAAGGCAAAATCGATATGAGAACGCTTTTTCGCAGACTGAACGTTCCCATTGCATCCGTCGCGGCGTACTTTTGTCTCATAGGCCGCGCATTCTGGAACGGGCCGCTGGCCTTCCACGCTCCCTGTATAGCCCGCAAATCCTGCGGGACGCGGGTTCCGCACGGCTTATCTTTCCGGAGCGAACTTTGTCTACGTCGAACCGGCTGGTCCTTTTCCTCACGTTCGTGTCCGCCTCGGTGTCCTCGGGAGCCACGCGGTACGCGGGGGACTTTCTTGCCGTGGGGGTAAGCCCGCGCGCTACCGGGATGGGCTCCGCCGTGACGGCGATAGTGGCCGGCCCGGAGGCGTCGTACTGGAATCCGGCGGGCCTGGCGGCGGGGATGACCGGCGCGCCCGTTTCCGTCGCGATGGAACACGCGGAACGGTTCGGCGGGATTGTGAAGCACGACGCCGTGAGTGCCGCGATTCCGCTTTCGAGAAGCGTGCTCGGGGTGTTTCTTTTCCGGGGCGCGGTGGATGGCATCATCTTCGCCGACTCCACCACGCTGGTAGACCCCAGCCTGCCGTTGAGCGAATCCAATATGCCGGATCCGTCGAAAACGCGGACGTTCTCCAACGCCGATTACGTGCTTCACGTGGCAACGGGGCACATGGTGGCGCGTACGCTCAGGGTGGGAGCAGGAGTGAAACTGGTGCGCCGGACGATTGGAGGAACGGCTGCGTTCGGGTACGGCGTAGACCTCGGTGCTCAGTGGGAGCCGCACCCGCAAATCGCATTAGGATTGCTTGTTCGAGACGCCACTACTACGCGCGTGAACTGGGACAACAGCCGCACCGACGTTGTCTACCCCACGGTACATACCGGCGCGGCATTCAGTTTCCCGTTCCCTCGCATCAATGGGCGGCTGGTGGTGGCCGGGAACTCAACCGTTGGATCAGAATCGGGGGGATACGGAGGATTCGCTCCCTGGCGGGTGCTGAATGCCCGGAACGTGGCGAACCTCGGAGTCGAATACGAGTGGCGTGAAACAATTGCGCTGCGACTTGGCAGCCAGAACGTGCGCGGGATGCTGGGGCCGGGCTCGGCGGAAGTAACCGCCGGTATGGGGTTGCGCGGTCACCTCCCGTGGTTTTCCGGTGTCCGGCGTATGGGCGTCGATCTGGCATGGATCCGGCACACCCTGCGCGATTCGTACCGTCTCGGCGCAACGGTGGAATGGTAGCGAACAGGAAGGGGCTCGCATCCGTGAAACATCTCGCTTCGCTCGTATCAACCGCGGGATTGTGTTGCGTTGTGGCGTGCAGCTCGATTTCGTCACCCACTCTGTATGTGCGCGATCCGTCATACGATTTCCGCGGAAAAACCGTAGGGGTGTGCGTGATTCTCGACCCGGTGGAGCAGGAAGCCCTCAGCGACCAGCGGGTGGTCAACCGGGCAACCTCGTCGGGGCAGACCGAAGGGTATGCGAGCGAAATGACGGAACAGCCCCTCGAGGAAGACACCGGACTTCTGACGCCGCCGAAAACGGTCACGAGCCTGCAGACGAAGCTGAAACACTGGAGGTACTACGACGAGGATTTCACCCTGGCGATGGTTGACGAGGTCCGCGCCGAACTTCAGAAACGGGGGTTCAAGGTGCGGGTCGTTCCGGTCCCCGAGGGTCAGGTTGAGCTCGTTGAACTCGCCCGGCGTGCGCAGTCCGACACGTGCCAGCTACTTGCGGTAGTGACGGTCACTGTCGCGCGGAGCTGGAATATCAGGCATCAGCAGACACTGAGAAGCACGCAGGATCTCAGTTCTTCGATGAGGTGGGTCTCTTACACCGGCGGACTTGTTCTCTGCAACATTGCCATGTTCGATATTGCTACGAACAAAGTCGTGTGGCAGCATTCTCAGCGAGTCGTGCCGCTCTCCCGCACAGTTCCGGTAATCGCCGAGTTTTACGACAACGAAGTGGCCTCCACGCGCTTCAGCTCGCGGCCCGGTCTGTATCAGGGGTGGATGTACCGCCAGGCAATGCCGCGAGCCGTCAGGCTGATGTTCGAAACAGCGGAACCCGGCTTCATTCCTTTGCCGGGCGGTTCGGAACTGTCCCCTGCGGACGCCACATCGGCTCCATTCGCCTCCGGCAGCCGTGTGTTCACCAGGCCTGACTCGTCCAGCCGCCTCTGGTTCCCGGCGACCGTGGTTCGCGACTCGGCCGGCGTGGTCTCCGTGCAATGGGCGGACGGAATATGGGAGGCGTACGGCCGGCGAGTTGAATACGCGCGATCAGATGTGCGCCCACGGGATGAGTTCCCGGAAATCGTCTGGGTGCGAACGCGCGACAGACTGGAATTCACCCCGTACCGGTTCGTCCGTGTTGACGTGCGGGGGCTCGTGCACGTCACCCGGGCGGGGGACATGTCGCCCAGCACCTTTCTGCCGGGCCGAATCGGCGTCGTACTGGAGTAGGCCAACGCCCCAAAAAGAAAGGCTGCGCGAGAGTACCGCGCAGCCCTGTTTCGGTCTGAGCGCATGTCAAAGCGATCAGTCCTTCTCTTCCGCTTCCTTCTGTTTCTGGAATTCTTCCTGGATTTTCACCATAATATCCGGCGGAACTTCCTCGTAGTGATCGAACTCGCGGGTGTGAAGCCCCCGCCCGCCGGTCATGGATCGCAGGTCGGTGCTGTAGCGGAAAAGATTGGCGAGAGGAACCAGCGCCCGGATAACCTGGAAGGGCCCCTTTGCATCCATCCCGAGAATCTTCCCGCGCCTGCCGGAAAGATCGCCCATCACGTCGCCCATGAACTCCTCGGGAACGGTTACTTCTATTTTGTAGATGGGTTCAAGGAGAACCGGGCCGGCTTCCCGCATGGCGTTCTTGAACGCATTCAGGGCGGCAAGCTTGAAGGCGATTTCGGAACTATCCACCGGATGATAGGAACCGAAAAACACCGTTGACCTCACGTCCACGACCTTGCACCCCGCGATGATTCCGGATTCCATCGCCTCCAGCACGCCCTTTTCCACCGCCGGGATGAACTTGCCGGGAATGACTCCGCCGACGATGGCGTCCACAAACTCGTACCCGGCGCCTCGTTCCAGCGGTTCTATCCGCAGATGAACGTCTCCGAACTGCCCGCGCCCACCGGTCTGTTTTTTGTGACGGTACTGTGCTTCGGCCTTTTTGCGGATGGTTTCCCGGTACGCGATTTTCGGCTTCTCGAGGTCTACGACGACTCCGAACCGCTCTGCGAGGCGCTTCACCATCACATCAAGGTGAAGCTCGCCTTGCCCGTAGATGAGGGTCTGGTTCAGCTCACCATCAACCTCGTGGTAGAAGGTCGGGTCTTCTGCGTGGAGCCGGTGCAGACCGTTTGCCACCTTGTCTTCGTCGCCCTTCGTGCGGGGAACAACGGCGAAACTGATGTTCGGCTTGGGCCATTCCACCCCCGGGAGAAGCACCTGGCGGCTCTTGTCGCACAACGTGTCCCCAGTATGCGTGGTCCGCAGCTTCACAAGCGCCCCAATGTCTCCCGCGTTAATGCGGCCGGCGTCCGTCCGGTCCTTCCCCAGCATGAAGAAACTCTGGCCGATTCGTTCTGAGGCGTTCTGCGATACGTTCGCCACCTCGATATTCTGCGTGATCTTGCCACCGTAGACCCGCACGAAAGAAAGCTCACCCACATGCGCTTCGGACACGGTTTTGAAGGTGTACGCACAGAGAGGATCCGCTTCTGAGCACTGGATCTGCACTTTGCCGTCCGACCCTGCCACCGTGGCTTCCACAGGCCCCATATCGGCGGGCGAGGGAAGATATTCTGCAATCCATTCGAGGATGCGGTCGGTGCCGACGTTGTGATGGGCATCGGAGACAAGCACGGGATACACCATGCGGCTCTTGATGGCGGCTTTCAGCCCGGCGATAAAGGCACCCTCTTCCAGCTCGCCTGCTTCGAGGTACGTCTCGAGGAGCGCTTCGTCCGATTCCGCAACCGCTTCCATGAGCGCTTCCCGCATTTGCTGCGCCCGGGAAGCAAGTTCGCCGGAAAGCTCGGTGATTTTCGCCACACCCTTGCCACCAGGTTCGTAGGTATACAGCTTTCCGGTCACCACATCCACAATCTGGTTGAAATGTTCGCCCTGGTTGACGGGGAACTGGCACACAACAACGCTGCTGCCGAACCGGTCCTTCGCCTGATCGACCGCCTGCTGGAAATCAGCATGTTCGCGGCTGCACGCGTTTATCACGATGAGTGCCGGCTTGTGGAATTCCGCGGCATAGCCCCAGATGAGCTCCGTGCCGACTTCGACGCCCGTCTGCGCATTGATGAACACCGCGACGTTGTCCACCGCGCGCAACGCTCCAACCGCTTCACCGATGAAATCGGTGTATCCGGGTGTATCAATCACGTTCATCTTGATCGCCCCGGCCTCGAACTGCAACACCGTCGCGTTCAACGAGAACTTCCTGAGCTGTTCATCGGCGTTGTAGTCGCTTACGGTGTTCCCGTCCGTTACCGACCCCATGCGGGTTGTCACGCCGAGGGTATACAGCACCGCCTCCACGAAGGTGGTTTTCCCGGCTCCTCCGTGGCCGACAAACGCGATGTTCCGTATGGTGTTTGCGCTGTGTTCGTTCATGCGAATGCTCCTGCAGATTTACGGGAAGATGAGGCGATGCACCGGTAGGCGGTTCGCAAACATGAACCAATAAAAATACGGATTTGGCGTACAAGGTCAAGGAAGGGACTGGCGAAAGGCGATTCCATGGGTCCGGCAACGGAAAACAGGACGCAGACGACGCGGGCAGGTGCTTCGCTTGCCACATGACTCCGCCTATTCCCCCGCAGGGAAGACCGGAACGCGAACACCGGCACGGCGAAATGCGGAGGATTGTCTCCCCGAGACACACTCCTCCTCTCCGTCCTTGTATGCCCCTTTCTTGGTATATTACATGAATCTGAGACCAGACCAGAAAAACCCGTGGCGGAGGTAAGCCGGCGTGAAGTTTACCAGTTACCAGAAAAAGACACTCAAGGCGCTTGTGCTGTGGAGTGTCATCGCAGCCGCCGCGTACGCCATCGCACCCAGGGTGCCTCGATTGTTGCGGTTGGCGTCCGGCATGAATCTGCTGGAGTTGATTGGCCTCCTCGCGCTGATTCTTGCGATCGGCGAGGCCCTTGGATTGATCACCCAGGTCATCCTCGCAGGGAAAAGGAAGCCGCCGGTTGAAGGCGCGATGGTGGGCCGCATCTACCGGCTTGTGGCAGTGCTGGCCGTGCTTCTCGGCATCGCGTACGGATTCGGCAAGCTGGGCACCATCGGCGCGTTCTTCGCCATGTTCGGAGGCATGCTCCTGGGCTGGTCGTTGCAGGCACCGGTAAGCGGTATTGCGGCATGGGTACTCGTTTCGCTGAAACGCCCGTTCAGGCCCGGCGACCGCATACAGTTCCCGAACCTCGGGCTCGTTGGGGACGTCCACGACACGGGCATCATGTACACCATGCTGAACCAGGTCGGTGGAACCGTCGGCAGTGAAGAAGCAGTAGGAAGGTATATCCTTGTTCCCAACGCGGTTCTTTTCAGTCAGGTGGTGATCAATTATACCATCGTGCAGGAAAGCCCCTACATGCTGGACGAAGTGGTCGTCCGGATCACGTACAACTCCAACTGGGACAAAGCGGAGGAGATCCTTCTCAAAGCCGCGGAAGAGATTACCGGCGACGTGATTGAAGCCACTGGAGTGAAGCCGTATATCCGTTCGGACCTGTACGATTACGGCGTCAATCTGCGTCTGAGGTACCAGACCCGTGTGAAGGATCGAGCAGAAACCGCATATCTCCTGAACAAGAAGATGTTCAACGAGTTGCAGAAATGTCCGGAAGTTGACCTTGCGATGCCGTACGTTTACTCCAACCGCGCAGGCGCCAAGCTCGTCGAAATCACGACGGAAAAGGGTTCCGTGAAGGAGATCCCGATCGACGAGATCACCCCGTCAGCACGGGAACTGGACCCGCACGACGTCGAACAGGTCGCGCAGAGCATCGCACTTCAGGGTCTCCTGCAACCGATCGTGGTTACGCGAAACAATGCCACGGGAAGGTATGATATCCAGGCGGGCGATCTCCGCCTCGCCGCGTGCAAGCAGCTTGGCTGGAAAACGATCACCGCTCTGGTGCAGGACGCCAAGGAATCGAAACCGGGCGTCCCGCCGATTTCTCCACTCAACCCGAAGGTATGACAAGTCATCCGAGGGGTGGCGCGCGCCACCCCTTCCCCGGTTTTTGCACCCCGACAGGTACTCTTCATGATTCCTCATCGAACGCTGGCGGCACTCGCTCTCGCCGCTTTCTTTTGCGGAGGCTGTTCGCGCACCGAACGCGCGACATCAGGTGGCGCCGCCCCCCGAACGTACGTGGATGCACTCGGGGACACTCTCCGCGTTGCTGACCCGCCCCGGCGCATCGTATCCCTCGCGCCGAGTCTCACGGAACTGGTTTTTGCGCTCGGTGCCGGAAGCCGATTGGCGGGAGTGACCGACTTCTGCGATTACCCGCCCGCCGCCCGGACTTTGCCGCGCGTGGCTGGTTTCAACGTCGTGAACCTGGAAGCGCTCGTGGCGGCACGCGCGGACCTCGTGCTTGCCAACCGGGGCAACTCCCCGACCGATCTGGCCGCTATCCGTGAACTGGGAGTTCCTGTGTTCGCATTCCAGATAGACTCGCTCCCCGCATTGGCCCGGGCAGCGCGGACTCTGGGAGGAATCCTCGGCGTTCAGGCCGAAGCGGAGAGCCTCGCCACTTCCTGGGAACGGAGGATTGCCTCGGTTCAATCGGTGGCGGATTCCGTACCGGAAAGTGCCCGCCCCCTCGTCTTCTTCGGAGGCATCGCCGAACCCATCTACACGGTTTCCCACGGGTCGTTCATCCACGATGTGATTCAGCGCGCGGGAGGCCGGAACGTCTTCGCAGACCTGCCAACGGCATGGCCGCGCATCGATCTCGAGACCCTCGTTCGCCGAAACCCCGACATCATCCTTGTGGGATACCATGCGGCGACAGAACGGGATATCGCATCCCTGCGCGAAGCACCGGGCTGGAGGACGATCAAGGCGGTGCGCGAGGGGAGGGTATATATCCTTGGGGACGCCATCATGCGGGAGGGACCAAGACTCGTGGACGCGCTGGAGGAGGTGTCGCGCGCGCTGTACCCTCGCGGCAGAGTTTTACCGCATTAACCGGGATACCGGTGGAGCGGCCATCTCTGCCGCTCCACCGGTTGTAACGCGTACCCGCCTATCTTGCGAGTGTCATCCTCATCGCCGAGTTGTACCTGCCCGCTGCAATGCGGCAGACGTACGTGCCGCTTGCAACCTCCCGGCCCTGATCGTCGCGTCCATCCCAGACAGCCTGGTGTGACCCGGCTTCCACCTGTGCGCTTACCAGGGTCCTGATAACCTGGCCGGTTGTACTGAACACTGTCAACTGCACAGGAGCGTTTTCGGGCAGCGTGTAACGGATGACGGTGCTCGGGTTGAACGGGTTGGGAGTGTTCTGCGCCAGCGCAAACTCAAGCGGGCGCGGCGCCTGAACCGGAATTCCCCCCTCGTTGAACGAAGCCTGAAGCACCTCGGGCGCACCCGAAAGGCCGTCAACTGTCACAAGTACGGCGCCTGATCCGGGCTCGATCACCAGCGCGAGTTGAAGCTGTGAACCTTCCTGCCGCCACGCGGAGTATTCGCCGGCAGTCACACTCACCCCGCGTGCATCGGGAAGCGCAAACTGGAAATCGCCCGCAAGGATTCCCGTCGGATCGTTCACCCGCAGCGCCCAGCCAGAACCGCTGCGTTCCCAGCTCAACAACCGCGGAACCGCGCCCGCCACTCTGGCCCCAGCCCCGCCGCCTTCCGCGGGGAAGAGATACGTGTCATCCAGTACTTTGCGAAGGATCAGCGCCGCGTCGTAGCTGCTGGTTGAACCGTTGGCGGTCACGTCCGCAGCCCCGGGGCGGGGCAGCGTGGTGACAATCCCCACGACGTAACGAAGCACGAGCGACGCATCACCCGCGGAGACTGTCCCATCGCCGCTGACATCGCCGTAGTGGGCCGGTTCCCCTGTCGGAAATGCGCCCATATCCGCCCGGGTAAGGTCCGGGTCGTGTGGACTTGCCGGGTCGCCGGCATCGATGCAGGGAGATCCGGCGCTCAGGCGGTAGTCGCCGGCGGCATCGTTCACAAACAAGGGGTCGGCGCTGATGTTCCCGGTCCCACCGAACCCGCCCTGGATATCGCTGTACGTGGCACTCGTGATATTCCCCGCGCTGCCGTTGCCCCACACGATACAGTTTTTCAGGGTGAGCGTTCCTGCCGGATACCACGAAAACGCCTGTCCGCTATTGGCCACCACGGTGCAGTTTGTCAGGTCTACAACGGAATCGAATCCCACCTGAATCCCGTCTCCTGCTCCGCCAGAGGCGTCCCGCGCGACGACGCTCCGGTTCATGTGAAGCGTCGCCCGGGCGGCGTAGATACCCCCGCCGTCGTGGCCACAGGAGTTGTCCACCACGGCGCAGTGGTCCATCCAGACTTCGGCGTTAACGTCGAGGCCCATTCCGCCGCCGCAATAGGTGCCTGAATTGCCGCTCACGACGCAATGCTCCAGGATCGCCCTGCTGCCGTTGATGAACATCGCTCCGGCGCCGTCATATTGCCCTGCGTTGGCCCGCGCGCCGCTGAAACGCGCATACCGGAACAGCGAGGTATCCGTGGGGCTCAAAATGCTCAATCCACCCCATTCCGTCTCTCCGGGGAGGAATCGGACGCTGTCCGTTTCCGTTCCCGTGACCACTATCCTGCCATTCACGACGAAGTCCACGTCAGCATCGAACAGCACATCCACACCGGCTTCTATCGTAAGCACGTTGTCGGCAGGCACACTGATCGCACCGACGACGCGGTACGGGCTTTTCGTCGTTTTCCACACGGTGGTCAGGATGGTTCCGCTCACCGGCGTCGGCCCGCCCTGCCGCTCGGTGGGGAAGGCGCCCATGTCCGCGCGGGTCCCGTCGGGATCCGGCTCGCTTGCCGGGTCGCCCGTGTCTATGCAGGGGGAACCCGCCGCAAGGTGGTAGTTTCCTCCTTCCGCGTCCACGAACATCGGATCGGCGTTGATGTTGCCCTCGCCCGGCCACGCGCCCTCGTCGAAGATATCCGAATAGGTGGCATTAACCTGTCCGAGGCCTTCAGATGGGTTGAGAACATTTCCACCCTCGTTCCACGCGACGATTGTGTTGACGAGGTTCAGGGTTACCACGCCGTCGTAGAGGGAGATGCCGCCACCCGCTTCGACACCGGTATTGTCGACGATGGTGCAGTTCACAAAATTGGCGTTCACGTCCATTTCGAGGCAGACGCCTCCGCCATGGTCGGCTTCGTTTTTCGCGATCACGGTCCGTTGGACGTTCAGTGCCGATGCGTTGGAGTACAACGCCCCGCCGTACGTCCAATCCAGTTCGACATCGGTGCGGGCGGTGTTGCTCTCGAATACGCATCCTGAGATCGTTACGTCGCCGTACCAGCTATCTACGCCGCCGCCGGAAAAGGCCGTGCCATTGTTTCGGAACGTGCTGTTCCTGACATCCGCGCTGCCGTATTCGTACACCCCCACCCCGCCGCCGCCGTCAATTCCCACGTTGCCGGTGAAGGTGCAGCCATCCACGGTGGCGGTCGAGTAATCATACACCTCGATGGCGCCGGAGGTGCCTTCGGAGGTGTTGTCAACAAAGGAGGTGTTGTAAACCTCAAGTGTGCTGTTAGTGTTCACCGCCATCGCGCCACCGTAGCTCCAGGCGGAGTTGCCGATGAACGCACTGTTCTGGATGACCATGTGGCAATCGTTGTACGCCACAATTGCCCCGCCTTCGTCAACCTGACTGTTCCCCTCGAAAAGACTGCGTTGAACCGTCAGGTAAACCGACCCGTCAAGCGAGAAACCTGAGCCGTAATCGTCAGACACGTTGCTTTTGACGGCGCAACTGTCGAAGGAAAGCGTGGAGTACGCCGCGTCCACGGCTCCGCCTTCGTCCGGAGCGTAATTGTTCGTGAAAGATGACAGGCTGAAGGACAGCGTGGAGTAATCCGAATAGACGGCACCGCCTTCCCAGTATGCCTCATTCTGCTCAAACGAGGACGCCGAGAATTCCCCCTCCACGCCTTCGAGACAGAGTGCGCCGCCGTCCTCATCCGAATAGTTGTCCACGAACTGGCAGTTTTCCACGACGAGGTACGACGGCAAGCCATCACTGGCGCTTCGAGTTACCCTTGCGGCCTGCGAGCTCCGTGCGGTCTTTGCGGGCCGTTCCCGCCTGCTTGCCCGTGGAATCTTGGCTTCCCGGTTCTCACCGGCCATCCCGTGGCGCCGCCCGGGTCGTTCCACCCGTGCTGTTCGCTCTCTTCTTTGCGAGGCGGGCCCCGCTTCGAGGCCGGCCGCGGGGGTTGTCCGGCTTGTCGTGCGGTGAAGTGCTGCGCGTCTTTCGCTTCGGTGTTTCGCTGTTTTCACGCGCGCGGCCGGTTTGTCATACCCGTATACATCGTAATCGTATCCGTAGACGGCTCCCCCCTCGTAATAACTCTCGTTCCGCGCGAAAATGCACCCCGCGAAGCTGACGGAGGCGTCGTCGAAGGCCACTGCTCCGCCGGCACCGTCAGCATAGTTGTCCGCAAACGTCACGTCCACGAAATCGCCGACCGCCCCCTCAGTGAACATGGCGGCGCCGCCGTCGTATGCGTCGTTGTCACGAATCGTCGCGTTGCTGACGGTCACCGATGCAGTGTTGCCGTACACCGCGAATGCGCCGCCGTCATATTCGGCCTCCATATCCCGCGCGCCGCTGATGCGCACATAGGACATCTCGATGGAGGCACCCCCTTCGTATCCGGTGCGTCCGGCTTTTGCGCGTGTCGACAGTGGACGGTACACCCCACCGTACGACTCGATCTCGAATCCGTGCCAACCGGTAGCCGTCGAGGCAGGATAAAACCGTATGCTGTCCGTTTCCGTACCGTGGGCAATCAGACGCCCGTACACGTAGAAAAAGGCTGGTTCCTCGAAGATGACCTCGACGCCCGGTTCAATGGTGAGCACCTCGCCTTCTGGCAGGGACAGATCTCCGGTCACGCGGTACGGGCTGTTGGCACGGGTCCATGTGGCCGTTGCGATCTCTCCGAACACCACCGTACCGCCGATACTGCCGCCGCCGGCGGGCGACCACCCCATATCCTGCCTGGTTCCGTCAGGGTCGGAATTCCCGCCCGGGTCTCCCGCGTCAATGCAGGGGCTCCCCTCTGCAAGCGTGAAATCGCCTCCCGCCGCGTCCACGAACATCGGGTCGGCGTTGATGTTGCCTGTGCCCGGCCAGAAACCTTCGAACGGCACATCGGAATACGCAAACGTGACATACGGCACCTCGGGCACATAGACATCCCCGTTCGTGTTGCCCCAGACGATGCTGTTCCTGACGGCATGGCCGGGGCTGTACAGGAACAGGCCCCCCACGCCCAACCGCCCCGTATTGCGGGTGACGGTGCCTCTGTCCAGCGAGAGGGAAGCATCGGCGTCGAAATACGCGCCGCCGCCGTAATCAGCCTCGTTGTTCACAATCAGCGCATTGGAAGCCTGCACCGTAGAGGCATATGCGTACACGCCACCGCCATATCCGGTGCCGGTGGTGACGTTATCATGCAACGTGCAGCTCACAAGCTGGAGTTCGCTGTACCAGACGTCGAACGCGCCGCCAAAGCTCACCGACTGATTGCCCCCGAACTCGCAACTCCGGACGGTGACGTGTGACTGATCGTAGATTCCAACTGCGCCTCCTCCTTCCGGCGCGGAATTGCCGGTAAACGTGCACGAATCCAGCGTTACGGTGACGTTTTCCCATGCCTCGAACGCGCCTCCATATCCGCCGCCAGCACCGTCATCACACGTATTGTCTACAAAGGTGGTTCTGGAAATAGTCGCATTGCTGCTGGAGTACACGGTGAGGCCGCCACCGTCGCTCACACTCGCGTTGCCCTCCAACATGCTATTTTCCAGCGTCAGTTCGCAGTCATCCCACACAATGATGCCACCGCCATCGGCCTGCGAGCCGTTCCCGCGGAACTGGCACCCGCGGACTGTGGCGGAACTGCCGGTGTAGACCGCCATGGCGCCGCCGTCGTCACCCGACTGATTGTTTTCGAACGTACTGGTTTCAATGGCTAACTGGACGCCGTCCCAGAGGTCGAGCGCGCCGCCGTCTCCCCATGCGTGATTGCCGCGGAACTGAGTCTCCACAATACCGCCTGTGGTCCGGAAGTAAAGCGCGACACCTCCCGCGTCCTGGCCGGCATTGTTGCTGTCAATCGCGCAACCTTGCATCTGGATGAAGCCCTGGCTCGTATAGATGCCGCCCCCGTCATACGTCGCGCCGTTCTGTGCCACTGTCGAACCTTGCAGGGCACCTACAGTCCCTTCAAGATACACGGCGCCGCCGCAATCCCCGGACGTGTTATTCCTCAGCTGCGCGAGCACGAGCATGACGAAGGACGGTTCGCCGTCCTCGGCACGACGGGCGACCCGGGCCGCAGGAAGTTGCGGCCGCGCGGGCCGGTCTGCGCGGGAAGGGCGTTTTCCGCGTCCGTCCCCGTTTTGCCCGGACATGCCTGTCCCCGGCCGGAACAGAGGCCCGATCATGTCGTAATCTATCCCGGCGATGGCTCCGCCAAAGTACCCGGCATGGTTGTTTTCGAAGGTGCAACTGATCGCCTGTATGAAGGCATCGGTGAGGTAGATTGCCCCGCCCTGATAGTCGGCACTGTTGTCGGCGAAGGTCACGAGGGAAAGCTCGCCTCCGGCGCCCTGAGAGAACGCGATCCCTGCCCCTTCGTACGCGGTGTTATCTCGTATTACGCAGTTGGTGAGGTACAGGCCCGACATGCTTCCGACCACCTCGAAAGCCCCGCCGGTCGCTTCATCATCCGCGTCTTCGACGCCGCTGATGCGTGCGAAGGCCATCTTGACAGACGCGCCCCCCTCCTGCGTCGCATGCGCCGCTTTCGCTCGTTCGGAAAGCGGCTTCACTGCGACCCCGCCCTCGGAGTACACCCTGAACCCGTGCCACGAGCCCTCGCCGGAGGGAAAGAATCGGATGCTGTCGACCTCCGTTCCGAAAGCAGTGAGCGTCCCCTCCACGGTGACCAGGGCATCAGCTTCGAAAATCACGTCCACGCCGGGTTCGATCGTCAGTGTGTCGCCGGAAGGCACATGGATATCCCCGACGACGCGGTACGGGGAGTTCGCCTTTGTCCATGTCGTTGTGGTTATTTCACCCGAGACAGGTACCTCGGCGTGCGACCCAGGCGCGGCCGCGAAAAGAACACAGATACTCAAACCGAGGGTTGAGCGAAGGACTGCACGGAGCATGCGCGGACCCCCCATGTGCGTTGGCTGCGCACCCGGCAGCCAGTCTGTCTGTGCGGTTTGCTGGCGATGGCCACGAACATTAATGTATCGACAAAAATCTGATACCGAAAAAACGGACTCAGCCTTCCGCACGCAGCACACGTGGCTGCACCTCCACCTACCGGCCGAGTGACTATCCGCCTTGATTCAAAATAATACATCATCTTGCGAAGAACAGGTGGGTGTTCAGTCATTTGGACACCGTTTTTTGAAGGTCCCGTGCCTTGCCCGCACAGGGGGTTGTGCGCATCTTTGACACGACCTAGAAAAGGAGACCGCTTCATGCCGGGAAACAGCTTTGGTCATTCGTTCCGGATCACCACCTTCGGCGAATCACACGGCCCCGCCGTGGGCGTGGTAGTCGACGGATGCCCGCCCGGAATTCCTCTTGCGGAGGAGGACATTCAGCGCGAGCTGGACCGGCGCCGTCCGGGGCAGAGCCTCATCACCAGCGCGCGGCACGAGACCGACGTCGCCGAGATTCTCAGCGGGGTGTTCGAAGGTGTTACCACGGGTTGCCCGATCGCGATCCTGGTGCGGAACGAGGACGCCCGAAGCCGCGATTACGCCGCAATCAAGGAGCTTTTCAGGCCGGGACACGCGGACTTCACCTACCTCGCCAAATACGGTGTGCGGGATTATCGCGGGGGCGGCAGGGCTTCCGCGCGGGAAACGGTGGGCCGGGTGGCCGCGGGCGCAATTGCAAAGAAAATCCTGGGATACGAAGGTGTATCCGTGCTCGGTTACACCTGCCAGGTCGGCGATGTGAAGATGCCCGCGATGGAAAGAGTGACACTGGAACAGGTGGAAGCAAACCCCGTTCGGTGCCCGGACCCGGAAACTGCTGCGGCGATGGAAAAGCTCATCATGCAGGTGCGCTCTGAGCGTGACTCCGTCGGAAGCGCGGTGGAAATCGTCGCGCGGGGTGTGCCGGCGGGGCTGGGTGACCCGGTGTTCGACAAGCTGAAAGCGGACCTCGCGAAAGCGCTCATGAGCGTTCCCGCAGTTGTCGGTTTCGAATACGGGTCCGGCTTCGCATCAGTGACCCGCAGGGGCACGCAGCACAACGACCCGATCATCCGCCGACAGACCGGCTCCGGCGGCGCACCGGTGATCGGCACGAGAACGAACAACGCGGGCGGCATACTGGGCGGGATAAGTACTGGCGAGCCGATCGTCGTTCGCGTGGCAATCAAGCCCACAGCCAGCATTCCGCAGCCGCTGGAGACGGTGGACACGCAAGGGAACCCGCAGACCATCACCACCAAGGGGCGGCACGATCCGTGCCTCGCGCCCCGGTTCGTGCCGATTGGCGAGGCCATGGTTGCGCTGGTGCTGGCTGACCACCTGCTGCGCCAACGGTCAATCCGCGGCACGGAGTAGGCGAAGGGCGGGGCGGAAGCATACCACAGAGATTCTTCGCTTCGCTCAGAATGACGGGTGTTAACGGGCTTTCCCAAGGTGCGGTGTCATTCTGAGCGAAGCGAAGAATCTCCTGACAAACCACACAGCACCCTCAAAGGACACACCGATGCAACCGATTCGATTCCATGAAATGCGGCCGAGCCAGATCAAACCGATCCGTGAGAAGTTCCCCGTCTGTTACGTGCCGATGGGCGTCCTGGAGTGGCACGGGGAACACAACCCCGTCGGCCTCGACGCCATCAAAGCCACCGCCATGGCGGAGTATTTCGCGCGCCACATCGGCGGCCTCGTGATGCCGACGGTCTGGTGGGGGGATAACCGCGCCATTCTGGCGGAGAATCACTTCGGGCCGGAGATCTGTGCGGATATCGCCAGAGGGCACGGGCTTCCCATGCAGGCGTTCTTCGATGATGCGGAGCGCGCGAAACAGGACGGCGAATGGAAAACCTGGGAAGCCGTTATGCGCAACACCTTCTACGAGCTGACGACGTTCGGCTTCAAAGTGATCGTGACGATTTCAGGGCACTATCCGCTCCACGGACCGGCTATCAACGCGGCCAACGCGTTCGAGGCCACCGGAAGGGCGAAAATCATCTCAATCATCGGGTTCGATCTCGTGAAAGACCGCTTCGAGGGGGACCATGCGGCAAAGTGGGAAACCTCGCTCATGCTCTACCTGCGGCCTGACCTGGTGGACATGAGCGTGCTGGACCCGAACCCGGACGTGAAACCGGTGGGCGTGCTCGGCGTGGACCCGCGCGGGAACGCCTCAGCGGAGTACGGGAAACGGGGCATGGAAGCGATGACCGAGGCGCTTCGCCCGAAGGTGTCTGAGGCACTCGCGGCAATGCGGCAGAATGCGGTAGAGTAACGATACTGCCGTTCGACAGTATGATTCCTGTTACCATTGAGTTGACAACTTTCTCACGGAGTGTACCTTTTTTCATAGCAGGCAAATACATTCGGCGCGCACAGGCAAATCGTGTTTCCACCACCGTATAACGCGCCCGGTCTGCCTCCTTTTGCGCTCGGGAAAAGTTTTGGTGATATACCGGTTCCGTCCGGACCGGAACAGGATACACCGCGCGGGAGTACCTGGTTTCTCCCGCCGTTTCTTGCGCGTACGCGTCAAAGGAGGCCACCATGCGCCTGGTCCTCTCTCTCGTATCCCTCCTTGTTGTGGTGTCATCCTCTCATGCCCTCGGCACCAGTGTTTCCGGCACAATCTCGACGAACACCACATGGACCAAGGCCAACGCCCCGTACGTGGTGACAGGGGCGACCACAGTCGCCACCGGTGTGACCCTGACAATCGAAGCCGGTGTGGTCGTCCAGTTCGCCGGATGGTACCCCTTCACGGTTCAGGGAAGGCTGAACGCAAACGGAACCGCCAAGGACTCCGTCCTGTTCGTAAAGGAACCGAGGTCTGACACATGGCTGGGCCTGGAGTTCGTGGGCAGCGACTCCAGCACCCTGTCGTACACGAGGATCAGCGACGTCGAGGAGGATGATACCGGCGGCGCGGTGAACGTTGGCGGTACTGCACGCCTGCGGCTCAGTCACTGCGTCATCGCCTACAACACCGGGATCAACGGCGGCGCGATTTTTAACGGCGACGGTACAAAAGCGTCGATTGTGTACGCCGATTGGACCGTGATGCACAGCAACCACGCGGTGTACGATGGAAGCGCGGTTTTCACGCGCACCACCGCGAAAACCTATCTCACGAACTGCACCATCGCGGGCAATGTATCGGGGACCAGCGGGTACGCGGTATTCAGCGATGCGGGAACTGTCAACCTGTTGAACTGCATCGTCTGGGGCAACGGCAAGGCTATCGGCGTTCTGAATGGCGGCTCCGTCACGGCAACAACATCTGATATCGAGACCGCCACCGTTTACCCCGGCACGAACAACAAGAACGTAGACCCGCTGTTCCTGAACCCTGCGGTCCGAGACTACCGTCTACAAGCGGGTTCCCCTTGCATCGGCACAGGTACGGGCGGTGAAGTGATGGGAGCATTTGCGTACGTCCCGACCACACTAAACCTTCTGGAGCCCGTCGCGAAGCCGGGTGATTCGCTCCTCGTAACCATCCGCGGGACATTTCTGCCGGCATACTCGGTCGACGTTGCATTCCTGATCAACAAAGCGGTGATCATTCCGGATACCGTGGGCAAACCCCTTGTCTACTCGCATGCGTTCTCATCTGCCGCCGGCGGAACCGTGTGGTCGAACTTCGTCGGCGATACGCTTTTCCTTTCTTTCACCGCCACGGAGCGCGTCGGCCTGACGAACCAGCCACTGGTCAGCCTGCGGTTCCGCGTGGCACCGGGTGCGGTGGGTGGCGACTACTTCACCGTGTTTGTGCCGTCCGAAACCAGCATTGACGAACAGCCGGTGGATAACCTCAACAACGGGAAGGTATACGTCCAGACGCTGGGAGATGTGACGAAGTCCAGCGGGCTCACGGCCGCGGACGCGACGGAGATCCTCAAATTTGTAGTCCGGTTAAGGCCGGCAATTGACATCGACCTCGCGGATGTGACGTGCAACCAGAAAGTCACCAGCTTCGATGCCGCGTGGGTGCTGCAGAAAGTGCTGCACCCCGAGTACCTCTTCCCGTGCGAAGGTGGAGGCCCTCTTCCCCGTCCGGCGGGCCACCCTGCGCTGGTCCTTCGCTGGCAGAGGGAAGGCGACGCGTGGCTGTTGTTCGGCGACCATGCGGGAGCACTGGCGGGTGACCTGACGCTGGCGCTGGGTTCGGAGGATGCGGTCAACGCGACGGGCAGCGGCACGGTGGTGGTCAACCAGGACGGAAGCGTTCTGCACGTCGGACTGGTTGATTTCTCCGGCGAGCCGTTGCTTCTGCGCATTGAAGGTGCCGGCGTATCCGCGCAGCCGTTAATCCTGGCAGCCGATTTCAACGACGGGGAATACAGGATATCCGGATCCCGTCCGGTGGCGCTGGCGCTTGAGCAGAACGTGCCAAACCCGTTCAACCCCTCGACGACGATCCAGTTCCGCGTTCCGGACGCAGGGTTCGTCAAGCTCGCGATCTATGGCATTGACGGGCAGCTTGTTCGCTCGCTGACTGCGCAGCACGTCGAAGCGGGCGTGCACGAGGCGGTGTGGGACGGGCGTGATAATTCCGGTCGGGCCGTGGCGAGCGGAGTGTACGTGTATCGCCTGACTTCGGACCGGGGTGTAATATCAAGGAGGATGGTGCTGGCGCGGTAGGAAACCGCCCGCGTCGCGGGATGAACTTCCGTTTCAACGGGGGCGATTGCATCGTCGCCCCCGTTTTTATGGTGAGGAGAAGCGCTTCGCCCGCGAACGGCTTTCAGCTCGAGTGGTTATGCGTTGGATCGTTGCAGGAGGAGGAAGCAGCTCGGATCCGCTTCACGATTCGCCAGCCGTGAAAACCTGCGCTGGCGAGAAACAGCACGGCAAGCAGGATATTGACCGCGCTCGGTTGCACGTAGCAGACAATCGCAAACCCCGCCAGCCCGCAAACCCACGCCACTACGAGCAGGGGAAGCACGACGCCGGGAGCCAGCCGAACGGCAACGGTGGTCGCCACGATGAGCATGATCGCCGACGCAACAACCAGCCAGACGCCGGTCTGGTGGATCTTTATCACGGTCTCGATGGGCATGTTGACCTCCTCATGTGCGGGGTTACATCGGCGTATCAGAACCCGCGCCGCTTGTTAACGACGTTCAGCAGAGGTACTCCGCGGACGTAGCGCCACAGGTTCTCCTTGAGAAACAGAAACCGGCGCCGGTCGAGCGCGTCGGTGTTGCCGCCGATGTGCGGGGTAATGGAGACGTTCATCATGTCCCAGAGCGGATGTTCCGGCGGCAGCGGCTCGGGGTCGAGAGCATCCAGACCGGCTCCCGCAAGGTGGCCGCATTGCAGAGCCTCGGTCAACGCATCGGTATCCACCACCTTGCCGCGGGAAGAATTAATTAGGTATGCACCTTTCTTCATTCGGAAAAGGCGGTCCCGGTCGAAAAGCTTCCGGGCCGTCGTCGCCGGCGCCGTGACGAACACGACATCCGCCTCCGGCAGTACCTCGTCCAGCCGGTCAGGCCGCAACAGGGTGATCCCGGCTCCCGCCTTTCGAATCATGTCAATGCCGATGGTCTTCATGTGAAACGCCTGGACCCGCTCGGCGATTTCCGACCCGATGCCTCCCATGCCTACGATCAGCGCTGTTTTCCCGTAAAGCTCCGTCGCCCGGAGAGGCTTGTAGAGCCACGTTTTTCGGTCTGGTCGCAACGCCGCGGCCAGAACCTGTGATGTGAGAGCGAGAAGATGGGCAACGGCAAGCTCGGCGATGAAGATGCTGAAAATGCCCTTGCAATTGGTGATGACGACGTCGCTCGCCACCATCTCCGGGTAGAGAATGCCCTCCACGCCGGCGCTGGTTGTCTGCACCCACCGGAGGTTCGGCAGCCGGGGAAGCATTTCCTGCCTCACGCCGCCGTACGCGGCCTCAATTTTGTCCAGAGGCTGGTCGTCATTCAGAGGTCCAAGCAGAATCGTGGACCCGGGCGCGGCTTCCCGGAGTTCGTCCCGCCAGGGTTCGTGTGATTCGCGACCGTAATAGAATACGATAGGGCGAGGTTGATGCATGGTGCCCCTTTTCACGGGGTGAGACAGTCAGGCGCACAAAGAAACGGGGGCGTCCATTCTCTTCCGAGAAGCGTCGCCCCCGTCGGTCACGTGTATCAGTTATCCGCCCAGCACGATGACGAGGAATTTGTCGCGCCAGAATGTCCCGGGGTTGATGATGCGGATTGTCGTTCCGGTGGCTGTGCGTTCAAGCTGGTACGAACTGCTCGCGCGCTCCGGCAGAAGCTTCTGTATGCTCTGCGAGCGCGTGTGCGGAATCACCAGACGGTTCTCATTCTGGATGTCAAATTCGCTGAACCTGGACGGATCGTCGTTGTAACCCGGAGCGATGACGGTCTCTTTGCCGATGCCCAGGAAACCTCCGCGCTCCGTAACAAGTCCGTTTCTTTTCAGGCCGTCCAGCGTGCCATAGGTATAATAGCCCGTACCAAGTTGCCGCTGCTGCCGCTCGATTGTCTGTTGCTGTTCGGCGCTCAGGCGCGATTGTTCTTCCAGCGTTCGCGTCTGCTGGGCTATCGTGGCCTGCTGTCGGGAAACTGTGCCTTCCAGTTCTGATACGCGATTTACCAGCACGGCAATTTGGGAGTCCTTCTCCGCAACCCGGTTGGTCAGAGTGGTTACCAGTTGTTCCAGTTCCGCGATTTTGAACCGCGACGAACTCACCTGCTGGCGGAGGCTCTGAATCTGAGCTTTGTTCCGCTTCATCGCCGTCTGAAGCGTGTTTATGTCGTCGAGCATGTTCTGCGTCTGGGAACTGCTCATCCGCAGTTCCGGGTTCGCGCTCATCACGCGGGTGACCGAGGCCTGTCCGCGCGTGACCGAATCGAGGCGGGATTCAATCTCATTGATGTTCCGCGTGACGGTGCGGATGTATTCGTCTTTCATCCGGTCGTTTCGCTTCAGCCGCTCGACCTGCCGCTGGAGCGCGGCAATTCTTTTCGCGGGATCCGACGACTCAAGATCGGCCTCTTCGTCGCCTCCGCCGCCACACCCGACGACGAACGCAAACAGGAGCATGAAGAACAGGATGCGAGGATTCATCGGTTGGCCACCTCTTCAAACAGCCACGAGCTGTTCAGGTTGTTGTCCGCGGATTCCAGGACGATTTTCCCGTCGGCATTGACATAAATGATACCGACTCCAAGGCCTTCCAGCTCCACGATGTTTTCCATCAGATAGAGCTTCCCCTTGCCGTCCTGGCGGCTGTCCGGCGCATTCATGGTGTAGAGAAACTCCGCCTCGGTGCTGGAAGAAGGCAGCACGTTTTTTACGTCCAGCGTGACGGCGACCTCCTCCGCATTAATATGTCCGATGAAGAACCGTTTGATATCGGTGTTGAGCGCCACCGGCGGCGGAGTCTGCTTGCGCACGTTGGCCGGCAATGCCGCGGAGGGTGCCTCGAACGGTATTTCGCCGGCAGCGATTACCTCCTCATCCAGTGATTGAATCGCCCGTACCGCCAGCTTCTCGGGGTCTGCCGGAATCACCTCCCCGATCACGGCGATCCTGAACCCGAATGCTTTCCCGATTTTTGCAACCACTTTTGCGTCCGCGAAGTTGCTCGTCGGCTGAACCACCACACTCAACACCTTGTTGGCAACTGCGGTGTCAATCGTGATGACGGTGTACTTCCCGTCCCCGATTTTCGCGAGGTACGCTGCCAGGGCTGCGTCTCGCTCAACGTAGTGGTGGTTGCCGGGGCTTCCGAACACACCAACGACACCGATGGTTGTCACGGTGTCCTGTTCAAGCGCCTTGTCCAGCGCGTTGCCAAACTTGTCCCGGCCACACCCGGCTGCGGCAAGGCAGATCATCCCGCAGACAAAGGGCAACAGCGCACGTCTCATAAGTTCCATGCCGTCTCACCAAGTCCTTTCTGGAAGAGGCACCCATGTGCAAGCTCTCCACGCGTTGTTGCATATCGTGGCGCGACTCCCCTCGCGCCCGCAACTGGATTTCACACGTACACGGTACTACAAAACGAACCTATACCCAACATCGGCTCTCAGGAGCATGAGCCCGCGCCTCTTTTGCGGGCGTCCGCGGCGGCATCCGCGATAGCCTCTCTGGTGAGCCCCGCCGCTTCGTACATCGCAAAGATGTTCTCGCTCGGCGTTTCCGGAGGGACCGTGTGGGACGCGGCAAGGATGTATCCTCCGCCGTCCTCCGTCATGATCTCGATAAGCTTCCGCGTTTCCCGGAATACTTCCTGCGCGGTTCCCTGCGGAAGCAGCCCCTGCGTATCCACCCCACCCATGAAGGTAAGCTTCCGCCCGAACTCCCTTTTCAGCGAAGCGGGGTCCATTCCGGGGCAATTGCATTGTATGGGGTTCAGCACATCCAGGCCAATTTCGATCAGATCAGGTATGATATCCCTTACTGCTCCGCAGGAATGGTAGGCCACCGGGATGCCCCTCCTCTTCCCCGCGGCGAAGATCTCTTTCAGGTGCGGCTTCACCAGATCACGCCAGAGAGACGGACTCATGATCATCGCGAGCTGTCCGCCCACGTCGTCGCCGGTCCAGAGCCAGTCCAGCGGAAAACGACGGCATGCTTCTTCCGCAAGGTGACGGGAAAAGGCGCCGGCTTCGGCAAGCATCGTGCGTGCAAGGTCCGGATCTGCCAAAAGGTCGATCGTTGCCTGCTCCATCCCTCGCAGGCGGCAGATCATCTCGAACAGGCAGGGCGACACATCACAACCAATGAAATACCGGTCGCCGTACCGCAGCAGGGGCACCATGTTCGCCATCAGAGAATCCACGCGGTCGTAGGGATATCGGTACGCACGCACTTCTTCGCGCGATGCGTTTTCCAGCGGGGAACTGAGTATCTGGTTGAAGTGCCCCGACTTCACCCATTCGATGCCCCAGTCATCCCGATGCGTTTCCCCGTCACGTTCGTGGACAATCCCCTCCATCGCGTGGTTGTTGCCCACCCACGTCTGGCGCACATCATCGCCCATTACCGTGGGAAGCTCGCTCACCGGTATGTCAAGCTCAGCGGCGAGGCGCCGGGCAGTGACGGGATGAAACCACATGAAAATGGGAATGCGGTCGGCGGGAAGGCGGTTCAGGGCCGCGTGAACCCTCTGTCTGGGTGTCATCTGAAACGTCCAGGTCCTTTTCCCCGGCTACGCCGGCGGAACAAGAATCACCATCAAGAGCGCGCCAACGAAGAGAAGAACGGCAACGCCGAGCGTCAGGGCAAGAATCCAGCGCTCCGCTTTCGTACCTCTCGCCATATCCCCTCCTTACTCGAAACGCTCCCCTTTTTTCGGGTGCGCGCCGCGAACCCAGGCCGCACCTTCCATGGGGCGCTTGCCCGCGGGCTGCACGATATCCAGACGGAGAATGCCATCCCCTGTCGCAACGCGCACCCCGTGCCTGTCGTCCGCCTGAAGGACCGTGCCGGGGGCTGCGTCACCGGGGGCAGGAGCTTCCTCCGCGGCAGCCCGAAGAATGCCGAAAGGCTGTCCCTTCCATACGGCGTACGCGCCGGGGGAAGGATTCAGCGCCCGTACCAGGTTGCGGATCGTTTTGGCGGGTTCCTCCCACCGAATCCTGCCGTCCTCCTTCGTGAGTTTCGGCGCGGCGGTCGCCTCGGCATCATTCTGGGGGATCATTACGGCGGCATCGCGCGCGATATCGTCCACGGCGGCCGCGAGTTCTTCTGCTCCCGTCACGGCCAGCCGCGCCGCAAGCTCGCCACAGGTTTCGTCGTCGCCGATGGCGACCGGTCGCTGGCGAAGTATCCGCCCCGTGTCCACCGTCGGCTCAAGCAGAAATACCGTTACGCCGGTTTCGCGTTCCCCGTTGATGAGCGCCCGTTGGATCGGGGCGGCGCCCCGGTATTTTGGAAGCAGGGAAGCGTGGAGGTTAATGGCCCCGAGACGCGGGATTCGCAGCAGTTCTTCCGGCAGAACGCGGAATGCGACCACAACAAAAAGGTCCGGCTGCAGTGCTTCAAGGCGGGAGTGTGTGTCCGTGTCTCTGAGCGATTGGGGTTGAATCACAGGAAGCCCCAGCCGTTCCGCTGCCCGTTTGACCGGAGGCGGCTGGATTGCCCGACCGCGGCCCGCCGGTTTGTCCGGTTTCGTCACCACGGCAACAATGGGGTGCCGTCCCGACGCCAGTTTTTCCAGCGACGGCACGCTGAATTCCGGTGTTCCCATGAACACGATGCGAAGGGGCTTCACGACAACTTACCAGGAAAGCAGTATGGGGGCGGGCACATCTCAGCCCATCCCCCGCTCAACGGCACCTGAACGAACCGTCCTGCTTCTCATGATCGCTTTCCCTGCGACTTCGCCAGCGCCTTGAGCTGTTTGCGCAGGAGTTGCCGCCGGACGGGGCTGATACGATCGACAAAAAGGATGCCGTCGAGATGGTCGTACTCGTGCTGTATGATCCGCGCCACCATGTCGTCCGCATCGAGATGCGCCGGTTCGCCGGCAATCGTCTGATAGTCCACGGAAACTCGTTCCGGGCGCACCACGTCAGCCCTTATGTCGGGTACGCTCAGGCACCCTTCCTCGATGACGACATGCTCTCCCGACCGCGTGACCACGGGGTTGATCAATGCAAAGGCTTTGCCTTTCTCATCTCCGGCAGTGGGGTCAATCACGATCATGCGAATCGATACCCCCACCTGGGGCGCGGCCAGCCCTACCCCTGGTTCCGCATACATGGTTTCGATCATGTCGGTTGCCAGCGTCTGCAGTTCCCGCGTGAATTCCCGCACCGGTTCCGCGACACGGCGGAGAACGGGGTCACCATATATGCGAATCGGGAGTAAGGCCATCCGGGAAATGTCCTGAACGCTGATGCGATTTTACTCAGAGGCGGCGGATTCCACGACAGAGGAAATGGCGGAGCGCTGGACCTCCACCTTCACGTTTTCGGCGATCCGGAGCACAACGACATTATCCTTCACCTGCTGGATATCCCCGTAGATGCCGCCAAGAGTGAGCACACGATCGCCCTTTTTCAGCGCCTCGAGCATCTTTTCCTTTTCCTTTTGTCGCTTCTGCTGCGGGCGGATCATGAAGAAGTACAGAACCACGAACATGAGCAGCAGGGGAACAAACATTCCCCACGGGCTGCTGGCCTGCCCTCCGGAAGGCTGGGCACCCATGGCAAATGCGTTTCCTCCGGTAAGCATCAATCCTGCGATGGTCAATCGATCAACACGCATGCAGTGTCTCCTTGGTTGTGCGGCATCTTTCCGTGTATCAACAACGCTACTGATTCCCCTCTTCGAGCCGGTATCCGGTAAGGAATTCCCGTCGCCACTGATCGAACGTTCCCGCTACGACCGCTTCTCTCATCCGGCGAACCAGGCGGAGATAAAATGTAACATTGTGGAGGGTACAGAGCCTCATTCCGAGGATTTCGTCACTTCGTATGAGATGCCGGATGTACGCGCGGGAGTACTGTCGGCAGGCCTCGCAGGGACAATCCTCCTGAATCGGGGCGGTGTCCTCCGCGAACCGCGCGGATTTCAGAATGAGCCGTCCCGTGTTCGTGAACACGGTTCCTTTCCTCCCGTTCCGGGTCGGAATGACGCAGTCGAACATGTCCACGCCCCGGGCAACGGCTTCCACAAGGTCCTCCGGGTATCCGACGCCCATCAGGTACCGCGGTTTGTCAGCGGGAAGCAGCGGTCCTATCTCCTCCAGCACCGCCCACATGAGCTCCTTTGGTTCACCAACGGACAGGCCCCCGATGGCATGGCCGGGGAAATCAAGCCGGGAGAGAAGGCGCGCCTGTTCCCGTCTCAACCAGAGGGAGGTCCCACCCTGCGCGATCCCGAACAGTGCCGGCGGTGCTGCGTTCCTGTGCGCCTCGCTGAGCTTCCGGTGCGCCATCAGCGAACGGACTGCCCACCGGAACGAGCGGTCGGCGGCAGAAATGACCTGCGCAAGGGGAGCCGGGTACGGGGCGCATTCGTCAAACGCCATGATGATATCGGCACCAAGCTGGTGCTGGATCTCCACCGAGCGTTCCGGCGTCAACGCGTACGTGGAGCCGTCGAAGTGGCTCCGGAACACCACCCCTTCTTCCGTCACCCTGTTAAGGTCACCGAGACTGAACACCTGGAATCCGCCACTGTCAGTAAGGATGCTGCGGTCCCAGCCCATGAAACCGTGCAGGCCTCCCATGCGATGAATGCGGGAAGGATCGGAGCGCACCAGCAGGTGGTATGTGTTTCCGAGGATGATCTGAGCACCGGCCGCGCGGAGATCATCCTGCGAGAGCGTCTTGACACTTCCCAGTGTGCCAACCGGCATGAACATCGGGGTTGGGAACGCGCCACGTCGTGTCGTAACTATGCCCGCGCGGGCACTTCCGTCGGTGGCAGAGAGTTCGAAGGAAAGCGTGTGCACGGGTAACGCCGGAATCGGGACGGGAACGAAAGGGCTGCAGCAATCTGGACAAAGGTAGTGGGAAATATACGATTCCCGAGGTGCTCTGGCACACGAGGTGCGCCGGCACACGGGGTATGCCGGCACCCGCGGACTTGGAAGAAAGCGGCGGGGCGTGCACGTCGCGGGATTGGCACCCGGTTTCCGGCGTTGAACCGCTGCCTCAGCTGCCCCCCCGACGGAAGAAACCAGACGCGTGGCTCTGCCGGCAGCGCTCAGGCCGGTGGTGGCTGCGGAAACGAGGATTCACGCCGGGGCACAAGCCACCACGCAAGGAGGTACACCACTGTCAGCGGGAAGAGGCCGGTGACGAGGAGCAACGCAATCGCCACCAGTCTGACGGCCAGGGGGTCCACATCGTACATCTCCGCCAATCCGCCGCAGATTCCGGCGATTTTTCTGTCAGTGGTCGAACGGTACAGCTTTTTCATCCTGCCTGCTCCTCATGGGTGTGACTGAACGCGCGGACCTCGAAATGCGGAAACGCCGTGGTCGGCCCGCAGCCCCGGGATTTCCTAACGGTTTTCTTTCGCCGCGCGCTTCTCCTCCCGGGAGACGAGCCCATAGAACACCAGCAGACCGGCTCCCAATGCCGCCAGCATGGTTCCGACGGCGATCCACGGCGATGCCAGCGGCAATGCGGCGCACAGGACGATTGCAACCCCGACAAAGAGCAGGGTTATTGCGCCTCCCAGAATTCGGACGGAAACCGGCATACGGTCAGCAGGGTTTCCCGGGAGGTCCACCGTGATGCCGCTGCTACCCCCCTTGATGAATTTGCGCCACGGCAAGGCGAAGCAGGTGAATCCCGTCGCGAATATCCCAAGCGCGGTCTTCACCGCCCAGAGAAACAGCACTCCTATGACCAGAATCTTCCACGTGTCCATCACTTCGAGGGATTTCATGATGATCTGAAGGGAATCCTGCACGGTACGAACTCCTACTGGTTGTTGTGAATTCGACCTTCAACGACTGCACTGATAATCTCCACGAGGTATGCGGCTGACTCCTGCCATTCCCGAACGTCGTCCGGTGGGAATGTCGTCAGATCGGCGTAGTCACCTTTCTGGCGCAAATCGAAAAGCCGGTGGTAGAACCTGCCCGCGTCCTTTGGAACGCGCCCGCTCTTCACCCAGTTTGTGTCAAACAAAGCGCGCACGCCGCTGTGTTTTGCGGATGACTGGCCCTCAGTCAGAAGGAGGCCACTCACAGCGTAGAAACAGGCGTAGTAGAGCCGGTTGACCGCCGCATTCAAGTGGTCGTTGTCCAGTAACAACTCGGCTTCGCCAAGGGCTTCTTTCGCGCGTTCGAGGCGGTATCGGACGAGCGTGACCTGCTCCGGGGTCATAGCTGAATCCCTTCCCGCGTGACGTTGGCATGGAACGGCGTGGCCGACATAAGAGGGGAATCCCACTCGTCGCGGGCAAAAAAGATCAGGGAAACCACGATATCGTTCTCCAGTTCGAAGTCGTACACCGCGTTCCTGATCGCGTTCTCCTGTTCGTCGGAGAGTACGTGCTCCGACAGAACCAGCACGTCGTAATCTGAGTCGGGTTCGCGGGTCCCACGTGCGGCACTACCGTACAGAAACAGCACCACGTCCGGAGCCACCTCGTAGACTGCGCGTTTGAGCCCCCGAGAGAACCAGTAATCTATCGCGCGTTTGTCTGACACCTCAGTTTCCTCCTCCCGTGGAGGAATCCTCCTATTCCAGCCTCGTCATGGCGGAATTGGAGACAATGAACGCAAATCCCACGTTCAGCAGGAAAACGCCGATTAATTGACATCCATCGCGAGGCACGGTCGCAAAGCGTAGGATTACCGTGCAAGCCACGATGCTGAAAAAAGGACGGCCGTTCCAACGATACGCCCTGGGAACTGGATGTCCCATGGAATATCCCGCTTCGCGATTTTTCCGATGGTACACATAACGCCGGCAAAAACGCACTTCCCCACGGGAGCTGCCAAAAGGGCGATCGCGACAATGAGCACGCTCACGAGCACGCAGCCCAAAGACAGCAACGCGAATTTTCCTGCGCTCGTCACCATAATGGTGTCAATATACGGCATCATCAGTTTCTCTCCACGAAAACCGCGCTCTCGCCCATTTTCTCCGTGTGTTCCGCCGCCACCTCGGATTGTTCCTCGCGGGTGCGCTCCCAGCGCGCTGGTAGAGAACGTGAACCGGTAATGACACGGCAGACAAGTGCCGGTTCTTTCACGATTCGGCCACCGTCCAGGGAGATCGCGGTTGTGCCCAGCGCACGTTCCGCCATCTGCTCCTCAGTCTACTTCTTCGGCACTGCGTGGTGACGGAGTGGTTTTTTCAAACTTCGCGACGACGAGATAGAACAGCAACAACCCGATGCCGGCGGCAAGCAGAACGATGCCAAATACTGCCCATCCCGTAAGGTTCGGAATGACCGCGGCAATGACGACACCCAGCCCGACCGTGAGGAACATGACACCGATTCCCAGGATTTTCAGGGACATCGGTACCCCGCGCGGAGTCTCCTCGCCGCTGAGGTTGGGAACGGCTCTCATCGCACCCTCCACGGCGCGTCTGCCGGGGCCGAGGATAGCCGCGGTTGCGACCACGAG
>ERZ795061.753-NODE-753-length-32391-cov-8.468982_pt1 | contig 32391 bp, 33 predicted proteins | sample MGYA00375145_ERZ795061 | MGnify/ENA primary metagenome ERZ795061 (study PRJEB30190, sample SAMN05720144) | anaerobic digester metagenome | isolation source: active sludge of municipal wastewater-treating anaerobic digesters | place: USA | collected 2014-12-22 ... | reverse complement strand
GCGTTCGACTGCCGCGACGACGTGGTGCGTCTCGTTCTGGAACAACGCCAGTCCGGCCAGCTCGCCGACCTCCAGACCCGCCGGCTCAAGCGTCGCTTCGATCCACGCTTTGTGGTGTTGCAGGCGATGCGCGAGATACGTCGGCTGACCGTTGCCTGCGGCGCCGTGCGCACCCAGCGAGGTCGTGCCGGGCACGATGCGCAGACCGCCATCGCCGGTGCGGAACCACGGCAGTTGCGGCGCATGCAGGGTCAACCATTGCGGACCGGGTGAGTCCGCGAAGGTTTCGCTCCACGTGATCGGGCCTGACATCGGAGGCGGCGATGGATCGCGTGGCAGGGCCGGGCGCTGCGCGACCGCGGGCACGCGCGCACCGCGCGGCAGCACCATCGGCCAGCCATCGTCCGTCCAGCTGACCGGCAGCAGGAAGGTTTCGCGCCCCAGGTTGTACTGGTTGCCGCGATACGGGCGCGTGCCCAGGAACACGGTCCACCAGGAACCATCTTTCAGCTCGATGAACTGCGCATGCCCGGTTGACGTGATCGGAGAGGGGCGGTTCGGATCGAGGTCGCGCTGGGTCAGCGAGGGATTGCCGGTCCACGCCACGTAAGGTCCTTCTACGTCGCGGCTGCGCCAGACGCATTTCGCATAATGCCTACCGGGTCCCGGTTGACCCGAGCCGGTAAGCACGGCAAGCGCCCACGCATCAGGCGCATTACCCCAGAACAGTTCCGCGAGACACGCGAGTTCACCGGCAAGAGCCGAGAGGACGTTGCGGAGTTCCTCGGTGTCAGCCTTCGCACGGTGGGTCATTGGGAGACCGGCAAGGCACGGGTTCCATACGCGGCTTTCCGGCTGCTCCGGGTCGCTCTGAGGGGCGACATGCTCGACCCGGCGTGGCAGGGCTACCGCATCGCCCGCGGCCGACTGGTGACGCCTGAGGGCTACGCCTTCGGGCCGGGCGACATGGCATGGCTGTCGCTGCTGGTCGCTCGTGCCGGCTTCCAGAGCTTGGTTGCCATTGCGCAGCGAGCGGCCCTGCAAAGCGGGGGCTGCTCGCGTTCAGTTGACGGGCAGGGCGAGTCAGTGGGAGGGTGGGATTCTCTGGTGCCGTGCGTTGAGGCCGGCGCCAGTTCCGGCAAGAGTCCGGGTTTAGGACTCCCCTCGTCTAACAGGGGAGTCAGTGAAACTGAACGGGAAGCCCGCCAAGGGCATGAAACCCGCACCACGACTGCATTTGAGCTTAATTCGGCTCGTTCAGCATCGCCGGTGCACGTGGGGCCACAATGGGGCCATAATGGGGCCATCCAATCTACGGGTGGTTTCGCGCATGACGGCACCTCACAAGCTCAATTTGCGGCTTCCAGCGGATCTGTACGAACTGGCTCAGGTGGAGGCCTCGGCCCTGCACGTGTCGGTGAACACGTACATCCTTCAAGCGCTGACCAGCCACGTTCCGCACACCCGGTCGATGAGGGTCAAACAATCGGAGCAGGGCGCGACGCCTGCGGCTCTCCCGCAACCACCAGCGCAAAAAGGAACGGGAGTCGGCACAGGGGGCGTGCCGCGTCCGCGAGCGGACGCGAGCGGCATCGGCCCGCGTCCTGTGCCGAAGGTCGGACGCAATCAGCCGTGTCCGTGCGGAAGCCGCAAGCCGTACAAGCACTGCCACGGCGACGGTTGAAGGCCGGGGGTGTCGCATGAGCCGCGCGCAGCCCTTGCTCGATGATCCGGTGTTTCTCCGGTCGATTCTCGGTTGCACTGAGCGCATGCGACAGGAGTTGAATCGTTGCCGTTCTGAGGCGGTCGCGGTTGCAGACTTGCTCGCGATCGCGGAGACCTCGGATTGGCTCGATGCCCATGAAAGTCCTGTCCGCCGCCGGCTTGATCGCGCCGAGACTCGCCAACGCCTGGCCGCGCACCGCGAGGCGCAAGCCCAGGCGGTGTCCCCATGAGGCGGAGGTGCCCACTGTGGGTTTCGATCCTGATCGCGAGTTCTGGTGCTTTCTCGTCGCGGCGGCGTGTTGTACGGCTCTGGTCTTGGACCATCGGCCATCCGCTACTGATTGCCCTCCGCACGGCGTGGTTCTGGACGCGCAATCCGGTCTTGTTCTTTCGGGTGCGCCTGCTGGCTAGGCGCATGCGGGCGTTGCATGCCGAAGGGCTCGGATTGCTTTCGGTTTCGTCCGGAATGGTGCTGTGAGCGCGGTAGCGGGTGCAGGGCGGAGCCCTGCGAACAAGCGCCATGGATGGCGCGCTCTTGCTCTAGCGGTTGGACCCGCGTTGACGGAACTTCCAAAGGTGGCCGAACCCACCTCTGAAAGCCCGCTTTTGCTTTGCCCGGAAGGGCAATCCTTGCCGACGGCTGGAACCGTCGGCGACACTCAAAGCCGCACAGGAGGCGGCCACGACATGAAAACACATCTGAGCCGACTTCGCATAATGCCTATTATGTAAACGTAGAAGATGTCAGAACCCGCGACACGCCGCCCTGACCGGCTCATCCAGGCGACTCAGGTCCGCCAAGGTCCGCTTCAGTCCCAACTGCGCCAAGCGCTGTTCACGCTTTGCCTTCGCCTGCAGGCATGGATCCGGCTTGGGACGCGCACTGGTGCCAGCACGGCGTGAACCACGCGAACTGCGCGCGCCAGTTGCACTGGAGCGTTTTCCGCGGCTGGTCGTCGCCATCGGCTGCGAATCCGGGACCGCCGCGAACTCGATGGTGCGATCCATGCGCTGGCCAGCCGCACAGGGTTTGGCCTGATAGCTGACCTGGCCGCCGGCACCCACGCAGCGGTACAAGGTGCCGGCGGACGCAAGCCCCGGACACAGGCACACGAGCAATACGAGGTATTTCATCGGCGGTTCCTGGCGGGTGGACACGACATCACCTTGCGCTGGCGCTGTCGGGACCGCTGTCGGGGAACTCCGCATACGGGCCTCGGCCCGGGGCGCATCAGGTTTGACTCTGGACTCGACTCCAGACTTCATACTTCGCGTCTACCACGCGTCGAGCGCATCCCCATGCAGATCGGACAACTCGCCACGCAGGCCGGCGTCGCCATCGACACCGTGCGCTATTACGAGCGCCAGGGCCTGCTGCCGCCACCGGAGCGGCGTGCGTCCGGGTATCGGCAATACGGGCAGCCGGACATCGCGCGACTGCGCTTCATCCGGCGGGCGAAGGAACTGGGCTTCAGCCTGCAGGACATCCACGACCTGCTGCGCTTGAGTAGTCAGGCCGATGCCGATCGCAGCGAGGTGCGTGCGCTGGCGCAACAGCGATTGACCGACATCGAACGCAAGCTGCGCGAACTCGAGGCAATGCGCGCCACGCTGGCGCACCTGGTCGGCCAGTGCTCCGGGCAAGGTTCGCTGGAGGGCTGTCCGATCATCGACACCCTGGTCGCGTTCGATGCGGCCGCGACGAACGCATGAACCGCATGCACGACATCGACGGCACCTCCTCGCCCGACGCCACGCGCCGCAGGCTGTTGCGCGGCATGGCCATCGGCGGTGCGGCGGCAGGCCTTGGCCTGTGGGGAGGCCCCGTCTGGGCATTGGCCACGCCGAACCAGGCCGGCGTGCTGGCGGGCACCGACTTCGACCTGCGCATCGGGGCGACGCCGGTCGACATCACCGGTCGCACTGCGCGCGCGATCACCGTCAACGGATCCCTGCCCGGCCCGATCCTGCGCTGGCGCGAGGGCGACACGGTGACGCTGCGCGTGCGCAACACGCTGGCCGAAACCAGCGCGATCCATTGGCATGGCCTGTTGCTGCCGGCGAACATGGATGGCGTGCCGGGCCTGAGTTTCCACGGCATCGAACCGGGCGGCGACTACCTGTACCGCTTCAAGGTCCGGCAACACGGCACGTACTGGTATCACAGCCATTCCAGCCTGCAGGAACAGGCCGGCGTGTACGGCGCGATCATCATCGATCCGATCGAGCGCGCACCGTTCGCGTACGACCGCGACTACGTGGTCCTGCTGTCCGACTGGACCGACATGGATCCGCACCGGCTGTTCGCGCGGCTGAAGAAGCGCAGCGACTACGACAACCTGTACAAGCGGACCGCCGGCGATTTCCTGCGCGACGTGCGCGAGCAGGGACTGTCGAACACTCTCGCCGACCGCAAGGCGTGGGGCGCGATGCGGATGAGCCCGACCGACCTCGCCGACGTCAACGGCAATACCTATACCTACCTCGCCAACGGCCGCCGTGCCGACGACGACTGGACCGGCCTGTTCGCGCCCGGCGAGCGCGTGCGCCTGCGTTTCGTCAACGGCGCGGCGATGACCTTCTTCGATGTGCGCATCCCCGGCCTGAAACTCACCGTCGTGGCCGCCGACGGCCAGGACATCCGGCCGGTCGATGTCGATGAATTCCGCATCGCGCCGGCGGAGACCTTCGACGTGATCGTGCAGCCGGAGCGCGACGAGGCCTACGTGGTGTTCGCGCAGGCGATGGATCGCAGCGGCCATGCGCGCATCACCCTCGCCCCGCGCATGGGCATGCGCGCGCCCTCCCCCGCCCTCGACCAGCGCGCCCTGCTGACCATGGACGACATGGGCCACGGCAGCCATGCGATGGCGCCCGGCGAAATGGCCTGCGGCGCGAACATGGACCATTCGACGATGTCCATGCCGATGCCGGCACCGATGCAGGCGCATCCGGCCAGCGAGACCGGCAATCCCTTCGTCGACATGCAGACGATGTCGCCGGCGCCGCGCCTGGACGATCCCGGCATCGGCCTGCGCGACAACGGCCGCCGCGTCTTGCGCTATGCGGACCTGCGCAGCCTGCATGCGCCGGAGGACGATCGCGAACCTTCGCGCGAGATCGAGCTGCACTTGACCGGACACATGGAGCGCTTCGCCTGGGGCTTCGACGGCATCAAGTTTTCCGATGCCGAGCCGGTGCGCCTGAAGTACGGCGAGCGCGTGCGCTTCACCCTGGTCAACGACACGATGATGGAACACCCGGTGCACCTGCACGGGATGTGGAGCGACCTCGAGGATGCCGACGGGAAGTTCCTGGTGCGCAAGCACACGATCAGCATCCCACCGGGGACCAAACGGAGCTTCCGCGTCACCGCGGATGCACTCGGACGATGGGCGTTCCACTGCCACATGCTGATGCACATGGAAGCCGGGATGATGCGCGAAGTGCGGGTGGAGGAATGATGCGCCGCCTGTCCGCCATCGCCTTGCTGGCGTGCGTGTCGCCTGCATTCGCCCAGGATCATTCGCAGCATGCATCGCATGCGCGACATGCGATGCCGCCGCCGCCAGCGGCCACGACGTCGGATGACCATGCGCAGCATCGCGACCCCGCACCGGGCGAGGACGATGGCGGCGACTATCGTCCCCCTGCCCTCACCGATGCCGACCGCGCCGCCGCATTCCCCGACCTGCAAGGCCACGACATGGCCGCGCACATGGACGACGATCCCGTCGTGTGGATGGTGATGGCGGATCGACTGGAGTGGCAACAGGGCGACGCGCTGGCATGGGAAGGCAGCGCGTGGCTCGGCCACGACCGTGGACGACTGTGGCTGCGCAGCGAAGGCGAGCGCGAACGGGGCCACGCAACCGAAGCCAATGTCGAGGCCCTGTGGGGCAAGCCAGTCAATGCATGGTGGGATTTACTCGCCGGCGTGCGACACGACATCGCTGATGAAAGACGCGGCCACGATGGCCAGGACTGGCTCGCGCTTGGGGTGCAGGGCCTCGCGCCTTACAAGTTCGAAGTGCAGGCCACCGCCTATCTCGGCGAACGCGGGCAATCGATGTTGCAGGCGGAAGCCGAATACGAACTGCTGCTGACCAACCGGTTGATCCTGCAGCCGCGCATCGAGGCCATCGCGCATGGCCGCACCGATGCCATGCGCGGGATCGGTGCGGGGCTGGGCGAAGTGGATGCCGGCCTGCGCCTGCGTTACGAAGTGCGACGCGAGTTCGCGCCCTACATCGGCATCGATCGCGCGTATCGCTTCGGCAAGACCGCGGACTTCGCGCGGGCCGGCGGTGATGCGGCGCATGACACACGCTGGGTGGCAGGCGTGCGCTTCTGGTTTTGACGCCGCTCAGCGATCGTCGCGATATCGCCAGTATGCAGGGGCGCGCAGCCCTTCCCCGCCGACGATCTCGACCTGCGTGCCCGGGTCGACCGCGATCGACAGAGCGCCATCACCCAGTGTCCAACTGGTGGCTTCGGTGGTGCCGGCATCGCTGGGCAGCGGCGTCACGCGTCGCGACTCGCCTGGCAACAGGCCGCTGCCGCTGCGTTTGCCGCGCGCTTCCTTCAGCGTCCACAGCCGATGGAAGGCTGCGCTGTAGTCGGCCTCTTCGAGGCCATCGAGGCGCGCGACTTCTTCACGGGAGAACGTGAATCGCGCAAGTGCACGCAGGTCGCGCGAACGCCGTGGCAATTCGACATCGATGCCGACCGGCACCGTCGCCAACGCGATCGCCAGCCAATCCCCGCTGTGGCTCAACGACAACGAGAGTGTCGACGGCTCGCCATCCACCCGGAGTTGCGGGCGCCCGTCCCCATGGCGATGCAGGGCCATGCGCGACGTGCCGGCCTGCAGCCAGTCCGCTGCGACCTGGCGCGCCAGCCAATGGCCCGCCAGGAAACTGCGCTGCCTCGACGTCGCCGTCATCTGCCGCAGCCGGGCGGCCTCGTCCTCGCCCAGCCAACCGGTGCCTGCCGCGATGGCCGACGCGGCGGTACTGTCCACCGATGCCAGCCAGATCCGCGCGACCGGCACGGCCCCCATGTCAGGTCCGGGCCGCCGCCGCGCGCACCGCGTCCTCGAGTTGGGCGCGCCAGACCATGTAGTTCGGATGGATCGACCACGTGCCGCTGGCACGCATGCGGTAGTTGAGGTTGATGCTGTCGACGTAGTCGAAACGGACCTGGCCGGCGGCGTACACCGCCTCCACCACCATCACGTGCTTGCCGCGCACACCCTTGCGCAGGAGCAATCGCCCGCGCGGATCGGGCTGCACCGTCCACTCCGCGGACGCCGCGCCGGCGAGGATCGCGGCGCGGGTGGCATCGCCATCCAGCGCCGCGCCATCCGCGCGCGCCAGCGTCACTGTCTGCGGCGCCTGCAGGGGCGTGCTGCGTGCCAGCGCCTGCGCCATCGAGAGGGCGAGGACGGTGGCGAACAACACGGCCAGGACACGTTTCATGGTGGCGCCTTGCGGTTGCACCGCGATCGTGGGGATGCTCATTTGACCTTGGCGTACACGCCCTTCAGGGCCACGCCGGCCATCAGCCCGCCCGCGCCGCACTCGTACTGGGTCGCGCTGCTGAAGGGCTGGTTCTTGTAGTTGCTCTCGATGTCGACCACCGCATTGGCGCCGCGTTCCTTCGCCGCTTCCTGCAGCGCCTTCAATGCGCCCAGGAACACCCACTGGCAGGCCCGTGCATCGCTCTTGCCGAAGGCATTGGTCTTGCGGTTGGTGGTGGCCGCGCCCAGGCGATCGGTCACTGCCGGCGCGCGTGCGCCCTTGAAGTGGAATTGCACGGAGCCGTCCAGCGTGCCGTCGGCCTTGCCGGCGGCGATCGCGGTGGCGATGTCGAACTGCTGGCGGGTGTCGCGCGCAGCGGCGGTCGGGGCGATGGCCAGCGTCGCGATGGTGGCCAGGGCAAGGGTCAGTCGGCGCATGCGTGGATTCCTCTTCGGGGTCAGGACCAGCGGCGCAACACCAGCGAGGTGTTGATGCCGCCGAAGGCGAAATTGTTGCTCATGGCGTATTCGCCGTCGATCAGGCGACCACCGCCCGCTTCGCCGGGGAGGATGTAGTCGAGCGCGCCGCAGCGCGGATCGACGTTGCGCAGGTTGGCCGTCGGATGGAACCAGCCCTCGCGCAGCATCTCCAGCGTCACCCAGGCCTCCAGCGCGCCGCAGGCGCCCAGCGTGTGCCCGGTGTAGCTCTTCAGCGAACTGATCGGCATGCGCTCGCCGAAGACCGCATGGGTCGCGGTGGTTTCGGCGATGTCGCCGTGTTCGGTCGCGGTGCCGTGCGCGTTGACGTACGCAATCGCGTCCGGCGGCAGGCCGGCATCCTCCAGCGCCAGGCGCATCGCCTGCGCCATCGTCGCGGCATTCGGCTGGGTCACGTGCTGGCCATCGCTGTTGGTGCCATAGCCGACGATCTCCGCATGGATCGTCGCGCCGCGCGCAAGCGCGTGGTCGAGGTCTTCCAGCACCAGCGTGCAACCACCCTCGCCGATCACCAGGCCATTGCGCGAGGCATCGAACGGGCGCGGCGTGGTCTCCGGCGCATCGTTGTCGCTGCTGGTCGCGAACAGGGTGTCGAACACCGTGGTCGCGGTGACGTCGAGTTCTTCCGACCCGCCGGCGAGCATCGCCACCTGCTTGCCGGCCTTGATCGCCTCGTAGGCGTAGCCGATGCCCTGGCTGCCGGAGGTACAAGCGCTCGAGGTGGTGATGATGCGCCCGGTGATGCCGAAGAACACGCCCATGTTCACCGGCGCGGTATGCGCCATCATCCGGATGTACGTGGTCGCGTTGATGTACTGGGTGTTGAACTCGGCGAGCATGCGGCCGAAGTCGCTCATCGACGACGGCGTGCCCGCCGACGATCCGTAGGAAATGCCGACCTTGCCGCTCTTGAGCAACGGATCGCCGAGCAGGCCGGCATCGACCAGGGCGAGCTCGCTGGCGCGCGTCGCCAGCAAGGCAACCCGGCCCATCGAGCGCGTCGCCTTGCGGTTGTAGTGATCGGGCAAGTCGAACGGCTGCGCGGGCACGCCGAGCCGCGAATTCAGGCCCTTGTATTCGCCCCATTCGGGGAAGTGGCGCACCGCATTGCGACCGGTCTTCAGCCATGCCTGCACGCTCGGCCAGTCGTGGCCCAGCGGCCCCAGCACGCCACGACCGGTGACGACGACCCGGCGCTGTCCGCTTGCCGCGTTCACAACATGCCTCCGTTGACCGAGATGACCTGGCGGGTGACATAACCCGCCTCGTCGGACATCAGGTACGCCACCGCAGCGGCGACATCCTCGGGCTTGCCGACGCGGCGCAGCGGGATCATCTTCATCGCGTCATCGAGGATCTCGGGCGGCAGCATCTCGGTTTCGATCAGGCCGGGGGCGACGCAGTTGACGGTGATTTCGCGCTTGGCCAGTTCCAGCGCCATCGCCTTGGTCGCGCCGATGATGCCGGCCTTGGACGCACTGTAATTGGTCTGCCCGCGATTGCCGGCAATGCCGGACACCGAGGACAGGGTCACGATGCGGCCGGGCTTGCGCCGCCGCACCATCGGCATCACGCAGGGCTGCAGCACGTTGTAGAAGCCGTCCAGGTTGGTGTGGATGACCGTGTCCCATTCTTCGCCGGACATGGCCGGGAAGGCGTTGTCGCGGGCGATGCCGGCATTGCAGATGACGCCGTGGTACGCACCGTGCGCGGCGATGTCGGCCTCGATGGCGGACGCACAACCGGCGCGATCGGCAACATCGAATTCGAGCACGCGGGCAGCGCGGCCGAGCGCTGCGATCTCGGCAACGACGGCCTCCGCCAGGTCGCGCCGGCTGCGGCAATGCACGGCGATGTCGAAGCCGTCGCGGGCGAGGCGCAGCGCGATCGCGCGGCCGATGCCGCGGCTGGCGCCGGTGACGAGGATGCAGCGGTCGGTCATGGGGTCGGGTCGTCGAGATAGAGGTCGGGATTGGGCGGTTCGAACACGGAGACATTCGCGCTGGCGATTTCGTCGTCGCCATCCAGCAGGCGGCAAGCGAACATCCCCAGGCCATTGTCGCCCATCAGTTCGCGCCGGCATTCGATGCGCAGGCGCAGGCCGAACGCGAGCCACGGGCGATGGCACTGGTAGCGGCGCGTGCCCAGCAGGAAGCCAGGCTTGACCGCGTCGCCGCGGGCCAGCGCACGACCGCCGGCCCACGCGGCGATGCCCTGCGCCATGTACTCGATGCCGAGCCACGCCGGCAGGCCGGGGTCGTCTTCGTCGGCCAGCAGGTGGTGCGCGTGCACGGTGGCCTCGGCAAGGACCCCGTCGGCATCGCAGTGCAGGACACGATCGATCCAGAGCATGCCGCCGCGATGCGGCACCAGGCGTTCGACGGCGGCGTCATGCGCTTCCATCAGCCGACCCCCAGGATCAGGGCGGCGTTGCTGCCGCCGAATGCGAAGGACTGGCTCAGGGCATGGCGCAATGGCGCGTCGGCACGTTCGCCCGGACGCACCAGGCGAATCGGTGCGAGTGCGGGATCGGCCTCGCCGTCCCACCAGTGCGGCGGCAGGCGTCGATCCGGATTGCGTGCCAGTGCAATCCAGCACAACCCGGCTTCGATCGCGCCCGCCGCGCCCAGCGCATGGCCGGTCAGCGGCTTGGTGGAACTGCAAGGCACGTCGACGCCCAGCGTGCGCTGCACCGCGCCCGCTTCCATGGCGTCGTTCTGCGGCGTGGCGGTGCCATGCAGGTTCACGTAGTCGATGTCCGAGGCGGCGATGCCGGCGCGCGCCAGCGCATCGCGGATCGCGCGTTCGGCGCCCTTCCCGTCCGGATCCGGCGCGGACATGTGGTGGGCATCCGAGGTTTCGCCCCAGCCGGCCAGGTGCACCGGGCCGGGCTCGCGGGTCATCAGGAACAGCGCGGCGCCCTCGCCGATGTTGATCCCGTTCCTGTTCGCCGAGAACGGATTGCAGCGCGCCACCGACACGGAACCCAGTGCGCTGAACCCCGCCACCGTGAACCGGCACAGCGAATCCGCGCCGCCGGTGATGACCGCATCGGCCATGCCGGCCTTCAGCAGCCGTGCCGCGGAGGCCATCGCCTTCGCACTGGACGAGCACGCGGTGGAGATCACATGGGCGGGGCCGCGCAGGCCGAGCTCGGTGGCCACGAACATCGCGGGCGTGCCCATCTCCTGCTGCCGGTAATGGAACGCCTCCGGCCATGTGCCGTGCGCCTGGAAGTACCGGTGCGCGTCTTCGCTTTCGCCGACGCCGGAGGTGCTGGAACCCAACACCACCGCGACGCGGTCAGCGCCATGTCGCGCCACGACCTCGGCAACGGCATTGCGCAGGGGCGCCAACGCGAGGCGCAACAACTGGTTGTTGCGGCCGCGCAGTTCGACCGGCATGTCGTCGAGCGACGGCAATGCGCCAGGTACCAGGCCGAGCGAGGTCGCGGCGCCGGTGACCGCATCGGTCACCGCCACGCCACGCGGGGCGTCATCCGCGAACAGCGCGGTCGCGACCTGGTCGACATCGCGGCCGAGCGCGCAGGCGATGCCGAGTTCGTTGAGGAAGAACGTCGTCACGGTCCGGCCTCTGCGGACTCCATATCACTGGAGGTGATGTCCAGCGAATAGTCCAATGCGTGTTGCTCCAGTCGCGCCTGCAAGGGCTGCGGATAATCGACGGTGGCGATGATGGCGTCGCCCTGGCGCAGCACGCGGCGCCGGCCTTCCATGCGCAAGGACCAGCCGGCAGGCAGCGTCGGCGCGATGGCGTCGACCGGCCAGAACACCAGTTGCAGGTCGGACAGCACGCGCTCGCCGTCCAGTGCCGCCGGCAGGAATGGGGCGCGTTGCTGCTTCAATTCCTTGCCATCCCAATCCAGTCGCAATGCGACCTGGCCCTGCGCGTGGATGACCAGGCGCGTATTCGCGCCATCGCTCTCGACCAATGCATCCACGGTCTGCCGGCGGTCGCCATGGCGGAATGCCAGGCGCTGCTGCAGGGCCAGCGGCACGGGCAATGCGGACGGTGGCAACCGCAGCACCGGCATCGACGCCGCCAGCGCCTGGCGCGCGGCCACGCTCGCCTGCGGCGTGGCGCAACCGGCCAGCCAGAGCGACAACAGCAACGTGGCGATCAACCGCTGCACAGTTCCTCCAGCACGCGCAGCCGGCGCGCTTCGGCGACATAGGGATTGCCGCGATCCCACGCATAACCCGCCAGGATCGAGCAGATCATCCGGCGGATGTCGGGATTCTGGTTCGGGTGGAAGATGATCTTCTGGAAGCCGCCGGCATACCACGCGTCCACGAAGCGGCGGAACGCATCCACGCCATCGCGCAGCGGCTTGCCATACTCGGCTTCCCAATCGACCGTCTCGCCATCTGCCTGGCGTGCCAGGCAGTTGGCCGCCAGGTTGGCCGAGGTGAAGGCGATGGTGACGCCGGACGAGAACACCGGGTCGAGGAATTCGCCGGCATTGCCGAGCAGCGCGTAGTTCCGGCCCCACAACGACTCGACATTCGCGGAGTAACCCACGATCTGCCGTGCCGGCGTGTCCCAGTCGGCATCCGCGAGCACCGCGGACAGCCCCGGGTCCTCGCCGACGATGGCGCGCAGGCGTTCGCTTTCGCTGCCTGCGTACTGCGCCAGGAAGGCCTGTTCGGCGACCACGCCCAGCGAGCAGCGCCCGTTCGAGAACGGGATCGTCCAGTACCAGACATCCTGGTGCCGGGGATGCACGGTGATCAGGATCTTGTTGCGGTCGAAGGCGTCGTTGCCCGGCGCGATGTTGTCGCGCACATGGGTGAAGATCGCACCGCGGACGGGGAATCCCGATGGCTTTTCGAGCTTCAGCAGGCGCGGCAGGATCCGGGCGAAGCCGCTGGCGTCGAGCAGGAAGTTGGCCTCGACGGTGTACGCCTCGCCATCCGGTGCGCGCACGTCGATGCGCGGACGCTCGCCGTCGACATCGACCGCCAGCACCTCATGCCGGTAACGCACGCTGGCACCCATGCGCGCAGCTTCGTCGGCCAATACCTTGTCGAAATCGGCGCGCTGCACCTGGTAGGTCGTGCCCCAGCCCGGCGAGGACTTGTCGCGGAAATCGAACTGGGTGCGTTTGTCGCCATGCGCGAACGCGGCGCCGTTCTTGTACTGGAAGCCGGCCTCGACGACCGCGCGCAGCATGCCCGCCCTCTCGATGTAGGCCATGCTCTGCGGCAACAGGCTCTCGCCGATCGAGAAGCGCGGGAACTGCTCCTTCTCCAGCACCAGCACCTCCCTGCCCTGCTGGCGCAACAGCGCCGCGGCGACGCTGCCGGCGGGGCCGGCGCCGATGATGAGGATGTCGGTGGTTTCGATGCGTGGGCTCATGACGTCTCGCTGGTGGAGGCCTTCGCAAGCGCGGCTGCGGATGCGTTCTGGCGGGCGTGCGGGCGGAAACAGGGGGACAGCAGCCAGACCAGGCTGATGCCGACCAACAGGGTCAATCCGAAACCGTGCAATGCCGGCGTGGCCGACAACGACAACAGGCCGAACGCGAGCAGCGTGCTGGCCGCGCCCAGGCAGACCGCGAGCCAGCTGGCGCCATCGCCTTCGTGTTCGAGCAGGAAGATGCCGTAGTCCACGCCCAGGCCGAGCAGCAGCAACTGTGCGAGCACGCCGAACAGTTGCAGCGGCACGCCCAGCCAGCCCAGCGCAGCCAGGCTCAGCAGCGCGGCAAGCACGGTCGGCACCCACGCGCGCCAGGCGTTGCGACGGAAGCGTGCCAACAAGGCCAAGCCGACGGCGACATAGCCGGCCAGCAAGAGCCAGCCCATCTGCAGTCGGTAGCGGTGCAGCAGGCTGGAGAACGTGGCGGTGCGATCGATCCAACGCACGCCTTCGATTCCGTTCGCAGCCGTCGCCACGGCGGTCAAGTGCGCGGGCGTGAGTCCCTGCAGCATCACGAGGCTGGCGTGGCGACCATCGACGGCGCCCAGCCACAACGGACGCAGTGGCGCGGCGAGCGGTTGGCGCAGTCCGTCCTCGACCTGCAGCGACGCATGGGCCGATGTCGTCGTTGCAGGCGCAGGCTCGCCGAGCATCGCCGCGACGCGGGTGCGCGCCAACGCTTCGGCGGGAATGACCAGGTCGCGATCTGCCTGCTGCCGCTGCAGCGACGGCAACGTATCCGAGACCGCTCGCCACCCCTGCAGGTGGCCGGCAGCGACCTGCCGTCGCAGGGCATCGGCGAGGCGCTCCTCGTTGCGCAGCACCGCCTGCGCATCCACACCTTCGACCAGGAAATACTGCGCCGGACTGGGCAAGCCCAGCAATTTGCCGATCGCGATTTCATCCTGCAACAACGCCGTGGGCGAGGTCTGCAAGCCGCGCAAGTCATCGCTGGCCTGCAGGCGCTGCAGGCCGCCGCCGATGAACAACACGGCCGCCAACGCCAGCACGCCACTGCCCAGGTTCGGCCGCAGGCGCGGCCAGTGCGCCAGGCTGCCGGCGATGCGTGCGGCGAAGCGGCTGTGCCGCGGTGTCCCGGTATCCAGCCACGGGAACCACAACACCGCGGTGATGAAGGTCGCAGTCAACGCCGTCGTCGCGAACACCGCCATCTGTCGCAAGCCGGGGAATGGCGCAATGCCGAGGGCCAGGTAGGCCAGCACGCTGGTCAGCAAGGCGAGCGCCAATGCCGGCAACAGGCTGCGCATCATCGGTCGCGGCGGCACCTCGGGACGGCCCTGCCGGCAGGCGAAATAATGGATGCCGTAGTCCTCGGCCACCCCGGCCAGGGTGGCGCCGAACACCAGGGTGATCAGGTGCACCTGGCCAAGGATCCAGCTGGTCACCGCGATCGCCGCGGCCAGGCCGACCAGCAGCGAGACGCCCACCAGCACGATCGGCCGCAGGCTGCGGAACGCCAGCCAGACCAGCAGCAGCACCGCCAGCAGCGACCCGAGGCCGATGGTATTGACCTCGAATGCGGCGCGCGATGCTGCGGCTTCCGCATGCAGGGGCACGCCGCCACGCAGCATCTCGAGGTCGCCGCCTGCGGCCTTGCGCGCATCGCCAGCGGCGGCGTCCAGCACAGTCTGCAGCGGGGCGTCGCCATCCAGCCGGAATGCCGGTTGCGCGCTCTTGAAGCGCAACAAGGCCCAGTCGCGGCCGTCATCGCCACGCACGGACACCAGCTCATCGCGCACCTGCATGCCCTGCCCGGCGCGTGCCTGCCACCAGGCCGGCCACAGTCCGAGCGGATCGTCCTGCCAGCGTCCGATGCCGCCGCTGACGGGTGAGTACAGACGGGCCATCGCCATGTCGGCGATGGCGTCGGGCGTGGCCGAGCGCAACCACTCGCGCTGCGTCGGCGTCAGCAGGCCCTGGCGATGCGGTGCAAATGCCGCGATGGCCGTGGACATCGAATCGGCATTGTTGTCGCCTGCCGGTCGCAACCCCTTGCCGGAGCCGATCGTCCTTGCGAAGGCGTGGGCGGCATCTCGCGTGGTGGGCCAATCGCGCGCCGAGAGCAGGACCACCACATCGCCGGTGACCGCCTCGGACAACCGCAGGTTGGCCGCGGCCAACCGCGCATCCTCGGTGGCACCGGGCAACAAGGCCATGATGTCGGTGTCGATCGCCGGTGCACGCCAGAACATGACCTGCTGCAGCCCAAGCGCAAGCACCGCAAGCAGCCAGGCCCAGGCCAGCCAGCGCCAGGCGCGGCCACCCGACGCGCCTGCCATGGCAGGCCGATCAGTCAAGCTGCGCCGCCTCTTGCCGGGTCGCGGGCGGCGTTTCGCGCAAGTCGCTGAACACGATCCGCGTGCGGTCGCCCGCGGGCTCGATGATCTCCACGCCACGCACGTAACGGTCGCCGTCCAGCACGATGCGGGTGAACGCCTGCTTCAAGGCGGCGTCGCGCGGTTGCAGCGCGAGCGACCAGCCGCCGTCCGCGCGCAGGGTTTCCTTGAGGGTGAAGCGCGTGGCCAGCGCATCCAGATCGCCGGCCACCAATGCCATCAGCAAGGCGTTGACCGCCGCCATGCCGGGCGATGCACCGGCATCGATCAAGACCTGGGTGCTGCCGTCCGGCATGGTCGCGAGCAGGCGCTTGCGGGTCAGCCGGGTCGAGGATGCGAACGGCTTGCGCGTGTTCCAGGCGATGCCGCGATCGCGCAGCAACAGGAAATCGCCGCTCGACTTCAGCGGGTTGCGGAAGCCCTGCAACTGCTTCTGCTGCTCGAACTGCCCGCGCAACACCGCCGGCTTGGCCAGGCGCGAACGCACGCCATCGCCATCGGCGGCATGCGCGGGGAATGCCATGGCGAGCAGCATCACGATCAACACCAGCCAGGTGCGCAGCCTGTTCATGCGGCGAGCCCCAGGCGACGCCGGAACACCTCGGGCGTGGCGTAGCACATCTCGCCGCTGGCGATCGCCACCGCGACCTGCAAGGTATGCGCGCGGGTGATGACCTCGCCGGTCTCGGCATCGCGGATCACGTAGTCGATGCGCATGCGCATCTCCCATTCGGTGAGTTCGGCGCGCACGCGCAGGCGTTGGCCGTAACGCGCCGAACGGACGTACTTGCAACGCAGGTCGACGACTGGCCAGACGTAGCCGGACGCGCGCATCTGCGGATAGTCGTAGTCGATGCCCTGCAGCAGCGCGCAGCGCGCCAGCTCCAGGTACTTGAGCGTGTGCCCGTGCCAGACCACGTCCATCGGATCGAGGTCGTGGAAGGCCGGGCTGAGCTCGATCTCGGCGACCAGCGGCACGGTCGGCTCAATCGACATACAGGCGCCACGCCTCGTCGCGGATCGCGGCCAGCAGGCCATGCAGGTCGCGGTCGAGCGCGCGGTCTTCCTCCACCAGCGGGATGCGCGCTTCCAGGTCGAGGAACATCGCCTCGGCATCGTCGGACAGCTTGGCGCTGCCTTCGTGGGCACGACGCAGGGCCATGCCCTGGCGCGCGGTCACCAGCAATGCGGCCACGACCTGTTCGGTCAGTTCGATCACCCGCAGGCAGTCGCGCGCGGCGATGGTGCCCATGCTGACCTTGTCCTGGTTGTGGCATTCGGTGCTGCGCGAGAACACCGAGGCCGGCATCGTCAGCTTGAGCGCTTCCGCGGTCCAGGCCGACGCGCTGATCTGCAGCGCCTTCAAGCCGTGGTTCAGCGCCGCGCGTTCGCCGCGTGCCGCCGACAGGTTTGCCGGCAGGCCGTGGTTGTAGCGCGCGTCCACCAGCAGGGCCATCTGCCGATCCAGCAGGTCGGCGAGGTTCGCCACCAGGTTCTTCAGCGAATCCATCGCGAAGGCGATGTGGCCGCCGTAGAAATGGCCGCCGTGCAACACCATCCCGGCGTCCGCATCGATGATCGGGTTGTCGTTGGCGCTGTTGAGCTCGTTCTCGATGTTGGTGCGCAGCCACGGCAGCGCATCCTCCAGCACGCCGATGACATGCGGTGCGCAGCGCAGCGAATAGCGGTCCTGCAGGCGCTGTTCGTTGCGCGACGGCCGTGCCGTGGCGAGGTCCGCGCGAAGGCGCCCGGCGACGCGCTGCTGGCCCGGATGCGGCTTCACCGCGAACAGGGCTTCATCGAAATGGTGGGCATTGCCGGCGCTGGCGACCAGGTTGAAGGCGGTGATGCGCGTGGCAAGGCGGCCGAGGTAGTCGGCGCGTTGCCACGCCAGGCACGCCAGCGCGGTCATCACCGCGGTGCCGTTCATGATCGCCAGGCCTTCCTTGGGGCGCAGCCGCAACGGCTGCAAGCCGTGCGCAGCCAATGCTTCGCCTGCCGGCTTGACGGCGCCGTCGTGCAGCACCTCGCGCTCGCCGCAGAGCACGGCAGCGACGTAGGACAGCGGCGTCAGGTCGCCACTCGCGCCGACCGAACCTTCGGCCGGAATGCGCGGCAGGATGTCGTGCCGCAGCAGCGCCTGCAGTTGCCGCAGCAGCGCCACGCTGACGCCCGACGAACCCTGCGCCAGCGACACCAGGCGCGCCAGCAGCACCGCGCGGGTTTCCCCGGCATCGAGGAACCGCCCCAGGCCGACGCCGTGATAGGCGTAGAGTTGATGCGGAAGCTCATGCACCAGCGCCGGCGGGATCGCGACGGTGCAGGAATCGCCGTAGCCGGTGCTGACGCCGTAGACCACGCCGTCCTCGGCGATCAACCGGTCAACGAAGTCGGCACCACGGCCGATGCGGGCGAGGAAGTCGCCCGCGTCGGACAGCCGCGCAACGGCCGTGCCGCGGGCGACGGCGACGACATCCTCGATCGTCAACGGATGGCGCCCATCGACCATGATCGAAGCGGGTTCAGCGGGAATGGCGGGCATCGGCGTGCGGCATCCAGAAATCGTAGAAGTTGAACCAGTCGTACGGCGATTGTCGCAGGCAGTCGGCCAGCCAACCTGAAAACCGGGCGGCGCAGTCGTTCAGGCCCGCCTGGCGATCCGCGCGCGGCAAGGTCACCTGTTCCGCCAGCAGCTCGATGCGCGACGCGTAGCCGTCGCCATCGTGCAGGCAGGACAGTCCCCACACCGGGCAACGCAACAGCGACGCGATCAACCACGGGCCCGCGGGGAAATCGGCCTCTGCACCGAGGAATGGCGCACGGCAGGTGCGGTCGCCGTGCACCGGCACGCGGTCGGCGGCGATCGCGATGAATTCGCCGGCGGCGACGCGATCAGCCAGCGCCATCGCCATGGCCGGGGAAAAATCGGTGACCTGCAGCAGGCGCACGGTGGCTTGCGGGTTCAGTCGCGCCAGGATGCGGTTGAACTGTTGCGCATGCGCGGTGTGCACCAGGATGGTCACGCGCAGGCCCTCGCGCCAGCGCGCCGCCATCTGCATGAGCTCCAGGCAGCCCATGTGCGCGGTGGCGATGACGCCGCCCTGCCCCGCCTGCGCGGCGTCGAGCATGGCCTGCTGGCCGCTGAAGCGGATCCGCTCGCGCGGGTAGCGACCGCCGATCGCCAGCATCTTGTCGAGCAGGGTTTCGCCGAACAGGAAGAAATGCGCGAGGCTCTGGCGCATCCCGGGTTCACGCCGGAACACGCCTTCCGCGGCATGCAGTCGACGCAGGTAATCCAGCGATGCACGCCGCGCCGGACCACTGCCCAGCCACCAGAACAAGACCACCGGGTACAGGCAGATCCGGAACGGCAAGCGCCCGAGCAGCCGATACACCGCGTACAGGAACCAGGTGCCGCCGACGAAGGTGGTTTCGCCGAGGTCGGCCCAATGCCCGCGGCTCATCGCACCACCGTGCGCACGCGGCGAACGAGCAGGCGCGGTAGCCGCCACAGCATCCCGAAGAACAGGCGCGTGTGCATCGCCGAAATGCGCGCGTTGTCGCGCCACAGGCGGAAATGCGAGACGCCGTCCATCGGGTAGGTCACCCGCGTCGGCACGGTACGGATCGGCACACCGGCCCAGTGCAGGCGGACGATGATCTCGATATCGAAATCCATGCGCGTGCCAACCGATTCGCGATCCAGCAAGGCGAGTGTCGCGGCAAGCGGATAGACGCGGAAACCGCACATCGAATCGGCGATGTCGAGCGACAGCGTGTTGATCCACACCCAGACGTGCGTCGCGTAGCGGCCGACGAGCCGGCCGAGCGGCACGCTCTCGTCGTAGACCGGCCGGCCATTGATGACGGCATCGGGATGCGCGGCGGATTCGGCCAGGAAGCGCGGCACGTCATGGGTGTCGTGCTGGCCGTCGGCATCGATCTGCAGGATATGGCTCGCACCCAGCGTCGCCGCCTGGCGCATGCCGGCCATCACCGCCGCGCCCTTTCCGCCATTGCGGTCGAGTCGCAGCAGCGACACCCGTCCGGCATGGCGGTCGGCGAGTTCGCGCAACACCGCGGCGCAGGATGCGCCGGATCCATCATCGACCAGCAGGATCGGCACGCCGTGCGGCAACAGCTGGTCAACGGTGTGGCCGATGGCATGCTCGTGCTCGTACACCGGCACCACGACCCACGGCCTGGATGTCGACGTCATGGCGCCTCCCCGAAGCGCAGCCGGCCGCTGGCGTGCACGCCACGTGCGGAGGTGAAGCGGAAGCCGAGCTGTCCCGGCCGCCAGTCCAGCTCGGCGGTCAGCGCCGTGCCCGGACGCACCAGTTGCTGGAATTTCAAGGCTTCCATGCACTGCATGTCGCCGGCCACGCCGAAGGCGTCGCGGCCGAGGCGCACCGCCCAATCCACCAGCACCACGCCTGGCAGGACGTGGAGATGCGGGAAATGGCCTTCGAACGCCGCGAGCTCGGTGCCGGCCAGCAAGGTCGCGGTGGCCTTGGCGTGCTCGCGCAGCTGCCAGTCGGGCGTCGGCATCAACGGCCGGAACAGCGCCGCAAGGTCGCGCTCGCGGGTCTTGCCGCGTGCATCCGCCGGCAGCGCATCCAGGAAGCGCCAGCGCCGCGGCAAGGCAATGGGATCGCAATGGCCGGCCAGCCATGCGCGCAGGCGTTCGACGAGTGCCGGGCGACCCTCGCCATCGAGCAACGCCTGCCCTTTCATGCTGGCGACCGCTGCAACCGCCAGCAGGATGCGATGGCCAGGGAGTGCAAGCACGCGGACGTCATCCAGCAAGTCGCTGTCCTGAAGCCGCGCCTGGATCGCGTCCAGGGAAATACGGCGTTCTTCCAGTTTGACGATGCGGTCGGCGCGGCCAAGCAGTTCGAAACGACCAGCGCCTGCATCGTGCGCACGATCGCTGGTCGACCACCAGTCGTTCGATGGCAGGTGCGGCGAACGCACGTCGAGCAAGCCGTCCTGCACGCGCCATTGCACGCCCGGCAAGGGCTGCCACGGCGCGCGGCTGCCATCCCCGCGTCGCCAGGCGACGCCGCCGGTTTCGGTGCTGCCGAAGACTTCGATCGCCGCCTGCCCCCACAGGCGGTGCACGGTCAGCGCCGCATCCACCGGCAACGGTCCGCCCGACGAGAACACCACGCGCAACGCGGACGCCAGTGCCTGCCAATCCTGCGTGTCCGGCAACCGCTTGAGATGCGCGGGACTGGCGACCAGGGCCACCGGACCGGGACCCAGCGTGGTCAGCTGTTCGTTGTAGGCGATGCGTGCCGGCGCGAACGCGCGTGCCGACGACAGCGGCCACAGGATGCGGAACAACAGGCCGTAGATGTGCTGGTGCGAGACCGTGCCATGGATCACCGCATCGGCGTCGATCAACGGTCCGAACACGGATTCGAGGGCCTCGACTTCCGCATCCAACTGGCGCAGCGACTTGCGGATCGCCGCGGGTTCACCCGTTGAGCCCGAGGTGAACAGCACAAGCGTGCAGGTGTCCGCATCGAGTGCACCGAGCCTGGCATCGATCGACCCGTCCGACCGGATTGCGCAGATGCCACCCGGCAAGTCGCCCGCGAAGATCAATCCGCGTTCGCGCAAGTTGTCCAGCGTCGCCGGCAAGGTATCGCCCGGCAACCACGGCGTGACGCCAGCCTGCCATGCGCCGAACAAGGCGGCGGAAAACTCAAGCGCGTCATCGCAGGCCAGGGCAACGTCGTTGCCTGCATGCGCAGTGAGTGCTTCGCGCCATGCACCGACGCGCAGGCGCCACTGCGCGTGGTCGATGCCGGGCGATACCGATGCCGTGGCATCGACACTGCAGAGTCGTGGCAAGGGAATGCGCATGCGATCAACCGGCATGGCGCGGCCTGAGCAGCCACTCGCCGGCCAGCATCGCGCCGATGAGCACGTAGGCAATCGCGCCGTTGTACAGCGCCCATGTGGCATCGGACGCTGCCAGTGCCGTCCAAAGCGCGATGCCACCGTTGGCCACGAAGAACACGCACCACGCACGCGTCACGTTCGCGACCCAGCGCACGCCTTCCGGCGGCAGGTCGGGATGGCGCAAACGGGCCAGGCGTTCGATCACGGTCGGCGGCTTCCACAGGCTGGCGGCGAACACCAGCAGCATCGCCACGTTCACCAGCACCGGGTAGAGCTTGAGCGGCAGGCCGTCATTCAGGACGAAGGTGGCGATCACCAGCACGAGCGCGCCGGACGCGGCGAGCCACCAGACCGGTTCACGCGAGGCGAGCGCGCGGAGCGATGCCACCAGCAGCAGGAACAGGCCCAGCCAGCGGGGTTCGAAACGCGCCAGCCCGAGCCAGATCGCCAGCGGATACAGCAGGGTCGCCAGCCACGCCAGGGCCGTCGCGACGCGCACGGGTTACTTGCCCGTGGCGACGTTGCCCGCATGCAGCATCGTGTGGACGGTATCGACCACGTCCTGCACGCTGCGCACGGCCTTGAATGCCTCCGGGCGCAGGTTGCCGCCCAGCATCGGCTTGAGCTGCACGATCAGGTCGACCGCATCGATGCTGTCGATGTCCAGGTCGCCGGCGAGCATGGCCTGCGGAGTGATGCTCGCCCGTTCGATCCCGAAGGTGTCGTGGAGGATGCCGGCGATGCGCTGGAAGATCTCGTCCTTGTCCATCGTGCTGTCCGTGCCTGTCACTGCGAGCGACTGGCGGCGACGAATGCGGCCAGGCTGCGCACGCTGGCGAAGTGCCGGCGGGTATCCTCGGAATCGGCGGCCAAGGTCACGCCATAGCGCTTCTGCAGGGCCAGCCCGAGCTCGAGCGCGTCGATCGAATCCAGCCCCAGGCCCTCGTTGAAAAGCGGCGCTTCGGTGTCGATGTCGTCGGCGACGACGTCCTCCAGCGACATCGTGGAGACGATCAGCGCCTTGATGTCCTGTTCCAGCGAATTAGTGTCCAGCGCCTGCACGCAGCAGTTCTCCCGTGAAGATGTCCTCGAGCGCAGCCGTCAGGCGGCGTGCCGCCAATGGCTCGGTGACGCCGTCTTCGAGAAACGGTGAGACCGGCAGGTCTGGCAGGACGTCCATCCACAGATGGAAGCGCCGGGGCGGCACACGATACCATTTCTCCCCCTTCCCCAGCGTGCGCGGCTCGCAGCGGATCACCACCGGCGTCACGTCCAGGCGCCCGCGCACCGCGATGTTCGCGGCACCGCGTTGCAAGGGTCCCAGCCGTTCGCCAGCCGGCGTGCGCGTGCCTTCCGGGAAGATCAGCAGGTTGCGCCCTGAACGCACCGAGGCGATGCAGTCGTCGACCAGGCCGGCGCCGTTGTCGTTGCAGATGTAGCCGGTCGCGCGCACCGGACCGCGGGTGAACGGATTGTTGGCCAGGCGCGACTTCACCACGCAATCCGCGTCCGGCAGGCGCGACACCAGCAGGACCACGTCGACCAGGGTCGGATGATTGGCCAGCACCAGCAGGCCCCGGCGTTGCAGGCGCTCCAGGCCGCGGATCTCGAAGGTCATCACGCCCAGCCCATGCATGACCCGGATGTGCCCGGCGAAACTGGCGCGGATCAAAGCGCGTGCGCGGCGCTCCAGCGTCGCCCGGTCGCGGCTGAACAGGCCGACCAGCGGGAACACCAGCACCCGCAACAGCAGACCGCCCACGCCGAACGCGATGAACGACAACGCGGTGCCGAAGGTCCGCCACGCGCGGTCGAATGCATCAGCCATGCCGGCTCCAGCCGCCACCCTCGACGCCCGGCAAGGACGCATCGCCGGCCAGGAAGAAGCGCAGCACGTCCAGCGAATGCGGCAGCACGCCGGATCCCGCAGGTTCGCCCGCGCGGAGCGAAATACGCGGCAAGCCATCTCGCGGCGCGACGATCCGCCAGGCCCAGGCGTGCAGCGCGTCGGGCTCGTCGAGGAACACGTCGTAGTCGCCTGGCACCGCATCGTCGTACACCACGACCAGCACCGCGGGCGCGCCATCCGCCAGCAAGCCGAGCGCCTCGGTGACCGCTGCCTCCGGCGTGGCACGCACCGCCGATACCGCGAGGTAGTTCCCCTGCAGCAGGCGCGCGATGCTGTATTGCGCGGCGATCGCGTTGTGCGTCGACAGGCCGAACTGCGTCGGCGACAACGGTTCGTCACGCGCAAGTTCGGCGAGCATGCGGTGCGTGCGATCCAGGTCGCCATGCCGGCTGGCGAACACCAGCGGCAGGTCGCGGTCGCCGTCATGCTGGCAACGCCACGCGACCTGCAACGCGGCGCGCCCCAGGCGTTCGACGCGACGCCGCTGCATCGGCGCCATCTCCGCCAACGCCGGCATCGCCTCGCCGGTCGGCAGCCAGGGCGCGCGCGCCCATGCGTGCCAGTCTGCGTGGCTTTCGAGCCCTGCGGCGAACGCCGACCAGGCATCGATGCTGAACGTGGCATCCGTGTCGATTGCGTGCTCCATGTGGCGTGTTGCCGCTTGCGTGGCGCTGCATGCATCTTCCGCGCTGGCGCCGCAAAGAAAAAGCCCGGCGTGAGCCGGGCTTTCGATGAAGCACCTCGATTTCGCGGTTCGTGGTGGCGTCCCCACGGGGATTCGAACCCCGGTCGCTACCGTGAAAGGGTAATGTCCTAGGCCTCTAGACGATGGGGACAAAACCGCAAATCGATTCTTGAAAAGTGGTGGAGCCAGGCGGGATCGAACCGCCGACCTCCTGCATGCCATGCAGGCGCTCTCCCAGCTGAGCTATGGCCCCACGTGCTGGCAAGACGAACATTTTGGAGGACGTTTTCCGAAGCGTCAAGCGCCTGTTTCGATTTCGTCCTGCGACATGGGTCGCAACGTCGCCACGCCATGGCCCTGCTCCGCGAGGTACTGGACCCATTTGCCGAGGAAGGTGTTCATCCGCAGGCGATGGTCCAGGATCCGCTCGGGTGGCGGGTACATGCCGATCACATCCTGCCAGCGACGGCCCGCATAGCAATGCGTGGCCTCGACCTGGCGCGCATCGCTGTACACGCGCAGGCTCGCCGACGGATCCGCCAGGCCGGTCTGCGGATCGACCAGCCCGTAGCTCATCCGCAATTCGGTGGTGTAGGCATGCTGCTCGACGACATCGAGGCGCACGTCGAGCCCGTCGCCGATCGACGACACGTACGTCCCGCATCCGAGTTGCGCCGGCTCGAACAGGCGCTGCAGGCGCGCGTGGTTCTCGCTGTACAACCCCATCAGCCAGCCGAAACGGCTCATCTTCGGCAGTGCGACGCGGCGTGACAGGACTCGACTCATGGCTCGATCCTACACGCGCGAATCGCGCCACGGCAGCATTGACGCATGCCGGTATCCAGCCTAACTTCAGGGTCTCTGCGTGCCCTGGTGCTGCACGCTTGGTGCAACCGGCTCAGTACATCTCGCGATTGATGCCAAGGTGCTCCAGCACCCGGCTCGAGATCTCCTCGATCGAGGCATGCGTGGTGCTGAGCATCTCGATGCCTTCCCGCCGCAGCATCGCCTCGGCCTGCGCCACTTCGCGCTTGCAGGTATCCAGTTGCGCATACCGCGAGTTCGCGCGTCGCTCCTGGCGGATCTGGTGCAGCCGAAGCGGATCGATGGTCAGGCCGAACAGCTTGCGGCGGTATTGCCGCAGCTTGGCCGGCAGGCGTTCGTCCTCCAGGTCGTCCGGCGTCAGCGGGTAGTTGGCGGCACGCACCCCGTGGTGCAGGGCGAGGTACACGCAGGTGGGCGTCTTGCCCGCGCGCGAGACCCCGACCAGGATGAGGTCGGCCTCGTCGTAGTCGAGGCGCGCGCCATCGTCGTGGGTGAGCGCGTAGTTCATCGCGTTGATGCGGCGGTGGTAGGCCTCGAAGTCGACCATGCCGTGCGCCTGCCCCACCCGCGCCTGGCGCGCCTGGCCCAGTTCGCGCTCCAGTGGCTCGAGGAAGGGCGCAAACACGTCCAGCATCAGTGCGCCGCTTTCCGCGAGCACCGTGGAGAGTCCGGGATCGACGGACGAGTTCACCACGATCGGGCGCAAGCCGCTCGCTTCGCCCGCCGCCCGGATCCGCGCCGCCACCAGGCGCGCCTTCTCGGGGGTGTCCACGAACGGCAGCCGGTCGGTCTGGAAGCGCATCCCGCTGAACTGGGTCAACATGCTGTGGCCAATGGTTTCCGCGGTGATACCGGTGCCATCGGAGACGTAGAACACGGGGCGTGGGTGATCCATGTGCATTCGTGGCCAGCGTGCGGGGCGAGGGTTGTAAAATAGCCGCTTCGGCGCGGTCGCGCCGCCCTCCCCTGCACTGGAGCCTGTCTTGAGCGCCCCCGCTTCGATCAACAACGTCCTGTGGCTGAACGACCTGCGCCTGACCGACCTCGCCCAGGTGGGCGGCAAGAATTCCTCGCTCGGCGAGATGATCGGCGAGCTCTCGGGGCTCGGCGTCTCGGTGCCAGGCGGGTTCGCCACCACTGCCGACGCGTTCAAGGCCTTCATCGCCCACAACGACCTGCATGCGCGCATCTACGACAAGCTCGCCACGGTCGATGTCGAGGACGTGCCCGCGCTGACCCGCGCTGGCGCCGAAATCCGCGGCTGGGTGATCGACGCGCCGCTGCAGCCGGAACTGGATGCCGACATCCGCAGTGCGTACGCGAAGCTGTGCGCGGATGCCGGATCGAACGACATCGCGGTGGCGGTGCGTTCCTCGGCGACCGCGGAAGACTTGCCGGATGCAAGCTTCGCCGGCCAACAGGAAACCTTCCTCAACGTGACCGGCGCCGACGACGTCGTGCACAAGGTCAAGGAAGTGTTCGCCAGCCTGTACAACGACCGCGCCATCGCCTATCGCGTGCACCACGGCTTCGCCCACGAGGACGTGTTCCTGTCCGCCGGCGTGCAGCTGATGGTGCGCTCCGACGTGGGGTCATCCGGCGTGCTGTTCACCCTCGACACCGAATCCGGTTTCCGCGACGTGGTCTTCGTCACCGCCAGCTACGGCCTGGGCGAGATGGTCGTGCAGGGTGCGGTGAATCCCGACGAGTTCTACGTCTACAAACCCACGCTCAATGCCGGCAAGCCGGCGATCCTGCGCCGTTCGCTGGGCAGCAAGCAGTTGCGCATGGTGTATTCCGACGCGCCGGGCGAACGCGTGCGCACCGAGGAAACGCCGGCGGCGTTGCGCAGCACGTTTTCTATTTCCGATGCGGACGTGCAGGAGCTGGCGAAGCAGTCGCTGGTGATCGAACGTCACTACGGCCGGCCGATGGACATCGAGTGGGGCAAGGACGGCCATACCGGCAAGCTCTACATCCTGCAGGCGCGTCCGGAGACGGTGAAGTCGCGCGCGCATGCGACCCAGATCGAGCGCTACACGCTGGGCGAGCGCGGCGACGTGCTGGCGGAAGGCCGCGCGATCGGCAGCAAGATCGGCAGCGGCACCGCGCGCGTGGTGCGTTCGCTGGCCGACATGGAGCGCGTGCAGCCCGGCGACGTGCTGGTCGCCGACATGACCGATCCCGACTGGGAGCCGGTGATGAAGCGCAGCGCCGCCATCGTCACCAACCGCGGTGGCCGCACCTGCCACGCCGCGATCATCGCCCGCGAGCTGGGCGTGCCCGCGGTGGTCGGCACCGGTAACGCGCTCGACAGCGTCAAGGACGGCGATCCGATCACGGTCAGCTGCGCCGAGGGCGATACCGGCTTCATCTATGCAGGCGCCCTGCCCTTCGAACGCACCACGACGGACCTCGGCAACATGCCGCCGGCGCCGCTGAAGATCATGATGAACGTGGCGAACCCGGACCGCGCCTTCGATTTCGGCATGCTGCCGAACGCGGGCATCGGCCTGGCCCGCCTGGAGATGATCATCGCCAGCCACATCGGCGTGCATCCGAAGGCGCTCCTCGAATACGACCGCCAGGATGCTGCGACCAAGGCGAAGATCGACGCGCGCACCGCCGGTTATGCGGGGCCCGTGGAGTTCTACGTGGACCGCCTGGCCGAAGGCATCGCCACCATCACCGCATCGGTGGCGCCGAACCCGGTGATCGTGCGCCTGTCCGACTTCAAGTCGAACGAGTACGCCAACCTGATCGGCGGCAGCAAGTACGAGCCGCACGAGGAGAACCCGATGATCGGGTTCCGTGGCGCCTCGCGTTACATCGACCCGAGCTTCAAGGATGCCTTCGCGCTGGAATGCCGGGCGGTCAAGCGCGTGCGCGAGGACATGGGCCTGGACAACCTGTGGGTGATGATCCCGTTCGTGCGCACGCTCGGCGAAGGCCGCAAGGTAATCGATGTGCTGCGCGAGAACGGCCTCGTCCAGGGCGAGAATGGATTGAAGGTCATCATGATGTGCGAGGTGCCGTCCAACGCGCTCATGGCCGACGAATTCCTCGAGCTCTTCGACGGCTTCAGCATCGGCTCCAACGACATGACCCAGCTGACACTGGGCCTGGATCGCGACTCGGCCATCGTCGCCGGCCTGTTCGACGAGCGCGACCCGGCGGTCAAGAAGATGCTGTCGATGGCGATCTCCGCGGCGAAGGCCAAGGGCAAGTACATCGGCATCTGCGGCCAGGGACCGAGCGATCACCCGGACCTGGCGCTGTGGCTGATGGAACAGGGCATCGAGTCCGTCTCGCTGAACCCCGACACCGTGGTCGATACCTGGTTGCAACTGGCCAAGGCCAAGGGCTGATCCTTGCGATTCACCTCCCTTTCGCGCAGCGAAGGGGAGGTGGCGAGATCAACCGCAGATGCGGTTGCGCCCCGCCCGCTTCGCCTCGTACAGCAGCGCATCCGCGCGACTGACCAGTTTCTCGTGGTGCGCCAGGCCCGTGCGTTCGGTGACGCCGGCACTGATCGTCATCGACCAGCCGGGCGCGAACTCCGTGCAATCGATGGCCTGCACGCGCGCGCGCAACTGCTCGCAGAGCTGGCGCGCTTCGTCCAGCGGCATGCCCTCGAACAGCACGGCGAACTCCTCGCCGCCCCAGCGCGCGATGCTGCCGCGGCCCTCGATGCCTGCCTGCAACGCATGCGCCACCGCCACCAGGGCGTGGTCGCCGGCGGCATGCGAGTACTGGTCGTTGATCCGCTTGAACTCATCGACGTCGAACAACGCGAAACTCAACGGCTGCCGCGTTTCGACCGCGCGATCGAAGGCGTGCGACAGGCGCGCATCGAAGTGGCGCCGGTTGCCGATGCCGGTCAATGCATCTTCCAGCGCCATCCGCTCGAACGCCTCCGACTGTTCCTTCAGCCGCGCCAGCAGGATCGACTTCTCGCGGTCCGACTCCATCAGCCGGTCGGTCTGCTCGCGCAGCGCGCTGGTGCGCTGGTCGATGACGTCTTCCAGTTCGGTGGCGCGCTTGCGCAGGTTGCCCAGCCGCCAACGGTAGATGGCGAACAGCAGCAGGCCGAGCAGCAAGGTCGCCACGGCCAGGAACCAGGCCTGCTGCCATGGTTGCGGCTTGATCTCGATGTCGATGACGGTGGGTTCGCCGCTCCAGTCGCGGCCCACGGTCGGTGCCGAGACGTCGACCAGGAACCGATAGCGCCCCGGCCGCAGGTTGGTGTACTGGGCCACGCGCAGGTTGCCGCGTTCGATCCACGCGGCGTCCTCGCCTTCCAGCCGATAGCGGTAGCGCAGGAAGCGCGGCATCAGGAAGCTGAGGGCGGCGTAGCGGAATTCGAGCTTCCGCGTGCCCGGAGGCAGGCGCAGCAGCCCGTCCTCGGCGGAGACCGGCTTGTCGTCGGCGTACGCCTGTTCGATGACGACCTGCGGCAATTGATGGCGGTATGCCTGCAGGCGGGCCGGATTGGTGACCGCCGCGCCGCGCGACGTCGCCACCCAGATGTTGCCGCGGCTGTCGCGCAGTGCCGCGGGCCCGGAGCCACCGTTGCATTGCGCGCTGACCAGGCCGTCGGCCTCGCCGAAATGATCGTAGGGCAGTTGCGCCAGGCGCCCCTCGAGCACCGCTTCGGCATCGCTGCGCTTGATCCGCAGCACGCCGCGGTTGGAGGTCATCCACAGGTGGCCACGCTCGTCATCGACCACGCTGAACATCGTGTCGACCGGCAGGCCTTCCTTCAGGCCAAGCCCGCGCAGCACGCCATTCCGGTAGCGCAGCAGGCCGCGATCGGTGGCCAGCCACAAGGTGCCGTCGGCGTCCTCGTGGAATGCGAACACGTCCTGCGCGCCATTGACCGGGCGCATGTCCAGGCTGCGTACCTTGCCGGCGACGATGTTGGCGGCCCCGTTCGCGGTCCCGACCCACAGGCTGCCGTCGCGGGCGATGTGCAGCGAGATGATGAATTCGCGGGGGAGTCCCTCGGCCAGGCCGTAGGCCTTGAACGTGCCATCGCGATAACGCGCCAGGCCACGCGAGGTGCCGATCCACAGGGTGCCGTCGGCTTCCTCGGCCAAGGCGCGCACCTGGTTGCTGCCGGGCATGCCACGGGCATTGTCGTAGTGGCCCACGACCTTGCCGTCGCGCATGCGCAGCACGCCGTCGGTGTAGCTGCCGACCAGCAGCGAACCATCGCGGGATTCCAGCAGGCTCAGCACGGAATCGCTGGGCAGGCCGTCTGCGGCGCTGTAGGTGGCCTCGATGCGGCCGTCACGCCACAGGTTCAGGCCGCGGCTGGTGCCGATCCACATGCCGCCACGCGGCGCTTCGTACAACGCACGGACGTAGTCGTCGCTGAGCCCCTGGTCGCCGTTCCAGGTGCTGAACGAGGCATCGCTCAAGCGCAGCAGGCCGGCATTGGTGCCCGCCCAGATGCTGCCCTCGCGATCCACCAGGAGCGCGGCGACGCGATTGTTGGGCAGGCCGCGCACGCTGGTGAAGCGCTCCGCGCCGGATTCGCCGAGCCGCACCAGTCCGTTGTTGACCGTGCCGACCCACAGGTTGCCGGCGGTATCCCGCGCCAGGCTGGGCACGCCGTCCTCGGGCAGCAGCGGCGATTGCAGGACGAAGCGTTCGCCCTGCATGCGGTAGACGCCGCGCTCGGTGCCCACGAACAGCGTGCCGCTCGCGTCCTGCATGACCCGGAAGATCGGCGCCGCGGGCAAGCCGGCCTGTTGCGTGTAGTTGCGGATGCGGCCCTTGGCGAAATGGGCCACCCCGTTCGCAGTGGCCGCCCACACGCTGCCATCGCGGTCCAGCAGCAGGCCGTAGACCACGTCGCTGGGCAGTCCGTTGCGTTCGTTGAACTGGACCGGCACCTCGCCGTCCATCCGGGTGATACCGGCGCTTTCGGTCGCCACCCAGAGGCGACCCTGGCGATCCAGCAGGGCATCCATGACCTCTTCCTGGGCCAGCCCGTCCTTTTCCATCCAGGTGCGCCAACGATCCCCGCGCTTGACCGTCACCCCGCCGCGGGAGGTGCCGATCACCACCGCACCGTCGGAGGCGGCACGCACCGAGCGGATGCCGTTGTCCTTCAGCTCGGGGGTGTTGGCTCGGTCGAAGACATGGAATTCAAGGCCGTTGTAGCGGACCAAGCCTTCCCAGGTCCCCAGCCACAGGTAGCCGTCCGGGGATTGCGCGATCGCGTTGACCTGGTTGTGCGGCAGGCCCTGGCGAGTCGTCCAGGTCTCCCGGTAGAACGCCGAGAGCGGCTTGTCCTGCGCAGCGGCCAAGAGCGGCAACAGGCAAAGCAGCGCCAGCAGGCCGACCAGCGCCTTGCCCCGCCATCCCTGCACAGACGCCATCGGCATCCGCCCCATCCCGACCCCGCTTTACGCCGCCGGCAACCCGGACAGCGCCCCCATGTAGCGACGATAGTGCCGCAATTCCGCGATCGAGTCGCGCACGTCGCTGAGCGCGGTATGCGCCGATGCCTTGCGCACGCTGGCCAGCACCTCCGGCGACCAGCGCCGGGCGAGTTCCTTCACCGTGCTCACGTCCAGGTTGCGGTAGTGGAAGTGGCGTTCCAGCGCGGGCATCAGCCGGTGCAGGAAGCGCCGGTCCTGGCAGATTGAATTGCCGCACATCGGCGATGCACCGGCGGGCACCCATTCGCGCAGGAAGTCCAGGGTGCGCGCCTCCGCTTCGGCCAGCGCCACGCCCTCGTCCAGCACCCGTCGCCACAGGCCGGACTTGCCGTGCTGGGTGCGGTTCCAGTCGTCCATCGCCTCGAGCGTGGCCAACGGATGGGCGATGGCGCATTCCGGCCCCTCGGCGAGCACGTTGAGGTCGCCGTCGGTGACGACGGTGGCGATCTCGAGGATGCCGTCGCGGTCGGTGTCCAGGCCGGTCATCTCGAGGTCGATCCAGATCAGGCGATCAGCGTGGGAATCCGCGTTCATGCGCTCGCAAGCGTGGTGGGCAGCGGGCATGATACCGGCTCGCCCCCGGAGAACCTGCATGCTCCAGAACACCGGCGCGCTGAGCCACTACGCCATCCTCACCGCGATGCTGGCCCCCGCCTTCTTCCTCACCGCCACCGCCGCGTTGCTGGCGTCCGCGAACACGCGCCTGGCCCGCGTGGTGGATCGCTTGCGCAGCCTGATCGTGGCCTGGGAGCTGGATGCGCCGGATCGTGCCGAACGGGACGAGCAGATCCTCCGTCACCGCCAACGTGCCCATCTCGTCCTGCGTGCCTGCCGCCTGCTGTACGGCGCCGTGGCCAGTTTCGTCGGCACCAGCCTGTCGCTGGCGATGGATGCGTTCCTCGGCTTCCGGCTGGGCGTGGTCCCCACGCTGCTGGCCGTGTTCGGCGTGCTGTTCCTGCTCGGTGCAAGCTTCGCGATGTGGCGAGAAGTGAGCCTGGCGGTCGTCAGCTTCGATGCCGAACTGGACCAGGAACTGGCGCGGCGGCGCAACTAGATCGCAGGCTTCG
>ERZ795061.752-NODE-752-length-32418-cov-6.909774_pt1 | contig 32418 bp, 22 predicted proteins | sample MGYA00375145_ERZ795061 | MGnify/ENA primary metagenome ERZ795061 (study PRJEB30190, sample SAMN05720144) | anaerobic digester metagenome | isolation source: active sludge of municipal wastewater-treating anaerobic digesters | place: USA | collected 2014-12-22 ... | reverse complement strand
GGATGTTGGCGTTTTGCAGCAAACATTACGACATTTGGTAGAGCAAGAATTAGCAAACATCGCACAAGTTTTTAATGCGCGCCTGCAATTTGCGCTAATGCCACTTGCACGCTTTGCTGCTAGCCAGTTACCGTGCGAACACGCCATTGCTTTGTTGCGTGATTGGGATACGGCTTTGATGACGCATGCCGAAGCGCTACCCATGTGGCAAAGTGTGCGTGAATTATTGCTGACCAATGATGATAGTATTCGTGCCAGTATCAGCAAAAACATTGGTTTTCCGCCAGAATTTAAAGATGAAAAAGCGCAATTTAAATGCTTTTTAGAGGCTTTGCAGGCGGTGCCGAATAGTGCAGAAAGTTTAGCGAAAGTTAAAAAACTGCCAAACATAGCCAATACGCAAGATGCCTGGCAAATCATCAGCACATTGTCTCAACTGCTCAATTTGGCGGTGGCTGAACTCTGGTTAGTGTTTCAGCGTGCGGGTGAGGTTGATTTTGTTGAAATTGCCACGCGCGCCACGCAGGCACTTAGCCATGATTTTGGTGAGCCTACCGACTTAGCCTTGAAATTAGATTACCAGATTCAGCATTTACTGGTGGATGAGTTTCAGGACACCAGCCCCAGCCAGATTGAGTTGCTGAAGCTACTAACACTGGGTTGGCAAGTGGGTGATCACCGCACGTTATTTTGTGTGGGCGACCCCATGCAGTCGATTTACCGCTTTCGTAAAGCCAATGTTGGGCTGTTTATTAAAGCATCAACGCAAGGCATTGGCGGCATCAACCTTGAAAGATTGCAGTTGTATCAAAATAATCGGTCAAGCCCAGCGGTGGTGGATTGGATTAACCAGACGTTTGAACATGTTTTTCCTGCAGAAGACGACATGATGCAGTCTGCTGTTCATTACCGCCCATTTATTGCCACCAAAGAAAATTTAACCAATGCGGGCGTGCAGGTACACCCCATTATTAAACGCGCAGATGAAAGCAACGCCTTAGCGCAACAGCGCGAAGCTGAAGCGGTGATCAACATTATTTTGCAAGCGCAAGCAGCAAATGCACAGCAAAAAATCGCGGTGCTGGTGCGCTCAAAAAAACACTTGGCGCAATTGGTGCGCCTGTTACGCCGTCATCATCCTGACATTGCTTTTCAGGCGGTGGAGATTGAGGCGCTGGAAGGCCGCCAGATTGTGCAGGATTTGCTGTCACTCACGCATGCTTTGCATCACCGTGCAGACCGCGTGCATTGGTTGAGCCTGTTACGTGCGCCTTGGTGTGGTTTAACGTTGCATGATTTACACGCGCTGGCGGGGCAAAATTTACACGCCACCATTTGGTCACTCATGCAAAATGCGGCGGTTGTGCAGCGGCTATCTGCCGATGGTCAGAAACGCTTAATCCATGTGCGTGAAATTTTGGCAGAGGCCTTTGCAACGCAGGGCCGCATGAATACCAGCCGCTGGCTGCGCGGCGTGTGGTTGATGTTAAATGGCAGCGCCTGCCTATGGGCGCAAAATGATGTGATTGACGTACAGGCTTTTTTTGCCTGTTTAGAAGCGCTTGACCGCAGCAATCAGTTATCACCCGAGCGCATGGCGAATGAAATTACCAAGTTATTTGCCAGCCCGGAAGCGCAGGGCGAGTGTTTGCAGATGATGACCATTCATAAATCGAAAGGTTTGGAATTTGACACCGTGATTCTGCCCGGTTTAGGCGCCACCACGGGCGGCGGCAACGGTGATAAGCCACTGCTGCTGTGGGAAGAAGTGCCGATTGATGACGATACGCAATTACTTGCGGCACCTTATCTACCCAAAAATCAGCGCAATCACGACAGCGTCAGCCCCTACGACTATTTAGAAATGTTAGAAAGCACACGTGAGAAAAATGAAGCCGCGCGTGTGTTATACGTGGCGGCCACGCGTGCGGAGCGATGCCTGCATTTGGTTGGCATTGCTAATCAAAAAGCGGATAACAGCATTGCACCAACCAAAAACACCTATTTAGATTTACTATGGGAACCACTGGCAGCGCATTATGAAATGCCAGTATTGCAGCCTGATGCTGCTGCAAACTCAGAAGATGATATTGCATTTTTTACGCCACGCTTAGTGCGGCTTGCTACGCCTCGTGTGCCGTCCATGCTGCAAAATCAGCCTACACTTGCGCAATTTTTGGCAGATACGCCAGCTAACCAACCCGCTGAAAAAATGCCGGATGACGCGCAGCGTTTACAGGCCGATATTGGCACGCTTACGCATCAATATTTAGAGCTCATCGCACAGCATGGCTTGCCTGCATGGCCAGCAAAGCGCTTGGCTAGCCTTAAACCCGCCATGCAGCATTGGTTGCAGCAGCGTGGACATCGTGAAATCGCTGCCGCAGGCGCCGCGGATAAGATTGTTACCCTGTTGAGCACCACACTCAACAGCCAAGCAGGGCAGTGGGTATTGCAAGCCAATGCGCTTGGCGCGCAGGAATTAGCCCTCGCGCTGGTTGAAAATAACGTGGTGAAAAACTTTGTGGTGGACCGCACGTTTGTGGAAAAGCTCGCTGATGGCACGCAAGTGCGTTGGATTGTTGATTATAAAACGGTTGAGTTGCCGATGGACATTACTGAGGCAGCCCTCAAGACCATTGCCTTGCAATATGCCGAGCAATTAGAACATTACCAACAGTTATTCAGGCATGAAACATTGCCAATCCAAAAAGCTATTTTCTTTGTCAGTATCGGCCGTTTAATTCAGCTTTAATGTTTTAAATCAACAATTGAGGGCTAAATCTCGCATTGCTCTTCAAATCATCAGGCACGCAAATTTGCCATAATTGGCATGGGCAAAGTGCGATGTTGCCCAGTGTTGTGTATTTCAAACGCTTATTTTTTTACGCCATTGAAATTAAATAAATACCTAAGTTAGGGCCAAAATGTGATGAAGTTAGCTGCATTAAAAGGGATTAGTTTTTTATTGATGAGCATTGCCTTTGCAGGCCAAAGCCATGCCGCAAACTGGGTGAAGCTCAGTGAAAACGGCACCTCAAAGCTACTGATTGATAAACAGTCTATTTTAGAAAAAGACCAACTCACGCGCGCCTGGGTGAAGGTTGAATACAAAAAAGTGCAAATCAATAGTGAATCGGCTGACAAAACTTATAACTTGTCTAAATTGCTCTGGTATTTTGATTGCCCCGCGCAAAAGTCCGCCACCACGCAAGTGCTTCAATATATGAATGCTGAAACAGTGTTTTCTGCGGGCATTGATGTTAAAGCGGCCGAGTTTATTGAACCCGTACCAGAAACAGATTTAGACCGTGCGATGCGCTATGTTTGCACCAGAGCGCAGCCAAAAAAGCAACAAGAAACCAAGTTGGCAAGCAAGCCGTTAGAAAGCAAGCCCTCAGAAACTAAAGCGCAAACGGCTAAAACACAAGAAAATGCCCCTGCAGAAGCTGAGAAAAAACCAGAACCCGCAGCGGCGGAAGCTAAACCAGCAGAAAGTAAGCAAGTTGAGGCAAAACCTGAAGAAGTGAAGGCTGCCCCAGAAAAGGCGGCAGCGACTAAACCTACCAAAGGTAATACACATGCCGCACATTGGACCTACGAAGGCAAAGAAGGCCCGGAAAACTGGGGTAAACTGCAGCCAGAATTTGCTGCTTGTGAAACTGGGCAAAATCAATCGCCCGTGGATATTGATGCCACCATTGATGCACCGCTAAAAACGCTCAAGGGCATACAAAAAGTGCCGGCAAAAGAAATTGTCAATAATGGTCACACCATACAAGCTAATTTTAAAGAAGGTAATATGCTGCTGCTAGATGACACGCCTTTTCAAATGAAGCAAGTGCATTTTCATACTCCAAGTGAAAACACCATCAAGGGCAAACCTTTTCCGCTAGAGGCGCATTTTGTGCACGCGGATAAAAAGGGCAACTTCGCGGTGATTGCGGTGATGTATAAAGAAGGCAAAGCCAACGCAGGCCTTGAAAAACTGTGGTCGCAAATGCCTAAAGAAAAGGGCGCGCCTGTACCGCTTAACACCAAAGTGACTGCACAAGAATTAATGCCAGAAAACCGTGATTACTACCGATTTAGCGGCTCACTCACAACACCGCCTTGCACGGAAGGCGTGCGTTGGTTGGTATTAAAAACACCCATGACGGTTTCAAAAACGCAAATCGCAGCTTTTGAAGAAGTATTACACCATCATAACAATCGGCCAGTACAGCCACTCAATGGCCGTGTTGTGCTGGAGTAATGGCACCAAATTTAAGCCTTTAAAACACTGCTTTTTACACCCATGTTAACACCAACCTTTTTCGATGCTCTGTAAGCCTTATAAATAAAGGCTCGCAGAGGAGAAAATTTTTCTCGTAGCAAAATGCTAGGTTTAAAAGCATATTTTCTTGGCTTTTATTTTATGCATATCAACCGCTAAAACAACACAACTTTCTAGTCAGTGAAATCATACGCATCGGGCAACCTTACTGATAGAATATCGCATCTCATTTTTTAAAGACGTAGCCCAATGAAAATTTTTTCTGGCCTGTTTCAGCGCGCAATGATTTGGGCAAGATCACCCAATGCGCCTTGGTATTTAGGCGCGCTCAGTTTTGCAGAATCTTCATTTTTTCCCATTCCGCCTGATGTAATGCTCGCGCCCATGAGTTTGGCCAACCCAAATAAAGCCTGGCGATTTGCGCTCATTACCACAGTGACTTCAGTATTAGGCGGCATATTTGGTTATTTTATTGGCATCACCATGTTTGATGTGATTGAGCCGCACTTGAAAGCAAGCCATTATTGGGAAGCGTACCTTACCGCCGTCACATGGTTCAAAGACTATGGTTTTTGGGCGATTTTCATTGCAGGTTTTTCACCGATTCCCTACAAAGTATTCACCATTGCCGCAGGTACGCTATCAATGGCGTTAATCCCGTTTGTGCTAGCCTCGGCCATTGGTCGCGGCATGCGCTTTTTTATGGTGGCAGGGTTAATGAAATGGGGCGGGCCAAGTATGGAAGCCAAGTTACACCAATATGTGGATAGAATTGGCTGGGCGACTGTGGCGATTGTGGCGGCTTTATTTTTGATTTACCGCTAGTAATCGTTGGTTTTTTGGCTAAATAAATTCTCTTAAAATACTTTTTACAAAATCTGCCCGTAGGTGAATGGTCGGAAAGCTCACGGTGATTCTTAATTTATCAGGCCCATTCATGCGGCAACGTTTATCGCGTTGCAATAAGTTGATGAGTTTCATTGGGTCGATATCCGCTTTTGGGATAAATTGCAGCTGAATGGCCGCATCACTCGCATCAATTTTAATCACGCCAATCGCTTTTGACGCGATACGCAATCGGTGGCACGCCATGAGCGCCTCACCTTGCTCTGGCAGCAAGCCAAAGCGGTCAATGAGTTCTTCTTGCAGGTTATCCAGTTCGTCATCATCCACGCAGTTAGCCAAGCGTTTGTACACCACTAAGCGTTCATGCACATCGGGGCAATATTTAGTTGGCAAGAGCGCTGGCGTGTGCAGGTTGATTTCTGTCGTCACGCCAAGTGGTGCGTTTAAATCAGGCTCTTTACCTGCTTTAAGTTGCTTCACGGCGTAGTTGAGCATATCGGAATACAAATGAAAGCCAATTTCTTGCATTTCACCGCTTTGAGAATCGCCCAATAGCTCGCCCGCACCGCGAATTTCTAAATCGTGCATGGCAAGGTGAAAGCCTGCGCCTAGGTCTTCCATGAGTTGAATTGCATCCAGCCGTTTTTGCGCTTGCACGGTAATTTTTCGGTCAGGGTCAGTCAGCAAATACGCATAGGCCTGATGATGTGAGCGGCCCACGCGACCACGCAATTGGTGCATTTGCGCCAAGCCAAACATATCGGCCTTATTCATAATAATGGTGTTGGCGGTTGGTACGTCAATACCGGTTTCAATAATGGTTGTACACAGTAGCAGGTTGTAGCGCTGATGATAAAAGTCGCGCATCACGTGTTCTAGCTCACGCTCGCGTAATTGGCCGTGTGCCACAGCAATGCGCGCATCGGGCAATATACGCTCCAATTTCTCGCGCATCGAATGTATGGTATCCACCTCATTATGCAGAAAATACACTTGCCCGCCGCGCTTAAACTCCCGCGTAGCCGCCTCGCGAATAATGCCTTCAGAATAATCGGTATGAAAAGTTTTAATACTCAAGCGCTTTTGCGGTGGCGTAGTAATAATTGAAAACTCGCGCAGGCCTTCCATCGCCATGCTGAGGGTGCGTGGTATCGGTGTGGCCGTGAGCGTCAGCACGTCTACTTCGGCACGCAGCGCTTTGAGCTGCTCTTTTTGGCGCACACCAAAGCGGTGTTCTTCATCCAGCACCACTAAGCCTAAATTCTTAAACTTCACATCTTTTTGAATCAATCGATGTGTGCCAATAATGATGTCAATATTGCCTGCTTCTAAGCCTGCTAACGCCTCTTTTTGTTCTTTTGCGGTTCTAAAGCGCGATATTTCGGCAATTTTAATCGGCCACTCGGCAAAGCGGTCTTTAAAATTATTGTAATGCTGCTCAGCCAATAGCGTGGTGGGTACCAGCACGGCCACTTGACGCCCACCCATCACCGCCACAAAAGCTGCGCGCAGGGCAACTTCGGTTTTGCCAAAACCCACATCGCCGCATACCAATCGGTCCATCGGGCGGCCAGATTGCATGTCTTTAATGACGTTTTCAATGGCTTCTAACTGGTCTGGGGTTTCTTCAAACGGAAAGCCTTCACAAAAAGCTTCGTAATCATGCAAACTGAGGGTAAATGCGTGGCCGCGCCGCGATGCCCGTTGTGCATACAAGTTAAGTAATTCGGCTGCGGTATCGCGAATTTGCTTGAGCGCTTTTTTCTTGGCTTTTTCCCAACTACCGCTGCCTAGACGGTGCAATGGTGCGCTTTCTGGCGGGCCGCCTGAATAGCGCGAAATTAAAAATAGCTGTGAAACAGGTACATACAGCTTGTCTTCACCAAAATATTCCAATAGCAAGAGCTCGGTTTCGCCCTCACCAAAATCAATACTGACTAAACCTTTGTAGCGGCCAACCCCATGCTGCTCATGCACCACGGGGTCGTTAATGCGCAACTCAGATAAATCTTTGAGCATGCCCTCAGTGCTGCGGGTTTTTTCTTTTTCGCGGCGGCGCTGCTGGCGCACAGTGGCGGCATAGAGTTCGGCTTCTGTGATAATGGCAATTGGCTGTGCTTGGTCAGTAAGTGCCACGCCCGCATGTAATGTGCTGACACCTAACATCACATGCGCTTTACTTGCCTGAAAATCTGCCCATGTTTCACAAATACCAACAGCCAATCCATGCTCGGTAAATAACTGATGCATGGTTTCACGGCGGCCTAAACTTTCAGCCACAATTAAAATTCGGCCACTAAATTGGCGAATAAAGTCTGCCAATTTATGCAGCGGATGTTCTGCGCGGCGTTCAATATCGAGCGCCGGAAGATTGTTAGACGTTTTGCTAATGCTGAGGCTTATTCTGGCAAACGCATGCGTTGCAGCAAAAAAGTCTTCCGTTTTAATTAACAAGGTTTCTGGCGGCAAAATAGGGCGTTCAGCATCGTGTGCCAGCGTGCGGTAGCGCGATTGCGCCTCGCGCCAAAACTGTTGAGCGCTGTGGTCTAAATCACCGTGCAGGCAAAGTAGGCTGTTAGCGGGTAGGTAATCGAGCAGGGTGGCGGTTTGCTCAAAAAATAACGGCAAATACCACTCAATGCCGCCAGAAGCCACGCCTTTGCTGACATCTTTGTAAATTTTTGCGCGTTGCGGGTCGCCCTCAAACGCTTCGCGAAACTGGCTACGAAAGAGCGCAATGCCTGACTCATCTAGCGGAAATTCGCGCGCAGGCAGTAGTCTAATTTCAGGCACGGGGTATAGGCTGCGTTGCGTATCGACATCAAACGTGCGGATGGTTTCAATTTCGTCATCAAACAAATCAATGCGATAAGGCAGGGCAGAACCCATGGGAAATAAATCGACTAAGCCACCGCGTACGCTAAACTCACCGTGCGAAATCACTTGTGTTACATGGTGATAACCCGCCTCGGCGCATTGCAAACGCAAGGCTTCAATATCCAGCTTTTGCCCTTTTTTGAGCATAAAGGTATTGGCACTCAAAAAAGCCTTTGGGCTTAAGCGGATGAGCGCGGTTGAAAGCGGCACAATAATCACGTCACAGGCATTTTGCGCAATGTGATACAGCGTGGTGAGCCGCTCAGAAATTAAATCAGGATGCGGCGAAAATTGGTCGTAAGGTAGCGTTTCCCAGTCGGGCAGCAAATGTACGCTTAAATTGGGTGCAAAATAGGGGAGTTCTTCAATCAAACGCTGCGCATCAAAAGCATTGGCGGAAATAATTACCAACGGCTGGCTGGGCTTGTTGGCTTTGAGTTGCAATGCCAAATTTGCCAGCGCAAGCGCATCTTCACCACTTGTGGCAAGCGTGATGCGGCCCACTTGCCCCAACTTTGGAATAGCGTTTGAAAAGGCCGGTGAAGTCTGCGACATAAATACTTATTGATGAATTTTTAAAGGCTAGATTATAACGGCTGGGGTTTGAAAAACGCGGTTTTGGTGGAAATTTATAGCTTGTTTTTCATCGTAGAAATGCTTGGTTTGCGTAGCAATGTGACATGAAAAAAATGATTAAAATCCGATAAATATTCCCCGAGAGATTTTTATGCCTCTGTGAGCCTTATAAATAAAGGCTTGCAGAGGTGCTTAAAAGGTTATGCATGGAATTAAACAGAATTGAAGTGTTGGTTAAACGTATTTTTCAGGGTCGAGTACAACATGCTCGCCAAGCGATTTTTCTCTAAGCGAACTGTAATTTAACATGACCGTTTTTATAATTATGCCGTCCCCCCCACAGTCAACCCATCAATTTTCAACGTCGGTTGCCCCACGCCCACAGGCACGCTTTGGCCTTCTTTTCCGCAAGTGCCTACGCCAGAATCTAGCGCCATATCGTTGCCTATCATGCTCACGCGTTTCAGCACTTCTGGGCCGTTGCCGATGAGCGTGGCGCCTTTGACGGGGTAGGTGATTTTGCCATCTTCAATCATATAGGCTTCTGCCGCGCTAAATACAAATTTTCCGCTGGTAATATCGACTTGCCCACCACCAAAGTTGGCGGCAAAAAGGCCTCTTTTGACCGATTTAATAATTTCTTCAGGTGGCGTGGTGCCGTTCAGCATATAAGTGTTGGTCATGCGCGGCATGGGGATATGTGCGTAGCTTTCGCGCCTTGCGTTGCCGGTGATGGGCATGTTCATAAGACGCGCATTAAGCGTGTCCTGAATGTAGCCGCGTAAAATGCCGTCTTCAATCAGCACCGTGCGATTGGTGGGGTTGCCTTCATCGTCCATGCTGAGTGAACCACGGCGGTCGGCAATAGTGCCATCATCCACAATGGTGATGCCTTTGGCGGCCACTTGTTGGCCTATCATGTTAGAAAAAGCTGAGCTGCCTTTTCGGTTAAAGTCACCTTCTAAGCCGTGGCCAATGGCCTCGTGCAATAATATGCCTGGCCAGCCCGCGCCTAGCACTACGGTCATGCTGCCTGCGGGAGCAGGGCGCGCATCGAGGTTCAAAATGGCCTGATGCACCGCTTTTTTGGCAAAGTCTTGTAACACCTCATCGGTAAAATAGCCGTAGTCAAAACGTCCGCCGCCACCCGCAGAGCCTTGCTCACGGCGGCCATTACTTTCGGCAATGACGTTAATGCCTACACGCACTAATGGGCGCACGTCGGCGGCCATGACGCCGTCATGGCGTGCTACCATGACCACTTCATATTCCCCAGTGATTGAGGCGATTACTTGTGTAATGCGTGTGTCCAGTTTACGGGCATATTGTTCTAGGCGCTCCAATAGCTTCACTTTGGCCTCTGCTGAAAGTGAAGCAATCGGGTCTTGCGGTAAATAGAGTTGCGGTGCTTGGCGGGTAACAATTTTGTGCGCGGTTTGCGCGTTTCCTAAACTGGCGATTGATTTTGTCGCTTTTGCGGCAAGTTGCAATGCATCAAAGGTGATGTCGTCTGAGTAAGCAAAAGCTGTTTTTTCACCGCTCACTGCGCGTACTCCAACGCCTTGGTCAATTGAAAAGTTACCCGATTTCACTTGGCCTTCTTCAAGGCTCCAGCTTTCTGCACGGCTGTACTGAAAGTATAAATCTGCGTAATCAATGTGGTGTGACATCATTTCACCGAGCACTTGTTGCAACTGCGGCACTTCTAGATTTGCGGGTGTAAGCAAAGCCTCAGTTGCTGCCTCAAAATGCGTGCCTTTGGCAAGTGTTGATTGACTGGCGTTTTCTGGATTTTTCATTTTGGTTTTCAATTGATTGGTGAGTTTTATCATCCGACAGATTTAATCGTACGATGTTTCAATGCGGGCAAGCTTTTTCTGAGGCTTTCTTGGTATTTCGGGTTCATGGTAGCAATCACAACGCCAGAGCCACGCGGCAGCCGATCTAAAATCACGCCCCAAGGGTCAACAATCATCGTGTTACCATGCGTTTCACGGCCTGAAACATGGTAGCCACCCTGAGCGGGTGCTATTACATAGCTCAAGTTTTCAATGGCACGGGCGCGGATTAACGTCTCCCAATGTGCCTTACCTGTAGTATCGGTAAATGCGGCGGGCACAACAATGATATTCACCTCACCCATTGCGCGATAAAGTTCAGGAAAGCGCAAGTCGTAGCAAACAGAAAGGCCGATTTTACCAAACGGGGTTTCTACCACTTTGACAGCATCACCCGCTTCAATGGTGTTTTCTTCATGGTAGTGTTCATTGCCTAAATCTAAGCCAAACAGGTGGATTTTATCGTACCGGGCGACTTGTTTACCTTTGTCGTCATAAACTAGGCAGCTATTGCGAACTTTATTGGGAAATTGGCTGACAAGCGGTACTGTGCCACCAATGATCCAGATTTTATTTTTTTTGGCAGTAGTGCTTAAGAAATCTTGGATAGGGCCACTGCCATCTTGCTCGCGCACGGCCACTTTATCGGTGTCTTTTAAGCCCATAATCGCGAAATACTCAGGCAATACCACTAGTTTAGCGCCAAGCTTTACCGCAGATTCAATAAGGCGTTTGGCCTCGCTCAAGTTAGCCGCAACTTGTGGGCCAGAGGCCATTTGGATGGCTGCAATTTTTACAATTTCTTGTTTAGGGGCTGAGTTTGTACTTGGCATTTTGTATCCTTAGTTTTATTACATCATACATTATTGGAGCGGTGAAGCTTGATTCACCTCAGGTCCTGCCTTGGGCGCGTTGACCTCCTGCGGATTATCCCAAGTGCCAATAATTTCATATTCACTTGAAGCGATTTTGTTCAAGGGATCTTTTAATATTTTTTGCGCTAAAAATGCGACAGCACCAGCCAGTGGGCCGCCCGCTAAAGCGGCAAGTGAAAGACTGTCACTTACGTGAGGCAGCACTTTGACATATAAATGCTGTGTTTCATTTTGCAGATTGGTTTCGCCTTTAATGGCAACGTCGGCAGCAGGGCCTGACATTTGAAAGTTATCACTTCGCATCACGCCTTGGCTGATTTTTGCATTGCCGTTAATACGATCAAAGGCAAAGCCGTTGCTGAATAAATCTCTAAAGTCTAGGGTGAGTCTGCGCGGCAGGCTTTGCAAGCTTAATAAACCCAAAAGTCGGCCAACCCCTGGCTGCACCTTTAAAAACTGGCCTTTTTTAAGGTCTAGTTGCAAATCACCGTTTAACCCTTTTGCATTAAACTGGTGCGGACTTCCTGGCCAATGTAATTGCGCGCTCAATGTGCCTTCGCCGCCTTTGATGGTATCTGGATATCCCACTTGATTGAGCGTTTTGCCAAGGTTCTTGATATCCCAAGTAATGTTGAGATAGGTATTTGGGTTTTTTACCCAGTTATTCCACTGACCTTCAGCGCTGATAATGCTGTCAGACTTGATGAGTTTTAATTTTTCAATATTCCAGTTGTCATTTTGCGGATAAGCAACAAGTTCGAGTGCGCCAAAGTTTTTCTTGTTGTAAATAAATTGCTCTGCAGTAATGTCTAGCGCAGGGTAGTCTTGTTCTAGCTTTTTGAAATCGCTGAGTGATGCTTCTTTGTCATTTATTTTGCTTCGATTAGGCGAGGCTTCTGGCACGGTTAAATTAGAGAGTCTAGCCATTAATTTGCCATTATTTTGGCTTGACCACTGTAAATCGCCGGAGATTTCATTACTTTGCACCGACAAGCGCAAGTTATCTTTGTCTGCTGTATTGGTCAGTCTCAGTTGATTGATACGCCTGTCAAAAATATCCAGCGCATTGATTTTTAAATCAAATTTAGGCATTGGCAACATATTTTTTTGTTTTTCAGTGCCTGATATATCACGTATGACATTACGCCAAGCATCTCCATCAAGGTATTCAAGATTACCTGATACTAGCAAACCCTTACGTTGAATACCGTCAATGGGTTTGATTTCACTTTCAGCGATAGCATTGACTTGAATGACCCCGCCATCAAGCACAAATTGGCCGTTTTCTCCAGTGCGTATCAATTTGGCTGCCATTCTGTTGCCTAATGACACGGAGATTGTTTCATTATTTGGGGTTTGTTTTTTATCGATTCGCAAGTTTAAGGCTTCATTCGACGCTTTGTTCATTGGCATAGGTAGACGTGAGCCAATGCCGACTAAATTTGATTGAATACTAATATCCACGGCAGGTTTTCGAATGGTGATATTGCCTGCCCAGTCTGTGCTGCCACTGAAATAGTTTGCAATATTGATGAGTGACTGATTATTCTGCCCTTGGCTATTGACGAGTTGTTTAAGGCTGGTATCACTGATTTTGCCTTTTGTTGTGACATAAATAGTCTTGTCTTTACCAGTGGTTAAGTTAAGGGTGACAGGGCTACCAAATGCACTTGCATTGATATTTTTAGCCGTCAAATTACTTTCCGTAAATTCAATTGCGCCATTGATATTGGTGAGAGTGGGAATGCTCTCAGATTCCATACGTCCTTCAACAATTTGATATAAGCCTTTGTACTGAGATGCTTCAACGTTTTGCAGAGGGATTTTTAAATTTAGATTCAACTTACCTTGACCGCCGGTTTTTAAGCCTTCAGTAAACCCTTGTGTGACGGTTACAACGGGGCTTTTATTCACAAACTGAATGGCATTTTCAACATTTCCTTTTACTTCGCTATCAATAACCAGCAAAGGTGAATCAGCATCTAACTGTGCAATGGAGGTTTTACTTTTTATGATTTGGTTACCCAACAAATGCCCCGTATTGGCATTGAGCTCCATGCGTTTGCCTTCAAACAGTAAATCTAGGCCTAAACCTTCAATATGCGGCCAGCCGGTCCCAAACTCCAAAACGCTATCGCTCACTTTAGCGGTCACTCTAAATAGCCCCAGTTTGCTATCTAGATTGTTTTTGCTATCCACAAATGGAAAATCAGCTAAACGACCTTTTACCGTCAGGTGAATATCTTCTGCGCGGCCTGATAAAATAGACGTATCCAGCCAATGTAGCGTGGTTTCACCCAAAATCGTCGGGTAATAAAATAGTGCATATTTGGCATTACCTTTACCAAAGTTACCTTTTAAGTCCAGTAGCCCACCTTTGTTACCGTCCATTAAGTAACTGGCGTTTAGGCTGCCAGTTAAATGTTGATTGCTGACCTTTAAGTCTTTAATTTGAATTTTGCTCGATTGGTCATTGAGGCTCCAAGTAATGTCACCATCTAACTTGTCCGCTGGAATTGGCCAACGTAATATGCCTTTAAAATCAAGCAACGCTTTGGTGCTATGCAGGGTAACTTTTCCAAGCTTTTGATTAGCGTTGATTTCGCCTGTTAAATTGCTAAATCCCGGGATTTTTTCATGTGCTGAGATGCTTAATCCGTCAAATTTAGTATCAATTTGATATGTGTTTGTTTGTGTTTTGTTACCACTCCAACTAAAAGCAAGGCGCTCTAATTTACCTTTAGGCGAAAGCTGCGTTAATTTTTGCAAAGGTTGGGCAGGTATCGGTAATTGTAATAAGTACGGCTGTATTAATGCCAAATCAACCTGAGGAAGTTTAAAATTGAGTGAGCGGTTGCCAGCAATTGTGTCGGTAAAACTGCCTGTTACGTTGTCAATTTTGAGGCCATTGCTGGCGGCCAAAGAAAGGTTTTCAACATTGAGCTTTTGCGAGTTTGTGGTGTTAATCCAATTAAATTTACCTGACAGTTGATTAAGTTGCACCGCTTCTGCTTGGGTTCTTAGCTTAATTTTCACACCGTCCAGCGCAAGCTTGCTACTGAGGGCTTGTACTTGTGCATCATCAAACTGTAAAGAGACTTCAGCTGAACCATTGCCCGCCTGTAGTTCAATGGGGTGTGTTATTGCAGCATAGTTAACCCATGGCTTAAAGGCTGCCATATCCGCATCTTTGAGGCTAGCCTCAAGGGTACCACGCCACTCTTTGAGCTGGCTGACATCATTCCCATACACATCAGCTTGAATGTGAATGGGATTGCTGGTGCCGATACTTGGCGTTGCCGTTAGGCTTATACGATGGTTTTTAAGTAGGCTTGCCCAAGGTGGGCTATGCAATTGTAAGTTTAATTGGTTCAGACTAAGTGGTGGCGCGTTTCGCATGTCATCTTGCCAGATAACTTTTGCATTTTTAATTTGGAATTGCGATTGACGCAAGAGCCAGTTAGGTAAATCAGGTTTCGATTGACCTTCCATGCTGATGCCGGCAATATAAATTGCGCCGTTGGGGCTTAGTCTAATCGTGAGTTCAGGTTCACGAATCACCAAGTTTGCTAGATGAGGTTCCAATAGCGGAATACTTAGCCATGAAAATGTGACATCCGTTTTTTTAAGCTGAAGTGCAGGGCGGTTTTGGGCGTCGTAGATATCAATATTTGCAATCATTAAGCGCGGGTTAAGTTTTTGCCAGCCGGCTTCTATATGGCCAATTTCAACTTTTTGCTGCGTTGCCTCACTGGCAAGTTTAGCAATATCGTTTTTGTAGCGGTCAATGTTGGGGAATACATAGAACTGAATAACCAGCGCTGCAAGCACCATCACAACCACGACAAACGTAATGAGTTTTAAAATAACGCGGTAGAAAAGTCGTAGTGTTTTTGTAACCATTCGGTAGGTTTGTTTATTCTATGCTGTGAAGTGGATGGCGGCAGACTGTTATTTTACTGCAATATTGGTTAAAACTGGCGTTACACCAAACGCTAGTGTCATAAAAAGTTGTCAAAATTCGATTCGTTATCTATTAGAATAGCGCAACTGGTCGAACTTGGTTGACTAGACTTTTAAAATTAACGGTTTTCAATTGATTCAATTTAAACAACTCACACTCGCCCGCGGCGTCAAAGTCCTGATTCAATCCGCATCTCTGCAACTGCATCCTGGCCATAAAGTGGGCTTAACTGGGGCAAATGGTGCTGGTAAATCGTCATTGTTTGCGCTGTTGCGTGGTGAAATGCATTTGGAATCGGGTCATTTAGAAATGCCCGCAAGCTGGGTGGTGGCGCATGTGGCGCAAGAAACCCCCGCACTTGCCATGCCTGCGATTGAATTTGTGTTAGATGGCGATGTTGAGTTGCGCACAATTGAGAAAGCCTTGGCTGAAGCAGAAGCCAATCATCAAGGCGAGTTGATAGGTGAACTGCATCATCGCTTAACGGATATTGATGGCTATAGTGCCAAAGCGCGTGCGGCGGAGTTATTGAACGGCTTAGGCTTTAGCCAAGCTAACTTGCAGCAAGCAGTTTCAACTTTTTCTGGCGGTTGGCGTGTGCGTTTAAACTTGGCACGCGCTTTGATGTGTCGCTCAGATTTATTGCTGTTAGATGAGCCCACCAATCATTTAGATTTAGATGCGGTGATTTGGCTTGAGAGCTGGCTGCAAAGTTATCGCGGTACGCTGTTTTTGATTTCGCATGACCGCGACTTTTTAGATGCGATTGTGAATCATATTGCGCATATTGAGCAGCAAACGCTAACTTTGTATAAAGGTGGCTATTCGGATTTTGAGCGCCAACGTGCTGAAAAACTGGCTCTGCAGCAGAGCATGTTTGAAAAGCAGCAACGCAAAGTGGCGCATTTACACAGTTATATTGACCGTTTTCGCGTGCAGGCCACCAAAGCACGCCAAGCACAAAGCCGCATTAAAGCGCTTGAGCGCATGGAGATGATTTCAGCCGCGCATGTGGATTCGCAATTTAGTTTTGAGTTTCGTGCGCCACTCGCTTCTCCCGACCCATTGCTGGTGTTAGATGAAATGTCAGTCGGCTACAACAATGTGGCATTGATTAAGAATATTGTGTTGGCCATCAGGCCGGGCGAGCGATTGGGATTGCTGGGGCGTAATGGTGCAGGTAAAACCACGCTCATTAAATTGCTTGCGAATGAACTAAAGCCACAACTTTTTGATGGTAAATTGGGTAAACGCGTTGAAGGCAAAGATTTAAACATCGGCTACTTTGCACAACATCAGCTTGAGCAATTGCGGCCAGATGAATCACCCTTGCAACACATGATGAAGCTAGACCCGCTAACACGCGAGCAAGAACACCTGAATTATTTGGGCGGCTTTGACTTTAAAGGTGACATGGCACGTTCACCATGTGCTCATTTTTCGGGTGGGGAAAAATCACGCTTGGCATTGGCACTTTTAATATGGACGCGGCCAAATTTGCTGTTACTCGATGAACCCACCAACCATTTAGATTTAGAAATGCGCCATGCGTTGACGCTTGCCCTGCAAGATTACGAAGGTGGCGTTATATTAGTCTCGCATGACCGAGCGTTATTGCGCGCCACTTGCGATGAATTTATTTTAGTGGCCGATGGTAGTGCCGAGCCGTTTGAAAGCGATTTAGAAGGTTATAGTGCGTGGTTGAATGAGCAACGTTTAAAAGAAAAACAGGCGACACAGTTAATTGTTGAGAATAAACCCAATAAAAATGACCGCGCTGCCAATAAAATTGAACGCCAAGCCAGAATTGCAGCGCGCAGGCCATTGTTAAAAGAAATCGAACAGCTAGATAACAATATTGCCCAGTGGCACATTGACAAAACTAAGTGCGATGAACGTTTGAATGATAGTGCGCTGTATGCGGCAAACGATAAAACCGAATTGCAACAACTGCTTAAAAAGCAGTCTGAATTAAGCAGCCAGATTGAAACTGCGGAAATGCGCTGGCTAGAATTGCACGAGTTGTTAGAGGCAATTCCTGCGCTAGATTAATCTGCATGAAAATGCGTAAATTTTTAAACAATGATTAGGATTTGAAATGGAAATTCAATATTCAAAACGACTCAAACTGATGCATGCGCTGTGTTTAGCCGAAACTGCCCAAAATAATGATGCTCAACCAAATACCGACTTGGATGACTATGATGTCTTAGTGGCCGCAGACTTTTTAAGTTGCTATGTCACTTTTAAGGCAATTCAGGCGGCAGAGCGGTCTCCAAGTGCTGAGCGCAACGAAAACTTTGACATATTGAGTGTCTACCAAGCTTATGCGTTACTGGCCTATGCTTTTTTTACGCGCCCCTTGGGTGCAGAGGACATTACCCCCAACTTTCAAACCGCGCAAATTACTATTGCAAAAACATTGTTTGCGGGGTTGCCAGAGCCAGAATTAATTGAAATTATTGAATCTGGCTTACATAAATTTCAACTCATCGCAGACGCTGAGGTTGAACACTGGACTGAGTTTAGAGAAAATCTCGATAAGCTGACAGTTGCTTTTATTGTTGCTGGCACCGATGATGAAAGCCCGCATGGTAAAGAAGAATTATTTCCGCTATTTGGCCAACTATTAAGCCAACTGTGTGAGGCGTTTGAAAACGTTTAAAACGCCTTAATTTTCTACGAGAAAAAAATAATGCTCTGCGAGCCTTTATTTATAAGGCTCGCAGAGCATCGAAAAAGGTTGTTTGATATTTAGCTAAAATATTTAAGTTTTTTAGGTAAATTTCACCTTGTTTCAACAATCACATTTGATGAGCTGATAATCTGCTCAGTCTCGTTTTTTGTGCAAGCGTTGGTGCGATGAATTTTGTTTCAATGTTAGAATAAGCGCATCCAATTAACGGTTGAAAGCCTGTGATGTCCACACCAATTCTTATCGCAAAAAATCAAGAAACTTCTAATTTTCTGTTGCCAAAAATGGCTAATCGGCATGGTTTGATTGCAGGGGCAACAGGTACAGGTAAAACGGTGACCTTGCAATCGCTGGCAGAGAGTTTTTCAGCGCAGGGTGTGCCAGTGTTTATGGCCGATGTGAAGGGCGATTTAGCAGGTATGAGCCAAATAGGTGGCGGCAACGCTAAGGTGGAAGCGCGTGTACAGCAATTAGCGCTGACTGATTTTAGTTATAAAAAAAGCCCAGTGGCGTTCTGGGATGTGTTTGGCGTAAAAGGTCACCCTGTGCGCACCACCATTGCAGAAATGGGGCCGCTATTATTGGCACGTTTGCTCAATTTAAATGAAGTGCAGGGCGGCGTGTTGAATTCTGTATTTAAAATTGCCGATGACAATGGCTGGCTGTTGCTGGATTTAAAAGATTTACGCGCCATGATGCAACACGCGGCAGAAAATTCAGCCACTTACCAAGCGCAGTATGGCAATATTTCGGCCGCCAGCGTGGGCGCGGTGCAACGCAGTTTGCTTGAATTAGAAACCCAAGGCGCCGACCAATTGTTTGGCGAACCAGCGCTGAATCTGGATGACTTAATGCAAACCGATGCAGATGGACGCGGCATCGTGAATATTCTGGCGTCCGATAAGTTGTTTAATTCGCCACGTATTTACGCTACTTTACTGCTGTGGTTGTTGTCAGAATTGTTTGAAAAATTACCCGAAGTGGGTGATTTAGAAAAACCGAAACTGGTGTTTTTCTTTGATGAGGCACACTTATTGTTTAACGATGCACCGCAAGCATTATTGACCAAAATTGAGCAAGTGGTGCGTTTGATTCGTTCAAAAGGTGTGGGCGTGTATTTTGTCACGCAGAACCCGTTAGACATTCCAGATGCCGTCCTTGGCCAGCTTGGTAACCGCGTGCAACATGCCCTGCGCGCCTTTACCCCGCGCGACCAAAAAGCGGTGAATGCCGCGGCAGAAACCTTTAGAAGCAATCCAAAAGTGAATGTGGCCACGGCAATTACAGAATTAGGCGTGGGTGAAGCGCTGGTGTCATTGTTAGATGAAAAAGGCATACCAACACCAGTTGAGCGCACGTTTGTTTGCCCGCCATCCAGCCGCATTGGGCCGATTACCGATGGTGAGCGCTTGGATGTGATGAAGACTTCATTGGTGGCTGGCGCTTATGAAAAAACGGTTGACCGTGAGTCGGCCTACGAGATTTTAAAAACACGTGCTACGCAGAGCGCAACGGAAGCCAAAGCAGATGAAGGCTTTAGCTGGGGCGACATTTTGGGTGGTAAAAAAACTAGCCGTTCTGACACCATTTTAGAAAGCGCTGCAAAGTCTGCTGCGCGCGCGGTGGGTTCGCAACTTGGGCGCAGTATTATTCGCGGTGTGTTGGGTAGCATATTGGGCAAGGGAAGGTAGTTTTTAAGATACAAACTCAGGTGCAATTTTGATTTCTATTTTAGAAGCGGGGTTTGCCGAACAAACCATTAACAAATCCCGCTTTATTGCTGCAGCGTTGCCGTGTGCGGATGAGCGTGAAATTGGCGCGGCACTCCGTGCGTTTGCTGCACAACACCCAACGGCGCATCACTTGGCTTATGGCTTTCGCATTAAAACCACTGATGGCATTATTCCGCGCTTTTCAGATGCGGGCGAGCCATCTGGCACGGCTGGCATGCCGATACTCAAGCATATTGAAGGGCGCGATTTTATCAATGTGTGTGTAGCGGTCATTCGCTACTACGGCGGTATTAATTTAGGGACGGGCGGTTTGGTGCGCGCATACGGTGGCACGGCAAAGCTTGCTTTGGACGCTTCAAAAACGGCCGAGTATGTAGAAATGCGCAGTTACCCGTTAACCATCAGCTACAAACAAATGGACATGCTCACAAATGTGCTGCCAAAATGTAACGGCACAATTTTGAGCAAATCATTTAACGCGCAGGTGGATTTGGTGCTGTCGCTACCTGTGAATGAGGCAGAAAACTTCCTGAATCGCTTTAAGCCTTACTGCAGCTAAAGTTTGTAGCATACTATTACGCCGGGTGTGGTATTGTTTTATCGCTTGATGCCTAAATCACTTAATGACCAATAACGCATTTAAATTGAAACTATTCGCATGATCAACACTTCAAAAAAATTACCACCAAATGTTTATGAAATTGCTGCTTGGGTAGTGGCGGCGATTGTTTTGGTTTTTGTGCTGGTGTTTCATTTGCTGCCTGCATTGTTGGCGGGATTGTTGGTGTATGAACTCGTGCATATGCTCACACCGCAAATTGCCAAGCGCTTTCCTACAAAAAAACCAAGTAATCGCGCCAAACTTTGGGCGGTGGGTATTTTGGTGGTGATAATTGTTGGATTGCTGAGTTTAGCAGGGGCCGCCTTGGTGGCGTTTTTAAGGTCTGATGCAGGAAGTGTGACAGTTTTACTTGCGAAAATGGCGCAAATTCTGGAAGATTCACGCAAAATTTTACCCACTTGGTTGCTGGATCATCTGCCAGCCGATGCCCATACTTTTCGGGAGCAAGCCTCCGAGTGGTTGCGGTCACATGCAGATGAGCTGCAAGTGGTGGGTAAAGAAGCAGGGCGGGCAACCGCACATGTGCTAATTGGGATGATTATTGGCGGCATGGTTGCAGTGCGGGACGCAGTGAGAATGGATAGCCGCAAACCTTTTGCCCGCGCGCTGGCGACAAGGGGCGATATGTTTGGCGACGCGTTTCGTCGAATCGTTTTTGCGCAAGTGCGTATTTCGGCCATTAACACCACATTTACGGCAATTTATTTAGCGGTTGTGTTGCCTTTAATGGGCATTCATTTACCGTTGATTAAAACCATGATTGCCATCACCTTTTTGGTGGGCTTGTTGCCAGTCATTGGTAATTTAATTTCAAATACGGTGATTGTGGTGGTGAGTTTAAGCCAGTCATTGGGCATTGCGATTGCGTCATTGGCCTATCTGATTATCATCCACAAGTTTGAATATTTTTTGAATGCACGTATTGTAGGCGGGCAAATTCGCGCCAACGCATGGGAGCTATTAATTGCCATGTTACTCATGGAAGCGGCTTTTGGCTTAGCCGGTGTGGTGGCAGCGCCAATTTATTACGCCTACATTAAGTCTGAGTTGCGTCGTAGAGAACTTGTGTAATAGAGCGCAAAGGTAAATGATGGTTTCAGCGTACTTGTTGAATAGTTTTTTGGTAGCGGCAGCGGTGTTAATTCACTTTGAAGCACTGAATTTGCTCACACGACTTATTCCGCATTTGCCGATTAGGCAACGATTGCGCATTTTGTTTGGGGTATTTGGCGCACTGATTGCCCACGTCGTTGAAATTTGGGTATTCGCTTTTGGCTATTATTTTATGATTCACCAAGGTGGGTTTGGCACGCTTGAAGGCCATTTTGACCAAAGCCTAATGGACTGCAGTTACTTTTCGTTTGTCAGCTACACTTCACTTGGTTTTGGTGACATTGTTGCCAAAGGCGATATTCGCTTTTTGGCCGGGCTTGAAGCGCTCACTGGCTTGGTGCTGATTACCTGGACCGCCTCTTTTATGTTTATTGAAATGCAGAAATTTTGGAAAGACCATTAAAAAAGCCGCACTTGTTAAGGTGCGGCATTTTTATTTCAGTTAAAAGATTTTGTCTTACTTTTGGTTTTGTCTATCTTCAATGATTTTCGCTGCATAATCTTTACCCCCCAGCCCAAAAGCAATCGCCAGTGCCAAAAAGATAGCGCCAAACATAATGATAAACAGCGCTGTCACGAGTTGAGAGCCAATGTCTAACTGCTCAAGCGCCACAAAAATCGCAAATATCTGCACCAGATATTCAGCTGAAGTGCTTACTTTAAGCGCACCATCAAATTTAATGCTGTGCAGCCAGGCAAACACCAAGCGGTTCACAAAGCGGCCCAATAACGTACCAAAAATCAACACCACAATTGCCACAATGATTTTTGGCAGGTAGTTGGCTAATTGTTTGAGCATGTCAGCCACTTCGGTTAAACCCAGCGCATTTGCACCCGTAATAATAAACAGCAAAATCACTAACCAAAATACAATTTGACTAATGATGCCGCTGAGCGACACGTCGTAATCATCATTTTGTAGGTAGGATTCAAGCCCGGATTTACCTGAAAATTTGTCAAATTTAACCCATTTTAAAAAGCGCTTAACCGCGATGCGCGAGCCTTTAGCAATCAGCCAGCCAAAAAATAAAATGATGATGACCGCGAGTAATTTTGGGAAAAATGAGGCGACCTGATGCCAGAATTGATTGAGGGATGAAACAAAAATATCAATTTGATCTTGCATGTAAAGCTCCTTTATTTGCGTGACTGCTATTATTTTTTATGATGACGATATTTGCAAAAATGCAAAAGTGTCTAGCTAGCCTGATGTTGTAACGCTGAAGATGTTGCTGTTTGAAAAGAAGTTTTATTGTCGCTTAATTCATGCTGGCTCGCAATGAAAAATCGTTTTTAAATTGCTAATTTTCACAGAGAAAAAAACGCTGCCCTGCGAGCCTTGTAAATAAAGGCTCGCAGGGCAGGTCAAAAGGGTTGTATTGAAATTGCGTGTAAAAATGTTGTTGATAGAAGCCTGAATAAAACGGTAACGTTTAATTTTTGAGTGTGTAAAAACGGTTTTCTAAGGTTTTACCATTTTGCACTTGGTCAAATTTATTGCCTGCGCTACTGCCCAGTTTTTCCAGCCGTTCATCAGGGTGCGGATGCGTTTTAAACAGCAACGCAACGCTATTATCGGTTTTATTGGTTTGGCCTATGGTTTGCAATACTTCGCCTAAACTAAAAGCATCATAGCCCGCGCGGGTGGCAAGCACCATGCCCATGCGGTCTGCTTCAAATTCTGCGTCTTTGTCCAAACTGCGTGCGCTAATTTCAGCGCCGCTATCAATCACTTTTTTAGCAACTTTATCGTCTTTTGCAAACATTTCACCCAGTTTTCCTGCGCCATAACCTAATAATTGCTGTTTTTGCAGCACTTTCAGCTGATGCTTTTTAACCACATGGGCAATTTCATGGCCTAGCACGCTGGCTAATTGCGCTTCATTTTGCAGCTTTTGGTACAAGCCTTTGGTCACCAGCACATAACCGCCGGGCGCGGCAAAAGCGTTTAAATCATTGCTTTCAATCACGCCGAATTTCCACGGCAGGTCAGGGCGTTCAGATTGACTTGCCACCCAGCGGCCAACGTTGTTCACGTATTTTTGCAATGCAGCATCATTCACCAAAGGGGCGGCCCCTAATACACTGCCAGAAATTTCACGCCCAAGCGCGACTTCTTCTGCGCGGCTTGGGTTTTTCCAGTTAAATGGTGTGCTTTCAGCGGGTGTTGATGTGGCATCAGCGTTTGCAGTCGCTTGAATATTGCTTGCGTTGCTGGCGGCAGCCTCTGTTTTTTGAGGTTCTGAATTTGTCGAATTGTCCGTTTTAATCTCTTCAATCTTTTGCTTGGCAGCCTTTTCAAGCGCTTTTCCTAAATCCAACGCTTGGGTTTGTGCTGAAGCTAACGCAGTAACCAAGCCCGCAACAACAAAAAATAATTGACGATATTGAAATGTGGCGGCTGACATTATTTTGCTCCTTTTAAATAAGCAAACTGAACGCTTTTTAAGCCGCCTGCTTTGGCAAATTTTTGGCTATCTTCGGCGCTCACTGCATAGCTTTCTAGTTTTTTCATTTCTTCTTCATTAAATTTTGCGGCTTTGAGTTCTTCTGCACTTAAACCGCGAATGCCAGTGGTAGAAATCACTTTGCCAGTACTTGCGCGGCCGCTGGCAACATCGTAAACGCCTTTGGCCTGATTGGTGTTACTGGCGCTGCCGCGTTTGACGGAGAATATTCTGACCCAGCCAGTATTTTTTTGCGTTTTAATGTGTAGCCACGCGCCTTTTTTGTTAAGAATTTCTACCGTTTCATTTTTGGCGATGGTGCCTTTCGTTTTTGCGTCTGAAAATGGTTCTACGCGCAAGGTATCCGCTTTTAGCGCCGTGCCTAGTTCTGCGGCAATACTTATGGCGGGCAGCAGTAGCGCTAACAGCAGCCATTTTTTTGAGTGAAGCTTCGTGAATTGTTTCATGCTAAATCCTTTAAAGATGCGTGGTCGTTTTGCTCTAGTTTAATTACCGCTTGCGCAAACAGCGCCCGCCATTGTGAGGCAAGGGCGGCGGCACTGTCATTTTCAAGTTGCCCTTCATGCAAGCTATAACGAATAATCGTACTGGTTGGTAGATCCAACGCTTGGCTTAAATGAGGTAGGGATTTTGCTAAAAGTTGCGCATCGTGCTTGGCCGCTGTAACGTATTCGTCTTTTTGGTCAGAAAACTGCCAAGTGACCACCACCATATCGCCAAACAGCCCCCAAATACCGCCTTGTGTGCCGTGCAGTACTTCAATATTACTCGGTGTTTTGCTGGTGAGTTCGATTTGGCGCTTAAATTTTCGTAAAAGTGCGTCACTGAGCGCATCATGGTTTAAGGGGTCGCTGCTTTCAAGCAAAATGGGCGTGACTAATGCTAACGTTTTGCTATCACCCGATTTAACGCCAAAAGTCAGCCAGCGTTGTAGCGCGCGGTCATTCGCCAGTGCGTAGATTTTTGCAATCCCAAAAAACGCCACTGCCCATAAAATAGGCGCGGTGAGGTCGAGGTAAGTATTGGTGAAATTAATGGCGAGGTACGACAACACCAGTAGCCCCATTTGGCCGCTGGTGAAGATGGTGTTAAATCGGTCGCGGTCCATACTGCGGTAAAACGCCAAGGTGGTGAGCCAAATTAATAGCAAACTCAATAAAATATATGGCGTTTTGCCGCGCCACACTTTTAAATAATCTCGATTTTTAACGTTATCAATGGCAGTGGCCAAAATTTCAACGCCCGGAAATTGCTTGTCCATGGCTGTGGCTTTAATGTCAAACAGCCCAGGCGCGGTTGAACCGATAATCACAATTTTATTGGTAAATTCATTTTGCGGGCGCTTTTTAACCTTGCTGGTGAGGTCAGTAAATACATCGCTAAACGGCACGTATTGATAGCTAAAGGGCTTGCCGCGCCAGTTGATGAGCATGTTTTGCGGTAGGGGGTATGAATTCATCTGCGAAAAATCGCCAACAATTAGCGGCAAAGACGGCAAAAACCAGCCGTAATCATCATGGTAGATGCGATATTCACGCACAATGCCATCAATATCAGGGTAAACGTTGTGCGTGCCGAGTCGATTGGCCTTAATGGCGCCCTCAAAATGCGGCAAAATCGCGGCAAACGTGGCGTCTTGATTACCTGAGTCCTGTTTAAATTTTAAGCCGGGAATTTGTGAAAATTTAAGTTCACTATGGCGGTCTTGGCTAATATCCAGGCGCAAAATAGGAAAAAACGTGTTATCAGCGCTAGAAATCACCTCATTAAAATATTCATCGCCTTCTGGCCTAAAAATATCGGCATCGCTAAACAGCACGTCAAATACAATCGCTTTGGGCTTTTGCGCCTGAATGTTTTCAACAAATTCGCCCATCACTTGGCGCGACCAAGGCCAACTGCCGAATTCTTTAGCAAACGCGTGCAAACTGGCTTCGTTAATGTCCACAATGATAATGTCAGGGTCAGCTTGTGGTTGAATTACACGGTACTTCACCATAAAATCAAACGCACGGTCACGCATGTTTAAACCCACACCAAACACGCTGGCATCCAGCAACACCAGCACGGTGAACAGGGCAGCTAAATAAATGTAGAAATTGTTTTTAAGCTTGCGCGTCATATTGGCAAGCCATTGGCCTAACAAAAGTTTCAATTTAGTCATTTGCGCAATCAGCGAGTGGTTAAGCCTAAAATCATAAATCTTTTTGGCGGCTTTGTGGGTTTGATTTGGCGGTTTGTGAAATTTAAATTGCCTAAAATTAGCGCCGCAAAAATACACTTTATGGATGTGATTTTTAACCCAACCTTTTTCGATGCTCTGGAAGCCTTATAAATAAAGGCTCGCAGAGGAGAAAATTTTTCTCGGGAGGAAAATGACTGAAATTCACCGTATTTTCGACGTGAATAACACGCTTTAGTTTGCTAGCAATTTGCACGATTGCGCAAAACTATTTAGCGCGCATCCGTTATAATACGGCTCAATGAATATGATTTTTTTACAATGGATTGCAACGCTCATTACCTTGCTTTTGTTAGCATGGTTGCTGTGGCGTAGTTACCAAAACAAATCCACCGAATTGCTATTGCAACAGCTTGAAGACAAGCACCGCGCTATGCTGCTTGATTTAAATGATGGCTTGAATAAATTGGGCGACCGCATCAATGCAGCCTCGCAAGAGGGCAGTGAGCGCTTAAAGTCAGCCGTGGCCACAGAGTTGCAAGCCACGCGCGAGGCCATGCAGGCTTTGCAGTTAGCGCAAAATAACAGCTTGGCGCAAACCCGCGAAACCGTGCTGGAAAAACTGCACACCACCTTGAGCGAGCAAGGTAAATCTCAACAGGCGCTGATTAACGATACCATGCTTAAAGCCACCACCACGCTCACACAAAGTGTTGAAAGCTTGGGAAAAATTGTGGATAGTCGTTTGGAGCAAATTGGCGGAAAAGTGTCTGAGCGCTTGGATGAAGGCTTTAAAAAGACCAATCAAACCTTTATTGATGTGATGGCACGATTGGCCACCATTGATGAAGCGCAAAAGAAAATTGATGGCCTCACCACCAATGTGGTGAGTTTGCAGGAACTCTTGGGCGATAAACGCAGCCGTGGCGCGTTTGGCGAAGTGCAGTTAGAGGCCTTGGTGCGTAACGTGTTGCCAGTCAATTCATTTGCCATGCAGCATACCTTTGAAAATGGCACACGTGCCGATTGTGCCTTATTTTTACCTGAACCCACGGGCACGGTGGCGGTGGATAGCAAGTTTCCGCTCGAAAATTATCATCGCATGTTTGACAGTCAATTAACTGAAGCCGAGCAATTGGTGGCTGAAAAACAGTTCAAACTTGATGTCAAAAAACATGTGGATGACATTGCCAATAAATACATTATTTCTAATGTCACGTCGGACGGCGCGGTCATGTTTATTCCTGCTGAAGCCGTATTTGCCGAACTGCACGCTTATCACAATGACGTGATTGAGTATGCCATGAACAAGCGCGTGTGGGTGGTTTCGCCTACCACGCTCATGGCCGTGCTCAATACTGCCCGTGCTGTGTTAAAGGACGTGGAAACGCGCAAACAAGTCCATGTCATTAAAGATGAGCTAGGCAAACTCAGCAAAGATTTTGGCCGCTTTGACCAACGCATGAAAAAACTTGCCGATAATATTCGCCAAGCACACGAAAACGCGCAAGAAGTTCATATCAGCAGCCAGAAAATTTCAAACCGTTTTGCGCAAATTGAACGGGTAGAACTCACCAACAAGCCGCTGGATGTGCTCGATATTATTGATGATAAAGAAGATTAGGTTTACATCATAACACCATGAAAATTAAAATATTTTATTTTGCAAGACTTAAAGAAACGTTGAAGTTTTCAACTGAAGACTTAGATCTGCCAGACGAGACGCTGACGATACTAAAACTCAAAGCTTTGTTAGCGCAACGCAGTGATACTTGGCAGGAAATGCTCATGGGCAAGCTCAAAGTGCGCGGCGCGATTAACCATGAATTGGTGGATGACCTTGCAACCATTCATGATGGTGATGAGGTGGCATTTTTTCCCCCGGTAACAGGTGGTTAGTTAGTTGGCACATGACAGTACGCGTACAAACACAAGATTTTGATGTAGGTTTTGAAATCAAGCAGTTACGTGTTGCCCGGCCCGATGTTGGGGCTGTTGTGAGTTTTGTTGGTCAAGTAAGGGATTTAAATGGCGGTAATACGATTGCTAGGCTCACTTTAGAGCATTATCCGGGCATGACTGAAAAGTCCTTAGAGGCCATCGTGAACCAAGCAAAAAGCCGTTGGAATATCATGGATGCCACTATTATTCATCGTGTTGGCACGTTACAGCCGCTGGACCAAATTGTGCTGGTTGCCGTCAGCAGTGCGCATCGTAATGAGGCGTTTAGCGCTTGTGAATTTATGATGGATTACTTAAAAACAGAAGCACCATTTTGGAAAAAAGAAGCAACGGCGGAAGGCGAGCAATGGCTGGAAGCCAAAGAGACAGATGAAACTGCCCGTAAGCGCTGGGAGAAATAGCGTTGGTTTACTCAACATTCATTCACAATAGCAATTCAATAGATACACCATAAAATAACAAGGCAATATGTCACAATTTTTATTACCGCAACAATTAACACTGAATATTTCAGCGCAGCAATTTAAGTTTGCTGATACGTCCGCGCTTATCGCAACTGAGCGTAAAAGTGCGCAGCACCAAGCATGGGTGGCGCAATCTGAAGCAAAAAAAGCAGCAGAGTTTGGCTTAAATATTCAGCAGGCAGGGTTTAACTTGCTAGCACTTGGTGAGCCTAGCACCGGGCGCACAACGCTGATGTTAAGTGCCATGCAAGAGGTTGCCACACAGCTTGCAAGCCCCACTGATTTAATTGCACTTTATCAATTTGATTTAAATGGCAAGCCTTTATTTGTTAAGCTTCCAGCAGGTGTAGGAACACAATTAAAGCAAGCGCAAGATAATTTTATTCGGCAATTAGCCAAAGCGTTACCAACCTTACTTGAGGCCAAAATAAAAGAAAACTCACTCAAGCCGATACAGATATTTTTAGAAACACAGATCAATGTAATTGTCGGTAAAATTGCGTTAATTCAAGAGCATGCCTCCTTGATTAATTATTTTAAGTTGCTTAAACAAGATGTTCTGGAATATTTAGATGCTTGGCAGCCTAGCCTTGGCAGTGAGGGTGAGGCCAATATTGACGCGTTGTTGAGCGAGAGTTTTTTTGGTCGTTACCGCGTGAATGTGTTGGTTGAGCATGCGGTAGATGCGTTAAATTCAGCGATTAATGCGCCAGCAATTTATGACAATGACCCAAGCTTGCAGTCATTATTTGGTGGTATTGAAAGCGCAGGCGAAGCAGGCAATGCGCCAGATTTTATGCGTTTGCGTGCCGGCAACCTTTTGCGTGCAGACGGCGGCACGCTGTTGCTCCACTTGCGTGATATTTTGGCGGATGAGCAAAATGGTGCGCAGCTCCTTGAAAAATTACATCGTTTTTTACGCAATGGCACGTTGCAAATTGAAGATTTAAGCAGCAGTAATAGTCAGGGTGGTGGTTTTGTCAGCACACAGGCGTCCATTCCCGTTTCAGTCAAGCTGGTACTAATTGCAACGCGTAAAGACTACTACGCGTTAGTCGATGAAAAGTCTGATTTCTTTAACTACTTTCCTATTAAAATTGAATTTTCCGAATACGTAAAAGCCAATGCAGAAAGCTATCATGTGTACGCGGCTTTTATTGCACAGAAATGTCAGCAATATCACTGCAAGCATTTCACCGCAGAAGCTGTGGCAGCGTTATTGCAAGCGATGCACCGCTTAATAGAAGACCAAACACGCTTAAGTACAAAATTTGCCGATTTAGAAAAACTGATCTTGGAAAGCGCGGCTGTGGCTGACTTACGCGGTGCTAAACTTGTCGCGCTTGAAGATGTAAAAGCAGCGATTAGTCGTAAATATGCACGGCATAGTTATATTGAAGCGCGCATTCGCGATTCTATTGTAGATAATGAATTAATGATTAATGTGCAGGGCGAGGTGATTGGCCAAATTAACGGCCTGACGCATGTTGACCTTGCGGACGCCAGCTTTGGCTCGCCAGTGCGAATATCTGCAAATTGCTACGCTGGCCGCCAAGACGTGCTGACAATAGACCGTGAAGTGGCCATGAGCGGCCCCACGCACGATAAAGGCGTGATGATATTGCAAAGCTGGCTACATGCTAATTTTGCAGACTCAAATCCATTAAACCTGACGGCGTCATTGGTGTTTGAGCAAGAATACAGCGGCGTGGATGGTGACTCTGCATCGTGCGCAGAGTTGTTTGCAGTATTGTCAGCTTTGGCCCAAGTGCCAATTAAGCAAGGTATCGCCGTGACGGGTGCAATGAACCAGCATGGTGAAGTGTTACCTGTTGGCGGCTTAAATGAAAAAATTGAAGGCTATTTTAGAGTTTGCCAGGAAATTGGTTTAGATGGTCAACAAGGCGTGCTTATTCCCAAACGCAATTCACGACATTTAATACTGAGTGATGAAGTAGTCAATGCGGTGGCAAATGGCAAATTTCATATTGCCGTCATGGATGATATTGCCGAGGGAATTTCGCATCTCACTGGCCAAACCTTAGGGCAAATCAATCTACTGGCAACTAAAAAATTGGTTTCATTTAAGGCTACTTTAGAAGCTAATTCGCCAAAAATATTAACTAGATAGAAGATAAATCTCTAAGAATTAACATGAAAGAGCAGGACGAAAAACAAGATGCAAAGTGCAGGCTAGATAAATGGCTTTGGGCTGCTCGTTTTTTTAAAACGCGAAGCTTAGCCACTGCTGCAATAGGAACAGGCAAAGTGCATGTTGATGGCGACCGTGTTAAACCCGCCAAAGAACTGCATGTTGGCCAACTTGTTCATATTCGTAATAAAGATTTTGAAGTGGAAGTTACAGTACAAGCGCTATCAAATATACGTAGAGGCGCCCCAGAAGCCCAGCTTTTATATACTGAAACCACTGCAAGTGTTACAAAGAGAGAAAACTTAAAAGTAACAGGTGAAAATGCACATGCCCTGCGAGATAGGGGTGCAGGCAGGCCAACCAAACGACAACTGCGAGATATTAAGAGATTTACAGGCGACGCTTACTGATTTTTTACAATTTTCTTTGAACTTATTAATCTTTAATATAAACTGATAATCCATTCGTTCAATAGTTGAACTCCTAGATATGCTTACAGACGAATATCGGTATAAAATACTTAAGTTGTTAGAAACAAATCCAGAAATTAGCCAACGTGAGTTGGCTAAAATTTTGGGAATTAGTCTTGGAAAAGCTAATTATTGCTTAAACGCTTTAATAGAAGTTGGCCTGATAAAGGTTGGTAATTTTCGAACAAGTAAAAACAAGTTAGCGTACATGTATTTACTCACGCCAAGTGGCATAGAGGAAAAAGCTAAAATTACACTAAGGTTTTTAACTTTTAAATTAAATGAATATGAGTTGCTCAAAAAAGAAATTTCTACTTTAAAGCGAGAGGTAGGAAAGGAAAGTTTCACATGAATTTGGTTGAAAATCACCTTTTGCTGGGGTAAAGCTTTTTAATAATTACACTAATCTTAACGAGATAAATATAAATGAATGTAACTGATAAAAAAATCGCTATCATCGGACTAGGCTATGTCGGTTTGCCATTGGCGGTGGAGTTTGGTAAAACCAGATCTGTAATCGGCTTCGATATCAACACAAAACGCATTGCAGAGCTCGAAGACGGCCAAGACCACACTTTGGAAGTAACGCCTGAAGAGTTGGTAAATGCAAAATTTCTAGCTTACACAGCAAACTCTGATGTGCTTAAATCGGCCAGCATTTTTATTGTTACCGTTCCTACCCCAATCGATCAAGCGAATCGCCCTGACTTAACACCTTTAATTAAAGCAAGCGAAACAGTCGGTAAGGCGCTAAAAAAAGGGGATGTCGTTATTTATGAATCTACAGTTTATCCTGGGTGTACTGAGGAGATTTGTGTTCCTGCTTTAGAAAAAAACTCAGGTTTAAAATTTAATGTCGATTTTTACTGTGGATATAGTCCCGAGCGAATCAATCCAGGTGATAAGGTTAATACCCTTACGAAAATAAAAAAAATAACGAGTGGCTCAACGCCAGAGATTGCGGATGAAGTTGATGCGTTATATGCCTCAATTATTACCGCAGGCACGCATAAAGCTTCGAATATCAAAGTGGCAGAAGCCGCCAAGATTATTGAAAACACCCAGCGCGATTTAAATATTGCATTAGTCAATGAATTGTCAGTGTTGTTTGAGCGTTTGGGTATCGACACTATAGAGGTGCTGGAGGCCGCAGGAACAAAATGGAACTTCTTGCCATTTAGGCCTGGTATGGTGGGTGGTCATTGTATTGGTGTTGACCCATATTATCTAACGCACAAAGCTGAAGAGGTTGGCTACCACCCGCAGATCATTGCTTCTGGTCGCCGCATGAATGACAACATGGCA
>ERZ795061.751-NODE-751-length-32425-cov-7.294934_pt1 | contig 32425 bp, 34 predicted proteins | sample MGYA00375145_ERZ795061 | MGnify/ENA primary metagenome ERZ795061 (study PRJEB30190, sample SAMN05720144) | anaerobic digester metagenome | isolation source: active sludge of municipal wastewater-treating anaerobic digesters | place: USA | collected 2014-12-22 ... | reverse complement strand
TCCTGCCGGTGATGACCTATTCGTCGATGGACGAGGCGATCGATTATGTGAACGCCCATGACCGTCCGCTCGGCCTCTATTATTTCGGCAGCGACAAGGCGGAAGAAGAACGCGTCCTGTCGCGCACCATTTCCGGCGGCGTGACGGTGAACGACGTAATCTTCCACAATGCGATGGAAGACCTGCCCTTTGGCGGCGTTGGCCCGTCGGGCATGGGCAATTACCACGGGCAGGACGGCTTCAAAACCTTCAGCCATATGCGCGCGGTCTATCGCCAGACCGGCGTGGATGTCGCCGGCATCGGCGGTTTCAAGGCTCCCTATGGCAAGGCGACGCACAAGACCCTGGCAAAGGAATTAAAGAAATAAGGATGCACTTGCATCCGGACGGAGGCTCGGTTAGAGGGGCCTCCGCTTCGAAGGGTCCGCCCCGACAAGCTGTGCCCCAGTGGTGGAATTGGTAGACGCGCTGGACTCAAAATCCTGTTCCGAAAGGAGTGCCCGTTCGAGTCGGGCCTGGGGCACCATCTTCTCAACATTCAGATGCCGCCCCGCTGTTCCTGAAGGACGGACTTCGTCCGTCTTGGGGGGCACCATTTATAATTGCAATTGCAACCATCTGCTCTACATGCCGTAGCGTCAGATGGCCCAGCATTTCAGCATCACGGATTTGTTCACCATCGGTATCGGGCCATCGAGTTCGCATACCGTGGGGCCGATGCGTGCGGCGCGGGATTTTGCGGAACGGGCGCTAGAGCGACCGGATGTGGGGCAGGTGGTGTGTGAGCTTTATGGCTCGCTGGCGCTGACAGGACATGGCCACGCGACCGACACCGCGATTCTGTTGGGGCTGGCAGGGCACAGTCCGGAGGGCGTATGCGCCGACGCGATTGCGGGCCTTGTTGCCGATATCCGCCATGCCGACCGGCTGATGCTGGCGGGCAGGGTGGACATCGCTTTTGTTGAAACGCGCCATCTGCTGTTCCGCAAGGGCGAGTTTCTGCCGGGTCACGCCAATGCGATGCGGTTCACCGCGACCTATGGGGATGGATCGGACTATAGCGAAACCTATTTCTCGGTCGGCGGCGGGGCCATAGCGCGTGAGGGGGCCGATGCGGCGCGGGCGAATTTTACCCTGACCTATCCCTTTGCCTCGGGCGAAGAGTTGCTGGCGCTGGGCGAGGCGACCGGCCTCAATTTCGGCGCGATCATCGAAGCCAATGAAGCGGCGTGGCGCGACATCACGGAAACCCATGCGTTCATCGACGCCGTGCGCGCCGCGATGCTCGATTGCGTGGCGCGGGGCATGGCGCATGATGGCGTTCTGCCCGGCGGCCTCAATGTCAAACGGCGGGCTAAGTGCCTGCACGACCGGCTGTTGGCCCGCGGCCCGCGCAGCGATCCGTCAACGGTGTTCGAATGGGTCAGCCTGTGGGCGCTGGCCGTGAATGAGGAAAATGCAGCCGGAGGCCGCGTTGTGACCGCGCCCACCAATGGCGCGGCGGGCGTAATCCCGGCCGTGCTGAAATATTATGAAGTCTTCACCGCCAATCCGACGCCGGAGGGCAGCCGTCTGCTGCTGACAACGGCCACTGCCATCGGCTTTCTCTACAAGACCAACGCATCAATCTCGGCGGCGGAAATGGGCTGTCAGGGGGAAGTCGGCGTCGCCTGTTCCATGGCGGCGGCGGGGCTCGCGGCGGCATTGGGCGGGACAAATGCCCAAGTCGAAAATGCCGCAGAAATCGGCATGGAGCATAATCTGGGCCTGACCTGCGATCCCATTGGCGGGCTTGTGCAAATCCCTTGCATCGAGCGAAACACGATGGGCGCCATCAAGGCGATCAACGCGGCCTATCTGGCGCTCCAGGGCGACGGCGCGCATATCGTGAGCCTCGACGCCGTTATCGAAACCATGCGCCAGACCGGCGAGGACATGCGTTCCAAATATAAGGAAACCAGCCTTGGCGGGCTTGCCGTCAATGTTGTGGAATGCTGACCTTCAAAATTTGATCATCACCCGCCGCGCCAGCGCGGGCGAGATGGAATAGACCATCTTCAACAGCTTAACCATGCCGACATTGGCTTCTGCGCTGTTGCTTTCGATGGCATCGACAATCTGTGCCGCGCAATCGGGCGCTGACATTTTGTTTCCGCCGAGCCGCCCGCGTGTCATCGCGGTATCGACCACAGGCGGCAGCGCCTCGATCACATGGACGTTGGATTCCCGCAAATTATACCGCAGCGCCTGCGTAAAGCTGCGCAGGCCCGCCTTGCTGGCGCAATAGACGGGGCCACCTGCACGCGGGGCAATGGCAAGGCCGGAGGTAACGTTGACAATCGTCGCTTCGGGCCTGGCCAACAGACCCGGTAGCAAGTGGCCGATCAAATGGATCGGCGCGTTCAGATTGAGGAAAAAGGCGCGGTCGGTCAGCGCAAGATCCAAGGGCTCGCCGGGGCCGAAATTCCCGCTCATCCCCGCATTGTTCACTAATATGTCGAGCGGGCGTTCACCGAGCGCCTTGACCAGATCAAGACATCCGGCTGCATTCGACAGATCGGCTTGTATCGCCTCGAAACCCTCATTTCGGGCAGAGGCGAGCAATTCCTCGCGCCGGCTGCAGACGATGACTGTCGCCCCCTTGCGTTGCAAAAGCCGCGCTATTTCGAGCCCGATTCCGTCCGTGCCGCCTGTTACAAGCGCGGTTTTCCCCTGAATATGCATAGGTAACCTCCCCACCAAATTGCGCATCATGGCCAGAAAACTGGCGCTATGATGACCCGTCCCTCTCTACATTATAGATAGGTTTTTACGCATATTTGAAACCGGTTTTTTTAACCGGCCCGACCTTAGGGGAGCAGCACCGTTGACCCCGTCGTTTGCCGTGCCTCCAGATCGCGATGTGCCTGGGCGGCTTCTTCAAGAGGGTAGCGCTGACCCACGGTCATTTTGAGCGTACCCTGACGCAAGAGCGCAAATACACGCTGCGCTCCTGCGGCCCGTTCGTCGGCCAGTTTATAATAGTCGAACAGGGTTGGGCGGGTCAAAAAAAGCGAACCTTTTGCCGCCAATATCCCTAAATTGATGCCATTGACCGCGCCGCTCGCATTGCCATAGCTCGCAATCATACCGCGCCGCGCGGTGGAATCGAGCGACGCATTCCATGTCGCCTGCCCCACGCCATCAAAACACACTTCCGCGCCCTTGCCGTCGGTTAGGGCCCGCACCTGCTGCGCAACATCTTCGGTACCGTAAAGAATGACATGGTCCGCTCCGGCTGCCCGGGCCAGATCGGCCTTTTCTTCGGTGCTGACGGTGCCGATGACCCGTGCGCCGACATGTTTGAGCCATTGGACGAGCAGCAGACCGACACCGCCCGCGGCCGCATGGACGACCACAACCCAGCCTGGTTGCACCCGGGCGCATCGTTCCACCAGAAATTCGGTCGTGCAGCCCTTCAGCAGGCCGGCGGCGGCAAGCCCGTCATCGATATCGTCCGGCAGGGCAAACAGTGCGCTAGCCGGGATATTGCGGGCGGTGGCGTAGGCGCCAAGCGCGGGGCCAAAGGTCGCCACGCGGTCACCGACCTGCAGTGCGTCGACACCGTCGCCGAGTGCCTCAACCACACCCGCCGCCTCGACGCCAAGGCCCGAGGGTAGGGGCACGGGGTAGAGACCGCTGCGGTGGTAGGTGTCGATATAGTTGAGGCCAACCACCGTGTTGCGCATCCGCACCTCGCCGGGTCCGGGCGGAGGCAGTTCGGCCTCGGCCCATTGGATGACTTCGGGGCCGCCGGTCTGTTCGAAATATGCCTTTTTAACGATCATCTGGGGTCTCTCTTTCGTCGTTCGACCGCGCACGGCGGGTGACCATGGTTAACGCGACAGTAAGGAGTGTAACAGTTCGGGACAATGCCCCAAGGCAGGCACATTAACCATTTTTGCGCATGGCCATAATCCCTAACAAAACGTTAACGTCTCACCATGTTGAAAAGAAAACTCGTCTGTCGCAACGAAGCCGCCCGCCATCCCTTCCGCCGGATGCTGCCGCCGCCCGTCCTTGATGCCACGCTTGCTATGCCGCAGCCTTCACGCTGGTGGCGGAAAGAAGACACGCATCTGTTCATGCTGAGCTTCAGCGCCTTCTTCGTGGCGATCAGCAGCTTTATATTCTGAACCGGTTTGCCGGTTTCGGTTTACGCAAAGAGCGCAAAATTCGCGTTGGTTAAAATTGGCCCATTCGCACATACCCCGTCACCCTGAACTTGTTTCAGGTTCTTAGTAATGCGACGGGGAAAAATGGACCCTGAAACAAGTTCAGGGTGACGGGAAACCGAAAAATTCTTGTCTTTTAATCGCACGCCTTGTGCAGTTGCTGCGCCAGCCAGGCGGAGACAAGACACATGGCCGCGCCCAGCAATAACTGGTTCACGATCGTAACACCGGCGGCGCTTAGCCCCAGCGCGATGAGCGAACCGATCACCATCGCCCCTGAGTTGACGATGTTATTGGCGGCCACCGTCCGCGCCGTCTGGTCCTTGGGCACCGTGGTCGTCAAAAAGGCGTAGAGCGGCACCACGAACATCCCGCCCGAAATCGCGATGCCCAGAAGCGAGAGCAGAAGGGGGATGGCGTCGGGATGGGCGACGAAGCCCGTGATATTATACAACTCGCCTTCGCCTATGACGTGCCAGTTCCGGCACACGAGGAAAAAGGCGACGACGAACAGTGCCATGACCAGCACGCAGGCCGGTGCGTAGCGGGCCGATACCTGACCCTTCAGCATACGGTTGATGGCAACCGAACCGATGGCAATGCCGATGGAGAAAATGGCCAGAAACAGGCTGGCAACTTCCTTGTCCGCACCCAGCACATTTTTGGCGAGCGGTGGAAACTGGATGAAAAGAACAGCGCCGATGGTCCAGAAAAAGCTGATCGAGGCAATCGCCAGATAGAGCTTGCGGATGTGCATCGTGCTTTTGACGAGATTGATCGAAGAACGCAGGATATGCCAGTCCAAGCCGGTTTCTTCATGTTCGGGAGGTGCAGGAGGGACCTGCCGTCCGGTGAAATAGCCGATGATGGCAGTGATGACGACGCCAAGCGCAGCCCATTCCACATCAATGATACCCGCCAATATGGTGCCGAGCAGAATGGCGATATAGGTCCCGGCCTCCACCAGACCCGTGCCGCCAAGCACTTCGTCTTCCTTCAGATGCTGCGGTAAAATCGCATATTTGATAGGGCCGAAAAAGGTCGAGTGAATGCCCATGGCGAACAATGCGAGCATCATCAGCGGTATGGCGATCAGGCTAACGGCAAAGCCGAGCCACGCCATGACCAGACCAATGCCGCCAACGATCATGATCAGGATTTCGCAAAATTTCACGATCCGGATGATCTGCGCCTTGTCGCGCGTATCGGCCAATTGTCCGGCAAGCGCGGACATCAGGAAAAAGGGAAGGATGAAGACGGCGGTCGCAACCGCGCTGAATAAGGCTTCGGCCTTTTCGTCATTATAGACGCCATAGACGACGAACAGCACCATCGCGTTTTTGAACAGATTGTCGTTAAAAGCGCCCAGCAATTGGGTCACGAATAGCGGCAGGAACCGTCGCTGTTTCAGCAACGACATGGATGTCGACATAATTTGCGAAAACCTCTCTTCGTTTGAGGTGCCTTAGCCGCCGGATCGGGCAGGGCAAAGCGCTTTTGTCGATGAAGCGAAATCGCCGCGTGATTTTGCAATAATAGGAGGCTATCGGTATCCCATGCTGAGCTTGCCCAACATCCTGACCCTTTCCCGCATATTGGCTGTGCCCATATTGGTGTTCCTGCTGTGGCCGGGGGCCAAGCATCTGGGGACGCAGCCAGTGCCGCTCGATTACGCCTTTGCGTTCGTCCTCTACTGCCTGATGGGCATCACCGACTATTTCGACGGCTATCTAGCGCGTGCGCAGGGGACCGTGTCGAAGCTGGGCGTGTTTCTCGATCCGATCGCGGACAAGATCATGGTCGCGGCGGTCATTTTGATGGTCGTTTTCACCCGGGATGTTGACGGCTGGCATGTCATTGCCGCGCTCATCATCCTGCTGCGTGAAATGATCGTGTCGGGCCTGCGCGAATTTCTTGCCGGTTTGCAGGTTTCGGTGCCGGTGTCCAAACTCGCCAAATGGAAGACGACGTTCCAACTGGTGTCGCTGGGCGGGATCATATTGGCAGGGGCGCTGCCCGATTGGGCGCTGCTGAAACAGGCTGCGCTGGCGCTGCTCTGGATCGCCGCGATTTTGACCATGATCACCGGCTGGGACTATTTGCGCGTCGGCATCAAGCATATGGATTGAGCGCCATGCGGTTCGTCTATTTCGCCCGGGTGCGCGAAGCTGTCGGTATGGACAGCGAGGAGCGCGCCGTCCCTGCAGAGGTGCGTACGGTGCAGGATTGCATCGCCTGGCTCGAGTCATGTGACGCCCGTTATGCGGCGGCCTTTGCCGAACCGGCGCGGTTGCGTTTCGCTCTCGACCAACAGATGGTCGCCGCCGATACTGCGCTTGCGGGCCATGAAGAGTTGGCGATTTTCCCGCCGGTTACCGGGGGATGAAGCAGGTCACTATCAGCGCAAATCCGATCAGCACGGCACGCGCGCTGGAACCGTTGGAGCATCTGGGCGGTGGCGCCATTGCCAGCTTTACGGGCATTGCACGGGCGGATTCCGGTGTCGTCGCGCTGGAGCTTGAACATTATCCCGGCATGACCGAGCAGAATTTGAACGCCCTTGCCGACGAGGCCATGGCGCGCTGGTCACTGCTCGGCTGCGTCGTGATCCACCGTGTCGGCAAGATTGCGGTGGGGCAGCAAGTCGTGGTCGTTGCCACAGCCGCCGCCCATCGCGCCGAAGCACTCGACGCTTGCGCCTTTCTGATCGACCGGTTGAAAACCGATGCCGCCTTCTGGAAAAAAGAACATCGCAGCGATGGCAGTGCGCTGTGGGTTGAGGCCAAGGGCACAGATGATGCCCGTGCCGAGAAATGGAGAGACTGATGCTGTTATACGACGCCCCGATGCCAGCGCCCAACCCGCGCAGGGTGCGCATCTATCTGGCGGAAAAGGGGCTGACGGTTCCGACGCAATCGCTCTCGATTCTGGCGGGCGAGCATAAGGCACCGGAGTTTGCGGCTAAATATCCAGCCGGACAGCTTCCTGTGCTCGAACTGGATGATGGCCGGATGATTGGCGAGACCATTGCGATCTGCCGCTATTTCGAAACCTTGCACCCCGAACCGCCCCTGTTTGGACGGGATCCGGCGGATGTGGCGGAAATCGAAATGTGGACGCGCCGGGTCGAGCTGACCTATGGCGCGGCGATCCGCAATATCTGGATACACACCCACCCGCTGACTGCGCGCGTGGTGAAGCAGCAATATACGGAATTTGGCGAAAGCAACCGTCCGCTGGCGCATGCGGCGATGATGGTGTTTGACACTGCGCTGCGCAAAAACGCCTTTCTGGCAGGTGACTCCTACTCGATGGCGGATATCGCGTTGCTGAGCACGCTGGATTTCGGGCTGTTTATCGGCGTGCCGATCCCGGATGAAGCTGAAGCGCTGAAGGCCTGGCATAAACGCGTGTCCGCGCGCCCGAGTGCGTCCGCCTAATTTTTGCGCAAGGCCCGCAAGGCCGAGGCAAGCATCTCGAATTCTTCACGCCGCGGGCTGTTGGTCCGCCAGACCAGTGCGATTTCGCGGGTCGCATGCTCGGCATTCAATGGCCGGGCCTGCACATCGGTGCCGTGGAGCAGGCCGGAATCGACCGCCATCTCGGGTATCAGCGTCAGGCCAAGCCCGTTGTCGACCATCTGTACCAGCGTATGCAGCGATGTCCCCAGCATCGTCGCCGACGCTCGCAGCTCGGGCCGGTTGCATGCCGCCAGCGCGTGATCCTTCAGGCAATGGCCGTCGACCAGCAGGAGCAATTTGCTCTCGTCGATCAGGTCGGGGGTGATGCTTTCGGGCGGGTCGCGCGGGTCGTCCTTGGGAAAGGCAACGAAGAGCCGGTCCTCGAACAGCGTGGCTTTTTCCACATCACCAGCGGCAAAGGGAAGTGCCATCAGGACGCAGTCGACCACACCATGGTGCAGCGCCTCGACCGCCGCAGCGCTCGCCTCTTCGCGCAGATAGAGTTTGAGGTCGGGATATTGCTTGCGCAAGGCAGGCAGCAATTTGGGGAGCAGGAAGGGCGCGATCGTGGGAATGACGCTCATCCGCAGGTCGTCGGCAAGCGGCTTGCCCGCCGAGCGCGCCATTTCGGCCAGCTCCTCCGCCTCGCGAAGGATGCGGTGCGCCTTGGCGACCATCTTTTCGCCCAGCGGCGTAAAACGCACCACGCGCCGCGTCCGCTCTACAAGCATCAGGCCGAGAAGGGACTCAAGTTCCCGGATACCCGCTGACAGCGTCGATTGCGTCACAAAGCAGGAGTCGGCCGCCTTGCCGAAATGGCCATGCTCTTGCAGCGCGACCAGATATTGCAGCTGCTTCAGGGTAGGGAGATAGGTGCTCATTTATTGAACCTTGTGATTAGTTTGGGCCCAATAATCGCTTTTAACGATTTAAACCAGCTTTTTCGGTGCAATTTCGGCTCCAGCACTGGAAATCGCGTAACATATCGCCTAACTTTAGCGAAAGGCTCCGGATAGTAGAGGGCGGGGACGCATATGTTCATTTCAAATCTCATCGAATATCTGGACTCGATCAAAGTGCGCGATCCCGCGCCACGCACGCGCTGGGAAATATTATTGTACCCCGGCGTCTGGGCCGTCGCCTATCACCGCGTCGCGCACTGGCTGTTTCTGGGACAAATGTTCTTCCTGGCGCGTTTGGTGAACCATTTCTCGCGCTTCATGACGGGCATCGACATCCATCCCGGTGCCAAGATCGGCAGCAATTTCTTCATCGACCATGGCTTCAGCGTCATCGGCGAAACCGCCGAGATTGGCGATAATGTGACCATGTACCAGAATGTCACGCTGGGCGGGACCAACCCGACCAATGGCGCGGCGGGCAAGCGGCACCCGACCATCTTGGACAATGCCATTATCGGTTCGGGCGCGCAGATATTGGGGCCGATCACCGTCGGCGAACGCGCCCGCATCGGTGCCGCCGCTGTCGTTACGGACGATGTGCCTGCGGGGGCCACCATGATCGGGCAAAAGGCACGGTCGACATTGGTGAAGGCCGAAACCTACGCCAAGGATTTCATGCCCTATGGCACGCCCTGCCGCGAAATGTTTGATCCGGCGACGCAAAGCCTGGAAATCATGCAGTGCGAGATTGAAACCCTGCGCAAGAAAGTGGCCGAGTTGATGGCCGAACGCGACGCGGCGCAAGCCGCACCCGTTCCCGCAAAACGCCGCGCCACCAAGGAGGCAAAGGGCGCTTGAGCGCGGTCATCACACCTTTCCCCGTTGCCAACCGCCTCCATCAGGTTGGCTTCGACCGCGCCGAGCTTACCCAGATACTGAACCTCTATGGCCGCATGGTCGCGGCGGGCAACTGGCGTGATTACGCCATTGACCTGGGCCGCGATGCCGCGATCTTCAGCGCCTTCCGCCGCGCAACCGAACGCCCCGAATACCGCATCGAAAAGCGCCCCGAACTGCGCAACAAACAAGGCCAATGGGTGTTGGTCGGCGAAGGCGGAGCCGTGCTGAAACGCGGCCACGAACTGGGGCCGGTTTTGGCCCCTGTCGAGCGCAAGTTGATGAAGCTGGTGGCCGGCTAAACAGCCCTGTCACGCTGCCTTGGGCAGGCGGGAGCTAATACCGTCCGGCAACAACTTCATAATAGAGCGTCGGATTATAGGCCAGAATGCCGACAGCAGAAGCAAAGCCGAGCCGATGATGAAGGCCGTAAAGGCCACGCCCAATTCGATCACACCGAAGTTGCGGAACAAGGCGGTCATGGCAATCAGAACATAGGCCAGCGCAGACACCAAAAGGGCACGCCTGTCGACGATGATCGCAATGGTTGCAAACAGCGTATACAGCGCCAGCACCAATATCACGGCTGCCGTTGAAATCCGGTCTCCATCGCTGACTCCGATCAGACCGAAAAGCGCATGTGCAATCATTGGTGCCGCCAACATGTGCAACCAAAAGGCAATATCGCTCCTCTGTGTCGTGCGGCTGATGTCGGACACATCCCACCACATTGCAAATCCGAAAATGGCGATACCGCAACAAAGCATGAGGATGAGAGGAATGATTGCCAGAAACGCCGTCGTGCCGGTGAAGTAAAAAATACCGAAGAGAATGGTCAAGGCAGCCATGCCCGTTGCTGCGGCAATTGCGATCGGGGCTCGCATGCGGAACCAGAATGAGGCCGCTGTGATCGACGTCAACAGAGCAGCTAGCGCATAACTGCCGTTCTCCCGAATGGTCTGTGCCGCAAGTTGCGCTTTAACGGCTGGCCCGTCATCATACTTATATACATAGCCATATTGTGTGTAGTCTTGATCCCAAAAGTAAAGGTTCACCCCGAAAAAGACACCAATTACAAGCGCCAGCAGCAAAACAATGCTGGGTAAAGCCATGCGACGGACGCGGACAAAATATTCGGCAAGAAACCAAGCTGTAGCTGCGCAGAAAAAGCCGCCCAATGCTTTGTGGCGGCCGAAATCAAATGATCTGTCGGGGTCGTTGGTGCCCGAATAGTTGTGCACATCATCTTGGAAGCTGTTGCCGATCCACCACATGGCGAAGAGCATGATGATAACGGCAATCGTTACGAAGATGTCGTTGAAGCCGGTAACGAGCCGGAAATTTTCTTCACTCGTCGCCGTTGAAGACTTATTGTTTGCAACAAAGCCGCGCAAGGCATCGGCTGCCGACGGTTCGATTACGCCCGCTTTTACGGCCGATTGCAGATCTTCTTCGGTATACATTCTCGAGGCCCCCGCTCACATATGTGAGGAGTGGGCTGCCCCGAGAGATGTGTCAATATGCCTGAGGGTTAACCCAGCGCTTGCAACGCCTTCATGACGGCCATCGACTGTTCGCCGCCCGATTGCGGGACGGTTTCGCCGGTGCGGTCGATGATCTTGTCCCATGCGGCGGCAAAGCCTTCGACGGTGCGGTCTTCCTGATGAAGTGCGGCGCCGGGGGTCATGGTGACATAAGCGGCATGGTAACCACCGCCGCCTGCACCGATGATCATGTTGGTCGGCGCATCTTCGCTGACGAGAAAGAGCGCGGCGGGGACGACATTTTCGGGGGTGAACTGTGCAAACAGGCCTTCGGGGAAAATGTCTTCGGTCATGCGCGTACCGGCGACAGGAGCGATCGAGTTGACGCGGACATTATATTTCGCGCCTTCGAGATGCAGGGTCTTGGTCAAACCGGCGAGGCCCAGTTTGGCGGCGCCATAATTGGCTTGGCCGAAGTTGCCGTAAAGGCCGGTTGAAGAGGTGGTCATCAAGATGCGGCCATAGGCTTGCTCACGCATCGTGTCCCAAACGGCCTTTGTGCAATTGGCCGAGCCCATCACATGGACCTGAAGCACCAGATTGAAGTCGGGCATGTCCATCTTGGCGAAGCTCTTGTCGCGCAGGATGCCGGCATTGTTGATCAGGATATGAACGCCGCCCCAAGCTTCCTTTGCCTTGGCAACCATTTCGACCATCTGTTCAAATTCGGTGACGCTGCCGCCATTGGCCATGGCCTCGCCGCCAGCAGCCTTGATTTCTTCAACAACCTGCGCCGCCGCGTCGGACGTGCCGGTGCCGTCACGTGCACCGCCCAGATCGTTTACGACCACCTTGGCACCGCGCTTGGCCAGTTCCAGAGCATAGGCCTTACCCAGTCCGCCGCCTGCACCGGTCACAATAGCGACTTTGTCTTTAAAGCTGATGGTCATTTTTTGTCTCCATAGATATGTGGCTGACGAAGCACGCCAATGCGGCGCATGCCTTGGCATGAAGGTTAGGTTTACGCAAGCGTAAAGCAAATCAACTGTGGACTGTCACAAAACAGAAATTTTTGAGTCACTCTAAAGTCATATAATTGTTGTCTAGGCGTCACACCTAATTCGGATCGAGGGAATTTAAGATGACTGCATCACATTGGCTGGCAAGCACCGCACTGATTTCAGCCGCACTAGCTGCGGCTCCGGTGCATGCGCAGGACAATGCGTCGGAAGTCGAGGCTTTGCGTGCTGAAGTCGCTGCGTTGAAAGAACAGTTGGCGGCGATTGCGGCTAAAGTCGACGCGGTGCAGAAAAAACCCGTTGCCGAAGTGAAGTGGAAGGGCGCCCCGGAAACCAGCGCCGAGGGCGGCTGGACCTTCAAGCCACGCGGAAGGATCCATTTTGACGCCGGTGCCGTAAGCGAGCCTGGCGCGCTTGAAAGCCGGAATCTCGGATTTGCCACGCGCGTCCGCCGTGTCCGTCTGGGTATGGAGGGGACCATCCCCGGGAATCTGGGTTATAAGGTGGAAGCCGACTTTGCGAATAGCGGCGTGGCCTTTGGCGATGTCTGGTTGACCTATAATCCGGCAAATGCACCTGTTTCGGTGCGCGTCGGCAATTTTGAAACGCTGAACAGCATGGAGCAGATTTCCAGTTCCAACAATGTGACCTTCATTGAGCGCAACAGCTTCAACGATGCTTTCATCAACGCACGCCGGTTGGGCGCTGCCGTGGCGTGGCATAACAAGAGCAATGACTTCTTTGTCGAAGCAGGTCTGTTTGCGGGCCACGCCATCGACAGCAGTCTGGATAATGACGGCTGGATTGGCGCCACCCGCGTTCACTTCACCCCCAAAATTGGCGATACGCAGTTACATCTTGGTGCGACCTACCAATATCGCAGCTTTTCTTCGAACAATGCAGGCGCAACATCGGCATCTCTCCTGTCGCCATCGACAAACCAGCTGGCGCGGTACCGGGCGCGCCCCGGCAGCCAGTTGACCGATATCCGCTTTGTCGACACGGGTAGCTTTGCCGCCAAGAGCGACCAGATCATCGGCCTAGAGGCTGCAGCGATTTTCAAGCAATTCTACATCAGCGGCGAAGCGCAATGGTTGAAAACCAATGCCTATGACGCAGGCGATGTGGCCACCGGTCTGGACGTGTTTTCGGGCGGTAATGTCGCGGTCGTCCCGACGGAGAATCCCGGCTTTTTTGGCGCCTTTGCCGAAGTCGGCACATTCCTGACCGGCGAGACGCGCGGCTATAACAACAAGCTTGGTGTGTGGAGCCGGCCCAAGGTGAAAAACCCGATCACCAAGGGTGGCATGGGTGCATTCCAGATTGCGGCCCGTTTCGATTATCTCGATCTCGACGATGATGCGTTGAAAAATGGCGTGACCAACAATTTCGCCACGGGCACCACATCGCTTGCTGCCCTGAACAGCCGCCTCGGCCGTGGCGGCACGCAAACCAGCTATTTGCTCGGAATAAACTGGTATCCCGTCGATTATCTGCGTTTCATGCTGAACTATGGCCGCGTTAATGTCGAAGGTGGACCGCTTGCCGCGACTGTGGATCCGCTGTCCACTCTTCCCGTCGACGAACGTGATTATTCGGTCGACGTTCTCGCCGCCCGGATGCAGATCGAGTTCTAAAAGGGCGCGGGTTTAAACCGCGTCCTGGTCTAACGAATAACCTGCCGACCGCACCGTGCGGATGATGTCGCTGTCAAAGCCTTCGTTGAGGGCTTTGCGCAAGCGGCGGATATGGACGTCGACGGTACGGATTTCGATATCGCTGTCATGCCCCCATACGCTGTCCAGCAGACGCTCGCGGGAAAAGACATGGCCTGGATATTCCAGGAAATGCTTGAGCAGCCGGTATTCGGTCGGGCCCAGCGGCACCTGTTTGTTGCCGCGCTTCACCTTGTGCGCGACCGTGTCCATTTCGACATCACCGAAGCGCAGCGATTCCCCCGCAAGCGCGGGGCGCACGCGACGGAGCACGGCTTTGGCACGGGCAACCAGTTCGCGCGGGCTGAATGGTTTAGTGACATAGTCATCCGCACCGATTTCAAGTCCGCGAATACGGTCATCTTCTTCGCCGCGCGCCGTCAGCATGATGATGGGGACATTGGCGGTGTTGTCGGTCTTGCGAAGTTGGCGGCACACTTCGATACCCGACAGATTTTCGAGCATCCAGTCCAGCAGCACCAGATCCGGCGCATGTTCGCGCGCCATCAGCAGTGCTTCTTCGCCGTCGCCGGTATGGCGAACGTCAAATTCCTCACGTTCGAAATGCCAGCGGACCAGTTCGGCCAGTGCACTGTCATCTTCAACCAATAGCAGTTGTGCCTTGGGCATATCGCTCTCTTCCAATCAGGCGTCGGGCAGATTTTCGCCGGTTTCAGTAAAGTAAATCATCTGCGCCACAGTTGTTGTGTGGTCGCCAATTCGTTCCAGATTTTTGGCGGTGAACAACATATGTGCAACTTCGGTCGCTGTTTTCGGATTTTTCGCTACATAGGCAACGAAGTCGACAAACAGGTCCTTGTTCAACTGGTCGACATCGTCGTCGCGCGCGGTCACGGTGCGGGCCAGATCGATGTCGCGTTTGGCATAAGCGTCCATCGCGGTGCGGATCATTTCGACCACGATATCGCCCATGCGAACAAGCTGTTCATTGGCGGCCAGGCTCGATTTCGCTTCCATCTGCGGCACGCGCTTGGCGATGTTTTTCGCATAGTCGCCGATCCGTTCGATCACTGCCGACATTTTCAGTGCGGCAATCAGCTCGCGCAAATCGTCTGCCATCGGGGCGCGAAGGGCGATTGTCCGGACGACCAGTTTTTCAACTTCGGTTTCAAGCGTGTCAATAACCTTGTCTTCGGCGCGCGTAGCGGCGGCCAATTCAATATCATGTTCGCTCAAGGCCTTCATGGCTGCCTTTACAGCGGACTCGGCGCGCGCGCCCATTTCCGCGATCAGGCCGCGGATTTCGTCCATATCATCGTCAAAGGCGGTAACAGTGTGCTTCGTCCCAGTGCTCATATCTGCAATCCTTTAGCCGTAACGGCCGGTAATATAGTCCTTAGTACGATCTTCGCGCGGATTGGTGAATATTTCGGACGTTTCGCCAAATTCGATCAAATTGCCGAGATGGAAAAACGCCGTCCGCTGCGACACACGTGCGGCCTGCTGCATATTGTGGGTCACGATGATGATAGCATATTTGCCGCGCAGGTCGTGGATCAATTCTTCGATACGCGCCGTCGCAATCGGGTCGAGTGCGGAGCATGGTTCGTCCATCAGGATAACTTCGGGATCAACGGCAATGGCACGTGCGATGCACAGACGCTGCTGTTGCCCGCCCGACAGGGCGGTGCCGCTGTCGCTCAGGCGATCCTTTACTTCGCCCCATAGGCCCGCACGGGTAAGCGCGCTTTCGACAATCTGGTCCAGTTCTGCTTTCCCGGCGGCAAGGCCGTGGATGCGCGGGCCATAGGCCACATTGTCGTAGATGGATTTGGGGAAGGGATTGGGTTTCTGGAACACCATCCCCACACGTGCGCGCAACTGAACAACGTCCATGGACGAGGCGTAGATATCCTGACCGTCGAGGAAGATATTTCCTTCGACACGGGCGCCGACAATGGTGTCGTTCATGCGGTTCAGTGACCGCAAAAAGGTCGACTTGCCGCAGCCCGACGGACCGATGAAGGCCGTGACATTGTCCATATCGACGTCGATCGACACATTATCGATCGCTTTCTTCTCGCCATAATAGACGTTGACGTTGCGGGTCGATATTTTCGGGTTGGCGGTTGTTTCGGCCACAATGGCGTCCTTTTCTTATCTGCTACCAGCGCGTTTCGAAACGGTTGCGCAAGTAAATAGCGAGGGCGTTCATCCCCAGCAGGAATATCAGAAGCACGATGATCGCGGCACTGGTTTTTTCGACAAAGCCCTGGTTCACTTCATCCGACCAGAGATAGATCTGCACCGGTAGTGCGGTGGCTGCATCGGTGAAACCCTGCGGTGCCGACGGAATGAAGGCGCGCATACCGATCATCAGCAACGGGGCGGTTTCACCCAGCGCACGTGCCATGCCGATAATCGTGCCGGTCAAAATGCCGGGCAGGGCGAGCGGCAGCACATGGTGGAACACCACCTGTACTGGCGATGCACCAATGCCGAGCGCAGCTTCGCGGATGGACGGTGGAACGGATTTGACGGCATTGCGGCCGGCAATCACGATGACCGGCATCGTCATCAGCGCAAGGGTCAGGCCGCCTACCAGAGCCGACGAGCGCGGCATCCCGAACATCGTCAGGAATACCGCAAGGCCGAGCAGGCCGAAGATGATCGAGGGAACAGCCGCAAGGTTGTTGATCGACACTTCGATCATGTCGGTCAGCTTGTTCTTCGGCGCATATTCTTCGAGATAGAGCGCGGCGAACACGCCAATGGGGAAAGCGAGCAACAGGGTAATCGCCATGGTCATCAGCGACCCCTTGAATGCTGCCCAGATACCCACTGCAGACGGGTCGGTCGCATCGGCGCCGGTCAGGAATGTCCAGTTGAAACCGCTGCGCAGCGCATCCTTCTGCTCCAAAGTCGCGACGGTCTTTTCCGCAGCGGGCTCACCTGCGCGTTTGTAGGCGACATCGAGTCGGGAATCGGCGGGCAGCCACAGTGTCTGTTTTGCAGTCACCAACTGCGGATTATCGGCCAGCTTCTGGCGCACATTAGCGGCGGCGGCCGAGGTCAGCAGCTCGCCGCCCTGCTCGCCATATTGCTGGCTGACGGCGAGTTCGACGATGCCGGGAATATCCATGGAGTTCAGCGTCGTATCCGCATTCGGTCCGGTAATCGATGCGGCGGTGGCGCCTGAAGTCAGGGCCGGGAAATCAAATTCGACGGCAATCTCCGTCCGCTGGAAACCGCGCAGGCCTTGGCCGAGCATGGTGAACAGCAAGAAAGCAAGGAACAGTGTCGACAAGGCAACCGCAAAAAAGCCCATCGCCTTGAACCGGCGTTCGGCAGCATAGCGCTTCGCGATGCGTTTCTGCATCACGACGCCGTTCCAGTCGGTGGGGGTGGGGTCGATGGTGGCGTTATTCATATGCTTCACGATAGCGTTTGACCACGCGCAGAGCGACATAGTTGAGGAAGAAGGTGGTGACGAACAGCGCCAGACCCAGCGCGAATGCGGCCAGGGTGTGCGGGCTGCCGAAATCCTGGTCGCCGGTCAGCAGGGCGACGATCTGCACGGTGACCGTGGTAATCGTGTCGAACGGATTGGCGGTCAGATTGGCGGTGTAACCTGCGGCCATCACCACGATCATGGTTTCGCCAATCGCGCGGCTGACCGCAAGCAGGACGCCGCCGACCACACCGGGTAGCGCAGCGGGAAGAAGGACTTGCTTGATCGTCTCGCTCTTGGTTGCGCCCATTGCGAGGCTGCCGTCGCGCATGGCATTGGGCACGGCAGCGATGCTGTCGTCAGACATCGACGAGACGAGTGGAATGATCATCACACCCATGACGATCCCTGCGGCCAGCGCATTGTCCGATGCGGCGTTGCTGACGCCCAGCATGACGGCGAAGTCACGGATCGCAGGGGCGACGGTGAGTGCGGCGAAATAGCCATAGACCACGGTTGGCACACCGGCGAGGATTTCGAGGATCGGCTTCATCCATTTGCGCACATTGGTCGAGGCATATTGGGTGAGGAAAATCGCGCTCATCAACCCAAGCGGGATAGCAACAAGCATCGCGATAATCGCGCCGATGAAGATGGTGCCCCAGAAGAGCGGAATGGCGCCATAGCCATTATTGGCCCCGGGGGTGACGACGCTCTTCGGGTTCCAGTCGGTACCGAACAGGAATTCAAAAGGCGAAACCATCGAGAAAAACTGGTAGGATTCAAAGATCAGCGACGCAAAGATACCAAGCGTTGTGATGATGGCCAGCAAGGATGCGAACAGCAGGCCGAGCATGACCAGCCGCTCGACCTTGTTGCGGGCGCGGAAGTCGGGCTTCAGGCGGGTAAACGCAAATGCACCACCTGCGAACAGCAGCACCAGCGTACCCGCCATGCCGATCCAGCTATAATAAGAGAGCGCATCTTTATAGAGCGGCGCCAGCTTTTCGCTCTGCGCCTGAAATGCAGTGGTCTGCAGCCCCTGCGCGATGGCGCGGGCTTCGGACAGAATAGCGGCTCTGGAAAATCCGTCTTGCGGCAGGTCGGACGCGACGGGCGCGGACAGGACCATATTGGTCACAAGCGCGGGCGAAACCGATTGCCAGATGAACATGAAAAGCACGGCGGGGACGACGGCGCAGACCGCAACGAACCAGCCATGATAGGAGGGCAGGCTGTTGACCTGACCACGCGGGCCACCCTTTGCGGCGCGCACGAAAGTCGCGGCGCGTGCGCGTCCGACGATCCACGCGACCAACCCGAGGCCAAGGACAAGGAAGAGCAACGCCGTTCCAGTCATATACCTAACCTTGCCCCCTTCGGCCAAAAGGCCGGAAAATTGAGAAATTACGCACCAAAGACACTGGGCATGGATCGAATAGAGATTCGATCCATGCCCATAGACGCGAGGAATGTTGCAGTTTTATTTCAAATCTGCGCCGTCCATGGCATTTAGGCCGTTGGCAGCTTCCATAGCCTTTTTATAATCGGCATCGGTCGACGCAATCATGCCCAATTTCGTCAGATAACCGCCAACAGCGCCACCCTTCAGAAACTCGAGAATAAATTCCTTGATGCCCGGAATCTTATCGATGTGCGCCTTCTTCACGTAGATGAACATCTTGCGTGCGCCGGGATAGCTTCCGTCCGAGATGGTGGCGATGGTCGGGTTGACGCCGTCCATCGTGATGCCGTGCACCTTGGCTGCGTTTTCTTCCATATAGCTATAGCCGAAAATGCCGACCATATTGGGGTTGGCGTCGAGCTTCTGAACGATCAGATTGTCGTTCTCGCCCTGCTCCTTGAACGCGCCATCGGTGCGGATTTCGGTGCAGACTGCTTTATACTTGTCTTCGTCCGTGTCCTTCAGCGCCTTCGTGGCGGCGTCGGTTTTGCAGCCGGCTTCCATGATCAGCTCATGGAAAGAATCGCGGGTACCCGAAGTTGTTGGCGGACCAAAAACCGAAATAGGCAGCTTGGGAAGCGCAGGATTGACGTCCGACCACAGCTTTGCGGTCTGCGGCTTGCCAAAGGGGTTCGCAGCCAATGCCTTATATACATCGGCGGTCGACAGAGCGAATTTTTCACCCTTGTTCGATTGCGCAAGCGCGAGGCCGTCGATACCCACCTGGATTTCGATAATGTCCTTCACGCCATTTTTTTGGCAATTTTCAAACTCGCTCTTTTTGATGCGGCGCGATGCATTGGTGATGTCGGGTGTTTCCGCGCCGACGCCCTTGCAGAACTGCTCCATACCACCGCCGGTGCCGGTCGATTCGAGAACCGGTGACTTGCGCGAGGTGTCGGCCTTGGCAAAAGCTTCAGCAGCAGCCTTGGCGAAGGGGAAAACGGTCGAGGAGCCGACAATGCGGATTTCCTGACGTGATCCGCCCGCTGCACCGCCGGTGCTGGCCTGGTCATTACATGCCGCAAGCGCAAGCGCGCTAATGGCGATAAGCGAGATTTTCTTCATCATTTACCTGTTTCCCTCAATTGGAATTATCATGGCGAACCCATGCCCGGTCGCGCAGATAGCTGCCCTAGATGGCCGATAAATGACTCTTGTGTGACACTTATATGACAGTGTCGGGGGCAACAGGTAACAATACCGACACGCTGGTCCCTGTTCCTACGGTACTGCGGATTTCCAGATGCCCGCGGTGGCGGTCCACAATATGTTTTACCAGACTTAATCCGAGGCCGGTTCCCCCGACCGAGCGGCTGCGGCCCGAATCAACGCGGTAGAATCGTTCAGTCAGCCGCGGCAAATGTTCCGGTGCGATTCCGTCGCCCTGGTCGACGACGCTGAAAGCCAGCATCGCACCCGAACGCGACTGCGCCAGCGAAACCGCGATGGGCGTGCCCGGGCGGCCATATTTCATAGCGTTGGTGATGATATTGCTCGCGAGCTGCCGCAATTGTCCCGCATCGCCCATCACTTGCGAAGCTTCCATGGTGATGTCGAGGACAATGTCGCCGCCCCGCTCTTTCTGGCTGGCGCGGACATGATCGACGGTTTCCATCACAATATGCGCAAAGTCGACGGGCGTTTGCGGCGGATCATATTTTTCCGCCTCGATGCGCGACAGCGACATAAGGTCGCGGACGAGCGCCTGCATCCGGTCGGTTTCTTTCGCCATTATGCCCAGGAAGCGCCCCCGTGTTTCGGGGTCGTCGCCGGCATCGGGATCATCCAGTGTTTCAATAAAGCCTTTGACGGCGGCCAGCGGGGTCAGCAATTCATGGCTTGCATTGGCGACAAAATCGACGCGCATCTTCTCGGCAGCCTGCGCTCCGCTGCGGTCGGCGAGGTGCACCATTTTCTGGCCTGGTCCGATCGACTGGATCCGCATATCCCACATCTGGCTTTGCTGGCCGATGCCGGTCAGGCGAATCGGATGCCCGGTATGCTGGGCGTCGGGGTCGGTCAGGCGCTCGATCGCACCGGCATGGCGGAATGCGATGCGCACATTTTGGCCGACAATATTGATACCCAATAACTGGCGCGCAAACTGGTTCGCTGCGGTGACCCGGGAATTGTCGACAATCAGGATCGCGTCGTTGGATGCATCGATGAAGGACTGCAATTGGGGATGGCTGGTGATTGCGCCGGGATCGATAAAGGACTGAGCCGGCATGTGCGCGGAAGGCTCATTACCGGGGTCATGGGGATCGGCGGCAACGAAGAGCGCGATCAGCATGGATATAAGTGTCACAAGAATGCGTTCGACTTCGCCATGCAACTGTCCGGCGATCACTGCCCCTATGACGGCCAGCGCAACGGCAAAAAGGACTCGGGGTGACAACCAGCTATTCACACTTTCCCCATCCACCTATTTGTTCCTGTTCCCGCCCTACGCTAAACCATCTATTAGCTTTTGCTGTCGATAATGTCCCACATATAGACGCTGTCCTGTCGCGCAAGCGTGGCGGCTGGAAATGCGGACATAATATGCTAGGCCAAAAAAATGGACGATGACACAAAAAGCCCCAATCCGCTGAATAGCCCGACGAGCCGTCGTCGTGCGCTGATGCTCGGTGCGGCCACTGCGTCGGCCATTGTATCGGTGCGGCCTGCTTTGGCGCAATCCGCTGCATCCGTCATGAACTGCGAAATTCCGGTGCCCGGACCGCATGGTACGGGCATGAATATCGACAGTTATGGCAAGTTGGTTCCGCGCGATACCCCGGGTTCATTCCCTGCGACCGGACAGAAATTCACCGGTGAACAGGTGAAAGCGGCCCTGCGTGGACGCAGTCTGCCCGGCACAAGCTATGACCAAAGCCAGGCCTATGTAAATTATATCCGCCGCCTGCAAAGCGGCCAGAGCGGCTTCACCTGCTACGCCAGCCTGCAGATGTCGCGCTAGACATTGAATTTTAACGCTGGGGCTTTACCCCATGCGTCCATGACAGCGTCGCAACGTACAAAATATAAAGCGGAACCGGCGGACCAGATTTTGGTTACGCCGCTGGATTCGCTGACATTGGTGTATCAGCGCCGGTCGGGGATCACCCATATCGTGGCCGAACCCGCCCCCGAAATACTCGCCGCCATGGGTGCGGACGCGTTGACCGCCGACGAGGTTGCGCAGCGGTTGGCGGCGCAATTTGATTTTGACAGCGCGCAAGCGGCGGACATCATAGCCGCACGGTTGAACGAGCTGGCCGATCTCGGGCTGGTCGAGCGCTGCTATGCATGAATTCCGGGTTCAGGTAGGGCCAGCCGCCTTTCGCATCGGTTCGCAGTGGAAGCGACCGTTGGATCAACTGGCGGAATTGTACCGTGATTATCCGGTGCCGCAGATACCCGATTATTCGGTGAGGCTGGAATCGGTCAGCCTGCTGCGCCGTTTTATCCGGCCATCGGTGGCGATCAACGGGGACTATATGTTGCCGGATGCGGCGCCTTTGCCTTTGGAGCAAGGCTTGCTGGCGGCCGAAATGGCGATGAACCTGCAAATGGCGCTCGGCTGGCGGCGACATGTGTTGCTGCATGCCAGCGCCGTCGAAAAGGATGGCAAGGCCCTCATCATGACGGGCCAATCGGGGTCGGGCAAATCGACTTTGGCTGCCCTGCTGGGCCATAGGGGCTGGCGCTTCATGGGTGATGAATTTGTACTGGTCGATCTGGAAAGCGGCGATGCGGTGCCATTCCCCCGGCTCATCAGCCTGAAAAACGAAGCCATTGGCGCGATGCTGGCCACCGCGCTCGATGGTCGTTTTGGCCCCTTGATGCCGTCGACTCCCAAGGGGGACATCCGGCATCTGGTTCCGCCGTCCGATGCGATCGCCCATATGGCGCGTCCGGCCCGGCCTGCGCTCTTGCTATTCCCCAGCTTCGGATTTGACGCCGCTGTGCGTGAGGTCGGGCCGAGCGAGGTGTTCATGCGCTTGACGCAAGCCTCGACCAATTATGTCGCGCTGGGTGAAAAGGGCTTCTCTACGCTGACCCGCTTTGTCCAAACGGTTCCCGCCCGCGCGATTGATTATCGCGACGGGATCGAGGCCGAAGCGTTGGTGAACCAGCTATGGGCGGAATGCGCATGACCCATAACGGTATGCTTCTGGTCGATGCGCTGCGCGATCCCGCAGGGACGGCCCGTCTGGACCCGGCGGGATGGACCGCGCTGCTGACCATAGCGCGGGTCGAACAATTGCTGGGCACCTTGGCGCGCAAGCTATCGGGTTTGCCTGTGCCGGACGCGGTGGCAGACATATTGGAAGAGGCCCGGATCAACGCCGAATACCAACGCCGCTCTGCCTTGTGGGAGGCCGACTGCGCGCGGCGGGCACTGGCGGACTATGCCGGCAAGGTCGTGCTGATGAAGGGAACGGCCTATGTGGCGGCTGGTCTCAAGGCAGGTGAGGGGCGGCATATCGGGGATCTCGATATCATGGTCGCACAGGCCAATCTGCCGCAGATCGAGGCTGCGTTGCTAAACGCCGGGTGGGAATGGGTGAAAGAAGACGCCTATGATGACGCCTATTATCGCGACCATATGCATGAGCTGCCTCCGCTGATCCACAAGGAGCGGGACCGCATGATCGATGTGCACCACACGATCCTGCCCCTGACGGCGCGACCCCGGCCCGATGCGGAGGCGATGCTGGCCGACGCGGATGCGCTGGCAAATGGCCTTTATGTCCTGAGCCCGACCGACATGCTGATTCACAGTGCCGCGCATCTGTTTGCCGATGGCGAGCTGGACGGCGGATTACGGAACCTTTGGGATATTCATTGCCTGATCGACGAACGGGCCGATGATGCATTTTGGCCCGCACTTGCAAGTCGTGCGGCACATCACCAGCTGCTTGCCCCGGCGGAACGTGCCGTGCGCCTGGCCCATCAACTATATGGGACAGACATCCCAAGCGGATGGCGGCGCGGGCATTGGCCGGACACATATTATATCCGCCGTCTGACCGCACGCGACCATTGGGGGCGGGGCACGCATAAACTCACAAGGCTGCTCTTTTACATCCGATCCCACTGGCTGCGCATGCCGCCGTTGATGCTGGCGCGGCATTTGTGGACGAAATGGCGGAAGTCAGCCTAGATTGCGCAGGGCAGGGAGTAGCTCGTCAAAATGGTCGATAATTGCATCAGCGCCCATTTCCTCAACCGGACCATGTAAAAAGCCGAAGCTGACGGCGATGCTGGGCACATTGGCGTTCTTCGCCGCCATGACGTCATAAATGGAATCGCCGATATAGGCCGCCCGCCCGCCACCGCCCAAGGCTTGGCACCGCTTCACCATTTCAAAAATCGGTGCGCCGGACGGTTTCGCGTTCTCCTTGCCCAATGTGTCGGCCCCCAAGATGCACCCCATACGATGCGCAAGGTTCAGGTCGGTGAGCAGCTTGACCGCAAGGCTTTCAAACTTGTTGGTGACTACCGCATAACGCACGCCCATCGCGTCAAGTTGGTCCAACAGGTCAAGCGCGCCGTCGAACGGGCGGCTGTGGACCGAGACATTGGCTTCATAATAGCTGAGCATCTGGCGATAGAGCGGACGGAAATCGTCGCCCGGTATGCCGCCCGTTGCCTCCAGCCCCTGTTGCAGCATCAGCTTTGCGCCGCCGCCAATATGATGCTTCACCGTTTCGGTGGAGAGCAGCGGTCGCCCCACGCTGTCCAGCACATGGTTGACCGCCGCAGTCAGGTCGCCGCTGGTGTCGACGAGCGTGCCGTCGAGATCGAATCCGATAATGTCGAAAGGAATTTGAGTCATATCGACAGCAATTGGCGGCAAGTTCTGGAAACCGCAACAATTTGCTGGCATGAGGCGGCGCATGACACAGATCGCCGCCATCATTCTCGCCGCGGGCAAAGGCACCCGCATGAAATCCGACCTGCACAAGGTGCTGCACCCCATTGCGGGACGGCCGATGCTGATGCACCTGATGGACGCGGTCGACGCGTTGAATCCGGCCAAGAAGGTTGTGGTCGTCGGCAGCGGCAAGGAACAGTTGGAAGCTGCGCTGGCAGGATCGGCAGAACTGGCCGTGCAGGAACCGCAACATGGTACCGGTCATGCGGTCCAGCAGGCCGAAGCGGCGTTGGCGGGTTTTGAGGGCGACGTCCTCATTCTCTACGGCGATGTGCCTTTTGTCCCCACATCCACAATGCAGATGATGATTGACCGGCTGAACGCCGACGACGATCCCGCCGTCGTCGTTCTGGGCTTTGAACCGGAAGATACGCAAGCCTATGGCCGCATCGTCACGCAGAATGACCGGATCGAATTGATGGTCGAGCACAAGGACGCGACCGAAGCGCAGCGGGCGACAAAGCTGTGCAACAGCGGCCTGATGGCGGTGAAGGCAAAGGATCTCTTCCCTCTGTTGGCGAGGGTGACCAACGAGAATGCGGCGGGCGAGTATTATCTGGTCGACATCGTCAACATCGCGACGCAGGACGGACGCCATTGCTATGTCGTCACGACCGACCCCTATGACGTGACCGGCATCAACAGCCGGGGTGAGCTGGCGGCGATGGAGGGCGAGTGGCAGGCACGGCGCCGTGTGCAGGCGATGGTGGATGGCGCGAGCCTGATTGCGCCCGACACGGTCTGGTTTTCCTGGGATACCAAGCTCGGCCGCGATGTGCTGATTGAGCCAAACGTCTTTTTTGGCCCCGGCGTGACGGTCGCCGACAATGTAAAAATCCGCGCCAACTGCCATATTGAGGGCGCGACCATCGGTTCGGGTTGCGAAGTCGGCCCCTTTGCGCGGTTGCGCCCCGGCACGGTGCTTGAAGAGAAGGCCAAGATCGGGAATTTCGTCGAGACGAAAAAGGCGCATCTGGGCAAAGGCGCGAAAGCCAATCATCTCACCTATCTGGGCGACGCCACCATCGGCGCGGGTGCGAATATCGGGGCAGGGACGATTACCTGCAATTATGACGGCTATTTCAAATATCAGACGGTCATCGGCGAGGGCGCGTTCATTGGCAGCAACAGCGCCCTGATTGCGCCTGTGAAAATCGGCCGCGACGCGATTGTTGCCGCGGGCAGTGCGGTCAGCCGTGACGTCGCCGATGGCGACCTGCGCATGGTACGGGCCGAACAGCTGGTGAAACCCGGCTGGGCCGACCGGTTCCACGATACGATGCGGAAAAAGAAGGCCGAAAAGAAGTGAGCCCTTTGCGCGGGACATTTCTGGCCCTAGCATTGCTCTCGGCCCCCGCCGCCGGGGCCGCTCCCACGGATCAAAAGGAACAGCATATGGTGCAGCATCAGGCCAAGGGCACATTCGACGTCAAAATGGCGCCACAAGCCGACGACACCGCCGATGTGGGCCGCATGACGCTCGACAAGACGTTCCATGGCGATCTGGAGGCAAGCAGCATCGGCCAAATGATTGCCGTCCGTACGCCGACCGAAGGGTCAGCAGGCTATGTTGCGATGGAGCGCGTCACGGGCACCTTAGACGGCAAAAAAGGCAGCTTTGCCCTGCAGCATTTCGGCACCATGAACCGCGGGAAGCAGCATTTGCGCATCGAAATCGTGCCCGACTCCGGAACCGATGGCCTCGCCGGGATCAGCGGGACTCTGGACATCATCATCGAAAAGGGCGCGCACTCCTACGTGCTGTATTATACACTGCCAGGGTGAGGGTCGCTGCATTAGGCGTCGATTATGAAGCGGTTTCCATTCTTTTGGCTGCTGTTGCTTGCCGCACTTATTATTACTTCGATAACTTTGAAAATAGTGATGATTTCGGAATGTTGGGCCGACGGGGGCGCATATTCTTCCGTAACAAGCGCTGGTTTCTGCGTTAGGAAGTGACTTTGGCTGACCGTCTAATGATCGAGCAAATCGTCCCCTGTTTCGCGCCCCTGCCTTGTGGACCTGTCAGCAATGCATCATTTCTTACGCAAGGTTTTGATGTAATCCAATTCCTGTAAGGCCCCTTGATGCTTTGGTACAAGCTTCAGGGAATCCCGGAAATATTTCTCTGCCAAATCGAGATCGCCTAGTTCAATTTTAGTGAAGCCCATTCCACGCAGCGACCTGGCTTCAAATTCCGGACGATATTTTTCCGGAGCATAAGCGGCCGCGTCTCGGGCTTTTTCAAATAGGTCGAAAGACTTTTGCCAGTTGCGCCGCGACTTGTGCCATTCGGCATATTCGTTGGCGTAGTGAGCCTCCAAAGGGGCCATTGCGGCGGCGCGTTCAAGATAGGCGCCGGCTTCTGCAGATCGGTTCAGATCAATCAGGGCAAAGCCCTTGATGAATAAGGCGTTGCACAAAGCCCCGTGCATGATGATGGCGTTTCTCTTATTTGCCGCCCCTTGCCCCGCTAGGAGTAATGTCTGCACGGGGCCTTCCGCGCAAAAATAGTCTTTCGTGTTGTCCGTGTTTTGCGCATCAAAGGCGGCTATAATGGGGTCTACAATCCGAACCGCTTCCTCGGGTTTCGTGTCCAAAAGCGCATCATGCGCTTTTTCAACCTGAGTTTGCCACTCTTCCATGTCGGCTGCGGCTGCGGCCCTCGCGACATTACCAGCGACAGACATCGCAACCAAAGAAATTATTAACAACAAGCGCATCGTGGATCCCCCATGAAAGCGGAACATAGCCTGCCTTTGCCTTGCAACAATGACAAATCGTCTGCCTTGACATGATATCATGATATGATATCAGTATATCATGACTCGCATCCTTGCCGACTTACCCGATGAAGATATCAAGTGGCTCGACCAAATAGCGGCCGAGCAGGGCAAGTCGCGAGCATCGGTGCTTCGTGAGGCTGTTTCGGCCTATCGGGCGGAGGCCCCATCGTCTGGCAATACCGACTGGCTGGAGGCTGGCTTTGGCTTGTGGGCCAAATATGGTTTTAACGAGGATGGGATGGCTTATCAGAACCGAATGCGTGACGAGTGGGTGCGTGAATGGGATCCGGATTATGATCCTGTGAAATATGGACCGCTAACGGATGAGAAAGACGTCACTAAGTGAGTGACATCTATTTCGACACCAATATTATTATTGATGCATTGGCGAGGAGACCCCAAGCTCTTGCCGAGCTTCGCCGTGCCAAGCGGCAATGGATCAGCCGCATGACATGGATCGAAATTCTTGCAGGCGTTCCTGTTCCCGCTCGCGCAGAAACCGAAAGCTATTTGCAAAATTTTGCGATCCGGGAGTTATCGCCGGAAATCGCCCGACGCGCCGCTGACCTTCGTTTCAACAAACGCTCGCTCAAATTGCCTGATGCAGTGATCTTTGCGTCTGCGCAGGAGCATGGCGCGATACTCGTGACACGAAACATAAAGGATTTTCCGGCAGAGATGCCGGGCATCCGCGTCCCATACATCACTCCAGACAAGGTTTAATATTAATGTGCGGCATTATTGGCATTGTAGGTAAAGAAGCAGTCTCGGACCGGTTGGTCGACGGGCTGAAGCGGATGGAATATCGCGGATATGACTCCGCCGGTGTCTGCACCGTGCATGGGGGACAACTAGTCCGCCGTCGCGCCGAGGGCAAATTGGCCAATCTGGTGCAGGTGCTGAAATCCGATGATGCGCCGGGCAATATCGGCATCGCCCACACCCGCTGGGCCACCCATGGCGCGCCAACCACCAGCAACGCCCACCCGCACGCCACGCAGGAAGTGGCACTGGTGCACAATGGCATCATCGAAAATTTCAAGCAGCTCCGCGACGAACTGACCGCCCGTGGCCGGACTTTTGAAAGCGAAACCGATACCGAGGTTGTCGCGCATCTCGTGTCCGAACAAGTCGAAGCGGGCCTTGCACCTGCCGATGCGGTCAAGGCTGTCCTTCCGCGTCTACGCGGTGCTTTCGCGCTCGCCATCGCTTTCCGGCAATTCCCCGATTTCCTCATCGGCGCGCGTCTCGGCAGCCCGCTGGTCGTTGGCTATGGCGACGGGGAAACCTATCTCGGCTCCGACGCGCTGGCGCTTGCCCCGCTGACGCAAAAAATCGCTTATCTGGATGAAGGCGACTGGGTCATCGTAACCCGCGAAGGCGCGCAGATTTACGATAAGGACAATAATCCGGTCACCCGCGAAATCACGACTTCGGGCGTCTCGGCAGCGGCGATCGAAAAGGGCAATTACCGCCATTATATGCAGAAAGAGATTTTCGAGCAGCCCACCGTGGTCGCCCAGACTCTTTCCAGCTATATCCGTCCACTCGAACAGACAGTTGCCCTGCCGCAGATGGATTTCGATCTCGCAGGCGTAAAGCGCATCACCATCGTCGCCTGCGGCACCAGCTATTATGCAGGGATGGTCGCCAAATATTGGTTCGAAACCTTTGCCCGCGTTCCCGTTGACATCGATGTCGCATCGGAATTCCGCTATCGCGATCCGGTTTTGGAAGAAGGCGGCCTGGCGCTGTTCATCTCCCAATCGGGCGAGACAGCCGACACGCTCGCGGCGCTGCGCCATTGCAAGGAACAGGGGCAGACCATTGCCGTTGTCGTCAATGTGCCGACTTCCAGCATGGCACGCGAAGCCGACCTATTATTGCCCACCCATGCTGGCCCCGAAATCGGGGTTGCGTCGACCAAGGCCTTTACGTGCCAGCTCGCCGTTCTCGCCGCGCTGGCCGCGCATCTGGCATTGGTAAAAGGCAAGCTGTCGGCCGAACAGGAACGCGAAATCGTCCGCCACCTGATCGAGGCACCCGCCGCGCTCAATGCAGCGCTCGCTCATGATGAGGATATTGCGGCGATGGCGCATCTGATCGCGCCGGCGCGCGACGTGCTCTATCTCGGCCGTGGCCCCGACTATCCGCTCGCCATGGAAGGCGCGCTGAAGCTCAAGGAAATCAGCTATATCCACGCCGAAGGCTATGCCTCCGGCGAAATGAAACATGGCCCCATCGCATTGATTGACGAAGCTGTGCCGGTCATCGTCCTCGCCCCATCGGGCCCGCTGTTCGAAAAGACCGTCAGCAACATGCAAGAAGTCCGCGCCCGCGGCGGCAAGGTCGTGCTGATCTCCGACGCCGAAGGGATTGAGGAAGCCGGCGAAGGCTGCCTTGCCACCATCGAAATGCCCTCAGTCCATCCATTGATCGCCCCGCTGGTCTATGCGGTGCCAGTGCAACTGCTCGCCTATCACGTAGCCTGCGCCAAGGGCACCGATGTCGACCAGCCAAGGAATTTGGCAAAGTCGGTGACAGTGGAGTGATAGAGAGGGCTGGGATGCTAGGTTGTAGTGGGACAATTAAAATCTTCATTTGCCAATTAAGTACTGCAGATTCTACAAACGTGACAATTAAGTTTTTCCGTTTTTATTTCTCTCGAAATTGAATAATAACAACACGTTATTTGAAAAAATCAGCTAAAATATTTGCGCCCAGAAAAGTTATCAATTTATGAATGCGTGGCGAAAGCCGCCAGTTAGATATGCAATTTGGATGTATTGATCCAGCCGTTTGCGAGATGTCGCACCGAAGCACGACAATCCCAAATGCGGTTTGCAAATGAACACTTTGCAATTCGAACGGGACGCTTAGTTTAGTTGGACCGAGGCTTTGCCCAAAATAAACGACTGCTGTCGCTAACATTGCTGCCATTCGCGAACCCGATCATTGCCGCCAAAACCGGACATTCGTTCAATAAGAATGCTTGGCCCGTAAATGACTGAATTCACGGCCGATCATACCGTTGACAATCTCCTATCAGGGCAACTATGGCATCGCGAAAACCGGGGGTGAAATCATGAACGGGGCGATAAATAAAACTCCATATACGACGCAGCTCTTCATGGCGGCAACTGCCATTGCTGTAGCGCGACAATTAAAATCTTCAGTTGCCAATTAAGTCCTGCAGATTCTACAAACGTGACAATTAAGTTTTTCCTTTTTTATTTTGTACAAATTTGAATAATAACAACACGTTATTTGAAAAAATCAGCTAAAATATTTGTGTCCAAAAAAGTTATCAATTTATGAATGCCAGGCGAAAGCCGCCAGATAGACATGCAATTTGGATGCGTTGATCCAGCCGTTCGCGCGATGTCGAACCGAAGCACGACGGACCCAATGCGTCTTGCCGAGGAACCCAGTGCATTTCGAACAGGATGGTTAGTATAATTGGGTTGAGCCTTTGCCCAATATAGACGACGGTTGTCGCTAACTTTTCGGACTTTCGTTAAGCCTTTTGCGTTTTGCAAAACCGGCCATTCGTTCAGCTCGCGCTTTTGACTGCCGATAACTGCTTTTATGGACCAGCTTCATCGGTGCTACGGCTGGCATGTTGTGGGAAACGGACATCGATTCTGTGAGTGAATATCGAAGTCTATGTGACGAAGTCCACTAAGCGGAGAAATATAAGACTAAGTAGAACACGCTATAGATGAAGGCGACGAGGACCAGCGTTACAGCACAGCCTTTTGGGTCTCGCCAGAGGTCGATTGCGTATATTAAAAAGTCCAGCACGAGTTCGGTTTCCTACGTCGCCGGATCTCTGCAAGGTTGCAATTTTCCATCAGTCGCCTTGTCACAAACGAATACGTTCGTCGGCTTGACACTGTCAGGACCAATTACGGTTGGACGAACTTTCAATAGCTTCTTCTTCACGCTCTTAAGGTTGAGTGTCATGCTTCCCTTGGTTGTATCGCAAGCCGCGCTCGCCAGGACAAACAATTCAAAATCCTTGGGAATGTCAGCATTATTTACAAACGCATCAGTAGTGGTGGGCATTTTCTCCCACATACATAACATAAGTTCGTCCTGATACTTACCCGCATGAGCCGATGAGAGAGCACACAACGCACAAACTGCAGATAATAAAACAACAATTTTGCTCATTCCGTCGCCTCCATCGCACTAAAAAGATTCCGTTCGACCATATCTGCTTTATCCGCACGAATTCGACAAGCCAAAGGCGAGCCCCAAAAAATAACTAGATAAGTACAGGGCGAACGAACTTCCTCTTTGTTGTCGTTTGCAGATATGCAGCTTTGCTGTGGGCGGCTATCCTTCGCGCGGTGGTCATTAATGACCAGTTATTGCTTATCGGGCATCTTGAGCAAGCTGTCCGCTAGGACACCTCCAATGTTATTCATAATCTCTGTAACACCGTTGGTCGGAGTAAATTGATTGGCGCATTTATAATAATTATCCACGAGTCTGCTGGAATTAGACAAAAACTCGCTGCCTAGCTGAGGTTCCGTCGGGTTGCCATTTCGCACCAGCCAGTCGGCAGTAACGGGATCGCGCTGAACCGCACAATCTACGGTCCGTAAGAGGGATGCCACAGCGTCGGTGTTGTCACCATAATTTCCTGGCTTCCTCTTGGGCTTTTGCAGTTTGCCAAATGTCCGTGTTTCCGGATACCGCTCGATATAGACGCGCCGAGCCACCCAATGGCGATATTCCCGCATATCAAAGATGACCGACATTTTCTGCTGGGTTGGCAAGGCATCGGACATAGCGACAGCGCATTTGGCGAACACCTGCTCGGTCGACACCTCGGAGGAAAATTTGGACGCGGCACTGTTTGTACCGTCGAGCAAAAAAAAGGGATCAGTATCTTCGACCAACTTACGGGAAGGAGTAACGTTGGTGTTATAAATGCAAACGAAAAAGGCTTCCTTTGCCTTCCCCTGGGATTCAAGCTGGGCAATTGCCTCTTCGCGAGAAGGCAGTCCGGTTTGAACCTGAACCGCAGCAACGATAAGCAGTGTGGATAATCCAAGGGTCATGATGCCCTCTCTCGTAACGCAGATATCAAGTTTTCGCGGTTCAAAATCACAGCCCTATGTTTTTCTTGG
>ERZ795061.745-NODE-745-length-32570-cov-7.116961_pt1 | contig 32570 bp, 22 predicted proteins | sample MGYA00375145_ERZ795061 | MGnify/ENA primary metagenome ERZ795061 (study PRJEB30190, sample SAMN05720144) | anaerobic digester metagenome | isolation source: active sludge of municipal wastewater-treating anaerobic digesters | place: USA | collected 2014-12-22 ... | reverse complement strand
TCGGAAGATCGTCGGACGCTGATGATCACCGCGGCGGATGCGCGGGGCGCGGTGAGGGGGCTCATGTGGCTGGCCGACCGTATCTCGGTGGAGGGGAAAGACGCCTTCGCCGGGCGATGGCAGCGTACGCCCGCGTTCCGGCGACGGTTTCTGCTGGATGGCGCTTCGTTCCGCACGCCGCCGGGCAGCCCGCCCGAGGCGGCACTGGAGCTGGATCTCCGTTTCACTTGCAACACCCACGCGCATTCGTTCAACACGTCAGGTGCGGCGGGGAATGTCTACCTCGACACGATTGACCCGCGGCTTGTAGATGACGTGGCGGCGCACCGGCGCAGCGTGGACGCCAACCGGCAGGCGTTACGGCAGGAACTCGATCTGATCCGCTCGTACGGGATCGACTCGTACCGCGACTGCAGCCCCTTTTCCGACCTTGGTTTCATCGCGAACCGGATGATAGAGCTTTACGGGGGCGAGGTTTCGGAGGACGGCGTAACGCTGTCGCCGGCGCTGGACAAGCCGTGGGAGATATGGGCGGCGATGCAGGAGGCGTACCTGGAAGCCTTCCCGGAAATCGCCGGCATACGGTCCTCCATGGGGGATTTCAGCGAGCAGTACCAGATCTGGCGGGCACACGGGCCCCGTTCGGCGGCAATCGGACCGGCCGGCGGCATGCGGCGGTTCGTGGAATACGCCCGGGACGCGGTAGTTCGGAGACACGGCCGCGAACTGATCGTTTCCGCGTGGGGCAACCCGCCGGAAGAATACCCGCTGAACCAGCCGGCAGCGTTGAGGAGGATTTTTGCGGACGTATCGCCCGAGGACCCGATTTCGTTGCTTTCGAACGAGTGCGAGCACGATTTTTATCTCAATTCCCCGTTCAATGACAACTTCGCGGCTATTGACATTCGACGCGGGATCATGTTCCAGGTGCAGCGCGAGTATCAGGGGCAGGGCGACCTGCCGGTGTACGTGGGGCGCCGCATTCGCGAGCATCTGGGCAGGGCGGCTGGCTACGGGGCGACGGACCTGGCGGCGGCGCGGCTCTGGTGGAGCAGGAATCTCTACAACGAGGGCGTGTGCTGGACATGGTGGAACATGTACGCCTGGCAACGGGCAACATGGGAGCCAGATGGCGACCCGTGGGAGTGGGCGCGGGATTACTCCACCATCGCGTTCGGCAGGCAGGGCGCGCGCGAACTTGCGGATGCGCTGATGCTTACCGAAGAGCTTGCGGCAAGGTTGTTCACGATCCCCGGCTTCACCGGCGGCAAACGGGACGCCTACACGCTGACGCACCGGAACGTCATCACGGACGGGCGGCATTACTGGCGCCGGACGCCCGATCCGCAGGGAGAGGGGTTCGCCGAGCACCGGCTGGGGGGCCGTTTGACCGAACTGCTTTTGTCAGTTGATGCGACGGAGCGGCTGGCGGACACGCTGTTCGCGAAGGCGCGCGTTGCCAAGGCGGCGATGGGGGATACCGAGAAGGCGCGTGCGGTGATGGCCAGTTTCGAGCACCTCCACGCGCTGGTTCCGGTTCTCACGCACTACCAGCGGGCGATTCTGCTCTGGCACGGAAAGGATGCGCCGCAGTTGACTCCTGCGATGCGCGAAGAAGCGCGGGGACGGTGTGCGACGGAGTGCTACGCCACTCTTGCCGCGTTCGGGGAGTACCGGGCGCGGCATGACATGTATCGCGACGGCGGAATGGTGCCGCTGGTAAGATCGTGGTTGCGGGCGCTGGGCGCGCCATTGCCGCCGGAGATTGAAAGGCCGTCGGAGTTCGGCATTCCCGTCGCCGCGGGCGCACTCCTCGTGGACGGAACCCTGCGCGGCTGGCCGGCGCCGGCGATTGTGATCGACACGAGCAATTCGGAGGTGTCTGGAAATGCGGGGGATTTCCGGGCTGACGTGCGCCTTGCGTGGGACTCGGGCGCGCTCAAGGTTGCCGTCGATGCACCGGGCGGCTGGCCGGCGACGGGAATCCGGGCCGGCAGGCTCTACTACAGCGATTCCGTATCTCTCAGCTTCGACACGGACAACGATGGCCGGGAGGACGCGATCTACTTTCTGCTCATTGACGGTGATTCCGGCGAACCACGCATCCACACGCTCATGCGGCGGATGGTGTTCTACTCGTCCAATTACGAAGAGCGGGGCGCGGAGCCGCCGCCGGACACCGGAGCTGCGGTCAAGCTGGTGCCGACTGGGTCCGGCAGGAGGTGGGTGGCCGCCATCCCGGTTTCGATGCTGGACGGGTACCGCCCGGATTCGGGGGTACCGCTTGGCCTGCGGGTGCAGGTCAATGTCAATGCGGCGCCGGGGCCTGGCGCACACAGGGTTGCATGGCCGCGGAACCCTGTGTGGCGGGATGCACCGCCTGAGTGGATGGCGTACGGCCACCGCTGATCCGAACTATGGCGGACGGCGGTACCCGGACGGGAGTTCAAAACGTCTCGTGTGACGGATGGGAAAGATGAGGCGGGGTGGGGCGTGCAGGGTTTCGACAGGCTGCCGTTCCGGACAGCCTGTCGAAGCCTCGCGCAGGGACAGCCGCCCGAATCCCTTCTGCGGGACCGGTTTTTTGCGGCGGTCATTCGCGCATCTGCATCACCCGGTGAGGTAGAGCCGCACTTCGTGGCCGCGCATCGGGGTGATGTATCCACCATCCAGCGGGGTGAGGTCGGCTGACGGCTCATTCACCGGCACGAGTCCGCGCCGCACCACATCGTCGAGCCCGCGGATGTGCATGTCCACACTGTGCGCGTCTTCGTTGATCATGAACACCAGCATGCGGTCGCCGAGGCGCCATACGGTGCATGAACAGCCCATGATTGACGGCCGCCACGAATGGTGCGCCTCCGCAGCGATCCCGGGGACCGGCCCGTTCTCGACGAACTCCACCGTCCGGCGGAGTTCTGAGACGACTGCCATGAGGTCGTCCATGAATGGTGTGGGGCGTTGGACTTTGTGCAATCCGTACCAGAACAGCCCCGTCGTGCCGTGATGAATTGCCTGCCACGCCATGAAGCGGAGTTCGTCGCGGCTCGGTGTGCCGCCGGGAAAATGGCTGCAATACTGGGGAAGCAGCTCGGGGTAGCTGAACGCCTGCTCGATCATCCAGACGGCGCAGTTCGGGGCGGCAGCGCGGAACCGGTCAATATCCCGCCCCATGAGCTGCATCGGCCACGCGAAGTTGTCTTCCGGAATGCCGGACGCGTAGTAGTCGAATCCGATAATGTCCAGCGACCCGGCGCACCGGGCAACGATATCGAGCGGGGAGAGCACGGCCTCATTGAGCCAGATGCTGCGCCCGGGGTCTCGTTCGCGCACAATCGCGGCGCCGCGGGTGAGCCCGTCGACGAGTTCGTCCATCTTCCGATTCTTCCCGGCGATCTCTTCGGGTGAGTCGGTCCACAGGCGGCGGGGAATGCGGCCGTCGTACCACGCGTTCCAGATCGCCTCGTCGGGCGCTTCCCAGACGGCCAGCGCCGGGTGGTCCTTGAGGGAATCGATGAGCGTGGCAAGCGCCTTGCCGTCGTCACCGGGAGCAAGCACCATCGGCACGGAAACCCAGCCGAACATGCCGTGCGACCATGCCTCGTCAAGCTGGTCGCGGGTGCCGCAGCGCAGGAGATTGACTCCTGCCTCGCGCCATAGTGTCCATTCGGCGTCATTCGCGGGGAAGCTGTACATGCCGATGGGGAACACTTTCGTGCCGTCTTTGCGGTAGAACATTCCGGTACCTCATGCGAAGAGGGGGGTGCGCGGCGCAGTTCATGCGCCGTGGTGAGAAACGGTAGTGGATTCATGTGCCGGTGGCAACACGGGCGCCGCATGGCTCCTGAAGGACGTACGACGCGCGCGGGGCTTCGACAGGCTCAGCCACCGCGCACTGAAACATCGAAAGAACGGGGATATACGCTGTCGAGAGGTCCGGACACGGAGTAGTGCAGCGGTAAGGACACGACGGAGCGTGTCCCTCCATCAGGTTCTGCGGGCGGCTCCACCATGTCACCCGAAGCCCCGCGCCGCGCCAGATATCAGCCGTCATTCCCGCGCAGGCGGGAATCCAGAAGGCAACATCCGCTCTCATGCTTCGCCCACGTAATATCCTCTGGTCGGAGGTGGAGGGACCCGCTCTGTCGGGTCAGGGACCCGCTTTGTCGGGTCCAAACACGATGAAGTGTGCCCTCCATCGCGCGCGGGTGACCAGGACACACGGGTACGTCTCGAGACACGGTTTACGGTGCAGAGGCAAGGACACGACGGAGCGTGTCCCTCCATCAGGTTTTGAGGGCGGCTCCACCATGTCACCCGAAGCCCCGCGCGAAAGTCAACCGGCAGGTGGCAACGCCTTCGACGGGTCCACGCCGAGGGTGGCGAGCTTCTCCTCGAACTCGCGGCGGCGACCGCCTTTCTGCAGAGAGTCCGGCAGCGTGACGCTTTTTCCCGTGAGCAGCATCGCCAGCACGGCTTTTTCCGAGGCGGAGAATGTCTGCGCGTTCAGGCGGAACTCCTCGAAGGCTTCCCATGTCCACGGGACAACGTCCTTTACGATCTGCGACATTGCCTTTGCGTAGACGCGGATTTCGTACTGGGCGTGGGTATCGAGGCGCAGTTCGAGGAAGTGCAGGAGGTTGTGCAGGTTGATTTTCCAGTACCACTGGGTGTAGAGCGACACGGGCAGGTGAGTGCGTGCGAGTTCGCGGGCGATGTTGGCTTCGATCATCTCCTCGTATTCGCCGTAGGCGCGTTCCGCGCCGGCGCGGAGGGTTTCCACCACCCGGCCGCAGAGTTCATCTGAAACCTCCTCGTCGCTGCCTCCCTGCCGGTTCAGGGTTGACTGGTAGCGCACGTCCTCTTTTTTCGGCAAATAGAACTCGTCCGCCATGACGCTGTAGCGCGCGGAAAGCTCGTTGACGCTCGCCGTGCGGTGACGGATCCATTGCCGGGCGACGAAGATGGGCAGTTTGACGAGGAACTTCAAGTCCACCATCTCGAACGGCGTGGTGTGGCGGTGGCGCATGAGGTAGGCGATGAGGCCCTTGTCATCGGACGCCTTTTTCGTGCCTTCGCCGTAGCTGACACGGGCTGCCTGGACGATTGATGCGTCGCCCCCCATGTAGTCCTTGAGCATGACGAAGCCGTGGTCGAGACAGGGGATGGGTTTGTCAATCCATGCATCGGCCGCAGGATTTGAAAAGCGACGAGTATCTGCCATGCGAGTTCTCTCCGCGCAGAAGATGAGAAATGGAAGCAAGGGAAAGACAACGTAGGGAATGCGAAGGAAGCAGTCAAGACGGACCAAAAAAACGCGGGGAGCAACCGTATCTGCTCCCCGTCTCAAAGGCGCCTCAAGCGGCCGAGCGAACTCAATCGAGTTCGAGCGACCTCAGCCGAGGTCGAGGGTCATGTAGTCGTGCGCGGTGAGGATTTCGCATTCCGTGGTTTTGTTGGGGAGTTCGTCATAGAAACGCTTTGCCTTGGCGTGTGCTTCGGCGATCTGTTTTTCCGGGGTTGCCGGGTCGTGGTGGAACAGGACAAGCCGTTTGGCGCCGGCCTGCACGGCCATTTCGACGCCGAGGAGCGGGGACCCGTGGCCCCAGTTCAGCTTTTCGACCGCCTCTTTCAGGCTGTATGCGGCGTCGAACACGATGGCGCCCGCACCTTTGAAGAACTCGATGTGTTTTTGCTGCTGCTCCCAGGTAACTTCCGTGTATTCGGCGTCCGTGGCGTACACGAAGGATGCCTTGCACGTTTCGATGCGGTACCCGTACGCGTCACCGGGGTGGAAATGGGTAATGGTGGAGATTTTGAATGGCCCTATTTCGAAGGGCTTTCCGACTTCCAGTTGCACGAAGGTTTTGGTGGAAGCCATCTGGTTGAGCAGTACGGGGAAATGGGTGAACACCTGCTGGTATTCGAACCGTTCCTTGAGATTATCGTGGCAGCCGTAGATGGTGATTTTGTTCCCGGGGATGTAGGCCGGCACGAAGAACGGGAAGCCCATGATGTGATCCCAGTGGGTATGGCTGATGAGCATATGCACATCGCCTTTTGCCTTCCCGCAGGGGCCACCCATCATTTTGAGGCCCAGGGGGCGGAGGCCGCTGCCTGCGTCCAGAATGAGCTGGTGGTCGCCTTCGGTAACTTCGACGCAGGCGGTGTTCCCACCGAATGTGGAACGCTCCACGAACGGCCGGCTCTGGAGGAATGCCTCGATGTCGGCGGGGGCTCCGGCATCCCGGTACGCGGTGAGGATGTCGCTGAGTTTCTTTTCAAATTCCGCTTTTGGCATGGGTGTCGGCAACGATCCCCGGCATCCCCAGATAGTGACTTGCATGGCTGGAATCCCCCGCGATCAGGTGGTGTTTCTGCCGACAACATGCGAAATTCTGTCCGGCGAAGAAGATAGGAAAACCGGCCCCTGAAAGCAAACCGCGGCCGTAACCACCCGTGAGTTTTCGTGTCAGGGCCATAGCGAAGGGGATTCCTTGACGCGCGGTACCTGTGCGTCTAAGTTGAATTGGTGTCTACACCAAACAGGCCTCTGTCTGTTCCGCATGGAGGGGTCGAACCATGTCTGCCACCGTCCGGGTCACACGCGGGGTAGTAGTTATCACGCCGGATCAGAAGCGTCTTACCGCGCACCGGGGTATGCCGGCCGTCCGCACACGCCTTGAGGAGGCGGCAGCGCAGGGCAAGAAGGCCGTTGCCGTGGATTTTTCGGATGTGGAATATGTGGACAGCGCCATGATGGGGATCCTGATTGATGCGTTCAAGGGGATCCATCGGAACGGGGGTCGTCTGTGCGTGTTCGGCGCGTGTGAAGCGGTCCACGAGGTACTGAAAAGCACCGTACTGGATGACCTGATTGAGATTGCATCAGATGAGGACGCAGCGATCAAGGCTTTGAAAGGGAAATAGCGAAACCTGTGAAGCAGAGCTGACAAGCGCCAGCAGGAATTTCTCGGGGGGCAGGGAAATGAGTGTGCACGTGAAAGAGATGAACGGCGTATATATTGTTCATCCGCGATTTGCGAGGCTGACAGCCGCACACGGGGCGCGGGAGTTCAGGGCTGCGCTGGAGAAAGGCGTCCGCGACGGTTATGAGGGGATCGCGATTGACTTTTCGGGGGTGAAGTTCGCGGACAGGGAAATCCTGCACGTGCTGGCCGCGGCCTACAAACTTCACGCGCCCTCGTACGGGCTGATGTTCGCGTTCCACTGCAGTGATGATCTGGAAGAGTTCTTCGAAGAGACGCTTCTCGACCGTCTGATTCCCGTTGTGAAGGATGAAGAGGCCGCACTGGCGGTTCTCGCAGGGTGCAAAAGGCGGCCGGTGAAGCCGCGCGCAGTAGAAAAGGTGCTCGGGAAGGCATATGCGGTGGGGCACCGGATAGGGGCGTTGCCTGACCGGCGGGTTGCTGTGGTGAACGTAGCTCCCGGGCACGAACGCCGACGAGGAGCGCGGGCAACCGCGCAAGAGGCGGGAAGGCCCGGTGTGGAGGAACCTCCGGTCGCCGTACAACCCGAAGAGGCCCCCCGGCGGATGGAGGTACCAGCACCTGAACCGCCTCGGGAAGAAACCGCTGCTCCAGCAAAGAAGCCGCCGAGAGCAACGCGGTCGGCGAAGGCGCAAGAAGGAACGGAAGAACAGGTTGTGCACCCGGGGGCTGCGGACGCACGGAAGAAGCCGAAAGCGCCCGCGAGAAAGAAAACTCCGCGCGCACCAAGGAAGAAGCCGGAACAGGGAGGTTAGTGCCCGCGGGCACCTTTCCAGCGGTATGAGCCGAACGTACCCCAAAGGGCAAATACGAGGAAGTACGGCAGGTAAAGACACGCGGCAATCGGGTACACCGCCAGCAGCTTTTTTTCGTGCAGCCGAACTGCCGCAATGCCCACGCTGACACAGTCGAGCAGCACTTTCACCACGAACGCACCCCACGCTGCCGGAGCGGCGGCAAGCATTCCGATACCCATCACTGCCAGCCACGCGTACACGAACGCTCCCAGCGCTGCGACGCCGGGCTTCAGCATACGCACGCCGGAGAACATCCTGATTCGCTGCTGGACGAACCCGCGCCAGGTGCGTGGCGGATTTGTCCACACATAGCTGCCCGGGCCATCGCAGAACGCGGCCGTGAAACCGGCCCCGACCGCGCGTTGCAGGAAGAGGTGGTCGTCGCCGCTGAGCATGGAATGCGCTTCGCCGAACCCTCCCACCGCGGCAAAAACCTCGCGGCGGTAGCCGAGGCTTCTGCCGGTGCAGGTAATGGGTCTGCCGATACCGATGCCGCCCATGGCGAGGAAGGCCTGGGAGAGTGTTTCCAGAGCGAGCAGGCGGGCCGGGAGGGAGGTGCGGTCTCTGTAAGGGGAGTAACCGGCGACAACGTGCGCCGTGGAAAGACTCGCGACCATCTCCTCGATCCAGCACTCCTCCGGCTCACAGTCGGCGTCGGTGGTAAGGATGATGTCAGAGGTGCTTTCAAGAATGGCCCGGTGCAGAGCGTGCTTTTTCGGGGACCACCCGGGCGGCACGGTATCCACCCTGACGACCTGCACGGCAGCCTCCATGCCGCCGGCGGCCCGCGCCGCGATTTCGCCGGTGCCGTCGTCGGAGCGGTCATCCACGACAACTATCTTGCAGAGGTGAGGGGGATAGGACTGCCGCGAGAGGGCGTCCAGGCACGAGGCGATGTTCGCTGCCTCGTTTCGGGCCGGCACGATGACCGTAACGGTCGGCAGGGCGCCGCCATGAGAAATGCGCCGCGACCGCCGCAGTGCGCCAATCCACAGCGCGATGCTGGCAACGGCATAGCCCGCCGCACCGAGGGGGAGGAGAATGAGGAACGCGGTCCGAAAGAGCTCCATGGGCGCCGCCGTGAGAGATTCGGGGAACACCGGGTCTGTGTGAAAATGTAGGACAAGGCGGAAAGGGCGGGAAAGGGCAACGGGGGAGCGGTCATCTCGATACAACGTCCGGGAACGGCGCTTCGCTTCGTTCTCCGGACGTTACTCGATGACCGTGCGGCAAAAAAGGATAGCGCGGGGCGGACGACCCTCTGCAGGTTCTGGTTGCGCTCGTGGGAGCGCCAACATGCCTCCGTTCCCCGTGTGCGGGTCGTAGAGTGGCGCGCCCGGGGCTTCGACAGGCTCAGCCACCGGCGCGTCGTGTCGAGACGCCCGCGCCGGGCGGTCCGCCAGCTGGCCGCGTTCCCTTGTTACGGTTTTTACCGGCGCGGTTACGGCAGCGCGGCGAGGACCTCTTCCGTGTGGCCATCCACCTTCACTTTGCGCCACTCCGCGGCGATTTTGCCGGCGGGATCAATGAGGAAGGTGGAGCGCTCGACGCCCATGGTCTTCTTGCCGTACATGTTCTTCTCTTTCCAGACGCCGTACGCGTTGATGACGGCCTTATCGGGGTCAGAAAGGAGCGGGAACGGCAGGTTGTATTTCGCGGCGAACCTCTGGTGGGACGCGGTGGAATCGCCGCTGACGCCCAGGATCACCGCGCCCTTCTTCGTCACCGCGCCGAGGTTATCGCGGAAGCTGCAGGCCTCTTTCGTGCAACCGGGCGTGTCGTCCTTCGGGTAGAAGTACAGCACGACCCATTTCCCGGCGTACTGCTTCAACGTGTGTACCGCGCCATTCTGATCGGCGAGGCTGAAGTTCGGTGCGTTATCCCCTTTTGTCGGCATGGCTGTTCCTCCCTTTTGTAAGACGCGTTCGGGGTCGTTCGTCGAAGGTACGGAACGCGGGGAGCGAGGAGAAGATTCCGCCGGGTTGGGAGGGGGAGCAGGTTACGGACCCGGTTTGCGAAACGCGGCGCGGTAGACGGGTTGGCCTTGGGTGAGGAAGCGAATCTCGAAATTCGTGCGGAAGGCGTCGTCCGCGTAGGTGTCCGGCACATCTCTGCGCGCGAGTCCGGCATCGGTGCACGCAGCGATGATTTCCTCGAAATACTCGCTATTGTCCGTTGCCGTATTGACAAACCCTCCTGGCTCCAGCGTTCGGGCGAGTTGAACTGCGAACGGAGGTTTGATGAGGCGCCGCTTGTGATGCCGTTTTTTGGGCCACGGGTCCGGGAAGTAGATATGGTAAGCGGCAACGGTGTCGGCGGGGAAGCGTGCAGTAATGATGTCCTCCGCCACGCCGCGCGCGATTCGGACGTTACGGAGCCCTTTTCTGGCGGCGCGTTCCGCGGCAAGCGCGACGCAGGGAGGGGCGTATTCGATCCCCAGCCAGTTCGTTTCCGGGAATCGTTCTGCGGCGGCGAGCAGGAACCGGCCCTTGCCGAAACCGATTTCGACGTGCAAGGGTGCCTGCCGCTGAAAGAGCCCGGTGAAATCCAGCGGGGCTTCGACGCCCTCGATATGACAGTGAATCTGTTGCTCGAGTTCGGTATCCCACGTGGGATTGAGCGGACGGCGGTAGCGTATTGAACGGATGGAAATCCGTGCCATAAGGACCTCAGAACGGGAGCTTCTAGATTTCGCGGCTTATGACATACCCCACCATCCGGTCGAGGGAATCGCGAGCGTCGGATGGCGGGAGGCTGCCGAGGTGCGCACGCGCCTGTTCCGCGTAGTGCCGGGCGGTGCGGAGCGCCGATGCGACGCCTCCGTACAGCTCAATGAATGCGTGGACCGCGTTCCAGTCGGCATCCGTGTTCACGCCCAGGGAGACAAGTTCGCGGATTTTCTGTGCATCCTCGTGCGGAGCGGCATTCAGTGCGCGGATGAGCGGCAGGGTGATGGTTCCTTCGCGGAGGTCCTGCCCTGTGGGTTTGCCTACGACGGTAGGATCGCCGACGACGTCGAGGATGTCATCCACGATCTGGAAGGCCATGCCGAGGAGTTCTCCGTACGATGCCAGCGCGCTCACCTGTTGTTCGGTGCCGTCGGAAAGACGCGCGCCGCCCTCAGTGGCCAGCGACATCAGAGACGCCGTCTTGCGGCTGATCAGGTCGAGGTAGCTCTCCTCGGAAAAGACCGGAGAGCGTCTCTGATCGCGGGCGTGGACCTCTCCTTCGATCATTCTTCGGGTCTGAAGCGCCGCGATTTTCATCACGGGAATCGAACCGGTTTCAAGCATCGTAGAGAGCGCCTGCGTGAACAGGATATCGCCCATCAGGACGGCAGTTTCGTTATCCCAGCGGGCATTCACCGAGGGCACGCCGCGCCGGAGGACCGACTGATCGATCACGTCATCATGCAACAGGGTGGAGGCCTGAAGGAGCTCCATGCTGACCGCGGCGAGGCGAACTTCATGCGTAATTGTCCCCACGCATCTGGCTGCCAGCAGGACCAGCGCGGGTCTGATGCACTTGCCCTTGGTGGCGGCGACGTAGCGACTCACGGCGTCAACGGTCGGGACTTCCGCAGTGAGGATTGAGTCGAGATGACGGAGAACGGAATCAAAATGGGGGCGCACCGGTTCGATAATTGACGCGAGGGCGTTGTTGAGAATGCGCCGCGCGAGGCGGTTTCGACCGACATCGCCCGCAACTGGCGTCGACACCTGTACCGGCTGCATGCTCTGGTTTCTCCCGTCCCACGCACAGGAATCGGGTTCGTGGGCGCGCATGGTGCGAGTGCAAGACTAGCACGCGCTCGAAATTGATTGATACCGCGTAACCGGCACTTTGGTCAAGTCCACACGATGACTTCTATTTCATACACAAACATCAGCGGGGCAGGTGTGTGTTCCGGCGGAGTGCAACAGGCGAGGTGGGGTAATGAAATACCGACGATTCGGGAAGACGGAACTCATGGTTTCGGTGTTCACGTTCGGCGCGATGCGTATCCCCGACGGCACCGAGGAGAATGCGGTTGCAACGATCCGCCGCGCGGTGGAGCTGGGGATCAACCACCTCGAAACGGCCAGAGGGTACGGGTCGAGTGAGCGCTTGATGGGTCTTGCGATGCCCTCGTTACCGCGCGAAAAGCTCATCATCACGACGAAAATAGGCCCCACGGAGACGGCTGACGAGATGCGCCGGTCGCTGGATGAGTCGCTGGAACGGATGCGGGTGGATCGAATTGACAATTTCGATATCCACGGCATCAACAACCGCGAGATTCTTCGGCGCACGTTGAAGAAGGGCGGCTGCCTTGCGGCAATACGGAAGGCGATGGAGGAAGGTATCGTCGGGCACCTCGGTTTTTCGACGCACGCGCCGCTGGAAGTGATATTGGAAGCGATCGGTACGGGCGAGTTCGAGTCGGTCAACCTGCACTACTACACATTCAACCGGCGCAATCTTCCGGCAATCGAGAAGGCTCGGTCCCTGGATATGGGCGTGTTCATCATCTCACCGACGGACAAGGGAGGGCAGCTTTTCAATGCGCCGTCGAAACTCCGGAAATTGACGAAGCCCTACACGCCAATCCAGGCCAATCACCGGTTCCTGCTGGGCAACCCGGAGATTCACACGGTAAGCCTCGGGGCGGCCTCTCCGCACGAGTTCGAAGAACATCTGGCCGTTGCGGACAACGACGGTCCGTGGACCGAGGAAGAAGCCGCGCTGTTCGCCCGGCTGGACGAGGAAATGAGGCGAGCGCTCGGAACCACGTTCTGCACCCAGTGCTACGAGTGTCTGCCCTGCCCGGAGAACATTCATATTCCTGAGACGCTGCGCTTGCGCAACCTCGCCAGAGCATACGACATGAAGGAGTTCGGCAAGTACCGCTACAACCTGTTCAGTCGGGGTGGGCACTGGTTTCCGGGAGAACAGGCAACCGCCTGCACGAAATGCGGCGAATGCCTGCCGCGGTGCCCCGAAAAACTTGATATCCCGGCGCTCCTCATGGATACACACGAGCTTCTGCTGGGGGACCCTCAGCGGCACCTGTACGCCCGCAACGAGTAGAACTCGACGGGTCGAAACCCGTCGAGTTCTTTTGGATTTCCCTGAATTGCTCTTCTGTGAACTCCAGATCCGCCTCGCGCCGCGGTCAATGCCACTTCTGCGCGTGGGGGCTCGGAACAGAGGGGGGCCTCAGAGTTCGCCAAGAAGCGAGGAAAGGCGCGCAAGGGCGTGTTCGACGTGGGTTTTCAGGGCGCGCCTCTCGCTGTCGCTCAGCCGGGCGACATCGATTTTTCCCGCGTCGGCACTGAAGCTTCTTACGCGGTTGATGAACACACGTGGGGTGATCTGCCGGCGGCGTTTTGCCTCGCTTCGTTCCTGTTTGAGAGCCCGGGCTGACTTCCCTGCTTTGATGTCCTCCCATATTTGTCTCTGCTGCTCCGGGCTATCTGCGCCAAGTATCTGTAATAATTGGTCCTTAGTAACGTTGTGTGACGTCGCACATTCGGCCTGGATATCCGCCGGGAGGTCGAGCAGGCGGAGAGAATGCGTAACCACAGACCGGTCCTTCCCGATCCGCGCGGCGATCTGTTCGTGGGTGTACCCTGCGTCCGCCAGAGTCTGGTATCCTCTCGCCTCTTCGAGCGGGTGAAGATCCTGCCGCTGCAGGTTTTCCACCAGCGATACTTCCAGCGAGCCGCTCATGCGGATGACGGGCACCTCGCGCATGCCCAGTGCGACACACGCGCGGTAACGCCGCTCCCCGGCAAGTATTCTGCCGTTTTCGTCCACGGTGATCGGATTGATCAGCCCGTGCTGGCGTATGCTTTCCGTCAACGTTGCAAGCGAGTCGGGATCGAAATGCCTGCGGGGCTGGTCGGGATTCGGCGTGATCTCGTCTATGGGCACGAGTTTGCCGATACGTTTGTCGGGCGCGATGAGGTTCCTGATCTCGTCATCGCCAGTACGCCCCTGGGAGATGGTTCTCGTCACGAATTTCGGCATCGCGTAAGAATCTCCTTGATGAATGCACGGAAATCGTCTGCGCCGGGGCTTTCGGGGGCGAAGGAGAAGATATCCTGGTGGTAACCGGGGCTCGCCTCGACTTTGGCGACTTCCCGGATTTGTGTGTCGAATATCAGTTCGCGCGGGAATATCTCCACAAGGTCCGCGATCACTTCCCGCGGGTGGCGTTTCCTCTTGTCCACCATGGTGATGACGACACCGAGGAGGTTGAGCGACTCGTTCACCCGCTCCCTGATGGTGTTGAACGTCTCCATGATGTTCTCGATGCCCTTGAGGGCAAAGTAACTCGCCTGAACCGGAATGATCAGGTCAGTTGCCGCGATCATGGCGTTCGACGTCAGGATGCCTACCGAAGGGCTGGTGTCGATGATGACAAAGTCGTAGCCGTGGCCCCGCAACGCGCGGCGGAGCCGGTCGCGCCCGTCGACTTCCGGCAGAAGAAGGTGTTCGAGGCGCACGAGATCCAGCGACGCAGGCGCGATATCCAGATTCTCTCGAACAGGCCGGATGACGTCGCTGATCGCCATTTGTCGCTGGCCCGGCCCATCGGCGTACAGCACCTGGTACAACGAAACCGCCGGAGGTTCGGTGTTCCCCAGAAAGACGTCGGTAAGCGAGCTTTGCGGATCCATGTCAACGAGCAGCGTCCGATACCCCATATCGGCAAGTCCGGCCCCGACATTGACGCAGCACGTCGTTTTTGCGACTCCGCCTTTGATATGGGAGAAACACAGAATCGGGCTCCGATTCAGTCGTGACGGCATGGCGTGGGTCCTTGTGCGCGGAAACGATCTACTGGCGTGTACGGAACACTGCCCGCAGGAAGCGGGATTTCACCGCACTGCTGGTTGCGTGGCGGGGTGGTTCGGACACGCATGATTTCCCGATGGCGCTCGTGAGTCAGCACTGATTTTCCGCGGGAATTGTCGTCCGATAGTACCGCGCTACCGCGGAAGCAGTCAAGGGGTTCTATCTCCGGGCGGCCATGGGGGGGGGCAACCGGTACGTTGCCTGGCTGGCATATCAAGGGGGGACAGGCCGGGAACCGTGTTTACATAACAATGATAATCCCGTGTCTGCTTCGCACCGGGCCGTGGAGGTGCAAATGCCGTCGGCCTCATACGGCGCGGCAGTACCCGGCAGCGCGACAACGACAGGGACGATTACACGCCAGAGACCATCAACGCGTAAATACCGTAGTATCCCATTTTATCGAATGTGAAGCACGAACCAGTTGCCTGTGAAGCGGGGAGCTTCTTTCCAAGGAGAAATACGGATGGAATCCCACAAACACAGATATTGTGCAAGGCGTGGCGCGACACCAGAAGGAGCCGCGCCACGTTGTGGTTGGCGTCGCTGAATTGCTGCGGGCGTACGCTTCTCACCACCCGTCGGTGGGATAGCGGATCAGGCTCTGGCTGACGAATCGGCCCGCTTCGGAGCAGAGGAAAGCAGCCAGTTCGGCGGCGTCGTGCGCAACCGGCTTTGCGCGTTTTTCCCATGCGTCGTCCGTGTGCTCGATGGCGGCAAGCGCCTCGTTCAATGTCATGTGACCAACGGGGCCGGGTTCGATAATGTTGACGGTGATCCCGTTTTCGAATTCGTCGTGACCGACGGCGAGGCTGAGCCAGGTGCGGGCGGTTTTCCCGATCGTGTAATCCGCGGCCGTCGCTTCGAGGGTTTTGCGCGTCATCGCGCCGTTCATGCTGAATACGATGATGCGTCCCCATTTCCGCGAGCGCATGCCGGGAATCACATGCTTGAACGCGAGAAACATCGCGTCAACCTCGGCAGCCATGACATCGCGCCAGAAATCTATGGTGACAGACTCGAGCGGCTGGGGTTTCCACTTGCCACCCGCTGCAAGGACGAGGATGTCGATCGCGCCGAAAGCCTTTTCCGCCGCGTTGACCATGCGGATGGTGTCCTCTTCGCTTCGGGTGTCGCCGGGTGCGATGATGGCCTGTCCCCCGAGGCGGCGTATGTGAGCGGCCACTTCCTCGGCGCGGGCGTGAGCATCGGCGCCGCCGTCGTGGGTGGAGAAATCCCGGTGCGTACCGTAGTTCAGGACGATGTTGGCGCCTTCAGCCGCGAGCCGGAGGGCGATGCTGCGGCCCATTCCGGTACTGGTGCTTCCCGTGATGAGTGCGGTTCTGCCCTTGAGCGTTTTTTCTGCCATGGAAGATCCTCCTGTTTGTGTGCCCTATCTAAGATCGTTCGCGTGGGTGCGGGAAAAAAGGCGTTTGCCTGAAAACAGAGGCTCGACGCAGTGCCGCGGTCTTGTTATTTTCTCAAATTCGGAATCGGAATTCATCGATCTTACCGCCGTTTTGCCACGTTAATCCTCGGATCAACCATGACTCGTATCAGACTGCCGTTTCTCCGCGGGACCGCGTACGGCGTCCGCGGGGCAGCAAGGATCACGTTTTTCGTTGCGTGCCTTATGGGCGCTCTCTCGCCTGCTGGCGCACAGTACCGTCGCGACCCGAGTGCAGTGGAACTTGGAGAGATCGGTTCGCGGCACGCCGCGCAGATCGATTCTGCACGCTTCATGCGCTCGTGGGAGCTTCTTTCGCGTTATCCGACGCGGGAGATCGGTACGCCCGGAAACGAAGCCGCGACGGACTACATTGCCGCCACGTTTGACAGTGTTGGTATGCAACACGTGACCCGACAACGGGTTACGGTTGCGGATGCGCGGCAGGAATACGCGTATGCGGTTCTTCCGCTTGAGGACGGCGCGTTCGATACGATTCCTCTGCGCTGTTACGCGCCGAATTTCGCCCACACGAACACCATTCCACCCGGAGGATTGAAAGGCCATCTCGTGTACAGCCGGACCGGGGAAGCCCGGGAGTACAACGGTCACGAGATGGAAGGCAGCGTTCTGCTCGCAGAGATGACGGTGGAAGAACGCTGGAGGCTTGCGAGCACGCTTGGAAGCAAAGCGGCTATTTTCATCGAGTCACCGAAGATAACCATTTCGGCGCAGTTCTACACATCCGTGAACTTCCCTCGTTTCTGGGTAAACCGGCAGGACGGGGATTCGTTGCGTGCGTGGGCGGCAGCGCACCCGAACACTGAGATCACGATACACGCAAAACAGCCGTGGCGGTTGCTGACCGGATACAGCGTGACGGGGTTTCTGCCAGGCTCTGACCCCGTGCTTTCGCGGGAAGTCGTGGTTATCACCGCTCCGTTTGACGCGGGGTCGAATGTTCCGGGTCTGGCCCCCGGTGCGGAGGCCGCGTTCAGCAGCGCGGCACAACTCGAGCTTGCGCGGATTTTCGCGAAGGAGCGGCCGCCACGGTCGCTCTATTTTGCGGCACTCAACGGCCAACGAAGCGGCGTGATGGAGGGTGGACGCGTTTTCGTTCAGGCCTTGAAACAATCGTACCCGGGGGCGTTGCGGCAAAATCTGGAGAGACTGCGTGCCGATCTCAGATTGATCAGCGACCGTAAGCTATCCGGCCGGCTTCCCGCTCATCGCGAGCGAGCGCTGGCACTTGAACGGCGGCTGGGTGATGTGGTCGGGAACGAACTGGCGACAGCACAACGCTACTGGGATGACCTTCAGAACGCACGGGCGGAGTATCTGAAGGGCGGCGCGGTTGCCGAAAAACGCACGGGGGGAGCTCTCTATTATGCCCGGCGCGTGCGTGTCGGGGCTATGGAGGAGGCGGCCGAGAGGTTCAAGCCGGCATTCAGGCGGGCGCTGGATGCATGCGAGCCGCTTATCGCGGATTACGGTCGTTTGCTCGAGGATTTCGTCCGGGAGCTGGAAAATGACCGCGCCCGCCTCAAACCGATCGTGGATGCGGATGAGGGAAAGATCCGAACCTCTGTTGCCGGCAGGCTTGCCGCGGCGCGGATGACGGATATTTCAAAGGCGCTGCAGAAGTTCACCCGGATGAGCCCGGATGACCACACCACGCGACTGGAAAGGCTTCGCAGCGATCTCGCGCTTATTGAACCCATCCTCGGTCGCTACCCGGCACTTCTGATTGACCTGTCGCTTACGAGTAATTCGAACGATATCGGCCTCTTCCACAAGGGGTATTTCTACAACCAGCAGCCGGATCTGGAACTTCAGCGTGATTATGGACCGCTTGGAAAGCGGTTCATGGGGTATGCTACGAACCTCGTGGTGGTAAACGATCTGAACGGGTTGTGGTCGCGCTCTGATGAGCAGATTCGGGCGCTGATTCTGGCAAAAATCGCCGAAATCAGCGCGAAGGCAGAGACCTACCGGAAGGTTGCCGGAATCGCGCTGAGCGACACGGAAGTGAACTACTCGTACGACTGGTACCAGCGGTTTGTCAACGCGACCGCGTGGGCGTGGGGCCTGGTGCTTGCGGGTGTCTGCGGGTGGTTTGCGTACCGCCGGAGACGCGCTGATGAAACGAGCATTATGCCCGCGTGGTGGCAGATCGCCGGCATTGTGGCGGGATTGGGTCTTACCGGGTATGCGCTGATCGCGGGAATGGACTGGAAAAACACGGAGAAGATCCATCATGGCATTGATCAGCTCATCTGGAATCATACGGACCTCCTGATCAACGCGGAGCAGATTCCGCGGGAGGAGAAGACGAAGATTCGTCTGGCGGCGGAGCGGCACAAGCGCTATGTGGAAATGGTGGAGGCCCCGGAGTTTTTCGCAGAGAACATCATCAACGCGGTTCCGGCCACGCTGAACAAATTGCGACAGGATAGCCTCATTATCTCCCAGCAGCTTGTCATGTTCCAGAAGATTGCGCCGTGGCGAACAATTCCCCCGGCCCGACTGACACAGGGGCAGCTGGATACGCTGAACCAGTTTATCGGTTTTCTGGGCCTTCAGGGTGATCGCCGGTTCGTGGACGGGGTAGCCGGCACACCCGGCAAAGCGTGGTGGAATTTCCTTCCCGCGGCGCGGTATTTCACGAGTGAAATTGCGAGTCTGGCGGGGATTCCCGCCATCGCGCTTTCCACGACCGGAGACATTGCGCCGGAACTATCCAGCCTGCGTGATACGTTTGCCCGGGTCAACATTCCCGGTAGCCTTACGCAGATGAAAACCCTGACCGCGATCACAGGTCAGGCACTTCAGGATCCGCTCCTGCCCGATGACATGGTCATGGGGGATTACTTCGCCACGTCTTCGGGTCTCGTGCTGTATGACGACCGGCAGGCTTCCGTGACTGCGGACCAGCCGGTTGACAGCGCGGTCGTGATTGCGGACCGCGGGGGGTATCGCTTCACCACGATCACCAACCGCCGCGGCGCGTTTGAGTTCGTGGGGTTGCCCCTCGACGGGAGGGCTGCCGCGCGTTCCGCCGATCCTCAATGGCTCCATGCGTATAAGACGTCTCCGGATAGCGGGAACGTCCGGTTCGCGATTGACCTTGGCAGCAAGCAGTACGCCTTCGTACCGAGTGTCTCGCAGCTTTCTCAGGACTGGACGGTTGTCGTATTCCCGTGCGCATCGGTGAGCGTGACGGACGTACTCGACCCGCGGTATTTCCAGTTCCTTGCCCGCGGGGATATTTACGAAGCCCGCACGGACTCCAAACCCTGGCATTACTTCTCTCACGTGGCGATGGGAGACAATACCTTTTTCGTCGAGGAGGGCACCAGGGTCAAAATCATCTTTGCCCAGGGGCTTCTGGGCGTGCGGATGATGCTGACGGGAACCCCGGACAGCATACAGATCCCGGAGCACCGCCAGGGACTGGGCTTCAAGGTTGAGCGCGAGGCGCTGCTCACGCACACTGCCTACCAGGCGGCGCGGGACATGTGGCAGTTGAACGAGGGGCGGCTCGTCACGCTTGTCCGCCATGGAATCATAGACGCGGAGACCAGAGCCGTTCACGACTCATCGGCGTACCGGCTCGCGCTGGCAAAGAAAGCGCTGGACGAGAAACGGTACGACACGTATCTCACCGAGGCACGCACCGCCCTTGCACTGGAATCGCGTGTGCTGCCGGACGTACTGGGTATCGCGAACGGCGCGCTGAAGGGCGTGCTGTTCTACATGGCACTGCTGTTGCCGTTCGCGTTCTTCGTGGAACGCCTCATTATCGGGTCCACGGACGTGAAGAAGCAGGCGATCTGGTTCTTCGCCATTTTCATCCTGATGTTCGTGCTTATCCAGCAGGTTCACCCGGCGTTCGACATCACTCTGGCGCCGCCGATGGTGCTCCTCGCATTCACCGTGTTCGCACTCAGTCTGTTTGTCGTTTCGATCATCATCGGCAAATTCACGGCGCAGATGAAGCAGATCAAGAAGGAGCAGCAGGGATATCTTTCGGCGGATGTGGGGCGCGTGAGCGCGATGTTCGCGGCATTTCTGCTTGGCGTTTCTAACATGCGCAAACGCAAGGTGCGGACGACGCTGACCTGCCTCACGCTGATTCTGCTGACGTTCACGGTGCTGTCATTCACCAGTGTGCAGGAGCTCCTGCGGGTGAACAAGGTGCGGTTGAGCTCGCAGAAACCCACGTACAGCGGTGTCCTGATTCGAGACCGATTCTGGAATTTCTGGCCGCGCGAGACGCTCACCTCCATCCGGAACGAATTCGGAAGGGAGAATATCGTGGTGGGCCGTGGATGGAGAGAGGCGCTCATTCAGGGCGCAACGAGCAACCTTTTCACGCTGAGCGCGCCCAACGGCAAGAGCTACACTCTGAGCGGCTTTGTAGGCATGGAGCCTCAGGAGGACGAGGTTACCGGGATTTTCCGAAAGACCGGTGTGGCGGGGCGCTGGTTCCAGCCGGGTGATTTCCGCGTGCTGGTGATACCACAGACGGCTGCGGACGCGCTCGGGATCACACGCGAGCAGGTGACGGGGGACGAGGACACGGCGCCGCAGATCATCATGGATGGCGTGCGGTACGGCGTCATCGGCATTGTTGATGATGAGCTTCTCCGCCAGTTGAAAGACATTGACGGAGAGGAGCTCACTTCCGTCAACTGGGCTCTGGTGGAAACAAAACGGCAGGATAGAATCAGCCAGGTGGTGCAGGCGAAGAAGGCTCCGACCGCTGGCGAGCGGGATTCATTCATCCACCTTGTGCCCGCGCAGTGCATGTTCATGCCGCTGAACCTCCTGCCCGGCGGGCTGGTTTCTGTGGCCATCAAAACCCCGGACAGTAGCACCGCGCTGGGGCTGGTGAACCGGGTGATTCCCAAGTGGGCGCTGGAGATGTACGTCGGCCAGAACGAGGGGACGTTCCTCTACAGCGCCATAGGGCTCACCACCCTCGGCGGCCTGAAGGACGTACTGATTCCGATCCTCATCGCCGCACTGATTGTTTTGAACACGATGCTGGGCGCGGTGTTCGAACGAACGCGGGAGATCGGGATCTTCAGCTCCGTAGGGCTGGCTCCGTCGCACATTGCAATGCTGTTCATGGCGGAAGCGGTGGTGTACGCGGTGCTCGGGGCGATCGCCGGGTACCTGCTCGGGCAGACCGTGGGGCAGGTGATCTACAAGACCGGCCTTCTGGGCGGGGTGACGCTCAACTACTCCTCACTTTCCGCAATCGTCTCCACGCTCATCGTGATGATTACTGTGATTCTGTCCACGATCTATCCGGCGAAGAAGGCGTCCGAAATCAGCGTGCCGGATATCGCGCGCACGTGGAAGCTGCCGGAACCAAACGGAGACGAGTGGTTTTTTGCGCTGCCCTTCACGCTCATGGATGAAGAGCTGGAGGGGGTCAACGCCTTCCTCGCGCATTTCTTTGAATCGCACCGCGATGAGTCGGCGAGCGATTTCTATATCGACCGCGTGGACTTCTGGGCGGACAGCGGCCGGTTCATGCTCGAAACGATGGTATGGCTTGCGCCGTACGATCTCGGCGTAAGCGAGCTTGTCACGCTCATCAGTTCGCCGGTTCCGAACGAAAAGGGTCTCTTCGGGATGAGTTTGCTCGTTACGCGGGAATCGGGCGACGTCCCGTCGTGGAATCGCGTGAACCGCCGGTTCGTCAACTACCTCCGCAAGCAGTTCCTGATCTGGCGTACGCTTACGCCGGCGGAACGGGATATGTTCAACGAGCGGGGGCGCGCGATGTACAGCGTGAACGGCGAGCGGGCTATTTCTCAGAAAACGACGTAAGGCGCGCCGTCTGGTTTGCGGTGTGCGGGAATCAACAGGAAGACGACAGGTAGGCCATGGCTGACGCGGATAACGACCGGGGTTTCTGGAAGAAGCTGACGGGGCGCGGTGGAGCGGAGGGTAATCGTTCCACCCAGGAGGATAAGCTTGCGGCGGAGCGCAAGAAATACGGCATGGATCCCGAGTTGGAGATGGCGCCGTATGAAAGTGGTCTGACCGCCCGCACGCTGATCGGTGCGCTTTTCGTCGCAATCGTGATGATGCCGGCTTCCATTTACCTCGGGCTGGTGGTTGGCACGGGGCTGGGTTCAGCGGCCGAATGGGTTTCCATCATCCTGTTCACGGAGCTCGCCCGACGCAGCTTCATGCCGCTGAAGCGGCAGGAAATCTACATCCTGTTCATCCTTGCCGGCGGGCTGGTGGGCGGGGGCCCGTTCGGGGGCCTGATCTGGAACACCTACCTCCAGTCATCGCAGGAGGCGCTGAGCCTGGGCGTGGCGCAACGCCTTACCACGGAGAACATCTGGTGGGCCGTGCCGCCTGCCGGGTCGGAAGCAGTAGCCCTGCGCACGTTCTGGCACAAAGACTGGCTGCCTATTGTCACGCTGATGGTGTTCACCAGTCTCATCAGCCGCTTCCAGACACTCAGCTCCTACTACTTCCTTTTCCGGCTGACAAGCGATGTCGAGCGTTTGCCCTTCCCATTTGCACCCATCGCCGCGCAGGGAATCACGGCGCTGGCGGAGGGTTCGGAAGGTGAGACGTGGCGCTGGCGGTGGTTCAGCATCGGCTCCATGATCGGCCTCGTATGGGGCGCGATTTACGTTGGCGTACCCACGGTAACTGCGGGCATCTTCGGTACGGCGATTGAAATCCTCCCCATTCCCTTCGTGGATTTCACCAGGGAAATCGGCAATGTGATGCCGGGTTCGCTTCTCGGGTTCAACACCGACCTCGGCGGTATCATGTGGGGATTCGTCGTGCCGTTTCCGATCATCTGCGGGCAGGTAATCAGCGCGTTTCTGAGCTCATTCGTGCTTCCTCCTTTCCTCGTGGAAGCGGGTATCCTCAAAAGCTGGCGGCCCGGCTTGGGCGTGGTGCAGGCGTCGGTTCTCAACAACCTCGACCTGTGGACCTCGGTTTCCCTCGGCGTCGGCCTGCCGATCATGTTCCTGGGGGTATACGAGTCCACCAAGGTACTGATGAAACAACGGGACAGTCGCGGCGCCGGAACGTTTGCTCCTCCGCCGGGGCGGGGCGACCTTCCCCTGTGGCTTGCGGCGGCGATCTGGTTCGTAACGAGCGCCTTCTTCGTTGGCCTCGCACACTGGCTTGTGCCGCTATTCCCGGTGTGGATCTACATTCTGTTCGCGTTCGTCTACACGCCGTTCATCAGCTACATCGGCGCGCGTATGATCGGGCACGCCGGGACACACGTGGCGTTTCCCCCGATTACGCAGGCGGCGTTCATCCTTTCCGGGTACAAGGGTATCGCCGTCTGGTGGGTGGGTTCTCAGGCGAACGACTTCTCCGGCGGTGTGTCCAAATTCCGGGAAATCGAACTGACGAAGACGAAGTTCACGAGCTACTTCGCCGTCGAGTTCATCATGTTCCCCATCACGTTCATCCTGAGCTTCGCGTTCTGGTCGGTGATCTGGAAAATGAACCCGATTCCCTCGTCGGCATATCCGTTCGCGCTGAAGATGTGGCCGTTGAATGCGTACAACGCATGCCTCTGGCAGACGGCAACTATTCAGGGCAACTCCACCATGCTGAATGCCATCAAGTTCGACGTGATCGGGTATGCGGCGATAGGTGGCGGCGTCCTCTATGCGATCATTCACTTCCTGCACGCCTCACCGATGTGGTGGTACGGCCTGATCGGTGGTCTGGGCGCGTGGCCGCACGGCATCTTCCTCTCCCTCACGGGCGCGTTGTTGAGCCGGTATTACCTCGCGAAGAAGTTCGGCGGGCCGGAGCAGTGGTTCAAGTACGCCATCGTGCTGAACGCAGGATATGCATGCGGGGTCGGGTTGATCGGTATGGCGGGAGTGGCGATCGCGCTTATCAACGGGGCGATCACACAATCGCCCTTCCAGGTGTTCAGGTAGAGGCCGGGTTGCGTCAGGGGAGTGCGCTTACCACGCGTATTTCACGCCCACCGTCAACGCCGCGCGATCGAACGCGTACGTCGGGTCGCTCGAAGTCCTTCGCTGCGCATTCAGTTCCGTCGACCACGACAACCTGGTGCTGATCCGGGGCAGCTTCCCTTCGAGAACTATGCCGGCCTCGCGGATGGTGTCGGTATGGTCCCCGTACTCGCCGGTCTGCGTGATGTACGCCTGAGTCGTGCGCTGGCCGCCGAGATACGTGCGAAACGTAAGTGAAAACGGCGCCAGAACGCTGAACTGGACCCGCCCCCCCACGCCGCAGGTGGCCAGAGGGTCATCCATTGCTTCGAGGTAATCATCCCGCCAGCGGGTCCTTCCGGATCCGCTCAGCGCCCACGCTGAGAATCGCAGTCCGCTTCGATCCGTAAGGCCCTGGCTTGCCAGCGCGGAAATCTGGAACTGGCTGCTCGTCGCGTTGGTCTGGCCGGCGAAGAAATCTTCGATCGTCTGCGTGAGGTAGGTGCGTTCGGTTGCGCTCAGGGTGAGGCGGAACGTCGTCCGCGTCGCCCAGTAACGTGATGTATACGCCGTCAGCGTGAATTCGCGGAAATCGAACGAAGGGCTTGCGGGGTATTTTCGATAATTACCCGCCAGAGACGCGTAGACCGGCCACCCGTCCAGTTCCGTCTGCATCCAGCCTTCGCCGAAGAACTCCCGGAACGAATAGGCGTCATACACGGGCCGGTTCCAGTTTCCACCCGCGCCACCACGGAGCCCCACGTTCAGGTTATCCTCCAGATCCTGGCTGAAGGCGCCGCTCAGTTCGTGGCTGTGTGCGGTCCATTCTGAACGCGGCGTGAACGCGGAGAGGTTTCCGAGATACGTGACCCGGACATCCCCTGAGGCATCACCGAGAGGGGCGCGCCACGTGAGTTTCGCCTGCGTGGCGCCGAGACCCTGCGCTTCGCCGCCTGTGTACCCGGAGGGGTTGCTGTCATACCCGCCGAGAGTGCGGATCTCTCCGGAAAACGAACCGGCCTGCACCGCCAACGGTAGCAGGGACCCCAGAAACACCCACAATGCACGTTTCATCGTTCCACCTGAAGGGAAGCCGGAGCGGCGATGCGCCGCCCCGGTTGTGATCGTCTGCCATGCATGAATGCTCATGATACTCGCAAGTTGCCCGGGTTCCGTGAGGAGAGGTTATCGTCCCCTGGGCCCCTTGCCCTGCGGCGGCATGGCAACGCCATACTGACTGAACTTCGCGGCGAGTGCGTCACGGATTTCCGCCGCGGTCTTGCCTTCTGCTCTCATGGTGCGCACGAGAGCCTGAACTTCCGCTTTCTGCTGGGCGGTAAGGCCTGAACGGGCGGCCTGCGTGCCGTCCGGAGGACCCCGCCGGACCGGCGCGGTGATCCCGTACGACGCCATCAGCTCGCCGACCGCGGTTCTGATTTCCGCCTCCGTCTTGCCTTCTTCCTTCATGCTCGTGACCAGAGCGTCAACCGCCGCACGCTGCTCTTCCGTCAGGATGGGCCCACGGCCACGATCGCCGCGCGGGCCATTTCCCCGTTCCGGGGGTGCCATGAAGTTGTCGGGTACGGTGATGCCATACGATGTAAGCAACTCAATCACCGCAGCGCGACGTTCTTCCGGCGTCTTGTCATCCGTCCGCAGCGACTCCATCAACGCCTGAACCTCGGCGCGTTGTTCGGCGGTCAACGTGAACCCGCCTTCGAACTCAAGCCGTGTCTGATACCACGCGTCCGGGAGAGCGACGCCGAATGACTGGAGTTTCTCGCCCAGTGCCGCCTGGATGGCTTCCGGGGTGGCGTGTTCTTCACGGAGTTGATCCCTGAGCACGGCCAGTTCCGCCTTCTGCTCATCGGTGAGATTGGCGGTAAGTTCCGCCATCAACTGCCGGCGGCTTTCCGCATACGCGTTGTCTCTTCCGCCACGGCGTTCGTGCCGGATGGCGGCAATGTCGTTGATTCCGTCGCCATCCGCGTCAACCCATGCAGGCACGTCGGTGCCGGTGTTGTCGATTTCCTGCGCAGGCACCTGAGCGGCGTAGAGAAACGCCGCCGCTGCGGCGACGAGGAAAATGGGTGCGTGTTTCATTGTTCGTACTCCTTACTCTGTGTGTGATGAAAACCCGTTACCCTGTGTGCGCAATCTGGTGGCCAACCAGTTTCGGCGAAGCAGCGCTCGTGATCAGTGTCTCGCTTCCCGGCTTCCCGTTCTTGCAACGGGTGTGCCAACAGGGGATCACACGCGGAGTGAAAGCGACTAAGATAATGTTTATAATTATCTTATGTAGTAACGTTGCGTTCGTCCGAATTACGATCCGGGGTCCTGTGCTTCCGGGGCTCGCTCGAGGCGTCACCGGTGCAGTGAATGCGGCGGCAACCGGGTACCGCTGTCTTGCCCGAAGCGTACCGATACGTACGCACCGTTCGGAACAGGCGTGCGGAACAAACGAAAAACCGGGGCGGCAGTTCGCCCCGGCTTCGTCAAGAAACGCCGTACTATGGATGCTAACGCCTGCGTCCGCCACCGCGCTCCGGACGAGGTGCCCTGCCGCGGGCTTCGGAGGTATCACGACCGGCTGGCCGCACTGGATGGCGCAGGCTGTCGCGCCCGGCCGGCATGTCGGGGCGACCCGCGCCGCGAAGGCTGTCCTGCCTGACTCCTCCCGGTGCAGGGCGCATACCCGTGGTGCGCCGCGACCCCGCGTACCCCGGCGAATACTCCGCCGCAATGGCCGCACGGATTTCCGCCGGCGTCTTTCCCTGCGCCCGCAGGGAATCCGCGAGGGCCTGCACCTGTGCGCGGCGTTGCGCCGTCATACGCCGCGCATTCGAGTATTCGTTGGCCGTCAGATCCCATTCGGCCGGCACCGCCACCCCGTAGGAACGGATTTTCTCCCCTACCGCGGCATGAATCTGATCCGGAGACGCGCCCTGACGCCTCATTGCCGTTCTCAACTGCTTGATCTCGTCCTTTTGCTCCTTTGTCAGGCCCGCCATGGCCTGATTGAGCATCTGCCCGCGGCTCTGTTCACGCTCCTGATCCAGCGCGCGGAGGTCTTCGCGCCGCATCCGCGGCATTCTGTCGTTGATGCCGTCCCCATCAGCGTCAACGAAGACGGTCGTGTCCATATCTACGGCCGGCAATTCGGCGGCAACCATGGAACTCGCGGGCCTCTGGGGGCTGTTGCCCGCCGCGTGAGACGCGCCGGCCATGATAAGGATGGCAGCGCCTGAAAGAAGGACAAACGCCAATTTGTGCATCGCGATGCTCCTTCATGTAATGCTGTTGGCAGCGCAACCGGAATGGCTGCGCCAGAGAGGCGAACGTACCGTACAATATAATGGCGCAGACAAAAGTGGCGGCCGTTTCCGTCTGACAACCGGAAAAACTCGGACGCCCGCGAAGGCGTTTGGAGAAGGTTGTATCCATGCGTACCCTCACTCCCACGGGGCGCGTGCTGGTTCCAGTCGTCCAACGGGTCTGTGCGGATCCGGGGAGTTTCGAATGAAAGCGCTGATTCTTCTGATGGCAGTCCTCGGGCTCTGCGTAGGCAATGCGATGTGCGACACGCTCGTCGAACGCTCCGGCAGGGAGCTTTCGGGCGCACTGGTAGGTGTGCGGGATTCGGTGTTGGTCTTCCGGACCGACGCGGGAGACACGGTCAGCATCGCACGCTCCGCGGTGGAGCGGGTGACCTTTTTCGCGCCGGTTCAGGGACGGCTCGGAACCGTGCAGCTTGACCGCTCCGGCCGGGTGGAACTCGTGGTATTCGGCACGGGGTACGGCATTCTGAACGGTGCTCTTCTGGCTTCCGTTGCCGATCTCGGTGTTGATGGGTTCACTCTCGCCATGCTGGCCGGTGGGGGTGCCGGGCTGTACGTTCCCTGGCAGTGGAGCCAGACGCGCCCGGTGAGCGACGCGCGAGCCTCGCTCATCTCCTTCGCAGGTGGCTGGGGCATGTGGCAGGGGATCGGCTGGATGGCCGCCCTCGTCGACGAATCCTCAGCCGACGCGAACATCACCATGGGCATGCTTGCTGGCGGCGCCGGGATTCTTACCGCGACCGCATTGACGGGCAAACACAATCTCTCTGCCGGTGATGCTTCGTTCATCACCACTGCCCCTGCCTGGTCCAGCGCGTACTGGCTCTGGGTGATGATCCTCACGGGTACGGAAAACGGCCGCTTCGTGCTCGGAACCACCCTTGCGGCCGGCGACATCGGTGTCGCGACGGGAGTCCTTCTGGCCGACAGGATAGAGGCATCGCAGGGAAGAGTTCGGCTGGCCAACCTCGGCGGCATCGTCGGAGGATTGGTAGGGGGAGCCGCTGTCGCGTTGACAAACGTGGACAGCCCGAAACTGGGGGTAAGCGTTGTGATGACGGCGGCGACGCTGGGCCTGGGCGCCGGGTGGCACCTCACCCGCAATTACGACCGCATCGACGCGGCAGTTTCACGCCTTGAGGTGGCACCTCTGCTGGTTGCAGGAAATCGCCCCGTCCGCGGGCTTCAGGCGGCGTACTCGTTCTGAATCGCTACTCCCAGCGCAGAAGGATCGCGGCCCCGCCGTGCGTAAGCCAGAGGCGCTCGAACTCACTGCGGCGGTACACCACACCATCGCCGCGCGAGTCAGTGAACGCCGGGTCGTTGCACACGACGTCGCCCTTTTTGTTCCACCCACGGATCAGCACCAGGTGCCCGGATGTGTTCTGAACCGGTGCGCCCGTGAGTTTCCCGTTTTCGAACGCTACCGAGCAGATGACGTGGTATCCCGCCACGAGTCGCGCGAACACGTCGTCGAGTGACGCCAGACGCTGTACCCATGCGACCGCGCCATACTGGCTTGCCGCCGCCGCAAGACGTGCCCAGTTGCCATAAATATCGTGCACCGGGTCGTACGCAGCCTTCGCGATGGCTTCCGCAGTGACATTGGGAACCCTGGGCGCAAGCGCCATTGCAACGCACGTAGCACCGCAAATGCGATCGCCGATGCTCTCATCCTCGGTTCTCTGAGAGCGGAAGGGCAGTTCCTGGGTGAACGTGGCGGGAAGAGCCACCTGTTCCTTCGGGGCTGCCGCCGGAAACGCAAGAACGAGGCGATCCAGCTTCAGGTGTTCGCCCGTCGCGGTTCGAACCCGCACGCGAAGTTCGTCCACATGGGCATCCCACACCACGGTGTCCACCTCGCGGCGGAGGAGAGGATCGTCGACGCCGGGCGCCGGGGCTTCGCCCCATTCGCCCACGCGCGTCCAGCCTGACCACCTGCCGCGCACCTGCCCGGACATTTCGAACGCGAGCCCGGGTTGTACCTCCGGCGGCACATTCCACGAGAGAATGGCTTCTTTCCCATGGGGAACCGGCACGCGCTGGCTTTCCCACACAGCTCCTGCGGGGCGCACTTCCCGCCATGCCGGATCAAACGTTTCCTGGCGCGTCGGAATGAGCGCCCAGCCTGCGATGGTGTGTTCCACGGCTACCTCATCGCGCGGTTACGCGCGGAAAGTCTTTTACTGCGAAGCGGTCAAGCACGGACCCATCCGCTCTGTACACAACGATTTCACAGTGATTCCCGCGCAGCGTCATCATGCAGAAATGGTCAGTGGTCTCGCCCACCTCGGTGTACCGATTCGGTTTCATCTGGTACAACGGTGCTCCTGCTCCGCCTGTGGTGATGTAGACCGGCCCCTGACCGACCGGAACAATCTCCCCACCGCGGACGGGTTTCGATCGGTGGTAATAGTGATCATGCCCCTGCCAGATAGCGTCAACACCGTACCGCTCGAACAGACCGCACCATGCGTCGCGCACATCCTGATTGCCGTCTCCCCGCGATGCGTGCGCAGCGTACGCCGGCCGATGGAGAAACACGAACACCCAGGGCTTCGTGGTTTTTTTCAGGTCCTCTTCCAGCCATGCGGTCTGAGAAGCCATATCCACCTGCGTGTTGAGAGATATCCAGTGCGTCTGGCCCACGTCGAAACTGAAGCATTTCTCCTGGAGGCCTGGCGGCGCATTTCTGGGCATCTCGAACGAAAGGTAATAGTTGGGTGATTCTCGTTCGTGGTTGCCGGGGGTCGTCATGAACGGAGTCTTCCTGAACACAGCGTCCGCTTCATGAAACCAGGGATCCCAGTGCGTGAAATCCTCGCCATTGCTGACGAGATCGCCCGTGGTAACGATGAACGCCGGATCAAATGCCGCGGCGCGATTCACGATGTTCCCCCACACGTCCATCCGATTTCGTGAATCCCCAAGTATCGCCACCACGAGGCTATCCGGGGACGCCGGAGGCGTGGAAAACGTGTTCGTTTCACTCCATCCGTCACTCGACCCATCACCCACGCGATATGCATAACGTGTGCCCGGTTCAAGCGCGGTAAGCGCAACGGAGTGGGCCCTGTAAGGGCCGATATTCGAGACGAACGTGGTGCTCGTGCCTCGCGCGGTTTTCACCAGAGGCGCACTCCAGTCCACATCGGACGGATGCGCGCCATCGAGCGGCACGTACACCGCCATCGTGCCGGTTGCGTCAGAAGTGGTTTTCCACGCGATCTGCAACTGCGTTGACGCGTCTACGCCCATCCCCAGAGTGATGTGGTACGGGCGGCGTGTGCGTTCGAATGCGGGGGTATGGGTTACAAGATCGCGAGCCTCGGCTCTGCGGCCCGTCAGGTCGAAAACCTGCACGCGGTAGTTGGTCGGGTCGGGAACAACCAGCACTCGCCGCCCATGGTCAAGGACAAGCTGCTCTGCGGAAAGCATCTGCCCGGGGCCGGACCCGCGCGCGCCTATCTTCCCCCGATACGTGCCGTCCGCGCTGAATGCCCGGATCGCCGCGTCCTTCTCGTCGCGGACAAATACGTTTCCGAACTGGTCAACGGCTATCCCGCGTGTCTCACCACCGATCGTGCCTGCGCCGATGCGCTTCACCAGCTGGCCGCTGCGGTTGTAGACGACCACCTCTTTCAGCGATCGCGTGCTGATGTACAGATTGCTGTCAGGCCCGAAGGAGAAAGCGACGCAACGGGGTGGCGTCTCACCACGGACAAGGATGCTGTCGCGAAGGATGCCCGACGGGGAGAGGATACGGATGCCCCTCTCAGAAAGGAGGTACAGGGACCCGTCCGCGGCCACTTCAATATCCCGCACATCGGCCACTCCGCCTTCCGGTTCCATCGCGCGTGCCTGCGCTGCACCGGAACCTCCGGGACGGGGAATTGCCCAGATTCGTGCGCGGTCGACGAGGTAGAGGGTGGGCCCGTGCCATTCCATGGCGCGGACGACATGTATCGTGTCGCCCGGAACGAGCGGATTTGCGAGACCGGGAAGATAGGAGCGCGTCGGAAGCGGGCCCGTTTCGGCAGCAATAACGGTGATACGCCGTTGCGTGTTGTCGGCGATGTAGAGGTGCCCGTCGTCGCTCACTGCCACCGGGCCGATGCTCTGTACCTGCCCCGCGCCCACGCCGAACCCGCCCACCATCACGGCGGGCATACTGGCGATGCGCACACCGTTCTGCGCGTCCACCGTCGTCACGGTTACTGCCGGGCGGTCAGTTTCCCGACACCCGGCCAAGAGGAACATCCCGGCAAGCGCAATGGCCGTGAGGCACAGCGAAACGCGGTCTCCGGCGCGGGAAAGGAAAATGCGAAGGGAACGCGTCATGTGCCGCTCCTGAATAGACCTGAAAAACAGGCAACACGGGAAGTTCTGTGGGAAATCCTCTATAACATAAAGTTAAGCAAAACGGGCGGATACGGTCAAGGAATACCGTAGGCGTGCGGGGCGGACGCGCCGTCTGTGCGCCATCCCGTCGCTACCCGCATTACCCCGTCTGCGCGGCGCTCCTTTTTTTGCGACATTTAGGTATCAGCCCGTTGATACTCAAGGAGAAACCCGGATGGTTGACATCACCTCGGTCGAGCAGGCAGAAGCGTTGATATCGGGGTCAAAGGAGCGTCCGTTACTCGTATTCAAGCACAGCACGCGGTGCCCGGTAAGCGGGCGGGCGGCAGGGGAGGTGGACGCGTTTTCGCGCACTCCTGAAGCCGCCGGTGTTACCCTCGCGCGCGTGCTTGTCGTGGAGGACCGGCCGGTTTCTCTCTGGCTTGCGGAACGATTACAGACTCCGCACGCTTCTCCGCAGGCACTTCTGGTGGCGGAGGGGAAGGTCGCGTGGACGGCATCCCATTTCGGGGTAACTGCCGACGCTATGGCATCCGCCCTGCGCGGGCTGGCGGGAAAGGGTTGATCATGGAGGACTACCCGCCCGAAGTCGTCCGCCGCCTCAGCCGCCTGCGGTGGACGGCAGCACTGCTCTGGATTGGCTGGACCATCATCGCGGTTCCCATTTATCTTGCCTACCGCTACTACCCGATGCTCTTCGGCGTCCCCCACCTGAAAATCGGCGCCATCACGCTGCTCTCCCTCGGCGCGGTCTGGTTCATCTACCTCATTTACCGCATGGGTGAACTGGCCCGGGCCGC
>ERZ795061.738-NODE-738-length-32659-cov-7.167035_pt1 | contig 32659 bp, 20 predicted proteins | sample MGYA00375145_ERZ795061 | MGnify/ENA primary metagenome ERZ795061 (study PRJEB30190, sample SAMN05720144) | anaerobic digester metagenome | isolation source: active sludge of municipal wastewater-treating anaerobic digesters | place: USA | collected 2014-12-22 ... | reverse complement strand
CGGCCGGTATCACGCAGATGTCTGGCCAGTTCAAGGTGTGCCCGGCGGTGTTCTGGCGCCAGACCGATGACGGTTCTGAATTCGCTGATCGCCTGCTCGTTCTGACCCTGGGTCGAATAGATGACGCCGAGTTCGAAGTGGGCCGAAGAGTTGCGCGGGTCAAGGGTAATGACCTTGCGGTAGGCATCGACAGCTTCATCGATGATGCCCTGGCTGGCGTAGGCCTTGGCCAGTTCGACATTGACCGCGATGTTGGAAGGTTCCCAGACGAGAGCTTCCTTGAATTCGCCGATGGCCTTGTCGACGCGGCCCTTGTTGATATAGGCCATTGCCAGTTCGCGGTGCGGAACCGGGTTGGTGTTGTCGAGCTGAATCGCACGCGAGAAGCGTTCGATGGCCATGTCGAGATTGCCCTGTTTGCGGTGAATGAGGCCGATATGGGTGAGAATCTCGGCGTTGTTGGGTTCGCGTTCGAGGGCGGCTTCGAATTCGCGCAGAGCGTCGGTGAGGCGATTGAGGTGATCGTAGACCTTGCCGAGTTCGAGGTGAATGATCGAATTCTGCGGGTCGGTTTCGAAGACGCGGCTGTAGAACCGTGCTGCGTCTTCCCATTTTTCAAGTGACGCATAGATTTTGCCGAGTCTGATGAGTGCGTCGGTGCGCTCTTCGTTGATTTCGGCAACCTTCAGATACTCATCGAGAGCTTTTTCAAGCTGACCGCAATGGTAATAGGTTTCGGCCAGTCTGAATCTGGCGGCATGGTTCTGCGGGTCGAGTTCGACGAGGCGGCGATAGCAGTTGCCGGCCAGTTCGTAGCTTTCGCTGATGTAGTAAATATCGCCAAGACTGGTAAGGGCTTCGCTGAGCGACGGGTCGATCTCGAGGGCACGGTTGAATTCTTCGATCGCTTTGCTCTGTTTGTCGAGATCGAGGTAGACCTCGGCAAGTTCGACGTGCGCCTGCGGTGCATCCGGTCTGATGCGGATCGCCTGCAGATAAGATTCGACCGATTTTTCGAGGGCATGGCGATGATGATACAGGCGCCCCAGTTCGAGGTGCGCTTCGAAAATATCCGGTTTGATGTCGACCACGGCGTGCAGAGCATCGAGGGCCTTATCATGCAGGTCTCTGACGATATAGATCTTGGCGAGAGACATCTGGGCGGCAACATGGTCGTGTTTGAGTTCGACGACCTTGCGGAATTCATCCTCGGCCTTGTAAATCTGATTGGTGGTTTCGTAGAGCCTGGCGAGAAGTTCGTGAGCGGGCAGTGAATCAGGCGATATTTCGATGGCGCGCAGATATTCGTCTTCGGCGTCTTTGAGCTTTTCGAGGCGTTCGAGCGTCTGGGCATACTGAATGATCGCTTCGACGTAGGTCGGCGAAGCAACCAGAACCGTTTCGAGAATGCCTTTGGCTTCGAGCCAGTTGCCGGCGTCGAAATACAGGCAGGCAAGGTCGAATCTGATTCGGGTCGGGTTGGCAGACAGGTTGATCGCAGTGTTGAATTCGTCGATCGCCTGCTGGAAACGGCCATTGCGGTGGTGGATCAGGCCGAGATAGTAGTGGGCCTGATCGTGTGCCGGTGCCAGTTCGACCACTCTGCTGAAGCGGATGCGTGCAATTTCGTCCTGGCGGTCGGCGAAGCAGATCTGGCCAATGGCGAAGTGAGCTTCGGTATAGTCGATATCGAGTTCGATTGCCTTGCGCAGATTGGCAAGTGCCTTTTCATTCTCGTTGATATCTTTGTAGACGCGCCCGAGTTCATAATAACCCTGCGCAAAGTTCGGGTTGATGCGGATAACTTTCTGGTAAAGTCTGACTGCTTCTTCGGGGCGCTTTTCTTCGCTGCGGATCTCTGCCATGTTGAGGTAGGCAGGAATGTAGGTTTTGTCCTTTTCGACAGCCTTTTCGAAATATTCGAAAGCCTGCTGCAGCTGGCCCATGCGGCGGTAAACGTCACCGGTTTCGTAGTAAGCGCGCGGGTCTTCCGGGTCGAGTTCGGTAACCAGCTTACAGGCGTCGAGAGCCTGTTCGAAAAGCGGCGTTGCACCTTCGACCACGGTGAGATAAGAATCTTTGAGGCCCCAGTATGCCCATTTGAAGTCGGGTGTGAGGTTGATTGCCATCTGGTAGCTGTTGAGAGCTTCTTCGAGGCGTTCTTCCTGTTTTTCGGGCAGAATCGACGGCAGAATCTGACAGGCGTAGGCGAGAGCAAAGTGGGCGACCGGATTCTGGAAGTCGACCATGGCAGCATTTTTATACTGCTCGATATATCTGCTGTAAAGCGTATCGGTATCTTTGCTGTCGGCACTGCGGATCTTGTAGAGATCGATCTGGTTCATGATTGCCAGCGGGCTCGAACGGTCGATTTCGAGGGCTTTCTGGAAAGCTTCGAAGGCTTCGTCATACTGGCGCCGCTTGACATAGATTTTGCCAAGTTCGATCCAGGCGCCGAGAGCGTTCGCTTCTTTGAAAAAGCGCAGCTTGTTGAACAGGTAGCCTTCCTGGTAGATATCGTGGGTGCGGTTGCGCGACAGATCGACGATTTCTTTGAACCTGGTGACGGCAAGCTCGAGCATGCCCATGAGCAGATGAATCTTGCCCAGGCGGAAATGCGCAAAAATATTGGTCGGGTTGATGTTCAGACCCTGCTGATAAAAGTCGATGGCCTGATCGTAACTGGCTTTCTGTTCATAGATATAGCCAAGTCTGAAGTAGGCAGGAGCATAGCCCGGGTTCATTTCGAGAACCTTGCGGTAGTTTTCCTGGGCCTGTGTCAGGGCATCTTCAGACGGCATGGCATGCTCAGCCTGCGAAATAAGATAACATTCGCCAAGTTCGAAAGTCAGGCGCGGGTCGGCCTTGACATGCTTCATGGCCTTGATGAGAACTTCCACGGCGCCCTCATAGTTGGCGTCATAAATGCAGAGATCTTTGAGGCCCAGATTGGCCCAGAGATTGGCCGGGTTGATCTCGATGGCCCTTTCCATCATCAGGCGGGCTTCGGCGCGCTGGGTCTTGAATTTTTCGGCATCCTGGGCGTGCAGAATCAGATAGGCATTGCCCATGATGCAGTTGGCCATTGATTCGCTTTCGATGCTGCGCAACTCTTCACGAATCTTTTCGATGATCTCGCTGTGGCGCATTTCGCGGTCGGGCAGATTGGCGCACAGAGCGCGATACTGCAGAATCAGTCTGATCCAGGTTTCGCCGTCTTCCGGCAGCTTTTTGAGCGCCTGGCGGTAAGATGAAATCGATTCATCGAGAATGCCCTGAACCGAATAGATGTCGCCAAGAGCCTTATGAATGGCCGGATTCTCGGGGGCAAGAATCAGGGCCTTTTTGTAATCGAGCAGGGCTTTGGTGAAATTGCCTTTGTTCTTGAGGATGCCGGCCTGGCCAATGTAAAGGTTGACCCGTTCGGTTTTTTCATCGTTGGTGAAAAGGCTGGCGCGGTCGCGCAGAGCGAGCAGCTCGTTCTGCTCGGCGAGTTTTTTCAGCGACTCGAGGTATTCGCGTGAGGCGGTGCCGATTTCAAGAAAAATGCATCTTGAATCCTGGGCATGCCAGAACATGCACTGTTCCTGGATGCAGGTGCCTCCCGCCCGGCTGTCTTCTCTCAGTTTACCCAGAAAAGGGCATATTTCCTTGGTCATACCTGAGTGCTACTCCTTCCGATGAGAACTCTACGTTTATTTGATCCATCCATTGGGCTGACCAGCCCTTTTTCTTCCAGTTGATCCATAATTCTGGCCGCCCTATTATAACCGATTCTGAACTTTCTTTGCAGCATACTTGTCGAAGTTTTTTCCTGAGTCTCAAGATACCGGTAAATCTGTTCTATCAGAGAGGAATCAGAGTCGCCGCTTTCTGCTTCATCATCGTCGTCATCGTCATCGTCGCTTTCTGAACGTATCGGCGCGATATCCATATACTCGGGCTGGCCCTGTGTCTTGACAAATTCGACAAGATCCATCAGTTCACGATCTGACACGAAGGCTCCCTGCAGCCTGAGGGGCTTGTTGCGCCCTTTCGGAATGAACAGCATGTCGCCCTTTCCGAGAAGACTTTCGGCACCCTTGGCGTCGAGAATTGTTCTGGAGTCTACTGCAGATGCCACCGAAAAAGCAATTCTTGTCGGAAGATTTGCTTTGATCAGACCGGTAAGAACATTGACCGACGGGCGCTGGGTGGCGATGATCAGGTGCATGCCGACGGCGCGGGCCATCTGGGCGAGGCGGCAGATCGAACCTTCGACTTCGGCCGATGCGGTCATCATCAGGTCGGCAAGTTCGTCGATGATGATGACGATGAACGGCATCGATTCAAGGTCTGCGTCGATATCGTTTTTCAGTCTTTCGAGTTCTTCGTTGTAAGTGGTGATTTTTTTGCAGCCGCATCTGGCAAGAATTTCGTAGCGGCGGCCCATTTCTTCGACGGCCCAGGCAAGGGCGGCAGATGCCCTTTCGGGTTCGGTCACAACGGGGGCGATGAGGTGGGGTATGCCGTTGTAGCTCGAGAGTTCAACCATCTTCGGGTCGATCATCACGAATTTAACCTGGTCGGCACGGGCCTGAAACAGGATACTGGCGATGATGGTGTTGACGCATACCGACTTGCCCGAACCGGTCGAGCCGGCGATGAGCAGATGCGGCATGTCGGCGAGATCTGCAAAAACCGGTTGCCCGCTTATGGTCACGCCAAGCGCCAGATTCAGCGGAATCGGATTGGTTTTGAATTTTTCGTTCTTGACCAGATCGTAAAAATAGACAGGGGTAGGCTTGGGGTTCGGGATTTCGATGCCAAGCGCGGGCTTGCCCGGAATGGGCGCCTCGATTCTCAGCTGCAGACCACCCATTGCCAGTGCGATGTCTTCGGTAAGAGTGGTGATTCGCGATACTTTCACGCCGGGAGCCGGTTTCAGCTCAAATCTTGAAATAGCGGGTCCTTCAACGATTTCAGTGACACTTGCCTTGATGCCGAAATCTTCGAGAGTCTTCAACAAAAATGCCGAGCGTTCCTGCAGGCTTGATTTAGCTTCTGAAGTATCGCGCGGCGGCGGCACTTTGAGCAGTTCAAGCGGCGGAAGCTGTGCATCAGCATGGCGGTTGACTTTTTCGAGGCGCTTTTCATGCACCTCTTTTTTCAGTTCGTGGTCAATCGGGTTATCATCGAGGTAAACGGGTTCTTCTTTTAGATTTGTTTCACGAGAAACTGTTTGTACGCCACTCTTCAGGTTTACCGCGCCAGGTGCCCCATTGGCATTACCGGTTCCGAGCTCTTCACAGTCTTCTGAGTCTACATCATCTTCATCATCATCATCTTCTTCTTCGTATTCTTCGTCTTCGAAGCGAACCAGAACCTGAAGTTCCTCGTCGCTGCCGGTTTCTTCTTTTACCGGTTTTGCCTGGGCAGCGCCGGCATCGACTGCGGGTGCCGGTGTGTAAATGCATTCACTGGCAAACGTGGCAACCTGTACTGAAACACCGGCAAGGCCGCTCACCGCTGTTTTTTCAGATACCGGTGGGGTGGGGGAGTGGTTTGCGCTGCCCTTGATTTCTTCCTGCCAGCATTTGGGTTCCGGAATTATCGTGGCTTCTTCTTCATCCCTGCTGTAAGCTGCAGGTGCACCTGCGGTTGCAGCTTCTTCGCAGAGCTCGTCGGCGACGGCCGGCACTCTGGGTCTGAAAGAAAGAAGCTTGCCAAGATGCCCCTCGGGATCGATTTCCTGTTCTTCCCAGGTTTTTTTGATGCGCCCGACCACCGCAGCAATGAGGTCGCCGGTGGTTTTCACAGCGCCAATGAGCATGGAAAGCAGAGAAAGCGTTACTTCCCAGGTGAAGAAGGCGAGGCGGGTGAGCAGACTGGCAATGACGAGAGTCGCGGCAAGAACGTCTTTGTAAAGAATGTCGAGCGCAAAAATCAGTGATGAAAGAACGAGTGATACGAAGAGAATTTTGCTCGGAACCGGGCCAAAGACGCCGGCGAACAGTTCAAAGGTGTGGACCCCGACTTTGCCGCCTTCAAGGCCGAGCAGGCCAAGTCCAAAGGTCATTACGCCGAAGCAGCCGGCCAGGCGCCAGGCAAGATTCTGAAATGGTCTTTCGAGAAATCGCTGGATACCCATCAGCCCGACGAGAACCGGAAGAATGTAAACCCCCACACCGAGATAGATCATGGTTGCATTGATTATTCCGGGAATTTTCGACGAGCTGATGTAGTGAATCAGCGACAGTGAAAAGGCGCTGATGCCAACAAGCACGAGGCCGACAGCTTCATTTCGCTGTCGGATGTCAGTAACCATCGGCATGGTTCTTGTGTTGCCGCGGGCGGCGCGTTGCCTTGGCGGGGCAGCCCGTCGTTCCTGGGCTGTTTCTTCAGCGACTGGTTTGCTGCGGCCCCGGCTTCTTTCTTTGATGTTGCTTTCCGGGAGCAGGATTTTTTTGTTGCTCATGTTTCAGTTCCCCGCAAGTTGAATGTAAGTCAGACTGGCAATCGATACCAGAAAGAGGTAATAGGCGAAATATGACAGTTTCTGTTCGCGAATTATGTAAACGAGAAATTTGAGCGCCAGGAAACCGGTGAGCGTCGCTGCAAGGGTTCCGGCAATCAGTCCGGCTGGGTCGATGGCGGCCGGCAGACCCGCTTCAAACAGATCTTTGGTTTCGAGAAGAGTAGCGCCACCAACGGCAGGAATCATGAGCAGAAAAGAAAGTCGGGCCGCATCTTCGCCCTTCAGTCCAAGCAGAAGCCCGGTCGCAATTGTCGAGCCGGAACGGGAAATTCCGGGAGTTATGGCGAGCCCCTGTGCGATCCCGACAATGATGCTTTTTGCGTATGAAAGATTGCTGAGTTCACAGCAGTTTGCATTCTTTTTGAGCTTTTCAGAGACAAGCAGCAGCAGGCCCGTGATGAACAAAGCAATGCATACGGCCTTTGGCATGGCAAAGAGGGCTTCGAAAGAGTTTTTGAAAGTTAGTCCGATCAGGGCGGTCGGAACGCTGCCTGCGATTATGAGAAACGCGACTCTTCTTCTCGCCGGATCTTTCCAGCCGGCCGGGGCGAGGTAGGGGAGCAGGTCGGCGCGTAAAAAGAAAATGACCGCCAGGAGGGTACCGGCATGCAGCGCCACATCGGTCAGCATGTTGGCTTCGAGATCTTTCATTCCGGAAAAATACTGGAACAAAGTCAGGTGCCCGGAGCTGGAAACCGGGAGAAATTCGGTTAAGCCCTGAAGAATGCCCTGAAAGATATAACTGACCAAGACCTGCCTCCTGTTGTTTGTGCGTGAACTCTGCTTTTGTTTGAAGCATACAGGGTTCGACCTGTTGCTGCGTCTTTAGAAATATCGGAAGCAATCTGAATAATGTTTAAGACAAATCTTTGCATTGTCTGAATAGTTGTCGCCCAGAAGAAAAAAAATGAAAACAGCTCATTATCAAAGACGGATGTGAATTTTCAATAATCGTTCATGGCGCCCTGGTAAAAGAAATAACGCTACGTCTGTTGTGCCCGGCGGCCATAGTCGATATGATAGATAACTGATTATCGATAATTTGATAAAAAAGAAAGGGAGTGGGTGGTGTGATGAGGTGGTCGTGTTTTGAAACTTTTTGTTTCTTGGTTTTTTATTATCACAAAAATGAATATCAGAGCAATTGAGATTGGTTGAATAATATTATTTGATAAGTTGATAATCAACTTGTGGTTATATGTGGTATTTTGAAGTATGATAATGGGTTTTGCTAAAAAAGTGATAAATGCGGTGTGGTGGTCAGCGTCGTTGTTTTTTATTGTGTTCGATGTTGGTGCGATTTCTTTTTGTATAGTGTACAGAAATTTTCTCTGCAGGTATTGGTGAAAAATATGCTATAATCTGCCGATAAAAATCCAGCCAGGGAGACATGTATGGCTATTACTGCTAATGAATTGAGAAAAGGTATGGTTATTCTCTATAACGGTGATCTTTGCCAGGTCGTCGACATAGAGTTCGTTCGTCCGGGTAACTGGCGTGCAATGGCGCAGGCTAAGCTGAAAAGCCTTAAAACCGGCTCTATTTTCATGCAGCGTTACCAGACGACTGAAAAGGTCGATGAGGCAACTGTTGAAACCAAGCTGATGCAGTACCTCTATTCATCAGATCATTTTCTGCACTTCATGGATACTCAGACCTATGAGCAGATGGAGATGGAAATGGACCTGCTTGGTGATCAGGCCAAATTTCTCAAAGAACAGATGGAAATTTACGTTAAGCTCTATGAAGGCAAGGCGATTGGTGCTGAACTCCCGCCTTCCGTAGATCTTGAAGTAATCGAAGCTCCACCTAACGTCAGAGGCAATTCAGCCAGCGGTACAAACAAACCGGTCGTCTGTGCCGGCGGCCATGTTGTGAATGTACCCATGTTCATCGAAGCTGGAGAATTTATCAGGGTAGACACCAGAACTGGCGAATACCTTGAGCGCATGAAAAAATAAGCCTGTTGGCTTTTTTTCAGCTTTCGGCGAGCATTGACTCAGCTGTTTCTGTGATCTTTGATCCTGGGACTGGCTGAGTTGTTGTCTTTGTGGTAATTAATCCTTCTGGAAGGTTACCCATGCGATTATTGAAACGACAAAAAGGGCTGCCATTTCTGCTGGCCCTCGGAGTGTTGTTTATTTTATCAGCCAGTTTTCTGGCAGTTCAGCTCTGGTCGGACAAATACACCATGAGAGGAGCTGTGCAGGCACTGGAGGCTCCTGTCATGCCACCGGCAATGCCCAAAATTGTGGCACCTCCACCGGTTAAAAAGATTGCCAGACCGCAGTCTGCCACACCCGAGCTTCAGCCGGCAGAAATCAAAGCTGAACCTCAGGCATCTGCAGCGGTAGAGAATGTCCCTGTTGATATCAATGCCGCAGAAGTTAAGGTTGCTACCGAAGCGCCCGTTGAGAAAGCCCCGGAAAAAGAAGCGGTTTCGGCTCCCGTGGTCGAAAAAGTGAAGCCAGTTACTGCTCCGGTTGAAAAAAAAGTTGAAAAAGAAGAAAAAGCGCCTAAAGTAGGCAAAAAAGCCGAAAAACAGCCTAAAACAGTAAAAAAGGCCAGAAAAACCACAAAAACTGTCGAACCCGTGCCGACTGAGATTCCGGCAGAGTGGAACTGGTTCTCCCAGCCCCTCAAATTGAGCTTTGACGACGGAAAAGCCGTTATTGAAAAATCTGAAAACGACAAGGCGATCTCCCTCTCGTCAGAAGAGAAGATCCGTGCCGAGACTGCAGTTGTCGAACCCGCCACGACTTCCGAAGAAGAAAGCCAGCCTGCCGACGCAGTCACACCCGTGGCTGAACCCTCTTTGGAAAAGCCTTTCACGCTTGCCCTGGCAAAGATGGCCAGAATCAGACAGATGCGCCTCCAGAACTCCATTATCAGTGAAGAAGAAGTGGTTGAAGCTAAGGCTGCAGAACTTTCGCCAAGTCTGAAAGCTATGGGCTCGATTCTCAGAGATCTGTGCGAAAAGTTTGACAAGCGCCAGGAAAAGGCCAGCGATTCGCTCGCCGCTCCTGAGAAGACCGAAACTGTCGAAGTGGCTTTTGAACAGCGGGTTGAGGCCGTAGAACAGAATGTCGTAGAATCTGCTCCTGAAGCGGAAACTGCAACTACAACTGAGGTTGAAGCTTCCGCGACCGACCTCGGCCTGAAGCCTTATTACAGTGGTTCCGGCAGCAGCTTCAGCGCCAGAATTGACTCAATGCTTAAACAGGGCCTGATCAAGGCGGAATAGATTGAAAACGTCGCAATAGAGCGCGACACGGAACCCTCGCAGAGTATTCTGCGGGGGTTCCGTTTTTTTCACAAACAAAATAAAATATCAGCGGGATCAAACTGGTTTTTATGGCAAAAAATCGACCTTGTATAGAACGTAAAAAGGTGGAAAATATAAATGAATATTTATTTATAAATGAACATTTTGTTTGTTATGGCGAAAACAGGGGGTAACGTTTTAAATAAAAAATCATTTTTTATTTAAAACGTTGTTGGGTGTGCGGATTGCCGCGAAAATGATTGTGAAAAAATATAAATTAAAATTTAAATGCGCCGAACTGGAGGAGGCGGTGGGCGGCAGATCGGTAGGTGGTAGGTCGGTTGGTTGTTCAGTCGATCGAGAAATTTGGAATCCTGGATCTCATATAAGAGCGTATTGAATTTTTATACCGATTCGTCCGGCGCGGCCCATCAGCCAGGTGCTCCAGCCAGTTTTTGTTCTTGGTTTTCGCTCAGCAGAACCGTTCTATTCTGCGCGGTTCTGTATAAGCACATCCTGTGTAAAACAAGCTTACGAAAAAGTAATCCAGGCTTCTCTCTTCGCCTGCCTGAAGCAATTTTTAATGAGCTTTTGTATAGATCTCGAATCTGAAGTTTTGAGAACGGAAAATCGAAGCTTTAATGACCGGATATTAGAGCCAGATGCTGGAGGTCGGAGAGTTTATGTTTGAGATATGAGATCTTAGGTGTAAGGTTTGAGATACCAGGTGCTGGGTGTGAAGTATAAAATACGAGATGCGGGTGGCGAGATAAGAGCTGTGAGGCAAGAGAGCAATGGTAAGACAAAATGTGCGAGGTGAAGTGTTAGGCTTGGAAGGGGCGTGGAGTTTAAAATCTGAAGCACGAGACGGCAGATGTGGGAAGAGTTGGAAATAGAAAAAAAGGAAAAATCGCGGCGCGCGAAAATTTTCAGAAAAATATCCTTGCCGCCGCAGACCTTTCAACTGTGCGGCAAAAGTTTTTTTGAGGCAATGTACCGGTGTCCATGTCATTGCTTTGCCAGTTTTGAATTCTGAGTTTTGTCGTCATTCATGCGTTCACATCCCATAGAGTGGGTATCGTGAAGGTCAGGTAGAAGAACGAAGAGGTGATGCGTAAGTTATTACTTTCGCCGGTTCAATGCCGAGTTTATCGGAGAAGTTTGAGTTATTTGTGGTTTCTCTCGAGCCCGGGTTGCACCATCTGAGTTGATGAATTGAATTATAGTGTCCGGGCGTTTTGGGAAAGTATTGGTGCAAATCTGCTATTCTGCTGATTATCTGAACAATGATAATTAGTTGTGTTTCGCGGAATGTTTGCTTGTATTCAAAAAATGATAAAAACTGCATGTTGTTTTTTGCCTGTCGCAGGGATTATAATCAGCGATCTTCAGCGGGCGGGTGAGTGCTATGCTTACTGTAGACGGTAGAAAAGTTGTCGTTATGGGCTTTGGCGAATCCGAAGACCCGATGCCGGACCGCACTCAATATACCAGGTTCAGGGTTTTCGCAGGGGAATGCCAGAAATGCCACTGCCCCGGCCGCAAGCTTTTGCCTTCCGGACCGGAGCTGATTCTTGTATGCGATGCCTGCGGCGACTTTCAGTCGACGAGTCTGCATGCCGACGATCTGCCGGAGATAACCTACGTTTACTGGTGTAATTCGTCATATTTTGCAACAGACGATGTGGTTCTGTCTGCCGAGGACGAAAAAAAGATTGAAGAACTCGTGGCTGAAGTTGATGATTACGAGCCGCCCCACTGGGCCGTGATGATTGTTGGCGGCAGATGCAGCAGCAGCGATATGTGTCAGCAGTTGAAGTGTCCTTATTTGAAAAAATCTCAATAAATGGAGCTGGAAATGCAATTCAGGGAAATGGTAATAAAAAAAGAGATTAAAGAAGCTCTTGCCATGAAGCAGGCGGTTGTTGCACTTGAGTCCACGATTATTTCACACGGCATGCCGTACCCGCAGAATGTCGAAACGGCAAAGCTTCTAGAGAAAACGGTCAGGGATAATGGCGGGATTCCGGCGACTATTGCCATAATCAGCGGCGTGGTCAAGATTGGTCTGGATGACCAGGATCTTGAGTTTCTCGGCACCTCAAGGGATATTCGCAAGGCGTCGCGGCGCGATCTTCCAACGGTCGTCGCTCTGAAGCAGAGTGCCGCCACAACTGTTTCTGCAACAATGATCTGTGCCCACCTTGCCGGAATACGCTTTTTTGCGACTGGCGGCATTGGCGGTGTGCACCGTGGCGCCAGTGAGACCTTCGATATTTCGGCCGATCTGCCCGAGTTTGTACATACTCCGGTGCTGGTTGTCTGTGCAGGAGCAAAGGCCATTCTCGATATTCCTCTTACCATGGAATACCTCGAAACCCTGGGAGTGCCGGTGCTTGGTTACCGTACAGACGAAATGCCCGCGTTTTATTATCGCTCCAGTGGCGTCAAGGTGCCGCAAAGAGTAGAAAATGCCGGTGAGGCGGCGGCGATTTTTTATCAGGCTCAGGCTATGGGCTATAAAGGCGGGGTTCTGCTCGGGAACCCGGTTCCGGACAATGCCGCCCTTGACAGGGGTAAGATTGAGAAGTGTATCGGTCAGGCTGTCGAAGAGGCCGGAAAAAAAGGCATAATCGGCCAGGCGGTAACCCCTTTTCTGCTCGGCAGACTTAACGAAATCACCGCCGGAGAAAGCTTGAAAACCAACATTGAACTGGTTAAGAACAATGCCGGCGTGTGCACGCAGATTGCGGTCGAGTTTGAGAAACTTCAGGGTTGATCGTTTTTCTGGACGACAACGGATTTCGTGACAATATCGTGCCATGTCTGGCCGTTCTCGTCGAAAAGACCCCAGAAAAAACCGAGCCCGAGAAGCATTAAAGACAGAAGCCGGCACGGCAGTTCGCGAAAAATAACCTGCAGCAGGCCGGCCTGGCTGCCTCTAGCAGAGTTGAAAACGAAAAGGCCGGTTGCACGCTTGCCAGGCGAAGAACCCGTCAGGATAAACGTCAGGTAAACTGCGGTTGCCGCCAGCATCATCTGGTTTACGGGGATCTGATTGGCAAAATAATGTTCTGCAACAAGCAGTGGCATGGCAAAAACCGCCGCATCGATAAGAACTGCGATCGCTCTTCTTGTCAGCGGCGCTTTCTGCCAGGTGGGGTTTCGCATCAGGGACCCGCACCAGATGCAGAACATCGATTCATAGCTGTGCTGCCCACAGCTATGGCACAGGTGGTTTTCAAATGAAGCTTTGCAGAAATGGCATTCAGTGGCACCGATGGGAACGTTTTCGGTGCAGAACGGGCAGATTTTAAAGTTTGCCGGGGTTTCTGCCGCATCCGAGTCTTCGGCTTCAGGCCGCAGAAGATGCTTGATTACAGGTTGAGAAGTCAGAAACTCAAAAGAGAATTTACCGGGAAACTGCAACTCGAGTTTTCTGCAGATGGCTCTTACCTGAATGGCCATGTTGACGTCAAGGCCGGTTTCAAGCACTCTGATGATGTTGTACACCTGGTCGGCATTTTTTTCCGAGATTTCGAGCCGCGCCAGTTCGTCGACGCATTCCTTTCTGTCTTCGTGCGAAAGGTGGTCGAGAAGATCCCGCAATGTTTCCGTGTCCAGCATGTCCTTCCCCCGCGCAATTCACTGATAACACTCAGGCGATCGGCTTCAGATATGTCTTTTAGAATGCCGGTCAGCTGACTTATTCACGTATCAAACTATCCTGCCTAATTCTATGCGAAATATGATATTCTGCCAAGAGAAATTTTATGTCGGCAGAACCGATTTCTGCTGGCGATTCTATTGAGGTGAAACGTGCAGGAAAGAATTCGCAGTGCGCTTCAGACATTACTTCAGAATACTGGCGACGACTGGTTTATCATTATCGAAGAGCCCGAACATGAAAAGTTCGTGCAATTTGCCTTTGACGAACCTTCCGGTTTGTTTTTCGATCTTCCTTTTCAGGCCTTGACAAAAGCAGAACTGGAAAGGGCCAGAAAGCTCTTTGCCGCGCTTTCGGTCGCTGCGCAAAAAGCGCCGATGCTCGATCAGCCGGGTGGCAAAGAGATCGGGCAGCAGGAATCGTTCAACCACCACGTCGGTCGCGACATAGACCAGGCTGTTGATCTGGCATGCCGGGTTTTTAAAGAAGTTTATGTCTTGCATGACTCCGTAAGACTTGACGTAACCATTATGCGATGAGGAAAATACGATGATTACAAACGGTCAGAACCAGGAAAGCCTGGTGGCATGCCGATTTTGTCGTAGTGAGATTCCAATATCCGCTTTGAAATGTCGTCATTGCCGCGAATGGCTTGGAGATCGAAGCGAGAACCAGGCGAATATGGCTGCTGAAAGAGTCGGCGATGATACTGCGACTGGAGAAGCCTCTTTACTGCAGCTGCCTCCGGCGTCATTTCAGAGTCGTCTGGCGGCGCGGGTGAGTTTTGTCGGTTACTGGACGTTTTATTTTGCTCTGAGCATGCTTCTCTATTTCAGCATTTCAGTATACTGGACCTTTGGCGAAGAAGACCGGATCCTCCTGATCTCGTTTTTTCTCAACGCCATGCAGATGTTCTTTTCTTCTGCCGGTCTTGTCTGGTTTGAGAAGCTGCTCGACCGTTTCAGAAACGAAATTCCGGTCATTACCGGCTGGTCGAGAGAGAAAAGCGAGAGCTACTATCTGGCAGCCCGCGAACGCATTTTTTCGGCGCCACTGCCGATTGCGATCGGTTTAACCATCTGTACGATCGCGGTTTTTGGTGACCGCTATATTATCGGCACGCCCTTCAAGAGCGCCGGTGGCGAACTTGCCTACCTGGCTTACGAATTCTGTTTCCTTTTCTGGTCAGCGTCGGCAATCGTTTATTTCATCAAGCTCGCGATGTTCATAAGAGAATTCGGGGATCTCGATCTACGGATTCTCATCATCCAGGAAGAAAACTCAGGCATTCGCCTGCTGGGCAAGTTCATTCTGCAGACGACGCTGTTCGCGGTCATACCCTATGTCTGCAGTATCGTTGCGCGTCATATCGGGGGCTGGAATTTTGGTTCGCTGCTCGCTGTCTGGTTCGGGCTGTTTGGCGTGGCGATTCTTTTTTATCTCTTCTGGCCGATTTATAACATTCATCGCGCCATGATCCGTGAAAAAGACCGCAAGCTGAATCGCATTTCACACGAGCTCAATGAGCTGCTATCTGGCAAAGGTCTTGATCACGACAAGATTCACAAGCTGCGCAACCTGATGGAAATTCGAACGCACCTGCACGAAATCAACACCTGGCCATTCGACATGAACAAGGTAATCGGGCTGCTGTCGGCCGTGATAATACCCATGGCTTCGATTCTGATCGACCGGATGCTGTCTAACAAATAAAATTCAGGCAAACATCAGCAGGCTGGCGGCCATGACCATCATGCCTGAAACGACGCCGTAGGTACACAGGTGGTGTTCGCCGTATTTTTCGGCGGCGGGCAGCAGCTGGTCGAGCGAAATGAAGACCATAATGCCGGCAACCCCGGCAAATAGAAGGCCAAACATTGTGTCGTTGAAAAACGGCATCAGAACGAAATAACCAAAAATTGCTCCAACCGGTTCAGACATGCCCGAAAGGAACGAGTACATAAAGGCTTTGCGGCGACTGCCGGTGGAATAGTAGATCGGCACCGACACCGCGATTCCTTCGGGGATGTTGTGAATGGCTATTGCGACTGCAATGCTGACCCCAAGTTTCGGATCCTGGAGGGCGGCAGTAAAGGTAGCGAGGCCTTCCGGAAAGTTGTGAATGGCGATTGCGATTGCCGAGAAGATGCCCATACGGTGCAGGCTGGCGGTATTAGGCTTTTTGCCCGCTTCGTTTTTTTCCGGGTTGCGTTCGAGTTCGCTGACTTCGTGTGCTTCGTGCGGGTTTTCGAATTCAGGCACCAGTTTATCGATAAGAGTGATTAAAAACATGCCGCAGAAAAAGGCGATGGTGGTATACCAGTAGCCCCGGGTTGGGCCAACTGCCGCGACCAGAGAGTCTTTGGCCTTGACAAAAATTTCGATCATCGAAACGTAGATCATGACTCCGGCAGAGAATCCGAGAGCTACGGCAAGAAAGCGTTTGCTGGTTTTTTTTGAAAGAAAGGCAAGCAGGCTGCCAATACCGGTGGCCAGGCCGGCAAACATTGTCAGCATGAAAGCTTGGAACAGGTTGTCTGTGTACATTTTGTCTCCGTGTTATGGCGAATTATTTCGCAAAGGTAGGAATTTTTTCTTAAAAGGGTTATATTTAAGTTAGAGGGACCGGGAGGCAATTATACTATAAACGGCATTCTGCTGCAGCAATATCTGCATTTGCCTCAGATAAAAGGAGAGGCGTCATGGCCAGTCGCACTGTTTTTGTCGGCGATCTGCATATTGGCTCGGGAGCCGAAACCAACTGGTATCAGAAATCGGTGCACGAACCTCTGCTGAAGTGCTTTTTGCGCTATCTGCAGGAAAATGCCCGCAATATCGACGAGCTTGTCATACTTGGCGACTGGTTCGATCTGTGGAACTATCACCCGTTCTGTGCCCCGCCCTCGGTTGCGCTGATAATGGATCAGAACCCCGGTATTTTTCAGCGGCAGAAGGATGGCGACTTTATCAGCCTGCTCGAAGAAGTCAGGGTGCGCTTCATCAACGGCGACCACGACATGGAAGTCGAATTGAAAGACATCAACCAGGCCCTCGCCGCAAGGTCTGATCGGCGGGTATTGCCCGGGCATGGCCAGGACCATGAAAAGGCGGCGGTTGCCAATACCTATTATCTCAATGATACGATCTGGGCCGAACACGGTCATCAGCACGATCTGTTCAACAAGCCGGCGCTGAACGAAGAAAACCCGATGGCGCCGCTGCCGCTCGGGTATTTTGTTGCCCGCATCTATTGCCATTTCCTGCAAAAGCGCATTGCCAGCACGCATCGCATGAATGCAGCCTGCGTGGCGGGTTGTGGCAGCACGAGCTATGACAGTTTCGGCATCAAACTGTACGATCTGATTGCGCAGCTTATGCAGCAGGCGCATCGTGGCGAAAAATTCAACCCGGCCCGCATCATTCTCGATCTGATGCTGCAGCATAACCGCAATAATCTGCTTGAGTTCAAGGTTGCCGGAAAAAGTCTGGTGGAAGTGCGCACCGATGGAGTTGCCCGTTTCTACCCGAACCTGATTACCGCAGACAACTTTTATGAAGCGCTTTGTGAGGCCGAGGTTGCCTATGATGGCCTGGGTCATTTTGTCAGGATGCATTTTATCAACAACCCTCACTGCAAAGTGGCGTTAATGGCGCACACGCACTGCCCGACCCTCAGCCTGTGCGGTAACGGTAAAAATCATGCTTATGCCAACCCCGGTTATTTCTGCCCGAGCCAGCCGGATATAAAAGAACTTCGTTCGCTGCCGGGCTTTGTTGAAGTCGAAAAGTTCGACGATGGCACCTGCAAGGTCTATCAGAAGGCCGTGCGCGGCATTTTTTCCGAAGACATCGTCGAGGTTGCCTCCTTGAGAGTTTTATAAAGACTGAAGTTGCGCAAGTTTCTCTTCCCGCCGGCTCCTGTCGGCGGGCTTTTTTTGTCGTCAAACTGCACTTAGTTTTGCAATTAACATTTTTCCAACTATTTGTGGCGGGGGGCTTAGCAATCGGGGTATTAATCTGTATAATGGTTTATTCGCAGTCACACTGACAGTTATGCCACAAGACTCAGGAGTCTTTCGAAATTTTATGAAATTTTCTTTCAGTCTGTATTTTCAGATTACCGTGCTTTTTCTGCTTCTCAGCGTCATTGCCGCCGTCGGGGCTGGTACCCTGAATTATCTCGAAAGTCGGCGTATTATCGTTGGTCAGTTCAATGATTCGATGCGCAGCATTGCCACGACCATCAGTTCGAGTCTCAATGACAAAGCTGACGATGCTGCCGATGCCATAATGCGTTTGAGTCGGCACACTGTTCTCAACGGCGGTTCGGCCGAAGATATCCAGAAGTTTCTGCAGGTGGCTGTCGATTCTTCTTCGCTGTTCAACAACATTTATTATTTCGACCCGGCCGGGCCGCTGAAGGCTGCCGCCTATGCCGATGGCCGCGATCTGGCGAAATATGCCGGCGAAAATTTTCAAAACTACCGTGAGCAGGAAAAAACCCGCATGGTTTATCTCGATCTGGTCAGGGCGCTCGAAATGCGCACGCCGGTGTTTTCCGCGTTTTTCAAATCTGCCACCGACCGTCTGATGAATTCTTTTATCGTGCCGGTCGTTCATGAGGAAAGGGTTATCGGGCTGCTCAGCTGCGGCATTGTCCTCGACCGCACCAACAAGTTGCTCGAAATGATGACCAGTCTCAAGCCGCACCCGCGCGGCTATATTGCGCTTATCGACAAAGATGCGAAGATACTTTTGAGTACCGGTGAGCTTCCCGAAAATTTTGCACCGCACAGTGAATGGATGGACTACCAGGATCTTCTGATTCGCGAGTCCGGCTACCTTCAGACCGTTGTCCGCATGGAAAAATCGGGCCTCGGCATCTGCACCGGTATTCCGGAGACCGCCATTGCCGGCCTGCTCGAGCACCTGCGCCGGGGCACGATCGCTTTCACTCTCGGCGTCGGTTTATTCGCAGCCATTTTCGGGGTACTCGCCGCTTCGGTTCTCATTTCGCCCCTGACCGATCTGGTCAAAGGCCTGCGCCAGCTGGTTGCTGGTAACCCTGGCGACCGCATCGACCGCGCCGCCTCCGGCGAAATCTCAGAAGCTCTCTGCGCCTACAACGAAATCTGCGCCCGCCTGCACCGCGACCCCGAAGCCCTCTCCTTCTGGGCTAAACTCTGGACCCGCCAGGATGCGCAACAACCAGACCGGGAAATTGCTTCAGAAAACAGTCCGGAAAATATTCCGGAAGAATGATCCGGGCTGATTGAAGTCTATTAAAATTGATCCTTTGAAATAAGATGAACCCAAGGGTAAAAAAGTAAAAACAGGCTGCGATTTATTTCTACGTTTTATTTTTGAAAACAATGAAGACAATACAGGCACAATGAAACTTTGCGACGATAAAGTGGATTTATAGAAGAGTTGAATGGGTGGCTTGGAAAATGTATTTACTTGAAAAGCCGACGAAAGCTGATTTTTATGCTATCTATGACTGGAAAAAAAATGAAGCCAATCATGAGCATTTTACCTGCCGGCCCGTAAAAGAGATTGGTTCCATAGATGAATATCTTGCTAAAATTGAAGCATGGATGGCTGTGTCGGGGAACATGATCAGAGTGATAAAAGACTCTGCCGGCAACGAAGTGCTGGGTGAAATCAAGGCATTCGATTATAATCCAAGAAATCAGAGCCTGGAAATCGGGTTTTATCTGCCAGAGAAAGCTCGCGGAAAAAAAATCGGACTTGCTCTGGTAAAAGCCTTTATTACTGAGATTTTCCTTGCAACAGAGCAACCGATCAACAAAATATATGCAACGACATCTGAAATTAACATTGCTTCACAAAAAGTGCTGGTAAAAAATGGGTTTATACTTGATGGAAAAAATAGAGAACATTACTGGATACAGGAAAACAGATATGATCAGTTTGTTTATTCCATACTGAAGAAAGAATGGCTGAAAATAAACCAGATAACAGTCTAACCATGCGTGTAGAAGCGGAAGTGCCCAGAAGTTGTGTTTGTCAATGCACGACAATGCGGGCGGCGGGGAATGATTTGCGGATAGTGGCAGGGAGGGCGTAATGCGGGTGCTGCATACTTCTGACTGGCATCTTGGCCGGTCGCTGGAAACTTTTAAAAGGTATGAAGAGTTCGAAAGCTTTCTTGGTTGGCTGACTCAGACGATAATCGACAGGCAGGTCGACGCTCTTGTCGTCGCGGGCGATGTTTTCGATAATACTGCGCCGCCGAACCGGGCGCAGGAGCTCTATTACCGGTTCCTCGCCGGCCTGGCTGGGTCATGCTGCCACCATGTGATCATTGTTGCCGGCAACCATGATTCGCCCTCGTTTCTCGATGCCCCCAGAGAAATTCTCAGAGCCATCAGTGTTCATGTCATCGGGGCGGCCGGCGAAAACCCTGAAGATGAGGTCATTACCCTAAAAAACCGGCTAACCGGGGAACCGCTGGCGGTGGTGTGCGCCGTGCCCTATCTGCGCGATCGCGATATCCGCAGCGTCGAAGCGGGCGAGACTATCGAAGAGAAAGGCGCGAAGCTGCTGCAGGGTATCAGGGAACATTACGCGCGGGTGTGCACGGTTGCCGAAGAACTGTGCAAAAACAACGGCGAAATTCCGCTGATCGCTACCGGTCATCTGTTTACTCAGGGCGGCCAGGTCAGCGAGGATGACGGTGTCAGAGAGCTGTACGTCGGCGCGCTGGCACATGCTCCGACCGATGTTTTTCCGGCAACGATCGATTATCTGGCGCTGGGTCACCTGCACGTCGCCCAGAAAGTGGGCGGCAAAAACCACCTGCGCTATTGCGGCTCGCCGATTGCCATGGGCTTCGGCGAAGCCGGGCAGCAGAAACAGGTGCTGCTCGTCGAATTCAGCGGCAGAAGCCCCGCGGTCGAAGAAATTGCGGTGCCCTGCTGCCGGCCGCTGCGGCGATTAACCGGCTCTTTCGAACAGATCAGGTCGTGCCTGAAAGCTTTGATAACCGAAAACAGCAATGCCTGGGTCGAAGTCGACTACACAGGCGATGAGTTGCGGCCTGACCTGCAGGATGAGGTTTTCAGGCTGGTCGAGGGCACGCAGATAAATATCGTCAGAGTTAAGAACCAGAAACTGGTCAGTGGCCTGATCGAAGGTCTCGCCGGCGAGGCTGAACATGACGCACTCGATGAACAGCGGGTTTTTCAGAAGTTCCTTGAAATGAACGGGGTTGCCGAAGAGCAATGGCGCGAACTGCGGGCGGCCTATTCTGAAATTCTGACATCACTTGCCGAAGAAGACACTAACAGGGAATAGAGGGCCAATTCATGAAGATACAGCTGCTGCGTTTTAAAAATCTGAATTCCCTTTATGGCGAATGGTTGATTGACTTCACCGATCCAGCCTACCTGGCCAATGGTATTTTTGCGATCACCGGGCCGACCGGTTCGGGCAAGTCGACGATTCTCGATGCGATCAGCCTGGCGCTTTACGGCATGACGCCAAGGCTGAAAAAGGTCGTAAAAAGCAGCAACGAGATCATGTCGCGAAAAACCGCCGAATGTTTTGCTGAAGTCGTGTTTGAGTCGCAGCTGGGCCGGTTCAGGTGCCACTGGAGCCAGACGCGCGCCAGACGCAGCCCGACCGGCAACCTGCAGGAACCCGCCCACGAAATTTCTGACGCCGATACCGGCGAGCTGATCGAGAACAAGAAATCGCTGGTCGCTGAGGTCATAGAAAACAAGACCGGCATGACCTTCATGCAGTTTACCAGGTCGATTCTGCTGGCACAGGGCAGTTTCGCCGCCTTTCTGCAGACGCCGGCCAAAGACCGCGCGCCGATTCTCGAGCAGATTACCGGCGGTGATGTCTTCAGTCGTATTTCCGGCCGGGTTTATGAGCGATGCAGCGCCGAAAAAGCCAGATTCGAAACCCTCAATGCTGAAATCAGAGGCATAAAAATTCTGCTGCCTGAAGAAGAAGCCCAGACAAGGGACGACCTCGATCAGAAGCAGGCCGAAGAAACGGAAGCCGTGCAGAAACATGCGGCCGATCTGCGGGCACTGCAATGGCTGACCGGCATCGAGACTCTGCGTTCAGATATTGCCAGAATCAGAAGCGAGGCGGCCGAAAACGACAGACTGTTGACCGCTTTCAGGCCCGAGCGTGACCGGCTGGAGTTGGCCGGAAAAGCGGCAGAACTCGACGCTGATTTTACCGCCCTGACGATCACCAGACAGCAGCAGAAGGTTGATGGTGAAGCTCTGGCCGCCGCCGAAGGCGGGTTTCCCGCTCTTGAGCAGGCCTACCGTGACCAGGAAAAACTGCAGCGGGAAACGGAACAGCAGATTGCCGCCCTCAAAAATACCCACGCTGGGCAAAAGTTTGTCTGGCAGCAGGTGCGTGCGCTCGATGTCAAAGTGACTGGGCAACGGCAGACGCTGGCGGCCGCAGAGGCCGAGTGCAGAACTGGCGAGTTACAGCTCGAAGCGCAGGAGCAGCAGAAAAAAAAGCTGACCGCAGCCGAGAAAAAAAACAGCGAAGAACTCGAACAGATCGGCAGTTTTCTGGCCGAAAATGCCCGTGACGCGATGCTGGTCGAGCAGTTTGCGGCGATCAGTGAACTCGCCGGCGGCCTTGGGCCGATTGAAGACGAAGTCACACAGCGCCGGAAAGAACTTGAAAAAGAAGAGAAGAACTCGGTTAGTGCCACCAGAGAACGGGAAACCGCTGAAAAAGAATGCAACAGCCTCAGAAGCGAAGCCGAGACGGCTGAAAAGGCTCTGAAGGCGAAAATAGAAGAACAGAGTCAGCGCCTTGCCGGAAAATTACTGCGCGAATACAAGGCTGAACGTGACAATCTGCTCAGAGAAGCGGGTTTTATCAGAACGATTGCCGGTTATGAAGCCGACCGGCGCCGGTTTCTCGAAGATGGCAGACCATGCCCGCTTTGCGGCGCAACCGAGCACCCGTTTGCGCTGGGCAATATTCCGGAGCTCGATGAGAATCAGAAGCGCACGGCGGTGCTGGAAACGATTATCGCCGGGGTCGAAGCCCTTGAAGCACAGATAAGCACAATGCAGGCTGCCGGGCATGAGCTGGCAAGAAAGCTGCTCAAGGCTGAGGGCCGGATGCTGCAGGCGGGTGAGGCTGCTCAAAACGCGGCAAAGGCCGTTCTTGACCGCAGAAAACTGGCCGAAGAGGCCGGCGATAAACTTGCTGCCGCCCGAAAAAGTTTTGCGAAGAAGCTGTCTGATCTCGGAATTGCCGGAGTTGTGGGTACCGATCATGGCGCCCTGATAGCTTCGCTGCAGTCGAGGCTGAAGGCCTGGCAGGAAGCACAGAGCCGGAAAACGACCGCCGAAGCCAGACTTCAGAAAACCGTCGCCGACCTTAAAGCTATTGACGCCACAGTTGCTGCTCTCAGAGATTCGTTGAACAGTCGAAAACAGGCGATTGCCGGTATTGAAGAGACAATGCGCGGGCTGCTGGTCGAGCGGCAGGCTTTGTTCGGCAGTCGCGACCCTGACGAAGAAGAGCAAAATGGCGAAAAACAGATCACTCAGGCCGAGAAACAGCTGCAGAAGACTGTGGCGGCGGTCGAAGAGGTGCGTAGTCGCCATAATGAAGCCAGAACGCAGATTGCCGGGCTGAAAGAGGCGCTTGCGCGCCGAAGTCTTGAACTGGCGGGGCTCGAAAAGGGGTTCGTTGTAAAACTAGAACAGAAAGGTTTTGCCGACGAAGCCATGTTTGCTGGCTGTCGCATGAGCCCGCAGCAGCGGCAGGCGCTGGCCAGGCAGGCACAGGAACTCGACGCGCGCGTGGCAGAAACCGGCACCAGACTCAAAGACAGAGGAGAGCAGCTGGCGCGGGAGCTGCAGCTGAGCCTGACCAATGCTGCGGCAGACGATCTCAGGGCCGCGATTGCCGAGAAGGCCGCTCTCGTTAAATTTCTGGGCGAGACCATTGGCGGGCTGAAGCAGAAACTCGAGGATAACCGGCGGGCTCTTGAAAGCATCAGCACCCGCAAAAGCGAGCTTGACCGACAGTCGGTCGAGTGCCGGAAGTGGGAGCTGCTCAACGAGCTGATTGGTTCGAAAGACGGTCAGAAATTCTCAAGATTCGCTCAGGGGCTGACTTTTGGTGTTATTATCAGTCTGGCCAACCAGCAGCTCGAAAAAATGACCGGCAGATATCTTCTGACTCGCGACCCGCAGGATCTGCTCGAACTGATGGTCATCGACAAATACCAGGCCGGTGAAATACGTTCGACCAAAAATCTCTCTGGCGGCGAGAGCTTTATCGTGAGCCTGGCGCTGGCTCTCGGCCTGTCAAAGCTGGCCAGTAAAAAGGTGCGGGTCGATTCGCTGTTTCTCGACGAGGGTTTCGGCACGCTCGACGACGACGCTCTGCAGGTGGCGCTCGATACTCTCGCAGGCCTGCAGCAGGATGGCAAGCTGATCGGAGTGATTTCGCACGTCGCCATGCTCAAGGAACGCATTGGCACACAGATCAACGTGGTCGGCAGCAACACCGGCCGCAGCAGCATCAGCGGCCCCGGTGTCAAAAAGCCCTGAAAAACAATATGAAATTTTTTCCGGCAGAGTGTATAATACAGAAAAGTTCTTTAAGAGAGAGATTTTGAGCGGTGCGAACGACTATACCGGTGGTTCTTGTCATTTTGTGCTTATTTCTGCACCAGACCGCCACAGGAGGGGAAATGAACAGTTACACTTTTTTGCTGCATCACGAAGTTTTCACCCGGGCGGGGCAGTATCTTGAAGCACTGAGAAGCGGCGAAAAACCGGGCGCCTTTCTGGCCGCAAATCTCGCGCAAACTGATCTTGTGCAGCTGCCAAGCGAAGAATTTATCGAAAAATTGCTTCAGACGAAAAAGCCGATGATTTTTGCCGAAAGCGCGGTTAAAGGCGATGGCAGCGACTGGACAATGACGGAGCTTTCCATTCTTGGCTATGTCAGCGCCGCAGTGCCGGTAACGGTTTACGACGACGGTCTGCACCAGAACCCAAATGTTCATGCCGAGCCATTCGCCGGCACATTGCTTTTTGTGCCCGGTGCCCTGCTTGATACCGGTTCTGAAAAAATGCCCCCCGCCGACTGGGATGCGGTGGTCAGCAACGGCCACATAGAGGCGGAGGCGTTCTATCGTTTTTATGAAAAGCGGTTTCTGCCGGCTTTCTTTTACGCTGATAGAGCTGCCGCCGCCAATGGTCGCCAGGCGCTGATCACGATACCCGGGGTTGGCTGTGGCATGTTTGCCGGCCCGTTCAAGGGCAGCCTCGGTACCGAGCTTGAAAAGGTGCTTTTTCGTTTTTTACATCAGCACGGCCGTTCGTTTGCGAATGTCAGGGCGGTGTATTACGGCCCCTATAAAGAATGCAGCAACGCCCGGCATGAGATCAACGGCGTTTCACTGCTGGTTCGCCCGTTTCTGAATGCAGGAAAAAACCGGCCGCAGCTTTGTCGCCCGCGCGCTTATAGCGAAGACGGCGATGACTTTTCTGACTGTGAATTTTTCAGCATCGTAGCCTGGGATCACGTTTCATGGCCAGGTAACGACTATTTCGGTGGCAGCCGCAGCACTGACGACGGGGTAAAGGCTGCTGCAACCAGTTCAATGCAGACGATGACCGGTATTACCGGCAGATATGATGCGGCAAAATTCTGTTATCTTCCCCCGGATGGTTTCAGAAACTGGGGCGAAGTGGTTGCAAAGAATTGTCTGCAGCTGAAGGTGCGTGGCAGGCTCAGGGTTTTTCCTGAATAAAAAGGGTTTTGTGCGGTCTGTGACGTTTCTCTGCGCCCGGATTGATTCTGTATATGGCTGCGCGAATGACGTGAAATCGTTGAATTTTCACTTCATCCCCGCGGAAGCGGGGTTCTAAGCCAATACACGCAAGATTTCCGCCACCTGCCTTCGCGAGTGCAGGCTCCGCGTGAATGACGAAGAGCCCTGTAAATCTTGTGTGACAGTGGACTGGCGTGTTGGATAGCTGTTTTCAGTCGGTTTTGGTCAGCAGGCCGTGGTGGCGGCCAAACCAGTAGGCGAGCAGATAGCCGACCGGGGCAATTCTTGTCCGGTCGTCGCTGCCGGTAATCAGCATGCGTGGCGGTTCCTGCCAGATAAAAATGTGCGGCGCCCTTTGGTTGATCGGTATCAGATCGATGCTCTGGCGGCCATAACGGCCAAAGCGGTCGGGCCAGAGAGAATGGCGCATGGTCTGACTGTGGTCGAAGCGACGGCTGAGCTGGTCTTCAGGGTAGAGCTGCAGAGTCTGGCGCGCGGCCTTGAGCAGCTGAGTATTGACGCTGTGCCCGCTGAATGCCGCCGTGATAAAGGTATACATGCTGTTGGCTTCATCGGCGATCGGCTCGAAGGAACGGGGCAGAATTGCCAGTGCCGACTGCCGCAGGCGCGGGTCGGCCGTCTGGTCGAGAATGCCGAGTAGAGCAAAAAAGCCAAGGTTGCAGCCGACATACGAGCGCATGGTATCTGAAAATTCATCGATATTCGAAGTGGCAAAACCCCGTATTTCCCGTGCTTTTTTCTGCAGCTTTCTGGCAGCGCGCTCAGCCTTGAACATTTTGAGACTGGCGGCATAGCCATCGAGTTTTTCGGCCAGCAGATTGAATACCGCAAATGCCCCTGGTTGTCTGAAAAAATCAAGAATGTTCAGAATTTTGTCGGTGGCTGTCTGCGAGATGCAGACGACCGGCAGTATCGTCACCGGTTCGGCCCACAGGGCTAGAGAGTCGGGGATTCCGGCGCGCATCGCAAGAATGTTGACGAATACTTTGCCGATTGCTTTGAAGAGTCCGTTGATGCGATTTTCGACGACCGGCAGATTACGGCCGAGATAGAGGTCAGACAGCAGCTGTGCGGTTTCTGAGGCGGTTACGTGCAGCTGGCGGCGGTTCAGCAGCTCTTCGTTGAAAAAGGCTGTAAGTTCAGGGTCATGGGTAATGTTACAGGCGGTCTGGAACATCAGCAGGGCACGCAGGGCTTCGCCGCCGCGCACTGGCGGCGGCTGAAACCGCGCCACGATTCTGGCGAGTCTATCGGAGTAGGGCACGGCGGCCGCCAAAACATTTGCCGGAAAATCGTCGACTTTGGCCCACTCTTCGGGAGTGATGCGGTCCTGATAGGCATAATCCGGGTTGAGATCGAAGGTTGATGGTGAGATCCCGTTGATCTGCACTTTCAGGGCCAGGTTGTTCTGTTTGAGATTATGCGCAGCGGCGCCGATCATTTTCTGCAGGTCGCGCCGCAGTTGTTCATCGCGGATCAGCGGCCAGGCCAGGGCGCAGCCCATGAAAATACCGGTGTACTGATCGCGAGAAGTGTCGGCTTTAAAGAACAGATGGCTGTAGCTGCCGACACCTGGTTGAATGTCGGGGCTGTTGCCGAGCTCTTCGCGAGTGCCGAACGCTCTGCCGACAAAGCCGGTGCTGCCCGCCATTTCGTGCAGCTGCACGAAGGCCCGCAGAGCTTTTTCGAGGTTGTCGAGGGCGGCGGTGTCGCTGGTGACCCGGTAACGGTATACCTGGGCGGCAATGTAGGCACCGGTCCAGATGGTCGAATCGCCTGCCGACCGGTAGCGCAGCTGTTGCCCGTCTTCTATCGGTTGCAGATTGACGACCAGACCTCTGGGTATATGTTCTGCCGCGACCAGATTGTCGAATCTGCGTGCTTTTTCGAGCAGTTCACCGGCGCCGGCAAGGCCCGGCAGCAATAACAGCGCAAGCAGCGCAAAAAATGCGGATTTATGGCCGATTTTGAGATTCCGGTTCATGGTTTACCTCTCGTTTTTATGGTATTGCCGGGTTATTCTGAGATTATATCACAACGTTTTTAACTGGTTATTTTTAAGCTGCAGCTTCGGCTTATCAGCCGGGTTGTGCAGGCGTCTGGTTGCAATGTCGGGAGTTTTGCGGCATATTGTCGGGGTAAATTGTTCTGCAAAGGAAAAGCGATGTCAAAAGCCATGCCGCGCGTGCCTTTTAAAACACCGTATCTGCCCGAGAATCCCAAAGTTGTGGGAGTTCAGGAAGGCTACGATCTCTGGTCAGAAATTTATGACGAAGAATCGAATGCTTTGATAATGCTGGAACAGATGCACCTTTTTCCTGAGCTGCTGAAAAGGCGGTATGAGAATATTTTTGACTGTGGCTGCGGTACCGGCCGACTGGCTATCTGGCTGCGGCAGCATTTTCCCGGTGCCACGATAACCGGTGCTGATTTTTCAGAAGGCATGTTGAGCAAGGCCCGGCAAAAAAGCCCGGATCATAATATCAACTGGCGGAATGCCGATCTCAACAAGCCGTTTCCGTTTCCGGACGAGCAGTTCGACCTGGTGGTTTCGAGTCTGGTGATCGAGCACATCAGCGATCTGCCGAATTATTTCGGGGGCATTCGCAAAGTTGCCCGGCCCGATGCCGACATTTTTATCAGCGGCCTGCACCCGGCCATGCATCTTCTCGGCATTACCGCCCGCTTCAAAAACAGCGAAAACAACGCTCATATTTTGCCAGAGAGCCTTTGCCACAGCCTGTCTGATGTTTTCAATGCGGCTGTTACTTCTGGATTGCGTGTTTTACGCATCGAAGAGCATCATGTCGACGACCGCCTCATTGCGCAATGCGCCAAGGCGGCCCGTTACGAAGGCATGCCGCTGCTCTTTTTCATGAAGATGCAGCGGGCTTAGTGCTCTGTCGTATTTTTGCCCTGCTCGGATCAGCTTTGGCTGTATGCTTCCAGGTTCACGAGATCCGGTGGTTCTTTGCCGGCAAAGAAAGCGAGAAGGTTTTCGGCGACCATTTCGGCCATTTTTTCGCGGGTCGCGAAGCTGGCGCTGGAAATATGCGGTGCGGCAATAACATTCGGCAGTTGCAGAAGCGGGTTATTGGCCGGGGTTGGTTCGTTGGCGAAGACGTCTAGGGCAGCACCGGCCAGGCGGCCTGAAATGAGGGCGGAATACAGTGCCTTTTCGTCGACGACCGGGCCGCGGGCGTTGTTGATGAGGTATGCCGAGGGCTTCATCAGTGCCAGTCGTTCGGCGTTGATGAGCAGGCGGGTTTTATCGTTCAACGGCACGTGCAGGCTGACGAAGTCTGAGTTTTTCAGCAGCGTCTCGAGTTCAACGCGGGTGGCTTTACATTCTGCCTCAAATTCTGGCTTGGGTGAGCCGCTGTAATAAAGAACCGGCATATTGAAGCCGCGGGCACGGCGTGCAACCGCCTGACCAATTCGGCCGGCTCCTACGATGCCGATGGTGGCGCCGAAAATATCGTGCCCGAGGAGCATGGCCGGGTGCCAGGCAACCTGCCATTTACCTTCTCTGACGTAGCGATCCGCTTCGACGACGCGTCTGGCGACGGCCATCAGCATTGCGAAGGCGAAATCGGCCGAGGCGTCGGTAAGAACGTCGGGGGTATTGGTGACGCAGATTTTTCTACTGGTGGCAGTTTTGACATCGATGTTGTCATAGCCGACGGCATACTGGGCGATGATCTTGAGGTTCGGGGCGGCCGCGAGCATTTCGGCGTCGATTTTATCGGACAGCAGAGAGATCATGGCATCGGCCGATTTTAATTTTTCGCGTGTGACTTCACGCGGTGGCGGTGCGTATTCTTTCCAGACTTCAACGTCGAATTTGCGGCTGAGAAGCTGCAGCCCGGCATCTGGTATTTCACGGGTTACAAAAACTCTGGGTTTTGGCATGTTTACCTCGCGGATCTGCGGTGTTTGTACCGCTTTTAAATTTTAACTGATTCTATTACAATATCAGGGTGGATGGCAAAGCTGTTTTCTGCCGTTTTTGCTTTCAGCCCGAAAAAATCTGTCCTGGTGCTGGAGATTCTGTTTTTGTCAGCCGAGAAGAATGAAAAAGCCGAAAAAAATTCCGGAAGTCGCGGTGACAGGTTAAGGGCCTTTATCCGGCAGGCTTTTTCGCGCAATTTTCCGGTTTTTAATGCTCTGGCCGCTGTTTTGTGCTTCATCGTCGTTCCGGGGCTGATTATTCACAAGGGCATGGATGCCGTTCTCGACCGGATGGTTGCAGACCGTCACGAGAAGCTGAGCAGCCGCCTCGAAGAGCGGCTCGACCGCCTCGAATTTTTTGTTCAGAACGAACAGTTTGCGCATTTTCTGCTGTCTGGCCTCTGCAAAACCTCTACGGGAGAGCCGCAGGCCTTTGCCAGTGTCAGGTCAAAACTCGCCAGGCTGAAGGCAATGTTTCCCGGCGCTTTCTCTTTTGTTATAGCTGACGCCAGCGGCCGGCCACTCGAAACCCATTCTGACCTGAGCGGCTTCAATTATCTTTTCAGACAGGCATTTCAACTGACGGCCGAGCTTGAAAAAGCGTCGATCGAGGGTTTGGGGCATGAGGCGATTCTTGATCTCGAAACCCGGTTGAAGCGTTTAAAGCCTCTTCTCGGCACCCTGCTGCGCCCTGAAGATCTGCTGATTCCTTTTCGGCCGCAGAGATCCGGAAGGAGCATACTCGTTTCGGTTGGTGAAGAGAAGTTCCACCTCTGGTATGGCTCGGGCAGCGATTTCAGACTGCTCTGTTTTGTCAGCCGGTCTTTTATCAGGGGTAATGATGGTCTGCAGTGGGCGGTCAAGGCTCTGAACCGCACTGATCCTGATACGATAACCGGCTTTGCGCCTTACCCGCCGGAAAACGACGATCTGGTGCCGGCCTTGTCTGAAAAGAAGGCGGCCGAAGTTGTTATGGCTCTGGCAAGGCATGAAGAGCTAGGGTTTTATGCCCCGGAAAAAGCGGAATCTGCTATTGCGTGCCGTTTTCTCAACAACCGGTGGCGTGGGTTCTGTTTCTGGGCTGGCGGCAGATCCGCCGATGCGACTGAAATGCGCAATGTTTCTCTGGCATTTCTTGCAAAGATCATTCTGATCGCAGGTTTTATAATACTTGTCTACCAGTTGCGGCACCCCATTTCGCTTACCGTAAAATTGAAGGTGTCGGTATTTTTTGTGTATGCGGTCTTTATGCCTCTTCTGGCGATAAGTTCGCTGACCATGCAATATGTCGCTCACAGTGAGGCAGAAATTCTCAACGACCTGAAAAGTCAGCTGCAGCATGCAATTGAAAAAGTAGATGCGGACTATCAGTGGTTTTTGCGCCAGATTGCAGACAAAACAACGGCGTATCTTTCTTCGACCATAATGAACAGGCCAGAAATGCTGGAAGATCATGCTGCGCTTGTACGCTTCAATGACGACTTGCGCCAGAAAGTCTGGCATGATGAAATTCTTCTGATAGATCTCAGTTCCAGAGATTACCTGCAGAACATAAGCCAGAAGGTTTCGCGCAGTCGCGGCGTGATGAAGAGCGCCTGTGTTGAAGCACTGAAGATCATTACCGGCAAGCATATCAGCGGTGCACGCGAAAAATTTTCGCCGCTGGCTTTTCACCTGGCACAGGACCTGCACATCAAGCAGAACAAGATTACCTATCTCGGGGTTGGCGATTTTGAAGTGGGCGCTTATTATCGCCTGATGCTGCCTGACGGAAGAAAAATGGAAGAATCGATGATTGGGATTCTTATCTGGGAGTTTGGCAGGCTGCATCACAGGTATGCCCGAGAGAAGATCGCTGCTCTGGATAAGGGCGCTGATGTCAGTTTTGCCGTTCTTGCTCGCAGCGACGGAAGGTTTGTTCTGGCGCCGCCGGGGGCCGATGAAAACCTTCTCAGGCTCATGAAGGTTTCGATTAATCGTCAGACGGTTCAGGCTGGTCAGGTCAGGCTGAACAATCGCAATTTTGTCGTTGTGGCAATGCCCGGAAAGAATCTCAACCGCCTGATTCTTGCTGCAATGATTCCTGCCGAAACCGTCAAGGCTCATGCAGAAATAATAATGTTTAAAGCATCTCTGTTTGCGACACTACTTCTGATTATTGCGGTTGCCGGGGTTTTTCTGCTGCAGAAGTGGATATTCAGACCACTCTCTGCAATACGAGAGGGTATCGAGGCGATTGGCAGGCGTGATTTTAACGCCCGATTGCCACAGATAAGCAACAACGAACTGGGCCGTCTGGTTGCCGCATTCAATCACTCCCTTGAAAACCTTCAGGAACTGGCGGTTGCGGGAGTTGTTCAGGAAAGCCTTGTATCAGAGCCATTTCTTTCGTGCGACCGAATCGAGGCGGCAGCGTTTTCGCGCACTATGACAGAGCTTGGTGGCGATTTTTACTATTTCTCAAAGACCGAAGGCAAAAAGGTTCTGGCTTTTATTGGTGATGCTACCGGGCATGGCATTCCGGCAGCACTGAGCATGGCAATGGCGCGGGCGGTCATGCTGTTTGAAGAATACCAGGGGGCAGTTACAGGGCCGGAACTGATGGAAAGATTCAATTCGGTTTTCTGCAGTCTGCGAGCCCAGGGCAGCAGAGATTTCATGACCGCTCTCTGTGCGGTTGTCGATGCAGAAACCGGCGAAGCGGAGCTTATAAATGCCGGGCATCCTTTTCCGATGCTTTTGCGTGCTGGTGCCGACCGGGCTGAGTTGCTCAGTGAAATCTGCGGACTCCCACCAGGTTTTGACCGCCGTCGGGTTTTTACACCGGCTAAAATAAGGCTTTTTCCGGGCGACAGACTGATTCTTTTCACTGACGGCTTTGTGGAAAGCGTCAGCCGTGACGGCCGGCAGATCGGTTTTCAGGACCTGGCAAAGCTGGTCGCAGAAAGCGCCCGTGGTAGTTTAAGGGCTCATATCGAGCAGGTTTTCGTCACTAATGAAAAAAGGGTCGAAAAGGCCCAGGATGATTGCACCATGTTGATGTTGAGGTATATGTGAAGAGGCAGAAGACAGTTTCAGGCGGTTCAGGTCTGCTTGCCAGCGTTTATCTGGTGCTGGCCCTGATAATTGTTCCGGCTTTCGGTCTGTATGAAGGGCTCAGCTACCTTGAGAGCAACCGCCGGAGTGTTGACCTCAGTATCGCCGGGCAGGAGCTGGTAAAAATCCGTAACGATCTTTTGCTCAACGCAAGTGAAGATAAGTTTATCAGCAACGCTTATACGGCCTTCTGTACTAATTCTTCAACCACTCAGGATCTGACTGCAAGGGTTGCCGAATTTCATGAAAAAATTAGCAGCCGCGCACAGTATGCGGTTTTTAATGATCAGGGCATGCTTTGTGCTGATAATTTCAGCCGGCAAAGTGATG
>ERZ795061.734-NODE-734-length-32748-cov-7.428991_pt1 | contig 32748 bp, 25 predicted proteins | sample MGYA00375145_ERZ795061 | MGnify/ENA primary metagenome ERZ795061 (study PRJEB30190, sample SAMN05720144) | anaerobic digester metagenome | isolation source: active sludge of municipal wastewater-treating anaerobic digesters | place: USA | collected 2014-12-22 ... | reverse complement strand
AAACGGAAACACGATATCGCGATAAGCCGATTCGACGTGTTTTCGTTCCGGGGGCCAGTAGTCGTCCAATGTGCCGCGATAAAGTTTTTCGAATACGACATCGACATCGTGATTCACGGAAGATTTTTCGTAAGTCCAGGCAAACAGCACACCATCGGGTTTCAATACACGTTTGGCTTCGGCGAAAAATCGCGCGAAGTCGAACCAGTGCAGAGCCTGTGCTACGCAGACGCAATCGGCCGAATTATCGGCCAGGCTGCAGTGTTCGGCGGGTTCAACGGCATACGTAATGCTGCCATGTGGCTCGGCACTGGCAATCTGCCTGGCACTCGGATCGCTGGCAAACACCCGGTCAAAATAATCGGTCAGAGCCAGGCTTGCCTGACCATTGCCGCAACCGGCATCCCAGGCCAGCGAATGCGATTTGCATTGCGAGGCAATCCATTCAAACAGGGATTCCGGATAACGCGGCCTCGCTGCTGCATACGTCGTTGCGTGGCCGGAAAAATGGTCTTTGAAAGTATTCATCCGAAGTCACCGCCATCAATTCGTATTCGGGAAATTTCTAAGGAAAAATTGGGGACGTAAAGCGGAAATTCTCCACTGATTCCCTTCAGTTCGGTTTTGGCAAAACACTGTGCCGGGATATTGCCGGTCTGCACCAGTTTTTCGCTCATCAGCAGCGGCAGTTTGTAGGTGCTGCATTGGCTCTCGATGCGTGAGGCAATATTGATCTCGTTGCCAATGGCGGTGAAATCCATGCGACGCAGGCTGCCGATATTGCCATATTGAAATCGCCCGATATGCAAACCGACACCGTGCTCGAAATTCAGAGGACTGTCCTTGAGTGCCTTGTTCGCCGCCATCGCTGCCGCCACCGCATTCTGGCAAACCTGCTCGCTGTTGATGGCCTCGTTGATCGGGAAAATCGCCAGAATGGCATCGCCGATGAATTTCAGGATTTCACCATCATGGGCATAGATCACATTGACCACGATGTCGTAGTAGGCATTGAGTTTTTCCGCCAGCTCGACGGCGCCGGTGTTCTGCGAATGCGTCGAGTATTTCCGGATATCGGAAAACCAGATGGCGCCTTCCATGTCGATCATGCTGCCGGGCCGGATGTTTCCCTGCTTGATTTCATCGCCTGGCGAGTAGCCGACATAGCAACTCAGCACGGTATCGAGTACCAGGTCCTTGACCGCGCTTTCAATCAGCAGGCTCAGTGCGGTCAGCGAGATCTTGATGAAGGTCAGTTCTTCGGGCGTGAAGCCGCCGACTTCATCGGATACCAGGCTGATATAAGCTTCTTTTCCGCTGAGACGGGTAGCGATGTAATGCGTGGCACCGACTTTTGCCAGGTCATCCAGCACGGCATATTCGTGCACCGTTCCCGGCGTGATGACATAGGAAAGAAATTCTTCGCCTTCCACCAGTCGCCAGAACGGGCTTTTCATGAAAGGTATCGATGTCTTTGCACCCGTCGTCAAATGCGCTTCGTCGATGGTGCAGTTATCGAGATAATGCACTTTGCGATAGAACATCGTGGGTGATGGCACCGGGTCCGGCGCAATCACGCTGTTATGCCAGACAAAACGGATAGCTTCGATTTGCGGATGCAGTGTCATCAGCGCAACGTTCGCCCGGCAGAGGCGAATATCCTGCGCGGCAAGGAATTGGCAGTATTGGTGGATTATCGCGGTGATATTGCTGCCGGCAGACGACATCGTGGCCTTTTGCCAGATCAATGTTTCCTGATAAAAGTTTTGCGTCGCCAGTGGGCCGGATGCGGACACAGCAGATCTACTCCCCAAAGTATTGCGCAAGAATACGCTCCCACGGCGCAAATTGGATGCAATGAAGCTAAACTATGCAGCCTGTCACCAAATCCCCCCGAGCCAAAATGTATTTGCTTCCCGGTAACGCCCAGCTGGTTCTTGAAGATAGAAACAATTACTTGTACGCCGAAGTCACTGGCCCGGACGACAGCTTCGAGATCAGCATGGCTTACTGGACTGCCATCGCCGAGCAATGCCATTTGCGTGGCACCAAACGCCTGCTTGTACTCGAAAGACTCGGTCAATACGAAGGCGAGCGCAATATGACTCTGATGATCGACAGCATTATTGCGCTGGGTTTCGAACATATTCGCGTGGCCTATGTTGATGCATTCGTCGAAGACCTCGCAATTGCCGAGCAAGGCGAAATCCTCGCGATGGAGCGCGGTATTGCCGGTCGCGTTTTCGGCAGCGTGCAGGAAGCCGAACGCTGGCTTCGACTCGGCTGATTCGGTGGCTAGATTCCCAGCCTGTCACGCAGGTTGTACCACCAGGCACCCATCGCGGTGAACGGAACACGGAACGCGCGCCCGCCCGGAAACGGATAATGCGGTAATTGTTCAAACGCGGAAAAACGTTCGGCCTGACCCCGGATCGCTTCCGAAAGTACGCGGCCGATCAAATGGGTATAGGTAATACCGTGGCCTGAACAACCCTGCGAATAATAGATATTGTCGGATAGCCGACCTACTTGCGGCAGGCGCGACAAGGTCAGCGAAAAATTTCCGGTCCAGCCGAAATCGATTTTTACGCCGCGTAACTGCGGAAAGGTTTTTTCCAGATTGGGCCGGATGATGGATTCGACATGTTTCGGATCACGCGCGCCGTAAATCACGCCGCCGCCAAACAGCAGGCGTTTATCACCGGTTAGCCGGTAATAGTCGAGCAGGAAATTATTGTCTTCAACGCAGAAATCCGACGGGATGATGTCTTTCCATTTTTCGCCCAGCGGTTCGGTCGCGACCACCTGCGTGCCGCAGGGCATGGTTTTCTGCGACAGTTTCGGTTCCAGATCGCCGATATAGGCATTGCAGGCCAGGATTACGAAATCGGCTTTCACCGAGCCCTGGCCGGTATGCACGACAGCCTTGCCGCCTCGTTCAATTTTGCTGACGCGCGAATTTTCGAAGATCCTTCCGCCGAGACTTTCCAGTGCCGTCGCTTCGCCGAGTGCGAGGTTCATCGAATGGAAATGGCCGCCGCTTTTATCCACCAGAATGGCTTCGTAACAATCGCTGTTGATGAAACGATGCACTTCGCTTTTGTCATGCAGGCTCAGTTGGTCGTTGCCGTAGGCTTCCCAGAGTTTCTTGTGCGCTTCGAGCTCGTGGATTTTTTTCTTCGTCTTTGCCGCGTAAATGCCGCCGTTTTTCAGGTCGCATTGGATATCGTATTTTTCAATCCGCTCGCGAATGATTCGCGCGCCTTCGAATGCCATGCTGCCGAGTGCACGTGCGGTGTCCTTACCATGGCGCGCTTCGATCACGTCCATGTCGCGGGAATAACTGTGCACGATTTGTCCACCATTCCGGCCCGAAGCACCCCAGGCGATTTTGGCGGCTTCGAGCACGACGACCTTGAAGCCCGCTTCGGCCAGATGCAAGCCTGCCGACAGACCGGTATAGCCGGCGCCAACGATGCAAATATCGGCCTCGATATTTTCCTGCAGCGCCGGACGTTCCGGTTGTGGATTTGCCGTGGCGGCATAGTAGGAAGGAGCGTGCTGGGTTTGTCTCATGTACGTCGCCCGAAGTTGGTTCTGGAATCATGAAAAAATACGTTATTCGGTTTTCATCGAGCAACGCGTAAGGCTTAAATTTTTTCTACGATGCCTAACCACACATCCGGCGTCAATGGCGCAAGGCCATGTTTTTCACGAGCCCGATCACATTGCGGGCTGATCTCCCCATTTTCATAACTGGCTTTCAGATCATGGCAGGGCGATGGTCTCTGCGAATAAATCGAGCAATACACTTGTTCGCCAATTTTTCCCTTCAGGGCAACGCAGCGAATATCGGGGCCATCGGTTCCAAGCATCGCAAGTATATTTGGCCGTGTCGTGGCTACCATTTCGGCAGGCACGCCGAGTGGATTTTCCGGCTGCGCCTCGGTCCAGTAAAAGGCGACGCGAAACGCCGCACAACAGGCACCACAATCGAGACAGGGATGTTTCATATGGCATCATAGCAGCCCACAAAAAACGGCGTGTCCAAAAACACGCCGTTTTTATGAACCGGAGGGTTCATTGCTTATTTGATTTGGCTTATTTGATTTCGAAATCGACCGATTGTGCTACCGCGCCGTTCAGTGAAACCTCAACCTTGTATTTGCCGACAGGCCATGGCTTGTCATTCGCCAGTTTGAAATTGGTGGTAGCGTCGCCTTCGGGCGAGATCGTCGTGTTTTCTTCATGCACGGTCTGGCCGTCCTCGAAGGTCCATTTCACGGCAAGGGCAACATCTTTCGCTGCATTCTTCGTATCAACGGCGGCATAAATCACGTCCTTGGTGCCGAAGACGGTCGAAGCGGCGGTCACTTTCTGATCGGCACCAACTGCAGTACCCAGATTGACTGCCGCAACGTTGACGGCTGCCGGCATGACTTCAGCCGGTGCAACAGTGGGTGCCGGAGCCGGTTCGACGACTGCCGGTGCGGGTGCAACTTCAACGGGCTCTTCCTTTTTGCAGGCGCTTAGCGCCAATGCCAAACCGGCAGCGATAAAAAGCTTGTTTGTTACGGACATCGGTATTCTCCAGAAGTAGATAAAGGGATTAATCGTCGAGTTTGGGCAGTTTCAATTCCTGACCGGGGTAGATATGGTCGGGATCTTTCAGAATGTCTTTGTTTGCTTCGAAAATGGCATGGTACTTGCTGGATTTGCCGTAATGGTCCTTGGCAATTTTCGACAGCGTGTCGCCCTTCTGCACGACGTAAATCGTGTGCTCCGGTTCGGTGATGGGTGCGGTACTTTGCACGCCGCCGGAGACACCGGAAAAATCTGCCTTTTCAACTATCGGGGCCGTGCTTTGCACGCCGCCATTCACACCGGAAAAATCCGCTTTCGGCTTGTCGCCACTCATGGTGTTCTCCTCGGAACAACGCCCGTATCAACACGCAACCGTGCGATTCGTAGGGCGGATGCACACCATAGCGCCGACCCTTGCCGGCTGCAACCGCGTTGCGGTCTTATTTGACTTCGAAACTGACCGTTCTCTGAACCAGGCCATTCAGAGAAATATCGAGCGTGTAGGCACCGCTTGGCCAAGGCTCGGTATTGCCGATACTGAAAGTACTCACGGTCGCTTTCTCGGGTACCAATGCCTGTTCGGTTTCGGCGACGAGCTTGCCATCCGGTGCGGTCCAGCGCGCCTTGATCGTCAGGCCCTGGTGTTTGCCGGTGCTCAGTACGCTGGCATAAATTTTGTCGCGGGCAGCAAAAACCAGTTTCGGTTTTGTTACCAGATTATCGGCATCGACTGCCGTGCCGAGATTGACTTCCAGTAATTTGAATTCACCCAGATCCAGTTTCGCAGGTTCCGGCTCGCTGGCGAACATGCCGCCAAACATACCTTCCTTTTTTTCCTTCGCAGGCTCGGCTTTTGCCACCGCTTTATCACCGGCGCTCGCCGGCATGCTCTCCGTCGATTCTTGTTTGCAGGCGCTCAGACCGATCACGAATAAAGCAGCCAGGCTGAAGAAATGGATGGGGCGCATGGGTTTTCCTTACTGTCTTGCGGTGCGTGGATTGCCGGGATTGGGCAGGCCGGGGCTGGCACGAAAGGGATTGATGTCCAGTCCGCCGCGCCGAGTGTAGCGAGCATACACCGACAGGCGTTGCGGTGAACATTCGCGCAGGATGTCGACGAAGATGCGTTCGACGCATTGTTCGTGGAATTCATTGTGTTCGCGATACGAGATCAGATAGCGCAGTAAACCATCCCGATCCAGACGTGGGCCGCGATAGGCGATCTGCACGCTCGCCCAATCCGGTTGTCCCGTAACGGGGCAATTGGATTTGAGAAGATGCGACACCAGGACTTCATCGGTGACGATACCCGGATCGGCGCTCAGGTAGTTGGCATTCGGCGGGCCGTAATTTTCGATATCGATTGGAAGATCATCGATCAGCGTGCCTTCAAGCACTTCAATTTCGGCACTGGCAACGGCATTCACGGTTACCAGCATCACACTGACATTCGCCCCTGCGGCCTGTGACAAATCGCGAGCGATTTGCTGGCGCAGGATTTCCGAATCAGCGAATCGCGTTTGCATATAACTGTTGAGATACAGCTTGAAACTTTTCGATTCGATGATATTCGGCGAGGTGACCGGAATCCGGAATTCGATCAGGGCGACCTTGGGTTTGCCGCGCGCATCGAGCCAGCTGAATTCATAGGCATTCCATATGTCCACTCCGGAAAACGGCAACACTTCGCCGATGCCGATTTCATGGCGTTTTTCGGCGCGCGGAATCGGATACAAGACACTGGCATCATACTGGCCGCCATAAGAGACGGCCTTACCCAGGCTGGAGTTTTCGATTGAATTCATGGCGCTTGATTCATGTAATCCAATGCCACCTGCAGCAGGCTGCGGGTACCGACTTTCAATGCCGATTCGTCGAGAAAAAATTCCGGCGAATGGTTGCTCGGTGCATTCACCGCATCCTGCCCGACCGGCGTGGCGCCGACGAAAAAGAAAAAGCCCGGTACCTCGTTGGCGTAATAGGAAAAATCCTCGGCGCCCATCACCAGCGACATGTTGACGACGTTTTCCGCACCCGCAGCTTTGACAAGACTCGGCACGCTTTGAGTGGTCAAGTCTGGATTGTTCACGGTGGCCGGATTGCCGACGGTATCTGGCACTTCGCTGACCACGGTGGCACCATGTGCTTCTGCGACATTGGCCGCAATGTTTTTCAGTTCGCTGAATACTTTTTGCCGCATGCCTTCATCGAAGGTACGAATGGTGCCGATCAATTCCACTTCATCGGGAATGATGTTGTAGCGGATGCCGCCCTTGATCGCGCCGAAACTCACGACGACCGGGAGCTTGGAAATATCCATGCGACGACTGACGATCGTTTGCGTGGTGCTGACGATATCGGCAGCGGCGACAATCGGATCAATGCCGCCCCAAGGCCGCGAGCCATGAGTTTGACGGCCTTTCACCACGATGCGGAAACGGTCCGATGCCGCCATCGCGGGGCCGCTTCGATAACCGACTTGTCCGGCATTCAAGGCACTCCACACATGCAGGCCGAAAATCGCCTGTGGTTTGTAGTCCTTGAACAATCCTTCGGCCAGCATCGCGGATGCGCCACCGGTTTCACCATCGGGCGGACCTTCTTCGGCCGGCTGGAAAATGAACATCACCTCGCCATTCAAATCCTTTTTCATGTCGACCATTGCTTCGGCGACGCCCATCAACATTGCGGTATGCGAATCGTGGCCGCAAGCATGCATCACGCCGGTTTTTTCGCCACGGAATTCGGTGGTCTGTTTGGACGCGAACGGCAATGCATTTCGTTCGGTGACCGGTAGCGCGTCCATGTCGGCGCGAATGGCGATACGCGGGCCGGGTTTGCCGCCTTTCAATATGGCCACAACGCCGGTGTGGCCGATGCCGGTTTTTACGTCGAGGCCGAGTTTTTTCAAATGCGCGGCCACCAGTTTCGAGGTGCGGAATTCGCGGTTGCCGAGTTCTGGAAACTGATGGATATCGCGGCGCCAGGCCAGCACTTTGGCATCGATTTCAGCGGGATAAAGATCGGCCGCGACAGCATTTGCAGCGGTCAGTGACGTTAACGCGCCGGCAAGGGCGAGGAATAGGGAATGGTTGCGCATAGTGCCTCCAAAATTTCTGAGTTGATTTACGTGTGTGGCACTGAAAGGAACGGTCACCGGTTTGCAGGAGCGCGCCAGGCAGAGAACATTAAGGCCAGCGACATCAGGCATGCAAGCAGTGGCCAGGCCAGATAGCGAAATTCCGCGCTGCCGGAAACCAGGGCCAAGGGTAATGCATAAGCCAGCGATGAAACCGCGACAGTAATCGCAAGACGGCCGGTTGCCGACGTATTCCACAAAAAAATTCCGCCAGCCAGCAAGAGGGCAATGCCGAGATAGATCCAGGCGGCGAAGACCGGCGTGTCGATCCAGGACTGAAGCAGGCCGATTACGCGTTGACGATAAGGCGATGGGCTGGAAAGCACCGGCGGATTGTCGCCGTAATGCACGATCTCGGGCATCAATACCTGGCCATCTGGCAGGCCTTGTTGATCCCATCCGTACAGTAGTTCCGCCAGACGCAGCCGATGCCGGAAATAGGCATGGCCATGTTCAAACGGCAGCGACCAGGCCAATGCGGCGAGTGCTTTTTTCTGTTCCGGCGAATACGGAACATCAAAGCCATGCTTCAGTTTTCCCGATTCGTAAATCGTCGTATTCGTGTAGTCGGAAAAATGCCGCTGCAAATCCTGCAGATTCAGGGACGGGTCTTTCAATTCGTCGGGAATAAGTAGTTTGTTTTCGCTCAATGACACCGCGGATGCATCCCAAAGCGTGACAACGGACCAGACACTGTCGTTTTCCCTTACGCGTGAATCAAGATTGGGCAGTTTCGAAAACGTGAAAACGAGCATCGCCAGAAACACGGTGATGGCCCATGGCCAGATGCGTGAATGCCCGATGGCGACAGGATGATATTCCCGATGCGCGATCCAGAACAGAAAAGGCAGCGCACCCGTGATGGCGTTATGCCTGAAGGCGCAGGCGAGACAGAGTGCGAACACGGCAAGCACGCGGAATTTTCTGGCCGGAGTTCTCAGGTCCATCACCAGAAAGGCGACGACCCAGGCAAAGGCCTGCATGGTCCAGAGGTCCTTCCAGATATGCAGGGACAAGCCGAAAAGCGGCGGCCAGAAGCCAAGCAACAGTATCAATAAACATTTCTGCCATGTCGGGCGATCAAGCGCATTGGCAAAGGCCGCCAATGCCGTCCAGATCAGGGTAATCTGCAGCACGAACATGCCGCCCGGGCCGCTCCATACTTGGTCACAGAGGCGCCAGATCATCGACATCAGCGGCGGTTGTACCGAATCGTACATGCCATGCCGTGCCTGCCACCATTGAAAGGCGGAATCCCAGCTCATGTAGCCCGGATAAAACAGCCCCAGCGTCAACCCGATGCCGAACAGGGCCGCAAACCAGGGAACGAAGCGCTGCGCCGGTTTCATGGCCGGTGTTCCAGCGCCAGGTATTCCATGCTCTGCATTTCGATAAGACGCGAGCTGGTGCGTTCGAATTCGCGTTCGAGTTTGGTCCCCTGATACAGGGCAAATGGATCCGCTTGTGCCGATAGCAGAAGATTGACGTGACGATCGTAGAACTCGTCGATCAAATGCACGAAGCGACGGGCGGGGTCTTCGTTGTGCGAAGAAAACCGCGGTACATTCGATATCAATACGGTATGAAAATCACGGGCAATTTCGATGTAGTCGCTGACCGCGCGCGGGCCTTCGCACAATTCGGAGAATTCAAACCAGGCGATACCCTCGCTCAAGGCCTTTGTCTGGATGTGCCGATCATTGATCAGCAGGGAATCATCATGGCTGGCGTGGTGCAACGAGAGACGGCGGAAATGTTCGCGCAGGCCCTTGTCTGCAGTTTCATCGCATGGCGTCAAATAGGTGGCGGCGTGTGCCAGATGGCGCAAACGATAGTCGCGCGCACTTTCAAGTTTCATTACCTGGCAATGCTTTTCCAGCAGGGCGATCGCGGGTAGAAAATTGCTGCGTTGCAGGCCGTCGCGGTATAGCTCCTGCGGCGGAATGTTCGAGGTGGTGACCAGGCAAACGCCGCGTGCAAAGAGTTGCTCGAGCAGGCGCCCGAGAATCATGGCATCGCCGATATCGCTGACGAAAAATTCGTCGAGAATCAACAGGCGGGTATTTTTCGCCAGGTCTTTCGCTATCACGCTCAAGGTGTCTTCGGTATTCGTCAGCGTGCGAAGCCGGCCATGGATGTCCTGCATGAAACGGTGGAAATGCCAGCGTGTTTTATTCTGTTCCGGTAATGACTCGAACAACAGATCGGTCAGGAAGGTTTTGCCGCGGCCCACGCCACCCCATAAATACAAACCTTGCACCGGCGTGTTGTCGCGGAATGCGGCGCCGATTTTGTCCAGCAGTGAATTCGATTTGCCGATCAGGGCTTCGTGAATGCGATCAAGCGATTTCAGCACCAATTCCTGTGCGCGATCACGCCGCCAGTGACCTTGGGTCAGACCGTGTTCGTAGAGCTCGGTTGGGGTGCTGCCGACAGATGCATTCATCGTTAAACGGCGACTAGCTCGGGCAGATTCTTTCGCACGCCGTTCTTGATGGCGCCGCGCAGGTCAATCAGGCGGCGGTGGAAGAAATGGCCGGTTTCCGGCATGCGCACAATTTGTGGCTGAGGTTTCTGCGCTTCCGCCCAGGCAATGACGCCGCCGGCATTTACGATTTCATCTTCCTCGCCCTGAATCAGCAACCATGGGCAGGCAGGTGGCAGTACGCCGGAAAAATCCCGAAGGCCGACCGGCGGCGCTATCGAAATCATCTGCTGGACCGGTAGCTGTCGGGCACCCAGAAGTGCCACCCAACTGCCAAAGGAAAAACCTGCCAGCCATAATGCCGATGCCGGATTGGCCTGGTGCGCCCATTCGGCGACGGCAATCAAATCGAGTACTTCGCCGCGGCCATTGTCAAAACTGCCTTCGGATTGGCCGACGCCGCGAAAATTGAAGCGCACCGTGGCGATGCCAAGTTCATTTAATGCACGAGCGCACATGGTGACTACTTTGTTGTGCAAGGTACCGCCATCGGGCGGATTGGGGTGGCAGATGATGGCCAGCCCCTGCCTTGTTATGGCGGTCTCGGGCAAATCGATCGCCAGCTCCAGTTGGCCGGCTGGGCCGGGCAACAGACAATTACCGCTGGTTTCGGGAAACAGGGGCAGAGTTTTATTCATGCGGCATGATAAGCGAGAGCCTCTCGATTTGTCCGGGTTCGGGCCTGGAATCCCATTATTCGGGAGCCGCTGGCTGTAACGAAATTATTTCCGGCACAAAAAACAACGCCGCCCTGAGGCGGCGTGTCGCGAATCGAATTCGGTGATTACTTCAGGTTGCCGATCATCCAGTCAACCGTGGCGATCACCTGGGCATCGGTCAGCGAAGGGTTGCCGCCACGCGCCGGCATCACGCCGACATTGTTGTAGCCTTCAATCGCATGCTTGTGCAAGGTGTCCTTGCCTTGGGCCATACGGGCAGTCCAGGCCGCTTTTTCAAGTTTTGGCGCGCCACCTGCGCCGCTGGTGTGGCAGCCGGTGCATAGATTGCCGAAAATCACCGAACCATCCAGCGTGCCTTCATAGGCGACCTGACCTTTTGCTGCCTCGGCGGCTGCCTGTTTCGCCGCTTCCTGTGCCGCTGCACCGGTTGCGCCGGCATAGACCGCGCCATGGGGTTGAATCGCCAGTGCAATCTGGGCCGCTTTGGCTTCGCTGACTTCGACCGGCTTTCTGCCGTTGAAATACACGCCGAGCAGAATCAGGCCGACGGTAACCGCGACCAGGAATGCGATGACTTGGGAGAAATGTTTGAGAAATACTAAATCGTGGTTGCGCACGTTTCTACCTTAAGGGCGTTGCCCGATGGTTTTAATGTTCGCCATTATATCGGGGGCAGGTGCTGCACGAAAGCGCCCAAGCTCAAAAAAACCGTTTTGGGCTAAGCTTGAGCCTTCATGTTGACCGCCAATACCAACATCAACACAGACACCGACAGGTTTGCGGCAAGCCTTCCAGCCTATGTCTGGCCGCTTCTCAGCCTGCTCTATGCCGGCGTGTGGCTGCTTTTTTTGCAGCCTTCACAAATTCTCTGGTTCCTGCCGGCGGGTTTAAGGCTTGCCGTACTTTGGGTCTTGCCCGCGAAACGCTGGGGCTGGTTATTGCTGGCGGAAGCGATGGTGGCTTCCTATCTGGACGGGCATACCGACGATTCCCTGCTCGATCCGAATTTTCTTGCGCTGAGTTTTGCACCGCTGCTTGTTTATGCGCTGGCGATGTATCTGGTGCGTGGTCCGCAGTCGGGGCCTTTCTTGAATACGCCGCGCAATATGCTGATCTTGCTTGCCTGCGGTGCCCTGTCGGCCGTGCTGGTGTCGCCCATCCTGAGTTTTTTTTACAGAAACAGCCCCTTTCCTGAAATCAGTTTCGACCCGGGAACCTGGGGCAGTATTTTTGCGTTTGTCTATGGCGACTTGATCGGACAATTAATCCTGGCGCCGACATTGATCCTGATTTTCACTGCGGCCCGTTCAAGCCTGCGCAAGCCGACGCTCTGGATTTCGGTACTCGTTGCGGGAATCGCGACCAGTCTGGTACTGGTGCTTTTGCATTATCGCCACGAGTTGGCGCCCTTTCTGTTGCTGCTGGTTTTCACGCCCATGTTCATGGTGGCGTTTTTGAAGAACTGGAATGGTGCAGCATTGTCGGTTGCCTTGACCGGCCTGATGCTCGAAGTCTATCTGCACTTCAATCCACTGCCGCTCGAATTGATTGTGCTGCAACTGGCGTTTTCGCTGATTTCCGCCGGTAGTCTGGTGCTAGGTGCCGCGATGTCGGCTTTGCGGGACAGTCATTTCGACCTGCAGCGCCAGCATCGGGAAATGGCACAGATCAACGCACGTCTGTTGCAGGCGGGAGAAGAGTTGCGCCATGTCAGCCAGCGTCTGGTGCGACTGGAAGAGCAAGGCCAGCGTGAATTGGCCGATGAACTCGATGTCGAGCTTGGCCAGTCGCTGCACATGCTCGGCACGCATCTCGGCATGGCCATGCGTTCGGCCGCCGGGCAGGACACCATGAAAATGCTTTTCAGCATTCGCGACAAGACCCGCGAGATGGAAGACAGTCTGCGAAGGGTGCTGAGACAGCTTCGACCGAAGGCGCTGGACAACAAGGGCTTGAAGGAAGCGATCAACAACGGCCCGCTGCACGAGGTGCTCGATGATGCCGGCATCCTGCTGGAAACCCGGTTTTCCGGGCCTCTGGCGAGTCTGCAGGAGGACGAAAAAACCGCGATTTACCGCATCTGCCAGACCATTACCCGGCAAGCCATCCTGGTAAGCGGATTAAAAAAAATGTCGATCTCGGTACAAGTACACGGTGAACAGGCGGAGGGTCATGAAGTCTGTCTCGAGATTGAAATGAGTCCGATCCAGGCCGAGCGGCGAGCCCGTCATACCTCGCCATTGAAGGCCGTGCAGGATCGCGTGCTCGCGCTGGATGGTGAATACCGGGTCTCGACGAGCGATGATCATCTTTTGCATCACATCGTTTTTCGGCAAAAAGAATTGCCGGAAGAATAGTCGGCGATATCGACAATATCCGTCCACTCATATTGGCTTGGCAGCATCGTCATCTCACCTTTTGCGATTTGAATTAGGCATCATGCGGTCATGACATCCTCCGGTCCCGATTTTCGTCTTTATCACGGCAACGATTTGTCCTTGCTGGCCGGGCTCTTATCCGAAACCCTGCAAAAGGATTTCGATGCGGACGATATTCTGGTGCCGGAAACCATCCTGATTCCGCAACCCGCGATGAAGCGCTGGTTACAGCGGGTGCTGGCCGAGCAATACGGCATTGCCGCGAATCTGCGTTTTTTGACGCCCGGTGAATTCGTGCGGGAAGCCCTCAATGCCAACCAGATGGAATCCGCCACCAGCATTTTTTCGGCCGACATCCTGCGCTGGCGTCTTTTTTCCGTGTTGTCCGATCGATCACGATGGCAGCACCCGGCGATGCAGACGATCGCTCCGTATCTGCGCGGTGCACAGTCGGAAATGAAAGCCTGGTCGCTGGCTGGTGAATGCGCTGCCGCTTTCGAAAAATACCAGGCATGGCGACGCGATTGGTGTCTCGCATGGGATCGTGGCGATGCGCCGCTCGATTGGCAGGCGCATCTTTGGCGTGAAGTGACGCAGGGCAAAAAGCATCGCGGCCAGGCGATTGCCGATTATCTCGCGGCATTCGAATCACGAGAATCAGGGCTGCCGCTCGGGCTGCCGAAGCGCCTGTTTGTCTTTGCCTGCCTGAATGTATCGCCGGATGTGTTGCGCGTGATTGCAACCGCTGCCAAAACCGGACCACTGCATTTTTATCTGCCCTCGCCTTCGAAAAAATACTGGGGCGATGTTTCGAGTTTGCGCGAGCGCCTGAAAAATCCGCAGACCGATATCTTCGAGCATGAAGACAATCCCTTGCTGCAGGCTTGGGGACGTGCAGGACGGGATTTCATCGCCACGCTTTTTTCCAATAACACGGTCGAATTACGCGGCGACGTCGATGTTTACGTGCGAGGCGATAAAAGCACCTTGCTGACGCAGGTAAAAAACGATTTGCTCGAACGCCAGGTACCGACCGTGCTTGCCGGCCATTTCGATCCCGCCGATACCAGCCTGCAAATCCACAGCTGCCATACCCGCTTGCGGGAAGTGCAGGTATTGCATGATCAATTGCACCGTCTTTTCCTGAAAGACGAAACGCTTCAGGCTCGCGATATCGCGATCATGGCACCAGACATCGATGCCTATGCGCCGTTTATCGAAGCGGTGTTCGGCGCGGCAAAAAATACACCGAGATTCATTCCCTATCGAATCAGTGATCGCAAGCTGCAGGAAAGCTCGCCGCTGACGGATTTGTTTCTCGGCTTGCTTGGCCTGCCGAAGCTGGAACTAACCAGCAATGAAGTACTGGATTTTCTTTACGCACCGGCCTTGGCGGAATATCTTGGCATCGATGATGATTGCCGGCGCTGGTGGCCTTACTGGATCGAAGAGGCAGGCGCGCGCTGGGGTTTGAATGCCGCACATCGCCAGCAACAAGGCGTGCCGGCCGAGCATCTGACGACTTGGGCCTTTGCACTGGATCGTCTATTGCTCGGCTATGCCAGCGGCAGTGACGAGACACTCAAGGACGTCGTGCCGGTACCGGAAGTGGAAGGTCAGGTACTCAATACGCTGGACAAATTGATTCGCGGACTGCGCTTGCTGGCACGCTACAACGACTTCTTCCGGCATCCACATACCGCAAGCCAGTGGGCAGGCGGCTGCAGCGAATTGCTCGGCGTGCTGGATAGTGCTGCATCGTTCGACAGCAATGACAGCATCGCGATCGAGCGTTGCCGGGAAGTGATCGCCGATCTGCTCGAACAATGCCGGGAAGCGGAATTCGAAGCCGTGATTTCTCCGGAGGTCATTCGCGATTATTTTCAGAACGCATTGACTGAAAGCGATGCCAGCCAGAATTTTTTAAGCGGTGGTGCCACGGTATGCCGCATGGTGCCGATGCGGCAGATTCCGTTCAAGGTGATTTGCCTGCTCGGCATGAATGAAGGCGAGATGCCGCGCATTGAACCGCCAGGGTTCATCCAGCGACTGTCCGAAGAAATCAAATCACCGATAACCCGCCGTTATGGCGATCGCTCGTTGCGGGATGATGATCGTTTCCTGTTCCTGCAATTATTGACTGCCGCCGAAACCACGTTCTACCTGAGCTATTGCGGCAAACACCCGCGAGACGATACCGCCCAGGCACCTTCCAGCCTGGTCAGTGAATTGCTTGATTGCCTCGCCGCCATGCATCCGGAGCAAAAGGATTTCCGCAAGGAATTCATCCTGCAGCATCCCTTGCAGGTTTTTTCAGGCGATGAAAAAAACGATGTGCGACGGCTACGCTTTGATCCGGTCTGGCAGGCACTTGAACAGGGCGAGGAAGCAGAAATACGACCTCTGCAGATGCCACTCGTTTCGGACACGCGGGAACAGGTGGTGCAGTGGCAGGATTTCAAAAACGGCTTCAGGCATCCGGCAAAATATTTTCTGCAACAACGCGGTATTCGATTGTCGGCCCAGGAAGACAGGCTTGACGAACACGAGCCATTTGGCGAACTCTCCGGACTGGCACGCTACACCTTGAGGCACGCGATTTTCAATGCACTCGTCGTGCGCGAAAACGTACCGGATCACATTTGGCTATTGTCACACTTGCGCAACGCCGGCTTGCTGCCCCCGGGCTTTGCCGCCGAACCGGTGCTTTTCAAGACCTTGTCGGAAGTCAAACAGCAGGCCATGCATTTCAGGGCCTGGCGCTCGGGTCCGGGCGAGGTAATGCCGTTTGAGTTGAAGCTGGGACGTTTTGTATTGCAAGGCAATCTGGATGGCATTCATGCCGGTGGTGCAGCGCGCATCGTGCTCGGCGAAATGCGGGGTTCGCACCATTGTGCCCACGGCCTCGATGCCTTGTTATTGTCGGCACTCGATACGGACATTCCGCTGATGGAATTTGTCGAGCTCAAGAAAGGCAGGCCCTTGCAGCGTATTCGAACAACACATGAAAGCAAGGCTGCCCGACAGTATCTTGGCGAGTTGCTTGAATTATTTGTGTTGAATCAGGAACAGGCATTGCCATTCCACCCCGACGCCGGTTTTGCCTATATCCGAAACCTGCATGGACAGCGCGATGTGTTCAACGAAAAGGCATGGGAAAAAGCTGCCGAAGCCATGCCCGAACAGGATCTGTGGTGGATGACGGCAATGCGCGGACAGGATCCTTTTCAGGATGCCTTGGACGCACCTGAGGCTTTCCCGAACAGCATTCGCTTTCGTGACATCAGCCTGAAAGTCTTTGATGCTTGTGCGCCGGAATTTAAAGGCGCGGGAGCCGACAGCGATGACTAGGCCACTTGCACTCGACCTGCCACTGCAAGGTCGGCAATGGATCGAGGCCAGTGCCGGTACAGGCAAGACCTTTACCTTGTCCCTGCTCGTGTTGCGATTATTGCTGGAACGTGAAATTGCCTTGCCGAATATTCTTGCGGTCACTTTTACCAAGGCAGCGACCCAGGAACTGAAAATCAAGATTCGGGCGCAGATCAAACTGGCGCAGGATTTGCTGCAGACTGGCTTGCCGGAAGATATTGCCAATCTGGATGCCGGAAAGCAGGCGACTTCCGTGTTGCTGAAATCCCTGTTGCAGGAAAAACCGCAAAAACAGCTGTTGAATATGCTGGAGCTCGCCGTACAGGACTGTGATCGCGCCAGTATTTTCACCATTCACGGTTTCTGTGCCAGGGTATTGAACGAACATGCCTTGAGTGCAGGGCAGGTTTTGCAAACGCCCAGCTTGTTGACCAGCACGGCGGCGCTCAATACGAAAATCGCGTTCGATTTGTGGCGTGAGTTCAGTCTGGACCGGGACCTGATGCGCTCGCTGATCAAGCTCTGGCCAAGTCCGGAACTGTTGGCAAGGCAATGTGATGCCTTGCTGCAGGCCGAAAACCTGTTGCCCGCCTTGCCGCAACAGCTGCCGAATGAATTCGACATGCGGGACAATAACCAGGCTTTGCGCACGGCATTCGAGTTACACATGGATTCCGCCAAGGCCCTGATGGCAGAGGCGCAGCAGGCGGGAATTCTGCATGGTTCCCATATGAGCCCGGATATTGTCGATACCTCGTTCGGGAAGCTTGAATATTGGTATTCACTGGTTAATCAGCAAGTCTATGAAGATCCGGATTTCTCGCGCTTGTCGGCCAGCTATATTGCATCCAAGGTAAAGAAAGATCACAAGAAACAGACGCCGGTTTCGCCCTTGTTTGATGCGATCGAATACTGGTATCAGGGTTTTTCGCAGGTGCAGGCTTTTGAACAGGCGCGTGATATCCATTGCCTGCATCTGGTGCGTGATCGCCTGCGGAAAAGACGTGAAGCCCAGTTGCAGAAATTGCAGCAATACAGCTATGACGATCTGATCACGCAGCTTGCCGATGCTCTCGATGGCCCATCAGGCGAAGCTCTGCTCGAGGATCTCCGAAAACAATATCCGGTAGCTTTGGTGGACGAGTTTCAGGATACCGATAGCCAGCAATGGAAAATATTTTCGGCGCTGTATCCACTCGCGTTGCCCGCCCATGCCCTATATTTGATCGGTGATCCGAAGCAGGCGATTTACGGCTTTCGCGGCGGCGATGTGCATGCGTATCTTGCCGCCAAGCGTGAATCGCAATCGCAATGGAATTTACCGGAAAATTTCCGTTCGCGGCCCGGACTGCTGGCTGCGATCGCCGGCCTGTTTGATCGGGGCGGCGAGAATGCGTTTCGTGAATCGGATATTCGTTTTTATCCGGTACGGGCTGGCGGCGCAGTGAAGGAGGAGGATTTTCTCTGGAACGATGCACCGGCACCCGCGATGCAGCTTGCCCTGCTGCCGGAGTATATCGATCAGGAAAAACAAGAGCCCGCAGCGCTGCCTGCCGGCAAAGGACGTGAACTCGCAACGCGGGCCTGCGTGGAGAAAATCCATCTACTGCTTTCGGCAGGCAGGCGTGGAAATGCCGTATTGCGTGATCGTGAAACCGGCGAGATGCGCCATGTATTGCCCGGCGATATTGCAGTTCTGGTCAATCAAAACAGGGAAGCGAGCCAGATGCGGGCGGCATTGGCGGCCTGCGGCATTGCCAGCGTGGTCGGCAGTCAGGAAAGTCTTTTCGCGAGCTTCGAGGCAAAGGAAATTTTTCTGGTGCTGGATGCCTTGATCCAGCAAGGTGATCAGGCGCGTTGGCGAGGTGCCTTGTCGACCTTGCTTATCGGTCATGACGTGGACCGTATTCGGCAACTGGAATCGGATGATGTGCTGGCGACCATCAGTGCCGACATGGCCGTCGAATATCGCCAGCTATGGTGGCAACAGGGCGTGTTGAGTCTGGTTACACGACTTTGTGCGCTGGCCGCGCCGAGAATCCTGTCATTGCCCGATGGCGAGCGGCGGCTCAGTAATTATCTGCAACTTGCCGAAACCCTGCAGCAGGCGAGTGCCCGAAGTTTGGGCCCAGAGCAAAGCCTGCATTACCTGGTCAATGTCATGCAGGAATCCAGTGTCGATGAAGAAAACACATTGCGTCTGGATTCCGACAGGAAGCGCGTGAAAATCATGACTTTGCACAAAAGCAAAGGCCTCGAATTTCCTCTGGTATTCATGCCGTTCGCCAATTTCGGCAAGACAATGAAATCCGGTGCCGGCCTGGGCCTGCTGAATTATCACGAACAGCATCTGCGTATCACGCATGCATTGGTCTGTGGCGAAAAAGATAAAAAACAGGTCGATGCCATCAAGGCAAAGGCAGCCGAAGAACAATTGGCCGAACAGGTGCGGCTGTTATATGTGGGACTTACCCGCGCGCAATACTTTTGCTGGGTATGTTGTGGCCATGTCTATCAGGCGGATAAAAGCGGTTTTTCATCCCTGTTGTTCAGAAACGCGAAAGACGAGATTAAAACACCGTCGCACGCGGAATTCCTGGCGCAATTAAACAGGATATGCCTCGATAATCCTGTAATCGAGATTGATGAATTGAAGATGCAAAAAAACGATCTGCCTTCATTCGACGAAACAAATCATCCCGATTCCATAACCATCACAAAACCCTCCGCACAGATACAACTGGACTGGCGCGTACTGAGCTTTTCACAGATGACGCATGGCAGCCATCAGGGGCCCGGCGTCACGGCCGCGGCCGATGAAGTGGAGCCTGCCAATGTTGAGCTTTCTGCGGCGGATGAGGTATTTGATCGGCGCTTTTCCGGTATTGCCTTTGGTAATGCCCTGCATCAGGTATTGGAAAACACCCGGGTCGACGCGTGGGCAAGTCATGTTCATGCGGAGACGGCGCCGGAATCGGAGTTGCCTGTATTGCATCTGGCCCTGCTGCGCCATGGCTATTTGCCGGATGAACTGGAAGCAGGCGTCGCACAATTGGCACCGCTGGTTTTCAACACTTTGCGGACGCCGTTGCCGGAAGGCTTGCGTTTATGCGATCTGCCGCAAAAGGCGCGACTGAATGAAATGGAATTCCATTTTTCCCTTCGCGATTGCGATAGCCGGCAATTGCTGGAGGTATTGAAAGAGCATGGTGTTTTGCAACAGCGGGAAGACTTCCCTTTGCTGCGCCGCCTGAGTGGCCTGATGACCGGCAAGATTGATTTGACGTATCGGCATGATGGCCGTTTTTATATCTGCGATTACAAATCCAACCGTCTGCCCGCCTACGACATCGAACATTGCCTGCAAGCGATGCGTAACAGCGAATATGATTTTCAGGCATTGATCTATACCGTGGCACTGCATCGCTGGTGCAAGTTCCGGCTGCGCTCGGATTACGAGTATGAAAAACATATTGGCGGCATTCGCTATTTGTTCTGCCGTGGACTGAATGCCGAGCGACAGGATGGCGCGGGAATCGTGGCGCTGCGTTTTGATCGCGCGCTGATCGAGCGACTCGAGCTCCTGTTGCACCCTCTCGCGGAGCAGGCAGCATGAGTCAGGCCCTGTTGTTTTCCTTGCTGAAATCGCGCCATATTCGCGATGTCGATCATGCGCTGGCAATGAGTTTGCAGCGTCTTGATCCGGAGACTCAGGAGCTGGTTGCCGTTGCCGTTGCCTTGGCATCGAAAGCCCACAGCCTCGGGCATAGTTGCCTGCCATTGGACCGCCTCGATGATCTGCTCATTGAAGCCAGCGCCGGCCCGGCGCCACAAATACCGGAAGCACAGGCATTTTTGGCGGTCCTGAAAACATCGGCCTGGGTGGTGAAAGGTGAATCGCTGCAAAATTGCGTTCTGGTGCTCGACCAAGACACGATCGCCTTGAAGCGATATCGGGATTATGAAAATCGTCTGGCCTTGAATCTCGTTCAACGCCTTGCCGCCGGAACCAAATCGATATCGGCCGACATGGAGAACTTCAGGGGGGAATTATTTCCGGAATCGATCGAATCGGCACAGGCCGTCGCCGCGAAGCGAGCCTGCGAAACCGGCTTCTTTCTCTTGACCGGTGGGCCCGGTACCGGCAAAACCACGACCATTGGCCGCTTGCTGCAACTGCTGCAATATCAGGCGAATGAAAATGCGTCAGTACTTCGAATTGGTCTCGCCGCACCGACCGGAAAGGCGGCAACGCGCTTGAGTGAATCACTGCGTACGGTAATGGGTTCCGGGCAATTGTCCGTGCCTGTTCCGGTGGAGCAGATGGAGGCCAAAACCCTGCATCGTCTGCTTGGCAGCAAACCCAATTCCGTGCAGTTCCGGCATGATGCCGGGCATCCATTGCCGCTGGATGTGCTGATCGTTGACGAAGCTTCCATGATCGATTTACCGCTGGTGTGCAAATTACTGGAAGCCTTGCCCCTGCATGCGCGGCTGATTCTGGTGGGCGATCCCGACCAGTTGCCATCGGTGGAAACCGGCAATGTGTTGCGTGCCTGCTGTGATGCGATTGCACTACGCTCCGATAGTGAGCGGCATCGCGTACATCTGGAACGCGTGTATCGGCAGGACGCCGATTCCGATATCGCCGTGGCGGCGCAGACGGTTTTGTCTGGCGATAGCGGACGCTTTATCCAGGGATTGCAGCAAGGGCACTTTCGCGGAGTGCATTGGCAGGCAGGCAGCGGGCGCGCACTGGAAAAAATAATCGCGGACGAAGCGGTATCGCATTATCAAAAAATACGGCGAGCGAATTCGCTCGAACAGGCGCTGAAATTGAGCAGCGAATTTCGGGTATTGTGTGCCGCCCGCGAATCCGGCGCCGGCAGTATCGCGATCAATCGTTATATCGCCAATCGCCTGAAGAAAAAAAGTGATGCCGATTTTTATCAGGGGCGTTTATGCCTGGTCACGGAAAACACCGCGCGGGAAAAATTGTTCAATGGGGATGTCGGGCTATGCTGGCCTGACGAACAAGGCATTCTGCGTATCTGGGTCGAAACTGCCGCAGGCTTGAAAGCCTGGCATCCGGCCAATTTTCCGGCCCATGAAGATGCATATGCGATTACCGTGCACAAGTCGCAGGGCTCGGAATTCGAACGGGTATTGCTGGTCTTGCCTGATGCCAGCCACCGGGTGCTTTCGCGCGAACTGCTCTATACCGGAATCACGCGCGCAAAAAAACGGATTGAAATTTGTGCGGATCAGACCAGCATGATGACGGCCATTTCGCGACAAAACCGGCGCTGGAGCCTGCTCTCGCACCGTTTGTCGCAAAATGGCCACTAGCCATTTTTACCCGGTGTGCCTACCATTCCCTCAGGGCGACTCCCGTTGAATCCTGTTTTGTTGCGATACTGCATTGCGAGGGCGAATGATTCTTTTCCACTCTGCTTTAATGCGCGCGGTTTTGTTGCCCGCGCCTCATCTTGCTTAGAACAGTGAATTTACAGAAGCGCCTATGAAAGATCTTCGAAACCTGCTGATTGATTGCCGCATCGAACTGCGAAAGTACATCAAGGATTTTCACAAAACCGAAATGTGCGACAAGCTGGATGCGGCCATCGCCAGTGCAGGTAGACCACAGGCCGAGACGGTGGTGGCGGAACCGGCCATCGGTGCGAACAAGACACTGACTACGAACCAGGTTGGCCTGGCCTGGCAGCGCGCCGCACGCGACCTGAAATTTTCGCACCCGGATCTTTATGAAAAGCTCGGCAATGACGTGATGCGCCTGCTGGATACCAAGACCCTGGTGGATCCCGGAACGGAGCTGGAGAATCTCGGCGCCGAAGTCGAAAAAATGAAACAGGCACAGGAAACATTGAAAAAGCAGCAAGATGCCATTGCTGCCGAACGCGATGCCTTGCTGGGTGCATTGGCAACCGCCGTACCGGAGCTCGATGATTCGGCCGATCGTTTTGCGACCGCACTGGCAAGAATTGAATGGCTGCAAACCGCGATCGCTAGCAAGCAGGTGGTTTCCGGCAAAAATGCCGGCAGCCAGGCGCCGTCGGAAGGTCCTGTTCCCAGCGATGAGGCCCTGGTCGCGATCATTGCCGGTACACGAAATTTCAGCAAAGACCAGCTGGATTGGGCTCTTGGCGAAGCCATGGTGTTATGCGGGTTTCAATTTACACCGCACGAATTGATCGAGCAGGGACATCCGCATATCGCGCAAATCATCCAGGATGCGCGCAGCAAATAAGGAATCACGATGATCAAGTTACGAGTGTTGGTGGCGGTATTGCTTCTGTCGTGCCTGTCGGGCTGCGGCTTGTTGCGCCCGGATGAAACTGCCATGAAAACCGCTATCGGCGATTATGTGCTGCAACAGGAAGAATATCCGCGCGAATTTGTGCTGGCCGAGAATTTCGTTTTTAGCAATCTGGTGAAAGTCGTCGATAGCGATCCGGTGCAGTACAAGGTGGATGCGGAATTCGACTTCACCTACAAGGCGGATGGTGACGTGATTGTTGCGGCACTGGATGAAAAGCGCAGGAAAGAAAGGGAAAAGGAAAAACGCAGGACCAATAATCCCTTCGAGGAAATCAAGGGTGCCGTGAGCGGAGCGTTCGAGAACCTGCGATACGAAAATCGTTTCAAGAATGTCCGTCTCGGCGATCAGGACCACTACAGCGGGAACTTCACCTTGTCGCGCAATGCCGACAATAGCTGGCGCGTGAGTGACGCAAGTTACCAATAGCTTCCCGCTCTAATTTTGCAGGAATCGCTGCAAGCACGTGGCAGTTGATTCCAGCACTGGCAGGATAAAACACGCATCGTTCCCGATGCGGATCCGTTTAGTCCGACCTTGTCATCGCAAAAGCCGTCGCGCTTTTGTGTAAAAATACGATCAACTACACAAAACGAAAGACATCATGGCCGGATCCAGTTTGCTTGCCCTCATCGACGATATCGCGACACTGCTAGACGACGTGTCGGTGATGACCAAGGTCGCCACCCAGAAAACCGCCGGCGTACTGGGTGATGATCTTGCATTGAATGCACAGCAAGTGGCCGGCGTTGCCGCCGACCGGGAGCTGCCCGTGGTCTGGGCAGTGGCGAAAGGTTCCGCGATTAACAAGGCGATTCTGGTGCCGGTCGCACTGGCATTGAGCTTCTACCTTGAAGCTGCCGTGGTTCCCCTGATGATGATCGGCGGTGCGTTTCTGTGTTTCGAAGGCGTCGAGAAAATCGCGCACAAATTCCTGCATACCGATGCCGAAGACAAGCAGCATCACAAGGACATGCTCAAAGCGCTGACGACCGATAGCGATCTGGTCGCATTCGAAAAAGACAAGATCAAGGGCGCCATTCGCACCGATTTTATTTTATCGGCGGAAATCATCGTGATCACCCTGGGCGCTGTGAAAGAGGCGACATTCACGCATCAGGTAGCCGTACTGACTTTGATTTCGGTCATCATGACGATTGGCGTGTATGGCCTGGTTGCCGGAATCGTGAAGCTCGACGATGGCGGCGTGTATCTTGTCGAGCAGAAAGGGGCCAATGCCTGGGCGCGTTTCAAGCAACAGCTGGGCCGGCTCATTCTCTGGTTCGCGCCTTACCTGATGAAAACACTGTCGGTTGCCGGCACGGTGGCCATGTTTCTGGTCGGTGGTGGCATCCTGACGCACAACGTTCCCGCCCTGCATCATTTCATTGCCGGGCTGACGCCGAAAACCGAACCCCTGGGCACGGTGACGAGCTGGTCGGCCGATGCGGCAATCGGAATTGTGGTGGGTATTATCGTTTTAGCCATGGTGCAAGTTGCCAGGAAATTATTCCTGCGCAAACGCTGAATTGGTCAACACTTCTTGCAAGACAGGGCAATATTCACGGAGTCTTGATTGTTTCCGCTGCGGAAGCCGGGGCTTTGGCCGGAACAGCAGCGGGTAAAGCGACAGGCTTCAGGTGTTGGGCCAGAAATCCGGCAATGTTCTCCCATGACACCTTTATGCTGTAGATATTGGTGAAGCCATGCCCTTCGTTTTTCAGGGTCAACATGACCGGCGGATTACCTGCCATCGTCAGCATTCTTTGCAATCGAGTAGCATGTTCGTAATCGACGCGAACGTCGTCGGTTCCATGGATCAGCATCAGGGGAGTTTTCAGTTTTTTGTAGGCATACAGGGGCTGTTCGCTTTTCATCTTGTCGAGACTGGTCAGGGGATTGCCGAAATAATCTTCCATCCATTTTCGGGTCGATTCCAGGCGGACACTGTCGCTTGCGGTGAAACTCAAAATGCGGTCTGAAATTCCGGAAAAGGAAATTGCGCATTTGTAACGGTCTGGCCAGCGCATCGCCGAAACAAGAGCGGAGTAGCCACCATAGCTCATGCCGATGATGCACATGTTCGATTTGTCCAGCGGATAATTTGCGAGCGCATTGTTCAAGGAGGCATCGATGTCATTCTCGATTGCCGTGCCGAAGCTTCCTTTTCCGGCTTCACGGAATGCTTTTCCGTAACCCGACGAGCCACGGAAATTGACCTGCAAGACGGCATAGCCTTGCGACACGAGGAATTGGACATCACTGTCAAAATGCCTTGCATCCCGGATTCCGATGGGTCCGCCGTGCGGCATCACCACAAGCGGAAACGGAGCATTTTGCTTTTTCACGGGCAGGGTGAGATACGACTCGATCACCAAGCCGTCTTTCGCGGTGGTCTTGAGAACCAGACTGTCGCTGAACTGGAATTTTTCCAGCCACGGCGCCTCATCGTCAATTTTCTCGACCTGCTTTTTCCGGGTATCAAACAGATACACGGCGCCGGGATTCGAGCTGCTGTTGACATAAATCAGCACAGAGGAGTTGGTCTGGTCGCGGTCAATGCTGGAAATATTGCTATTGGAAAATACCTTGGCAAGCTGGCGATTGAGTATTTCCGAGTTCTGGTCGAAATACTCGTTCCGGGCCTGACCATTGAGGTAATAGGCGACGCCAATCGGTTGTCGCTCGGCATCGAAAATTACGTAGCTGATATCGATGCCATCTTTGGAAAAGACGGTTTCGACATTGGCGCCGGTTGCCAAATCCATTTTGACAAGTTCGCGCTGCGGTCGATTTTCATCGGTAATCGCAAATAGTTTCTTGCCATCGGAACTCAGGGCCACGGGGTAGAAGAATTCGTCGTTGATATCGGGTAGCTCGCGAACTTTCAAATATTGCGCTCCCGAGCGCATATAAAGACTTCTTTTGCCGTTTTCGAATACGGTAGCTGCTGCAATATTGCCTGCGGCATCGGTGATCCAGTCGCGGTCATTTTTCAGGTTGATATTCACGCGGTTACGGGTCGTGAAGTTTCCTAGTTTCTCGAGGCTTGCAGTATTGGCTTTGCTCAACTTGTAGATATAGACGGCATTGTCTTTCAGTGTTGCCCAGGTCGCATAAAGAAAATAGTCGGGATTGGCAAGCATTGGATCCAAAACGTTTCCGCTCCTTGCGATAACCGTGGTTTCAAAAACCAGCTTTCCACTATTGCTGTCCTTCACCTGCACATAGCGTGCAAGGCCAGAAACGGACAATACGAACGCATTGTTGCTTACCCATGTCAGGTCATAAAAATCCTCAAACTCGCTGTACTGCGTGATAGTCCCCGATTTCAAATCGATGACATTCAACTCCTGTTTCTTTTCGCCGAGATTGATGATTTCGGTGACATAACTGGCATCCGGACTTAGCTGGATTGAGATTATTCTTCCCGTTTTCCACAATAACTCGGGCGACAAGTCCATTGCCGGAACAGGAGGAAGTTCTCGGGACCGGCTCTCTCTTGGTTCTTTGTATCCAGCGCTTTCCGATCGATAAAACGAAGGGAATGGATCCGGATAATCGCCGGTATATTCAAACGGATAACTTTTTTCGATGTCGGGATAGGTTTTTGCCAGCCAATCCATGAATTCTAGACTGTGGTTTACCTTGCTGATGCTGGCGCGTTTGGAACTGGTGAGCTCGAAGACGAGATTGCCCGGATAGTTGACTACCCCGGCACTGACTTTGAAACGGTACTTCCCGTCTTTCTTTACCTGAAAATACCCGCCGTACAGTTGCAAATCCGTCCATGAATAATTTCCTTCCTGGGCAACAAGAAGGCGTATGGTCTTTGCTGCGGGAGGCCGGGTGATGAAGTAACTGCCGGAGCCGCCCTCACGCACAACACCGGCGCTATCTATCGGAACATTGCTGTCGAATACCAATAGCAGCATCCCTTCACCCGGTGACAGCGTCAACGGGTGCCCCGGCTTTACTTCGCGTACCCCGGCCATGGCACTGGTCGCTACAAGCAACAAAGCAAGTATCAGAAACAGTTTGGCAATTTTGTTCATGTTGTCAGGCAGCGCCGTTTATTCAGCTGGCAAAAATGAACGTGTTTTCCAGTGAAGTCAAATATCAATGTCAATCGGACATGGTCAATCCGGTATGTCGCAACCCGCCTGATAAATCAAACCAGGCGTGTATGAAACTTCGCCGTCGTCTTGCTGCGCATTTCTTCGAGCGTCACACCCGGAGCCAATTCGATCAATTCAAATTCGCTGTGGCGATCGGGGCGCGAAAACACGCCGAGGTCGGTGATCAGCACATCCACCACATTCTGGCCGGTCAGTGGCAGTTCGCAGGCCGGCTTGAATTTTGCGGCGCCGTCCTTGTTGTTGTGTTCCATCACGACGACCACGCGTTTTACACCGGCGACAAGATCCATCGCGCCACCCATGCCCTTGACCATCTTGCCGGGGATCATCCAGTTGGCGATGTCGCCGTTTTCGGAAATTTCCATCGCACCGAGAATCGACAGGTCAATATGACCGCCGCGAATCATCGCGAAGGAATCGCTGGACGAAAAATACGAAGAAATCGGCAATTGGGTAATGGTCTGCTTGCCGGCATTGATCAGGTCGGCGTCGACTTCGTCTTCATATGGAAACGGGCCCATGCCGAGCATGCCGTTTTCCGATTGCAATACGACCTTCATGCCGTCGGGAATAAAATTGGCCACCAGGGTGGGAATGCCGATACCCAGATTGACGTAAAAACCGTTGCGCAGTTCTTTCGCGGCACGTTGCGCCAATTCATCGCGTGACCAGGCCATTATGCAGTCTCCCTTTTGCGCACGGTGCGTTGTTCGATCGGTTTCTTGTAGACGGAATTGACGATCATGCGCTGCACGAAAATTCCCGGCGTGTGGATACTGTCGGCGTCGAGTTGTCCGGCTTCGACGATTTCCTCGACTTCGGCAATCGTGATTTTTCCGGCGGTCGCCATCATCGGATTGAAATTGCGGGCGGTCTTGCGATAGACCAGATTGCCTTCGGTATCGGCCTTCCAGGCTTTGACGATGGATACGTCGGCGACCAGTCCGGTTTCCAGTACATATTTTTCGCCATTGAATTCGCGCACTTCCTTGCCCTCGCTGACTAGTGTGCCGACACCGGTCTTGGTGTAGAAACCGGCAATGCCGGCGCCACCCGCACGAATGCGCTCGGCCAGGGTGCCCTGCGGATTGAATTCGAGCTGCAGTTCACCGGCGAGATATTGGCGTTCGAATTCCTTGTTCTCGCCAACGTAGGATGAAATCATTTTCGCAATTTGCCGTGTTTTCAACAGCAGGCCCAGTCCGAAATCATCAACACCCGCATTATTCGAAATGAAGGTCAGGTTCTTGACACCGGAATCGCGCAGGGCGGCAATCAGATATTCAGGGATTCCGCAAAGCCCGAATCCGCCGGACATGATGGTCATGCCATCGCGGAGGCAGCCTGCCAGGGCCGCTTCTGCATTGGGATAAAGTTTGCCGCTCGATATGCTCATAACAGGCCCGTGATTGTGCTTGAAAGGTAAATGGTAGCATTTCATTGTACTTGCACTGGTCGCAGCGGATACCGTACCAAGGGGTAGGTATCGTAATCGGGACGGGCGTTTTATCATGTGCGGATGAGTACGAAAATTCCGCGTTTGTTCCTGATTGTTCTTTGTCTCGGCCTGAGCGCCTGCGCCGCCACCCGCCCCGATTTGAAGCGCCTGTATGCACGTGAAGTGCAGAACACGGCACAGCCGCCGATCATTATCATCAACGGCCTGATGGGGTCGACCCTGGTCGACAAGGATACCGGCGAAGAATTCTATCCGCGCTCGGCCCGCGCGGTTGCACTGAGCGACTATCAGGATCTGACGATCAGTCCGGTATCGACTGCCGGCGACAACCTGGTGCCAGGCAAGATCCTGCGAGATATCGCGGGCATCGATTTTTACGGCGCATTGACCAATGTGCTTGAAAAAGACGGGCAGTTCGTCGGTTCGGTTCCCGGGCAACCGGTCGGAAACCAGAGGCGTCGTTACTACACGTTTATCTACGATTGGCGACGCGACAATGTCATCGCGGTGAAACACCTGCATGAATTCATCAATCAGATCCGGAAGGACTACGATGATCCGAATCTCAAGGTCGACATCATTGCGCACAGCAATGGCGGTTTGCTGACCAATTATTATCTTCGCTACGGTCCGAACGATGTTCTGGACCAAAAAGAATTCAGGCAATGGGATGAAGGTGCCAAGCGGGTACGGCGTGTCGTGTTGCTTGGCACGCCCAATCTTGGTTCGGTGACCAGCGTTGAACGATTGCTGCATGGTTTCCGGCTCGGCTTGAGGCTGATTCCGGTGGAAGTCATGGTCAGCTTTGAAACGCCATTCCAGGCTTTGCCCAGCCCGATCACCCAGAGCATTGTGGATACGCACGGCAATCCGGCCAAGATCAACATTTACGATCCGAAGCTATGGCAGGAAAACCAGTGGTCGGTGTATTCGCCCGAGTTCCTGAAAATGCTGGAGAAGCAGGGCAAGACACCCGAAGAAGCCAAGGCCAGGCAGGCTGTGTTGCAAGAGACATTTGTCGGCCATTTACTGCGGGCAGAACGTTTCCAGGCATCGCTGACAACACCCTTGCAGCACGACGGCGTCCGCATGGCAGCGTTTGGCGGTGACTGCGAGCTGACGCCCAATCGTGCCGTCATCGATGTCGCCGATGGCAAGACCTTCCTTGCTTTCAAGGCAAAGGATGTCGTCAACAAAGTCGAGGGAATCGACTACGATTATCTGACGCTTGCGCCCGGCGACGGTTTGGTCACGCGCGATTCGCAGGATGCGAACCAGTATGATTTTCTGCCGCTACACCAGAATTTCTTTCTTTGCGCGCGCCATGAATTTCTGGTCAACAATCCCTATTTCCAGAATAATTTATTGTATTTCCTGATGGCACGATGATGATTTTCGCCGGGGCGATTCATGAATCGCCTCGATACCGTATTCTTTTTAATCTGTTTCATTTGCGTTAGATTCAGCCGCATATTGCTTCGTCCGGAGGTATGCCATGGGAAAACGTGATCCCCGCATCGATGCCTATATCGAAAAATCCGCCGACTTCGCCCGGCCGATTCTTGAACACCTTCGTGTCGTCGTGCACGAAGCCTGCCCCGATGTCGAAGAGACGATGAAGTGGAGCTTTCCGCACTTCATGCACCATGGCATTTTGTGCAGCATGGCCAGCTTCAAGCAGCATTGCGCGTTCGGTTTCTGGAAGGCCAGGCAAATGGCCGGGCTGGGGGGAAATCCCGAAACGGCGATGGGGGATTTCGGACGCATCGCCACACTGAAAGACCTGCCAGGCAAGACGGAATTGAAACGGCTGATCAAGCAGGCGATGGCATTGAATACCAATCCGCCGCCGGTCCTTGCCAAGCCAAAACCCAAGCGAGTTGCCAAGCCCGAATTGGTCGCACCGGATGCTTTCCTTGAAGCCCTGGCCAAAAACAAAAAAGCCAAGGCAAGCTTTGATGCGTTCAGCCCCAGTCATCGGCGCGAATATGTTGAATGGATTCTGGAAGCCAAGCGTGAGGAAACCGTAAGCAAAAGAATTGAAGAGAGTGTTCGAATGTTGAGCGAAGGCAAGCCACGCCACTGGAAGTATATTAATTGCTAAGCTAACGGCTCCATCCGAGGAGCCTCATTATGAAACGCAGCTGGTGCAGTTTTTTATTGATCACATTCCTGGCAAGTCCCGCCATTTTCGCTGCCGAGAAAATCCGCTACGTCATCCTGGTCGATGGCGGCAAGCAGGCCGGTGAACAAGTCGTCGAACATGGCGACGACGGATTGACCAAGGTGCATTTCATCTTCAAGGATAATGGCCGCGGCCCGGAACTGGACGAGGAATTCCGGCTTGCCGACGACGGCACCTTCAGCGAATACCGTGTAAAAGGCAATTCGACTTTCGGTGCGGTCGTTGATGACCGATTCACGCGGAAAAACAATGTCGCCACCTGGACGTCAACTTCCGAAGAAGGCAGTGCCAAAGTCAGGGGTGCCGCACTCTACATTCCCCTCAATAGTTCGTTCGAGGTGTTTTCGGCCAGTCTTGCCGCGATGGCAAAACAAGCGGACGGCAAGTTGCCCTTGTTGCCTTCCGGCACGCTGATGCAACGCACGCTCGATGAAGTCGATGTTGTGCGTGATGGCAAAACGCAGAAGGTCCGTTTGCTGGCCGTAACCGGCCAAGGTTTGACGCCGCAATTTGCCTGGACCACTTTAGGCGAGAAGCCACGCTTGTTCGCGATCGTGGTGCCTGGCTACATGCTGGCCATTGAAGACGGCTGGCAGGCCAATGGACCGTTACTCGAGGTGCATCAAAAGAAGGCTGAAGCGAGCCTGTTGAAAGACATGGCAACCCGCCTGCAAAAACCGATGCATGGCATGACCGTCATTCGCAACGCCCGCGTTTTTGACAGCGAAAACGCAAAGCTGTTGCCAGCTTCCGACGTGTATGTATTGCGAGGAAAAATTACCGCGGTATTGCCGGCCGGATCGCCAAGCCGCGGGGCCGATAATGAAATCGATGCCGGTGGCCGCGTGTTGTTGCCTGGCATGTTTGATATGCATGGACACGTTGATCGCTGGCAAGGTGGCCTGAATCTGGCGACCGGCGTCACTACCGTGCGCGACATGGGCAATGACAACACCACCTTGCAGCAAATGATCGATGAAACCGGTGCCGGCCAGTTGCTCTCGCCGCAAATCGTACCCTGTGGTTTTCTGGAAGGCGAAAGCCAGTACTCGGCACGCAACGGGTTCGTCATCAAGAATTTGCAGGAAGCCAAAGACGCAATCGACTGGTATGCGGAGCATGGCTATCCGCAACTGAAAATCTACAATTCGTTTCCGAAGGAAATCCTGAAAGACACCATTGCCTATGCACACAGTCGCGGTATGCGTGTCAGTGGCCATATACCGGTATTCCTGCGGGCGGAAGAGGCGGTCAATGCCGGCTATGACGAGATCCAGCACATCAACCAGGTATTGCTGAATTTTCTGGTAACGCCGACCACCGATACCCGCACGCTCGAACGCTTCATCCTGCCGGCCGAGAAAGTCGGTGATCTGGATTTTAATTCCAGACCGGTAAAAGATTTCATTGCCTTGCTGAAACAGAAGAACATCGTGATTGATCCAACCGTGGTGACCTTCGAATTCCTGCGGCAGCGTGACGGCACGGTACCCGAAGCCTATGCACCGGTAATGGCGAATTTGCCGATTGATTTGCAACGCAGCTTCCGGGTTGGTTCGATGAAAATCGCCGATGACGCAGCCGCCGAAAGATATAAAAAATCCTATGGCAAGATGCTGGAATTTGTCGGCATTCTCTACAAGGAAGGCATTCCGATCGTGGCCGGCACCGATGCCATCCCGGGTTTCAGCCTGCAGAGCGAACTGGAGTTTTACGTGAAGCATTCCGGCATGACACCGGTGCAGGCTTTGCAGATCGCGACCCGCAATGGCGCGCTCTATTCACGCACCAGCAATGACCGTGGCAGCATAACTCCCGGCAAACTCGCCGATCTGGTGTTGATTGACGGAGATCCAACGACGAATATTGCCGATATCCGCAAGGTCGCGCTTGTCATCACGCAGGGCAAGATCATTTCACCCAACGAAGTTTTTGAAACCCTCGGCATCAAGCCCTCCCCCCCCCACCCCCCCCCCCCCCCACCCCCCCC
>ERZ795061.728-NODE-728-length-32908-cov-7.613582_pt1 | contig 32908 bp, 35 predicted proteins | sample MGYA00375145_ERZ795061 | MGnify/ENA primary metagenome ERZ795061 (study PRJEB30190, sample SAMN05720144) | anaerobic digester metagenome | isolation source: active sludge of municipal wastewater-treating anaerobic digesters | place: USA | collected 2014-12-22 ... | reverse complement strand
TACAGCTGATTAACTTAATGAAAGCTGATCTAGAACCTCCTGTGTGTGTTGTCCGAAATGCGGAGGTGGTAACAATTGATTTGATGACTCACCCACAGATGCCACAAAACTTCGTACTCCAAACAGTCCTTCTGAACTGACAATAAGTTCTTTTGCTTCTTTCATCTCAAAAACATCCTTCACATTTTGTATAACCCCAGCCGGGATTTTATTTCGATTAATTTCCTTTAACAATTGATCACATTCAAAACTACTGATTGCGTTTGTTAAAATTTTGTTTAGATGATCCCGGTTATCCACACGCAGTTGATTGCTGGCAAAGGTATCTTTCAATTTTAAATGATCCAGGTTCAATATCTTCAGTAAATCAAAAAACTGACGATCATTGCCAATAGCAAGTAGAATTCGTTTGCCATCCTTCGTAATAAATGAATCTCCATAAGGAGCAATGTTGGGATGCGATGAACCCGAACGCGAAGGGAGTTTATTTGCTACCAGCCAGTTACTAGCCTGATTGACGAGGGAAGCAACTGCCGCTTGAATCAGCGAAACTTCCACCAGACTTCCTTCACCTGTACGTTCACGCTTTAATAAGGCAATCAAGATCCCTTCTTTTAAATGGTGTGCTGCCAATACATCCACTAATGCAACCGGCATTTTGGTAGGCAGTCCAGAACGTTCACCATTCAAATCCATGAAACCACTTTCAGCCTGAATAACGGCATCGTAACCCACCCGATCATTAGCTGAGCCATAGCCAGTAATTTGACCATAGATTAATTGTTCGTTCCTGGTTTTCAGTTGTTGATAAGAAACCCCTAATTTTTCCGCATCACCTGGTTTATAACTGGCTATAACCACATCACTTACCGATGCTAACTTTAGTACTGTCTCCTTCCCTTCCGGGGATTTCAAATCAATCGCCACTGATTTCTTCCCCCAGTTCACAGAACAGAAATAAGCCGATCGATCATCCGTTTGCTCACCGGCACCTTTCCAGCTTCGGGTAACATCGCCACCAGTTCTCAGGTTCTCGACCTTAATTACCTCTGCCCCTAACTCAGCAAAAAACTGACCTACACTTGGCCCTGCCAATACCGAAGCCAGTTCAAGCACCTTTAAATCGCGAAACATGAGCTTAATTAATTGTTAATAGTCCTTTAACCGACAACGAAAATAGAATCATTTATCGCATTTTTGCGTTTTGAATCGATAAATAAAAGCCATGCGAATAGTAGTTCTTGTCCTTTTGATACTTTCTGTTGTTTCATGTTCTAAGAAGCCGGTCGAATTAAAAACCGGTGTCTGGCGCGGGGTTATCACCCTGCAAAATCAGCAACTTCCCTTTACTTTTGATGTTGAGAAAAAAGGTGAGCAATACCTCGTCCACCTGAACAATGCTTCGGAAAAACTATTACTTGATGAAATCTCTGTGACCGGTGATTCTGTAAAAATACAGCTTCATATTTTTGATGCTGCGCTGCACGCTAAGATTGAAGGGAATACACTGACGGGCACATTTGTTAAAAACTATTTCCCCAAAGGCAACTTACCCTTCACAGCAACTTTTGGTGACGACTATCGTTATGCAAAAATTTCCAACGAAAAATCAACAGACTTTTCAGGTAAATATCAACTGGAGTTTAATACGGGCAAAGATACATACGCCTCAGTCGGAATAGTTGAACAAACCGGGAATCATCTTACAGGAACTTTCCTAACTCCGATGGGTGACTATCGATACCTGGAAGGAAACGTAATTAATGACCAACTATGGCTAAGCACGTTTGATGGAAACCATGCCTTTGTGTTTACTGCTACACTTAATGGCGATTCCTTAAAGGGAGATTACTATTCAGGTCATAGTGCCCACGAAACTTTCAAAGGAATAAAAAATGAAAATGCGGTGATGCCCGATGCAGAATCGTTGACCTATTTAAAAGAAGGGTATGATAAAATCGATTTCAGTTTTCCGGATCTACATGGAAACAAAATCAGTCCCTCCGATGATCGGTTTAAAAATAAAGTTTTGATTCTTCAGATTTTTGGAACGTGGTGTCCAAACTGCATGGATGAAACTAAATTTCTCACACAATGGTATGATCAGAACAAAGATCGCGGGGTGGAGATTATTGGATTGGCCTATGAGCGTAAAGATGATTTTATATACGCAAGTGATCGGGTAAATAAAATGAAAGCGAAACTTGGAGTACATTATGATTTTGTAATTGCCGGTGTTAACGATAAAGAGAAAGCCGCTGCTACGTTGCCTATGCTCAATAAAGTTATTGCCTTTCCAACCACTATCTTTATTGGGAAAGATGGCAAAGTGAAACACATCCATACTGGCTTTTCAGGGCCGGGTACTGGTATTTATTATGAGCAGTTTAAGGAGCGATTTAATCAAATTATAAACGAACTTTTAGCTGAGGATTTGGCTTTAGTTAAATAATGAAACGCGTTGTTGTAGGCTTATCGGGAGGTGTAGATTCCAGTGTAACTGCATACCTGTTGAAAGAACAGGGGTTTGAGGTCATTGGCATGTTCATGAAAAACTGGCATGACGACTCTGTGACGATCAGCAACGAGTGCCCCTGGCTCGATGATAGCAATGATGCCATGATTGTGGCCCAGCATTTAGGCATTCCGTTTCAGGCTATCGATCTGAGTAAAGAATATAAAGAGCGCATTGTAGATTACATGTTTGCCGAATATCAGCGCGGTCGCACACCTAATCCAGATGTGTTATGCAATCGTGAAATCAAGTTTGATGTTTTTCTTGATGCAGCCATGAAACTCGGTGCCGACTATGTGGCCACAGGTCATTATTGTCGTAAAGGAGAGATTCAAAAAGATGGCAAAATAATCTATCAGTTGTTGGCCGGTAAAGATCCCAATAAAGATCAAAGCTATTTTCTTTGTCAGCTTACACAGAAACAATTGTCGAAAGCATTGTTCCCGATTGGAGAATTACTAAAACCGGAAGTAAGAGCCATCGCTAAAAAGGCCGGACTGGCTACTGCGGATAAAAAGGATTCACAAGGATTGTGCTTTGTCGGAAAAGTACACCTGCCTGATTTTCTTCAGCAAAGACTAGAGCCAAAGATAGGAAACGTAATAGAAGTACCGTTCGATTCGACAGCTTTTTCAAATGGTTTTGATTCCGATGATTTATTGCAAATCACAAAACCATATACATTTAGTCCCGAACTTGGTGAAGTAGTGGGCGAACACAAAGGCGCACATTACTATACGATTGGTCAGCGAAGAGGATTAAATATTGGAGGATACGAAAAACCGTTGTTTGTTATCGGTACTGACACTGATAAAAACGTGATCTACACCGGAAGTGGTGATGATCATCCGGGGCTTTATCGAAAAGGTCTTTTTGTACCTACTGTTGATGAGCACTGGATTCGAGAAGACTTGAAACTAAAAATAGGCGAATCAAAAAATTATCAGGCCAGGATTCGGTATCGGCAGCCTTTGGAAAAGTGCACGTTGCATCAAAAAGAAGAAGGACTCTATATTATTTTCGATCGCCCTCAACGAGGCGTAACACCCGGACAATTTGCAGCCTGGTATGAGAACGAAGAATTGATTGGTTCAGGAGTGATCGACTGATTACTGTTCCTTAAAGCCAGAGATACCACCCGAAACAATGAACTTCATTGCGGTAGGCCCAGAAATATTGAGGGGTCTTACACTTTCCTTAGGCACCAGAAAATGATTTCCCGAAAAGGCATACGAGTGCGGAAAATAAACGGCTACCATATCCTGCAAGCCGAGACTGCTTAAGTCTTCTTGTGTTACAAATCCAATCTGATTCAAGCTGTTTTCCTTATTAATTGAAACAAGCACTGGCTTATTGAATTTTCGTTTATCCCCAACAAAGGCCCCTATCAGATCCTTTAAAGATGAGTAGATCAATTTGACTAATGGAATTTTATTCATCACATGATCAAACCAATCCGTTGCTGTACGTACTGCAAAGTTTGAAGTCAGGTATCCAAAAAGCGTTATCACTCCAAATATGATCATGAAGCCAAGACCAGGATAAGGAAGGTTAAGCAGTCCATCCAATTGGGCAAATGACCAGTAAATAAAATAACCTGTCGCTACAAGCGGAACGATAAACAAAGTTCCGCTAAAGAAATAACGAGCTATGGTACGAAAGGGGTTTCTCATATCTGTAAAAGTAAAAAGGCTTCCGTTTAGTTCGGAAGCCTCCTCATTATGTTTTCATCAACTCTTAAATTGAGAATCCTAAGAAACTCAAAAATCCGAGTGACATTAATCCAACCAAAATAAATGTAATTCCCAAACCACGTAGTGGAGCAGGAACATTTGAGTACTTCATTTTTTCTCGCAAACCCGCTAAGGCCACAATAGCCAACATCCAGCCAATACCCGATCCAAATCCAAATACAGTCGCTTCAGCCAGATTGTAAGGACGGCCCACCATAAACAAGGCCCCACCCAAAATGGCACAGTTAACCGCGATTAGCGGAAGAAAGATACCCAAGGTTCCATAAAGCGCAGGAGAAAACTTCTCCACAGCCATCTCAGTCAACTGAACAATAGCAGCAATAACTGAAATGAAAACAATAAACTGAAGAAAGTTTAAATCAATTGAAGCAAAATCATCGCCCAACCATGCCAATGCACCCGCATTCAGTACATAGTTCTGAACCAACCAATTGATAGGGACCGTTACTCCCAACACAAAAATTACTGCGATTCCCAATCCAAAGGCAGTCTTCACTTTCTTGGAAATAGCCAGGAAAGAACACATGCCTAAGAAGTAGGCAAAAATCATATTGTCGATAAAAATCGAACGAATACCAATGTTTACTAAGTTCTCCATAGTCTAATCTTAATTAATGAGTTTCGCGGTAACCATTGATTGAACGCTGAACCCAGATGATCACACCCAATAAAATACAAGCACCGGCAGGCAAAAGCATTAATCCATTGCCTTGATAATGTATACCCATTGATTCGAAAACCTTCCATTCAAATGCCCAACCTTTAAATAAAGTGCCCGAACCAAATAATTCACGGAAGAACGCCAGGATCAAAAGAATCATTCCATATCCCAATCCATTTCCCAACCCATCGAGTAAGGAAGGAAAGGGTTTATTGCCCATGGCAAAAGCTTCGAGGCGACCCATCACAATACAATTTGTAATGATCAGGCCTACAAATACTGATAGCTGCTTGGAAATATCATATACATAAGCCTTGAGCAACTGGTCAACCATAATAACCCAGACCGAAACAATTGCTAATTGTACAATGATGCGAATACGGGAAGGAATTGTATCTCGCAACATAGAAATAAAGAGATTTGAAAACATGGTCACAAACGTAAGCCCGGCTGCCATAAAAAATGCAGGCTTAATTTGGGATGTAACAGCTAACGCAGAGCATACTCCCAAAACCTGAACGGTTATTGGATTATCAATATCCAATGGGTTTGAAATCAATTTCTTGTTCTTCTTTGAGAACAATGGCTCAGATTTCTTCTCTACATGTGCAACTTCTACTGTTTCTGCGCTCATAAGTTAGCCTGGTTTGACGCTTTGTTTTTTTCAAGATATTTCTGGTAGCAGCCAAAGTATTCCTTCAGCATGTTATTAACACCCTTACCTGTTAAGGTAGCTCCCGACATTCCATCAATTTTGTGAGGATCGCTTGAGTAATCCATACCTTCACCTTTCTGCATTACCACAGACACGAGATTAGTTCCTTGAAAAATTTGTTTACCCTTATACCGTTCCTGAATTTCTGCAGTCGCAATTCGGGCTCCTAAACCGGGTGTTTCACCAGCATGGGAGTAACTAACACCCTTAATTGTATTGAAGTCTGATTCCAATGCAACAAACCCAGCAATGGTATTCCACAATCCAAAACCAAAAACAGGAATCACAGCATTCTCCACTTTTTCAGGATCCGTTGCACTGATAAATTCATAGACAGGCAACAGGCGATCTTCAGGTTTCTTTTTGTACTCAACACCCACGTTTACATCGACAGCCTTCTTATCTACAAGGTTCCCGCTAAAATCGATCACCAACTCCCGAATGCGCGATTCATAAAGTTTATTTATATCTGCACCCTCCTCCAGGTTCATTACTGTGGAAAGAACATTTGCTTTTCGTTCCAATTCAATATTTGCATCCTGAAGCGGTTTAAGCGCCTGAGAAGCAAATGCAAGTAATCCTCCGCATGCAATGGTGAGCAGAGCTGAATAAAATACGATGTAACCGTTAGACTGTCGCACGTTGTAATCTTCTTTTTTTGTTTGCACTAACTACAAAATAATCAATCAGTGGGGCGAAAACATTCATTAACAAAATCGCCAACATAATGCCTTCCGGATAAGCCGGATTAAACACCCGGATCAAAACTGTAAACACACCAATTAATGCTCCATAAATCCATTTTCCGGTTTCTGTTTGTGAAGCTGTAACAGGATCCGTTGCCATAAATACCGCACCGAATGCAAGTCCACCAATCACCAGGTGATAGTGAGCAGGCATTTCTACAAAAGCATTACCACCGATAAGATTTAACAATAAACCCATGGCATAAGCTCCACCGAATACACTAAAAATAATCTTCCAGCTACCGGTGCCCGTTGCAATCAAAATAAATGCACCGATCAAACACATAAGGGTTGAAGTTTCACCGATAGATCCTGGGCGTAAGCCCATGAACAAATTGGAAAGAGTAAATACTCCATCATTCCAACCCGCCCCGAAAGAGTTGAGCGAAGAAACAACATTTTCACCTGTAGTAGCAGCATCTGCTGCAATCGATAATGGAGTAGCTCCGGAATAACCAGCTACAGCCTGACCATCTCCAAGGTATGTCCAAACGCTGCCTGAAATATTGGTAGGATAAGCAAAATATAGGAATGCCCTGGCTGTAAGAGCAACATTTAATACGTTCATCCCTGTACCACCAAAAGCTTCTTTACCGATTATAACTGCAAACGCGGTAGCAACTGCTACCTGCCATAGTGGAATATCAGGAGGCATTACGAGAGGAATCAACATTCCGGTTACCAAAAAACCTTCGTTCACCGGGTGTCTGCGGAATGTGGCAAACACAAATTCAATTCCCAAACCTACTCCATAAGATATAACAACGATTGGCACTACCTGAAGTGCACCTACCCAAAATTTTTCTCCAAGGGTAGCACCTGCCTGACCAATAGCAAGAAAATGTTGATGCCCTACATTCCAGATTCCAAAGATCAAACATGGCAACATGGCAATTATCACCGTCATCATCAACCGCTTCAGATCTATGGCATCGCGAATCTGCGAACCTTTTGCATCGTTAGTAGTTGCCGGGGCAAATAGAAATGTTTCTAAGGCCTCAAAAGAATAATAGTGCTTCTCCCACTTGCCACCTTTTTCAAAGTGGGGCTTAATTTTTTCAATCTGATGTTTAATAAAATTCATCGAATAACCGATTAACTATGTTGAATTAAATCCAATCCTTCACGTAAAATCTCCTGCACCTTGTGTTTAGATACATCAACGAATTCACAAAGTGCGAGATCTTCTTCAATTACTTCATAAATTCCTAACGCCTCCATCTCATCAATATCTTCAGCCAAAATACTTTTTAACAAATAAGTTGGCAAAATATCCATCGGTGTTACCTGTTCGAATATTCCGGTTTGAACAAATGATCGAGGCTCGCCATGGGTATTTGTATCCACCACCCTTTCCTTTCCTGGTGACAGGAAAGAAAATAAACCGACCGCACGGTGAAAGCTCAACTTTCTTTCACCTGGAGTGATCCAACCAATAAACTCAGCATAATCACCTTCAGGCAAAACAGAAATCTGCTGATCAAAGAAACCAAGATGACCATCCTTGCCGATTGCAGTTCCTGTTAAAGGATTTCCGGAAATCACCCGAACGTGATCGTTGGTAAGATTGTTCTCCAGGAATTTCTTTATAGAAGCTCCGGTGTACGTTTTGTAATATTGTGGATTCTTCACTTCAGATCCCGTAAGGGCAACTACGCGTGAAGCATCATAAATTCCATTTAAGAAAAGCTTTCCAATCTGGATTACACCCAGTGGATTGATTGTCCAAACAACATCTCCTTTATTGATAGGATCCAGGTTGTGTATTTGAACCCCTACACAACCGGCTGGGTGCGGACCTGAGAATTTATTTACTTCTGCTCCCTTAACCTGAGAGAAAACTGTTGAGATTTCGCTGGTGGAATGTGTGTTCACATGTACAGAACCTGAAGTTAATTTCTTCAGAATATCCACCCCTACCTGAAAGAACTGGTCCTGTCCTTTGAATAAGATGTTATAATCTGGTGCCAGCGGGTGGGTATCAAATGCAGAAATATGAATTGCTTTAGGCGTGGCGGCAGGGTCAGCTACAATCCCAAACGGGCGCTGAATAAATGTGGGCCAAAGACCGGATTTCAAAATCTGATTTTTTAAATCGGCCGAAGAAAGATTAGAAATTTCAGAAACTGTAAATTTCTTAAATGCCTCGTGTTCAACTTTCTTATCAGCAAGTATTTTGATTTCAAGAAGTTTTCTTTTCTCACCACGCTTAACTTCCACAATCTCACCGCTGACCGGAGACGTGTAAATTACATTTTCATGTTTCTTGTCGTGAAAAAGTGGCGAGCCCGCTTTTACAGTATCACCCACATTTACCACAGGCTTGGGCATATACAAACCTTGAAAATCAGTAGGCTTAATAACAAATGTTTCGGGTTGGTCGATTTCTACCACTTTTGGGGCAGCTTTGCCTTGTAGATTGATGGTAAAACCTTTCTTAAGTCGGATGAATTTGCCCATGAGTAAACGGCAATATTAGTTTAGATCGGGGCAAAATTAGCAATTAAATCCTACCAGCAAAGAGTTGTAGAAGCAAAGAATTTATAGGAAAAATGTAGCTTTTCCCGATTGTCTAGGCTTGTCGTTTAACAGGTCGTATCATCTTAGTCAAAGCCATCCGGATTACCTCGTCTACCTGTTCATCAATGGTAATGTGAGTAGTATCAATTCCGATTGCATCAGTGGCCTTTAACAACGGGCTTTCAGTACGGTTACTATCAAATTTATCGCGTTTCTCCAGGTTCTCGATGATGGAGTCAATGTCAACAAGGTCTTCACGTTCTAAAAGTTCCTTTTGCCTGCGGAAAGCCCGAACCAGAATATCTGCCGTTAAAAATATTTTCAATTCCGCTTCCGGAAAAACCACTGTCCCAATATCCCGGCCGTCCATCACAACTCCTCGGTCTTTACCCAATTTACGCTGCTGCTCAACCATGGCTACCCGAACAGCCTTAATGGCGCTTACCTCACTAACAAACTCAGAGACTTTCATTTTCCGGATGCTCTTTTCAACATTAATCCCATTTAAAAAGGTCTCCGTTATTCCCTTTGCATTCACCAGAAATGAAACCTTGATCTCCCGTAAGGCCTTATCTACCTCCTTTGGGTTGGTAATGGCTACGTGGTGTTCAAGGAAATAATGGGTAACAGCCCGATACATGGCCCCTGAATCAATGTACTTGTAATTCAATTCTTTGGCTACCTCCCAGGCAGTGGTGCTTTTACCACATGCCGAAAATCCATCGATTGCAATGATAATTTTTCTCATGGTTAGCAGTCTTTTAGAGGACATGGCATGGGCTTATTGGGATCTGGCTTTTTATACTTGGGCTTATAGGAGCCCCGCTGATTGCTTGCACAGGCAGTCAACAGAACTACTATCAGCAATGAGAAAATTCTTGTTTTCAAGATCCTTAAGTTGGTTCGATCAAATTTATAGTAAGACAACAATCAGCCAAAGCACTTTTCGATAAATTAACCGGGTTGATTTCCATGATAACTCATTTTGAAACCAATTTTTTGACCTGCACCTAATTCCTGGGTTTTCTCAGTCTTCTGAAATAATGTAATAAATTGAACTTGCGGAAAAGGAGGAGCCATGAGATCATTTTCAATGGCGATGGTCAAACTCAATTTAACAATTGTATTTAAATCTGATTCCCCAATCGGTTTCTCTGAAATAGCACTAAACAAGAAACCTAATTGTCCTTCGCCTTCCACCAAAAAGCGACTTTCGTGATTGATTAACACGCGGGCGATTAAATATCCTGGGTCATTCATCCGATTGTACTTGATGGAATCGGACATGAAATTATAAATCATGATTTGACCAAAGTAACGATTGACTTCTTTTTCCTGCATATAATCCGATTTCATTACAGCATGCTCATCCGAAAAAGTTACCACGTTGGTGTGAAGCACAAAAATCAACAAGTCACCAGCAAGCTTAACATGAAATTCATGTTCATTGATTATTTTAAAATCAACCGTAACATCTTCATCACCCGGTTTTACCTTTTTCTTTAGTTCATCAACAATTCGTTTCGATTCCTTGGATAAGATAGAAAAAGCGAATAATAAATTTTTGTAAGTAACTTGCTTGGCCGTTGATTTACTCTCAAGCAAATGTTGAATATGTTCGAGGGGATCTTCTTGGCTGTTCATGGTAAAAAGATTAGATTAGTAAGTTGAATAAATAAATCGGTTATGGAAACAAATCAAGAAGGAAAAGCGGAAAAGTTTTTTAAAGACTTCGGCAAAAAACTAGATCAGTTTCTGGTGGAACTAAAAGATGCAGGAACGCGCGCAGAAGCCGATATGCAGACCAAGTACGATGAATTAAAAGTGGCCGCAGAAAAGTTAAAAAAAGAAGCCGAAAACAAAGACCGCTGGAAAGAAGTGGAAAGCTCGTTGAAAAAGGCTGGTAGTGAATTTGAAAATGCGTTTAAAACGGCATTCAAGAAAAAAGAAAATCAATGAATCTGGATACTCGTTGCTTGACGCTAGATACATTTATCTAACATCCAGCAGCAAGCATCCAGAACTCTAAATCTTAACAGTCTTCCACTTTCCTCTCCTGAATATAATTATTCCGGCAGTGGCCATCAGGGTTTCGGCTAGCACGATAGCAATAAATACTCCTTTGGGACCCCAGCCCAACTGCATTGTTACCAGATACGCAAAGGGTATTTGAAACACCCAGAAACCAAATACATTTAGGATGGTAGGGGTGTATGTATCTCCCGCACCATTTAAGCCTTGCACTACAACCATTCCATAACCATAGAAAATATAGCCAAGACTAACATAGCGCAATGCCTGCGCTCCATAGAACAATACTTCTGGTTGCTTTGTAAAGATGCCTATGATGGCAGGCGCAATAGTTAAAAAAAGAATCATTACAAATGCCATTAAGAAAGCATTTAGATATGCAGCCCGCCACACCGAAGTCTCCGCGCGCTCCGGTTGCTTTGCACCAAGGTTTTGTCCAACTAAAGTAGCGCCTGCATTGGCCAGGCCCCATGATGGCAAGAGCGTAAAAATAAATACCCGGATAGCAATTGTATACCCCGCCACAGCATTGTCACCAAAGGTTGACATCAGTTTCATCAAAAATATCCAACTGGCCGACCCAATAATAAATTGAAGAATACTACCCCCGGAAACTTTAATCACATTGAAAATAATGGCTGACTTAAGTCCAAGGTTATTCCATCTTATCTTAATAATGCTTAATCCATTTAAAAGAAAATACAATTGAAAGATGACACCAATCCCTCTTCCAATATTCGTAGCAATGGCTGCACCTTCAACTCCCATGGCGGGAATCGGGCCCCAACCGAAAATGAAGATAGGATCTAGAATCATATTAAGAACATTGGCTAATAGCAAAGCCTTCATCGCAATGGCTGCATTACCGGCACCACGAAAAATAGCATTGATTAAAAATAGCAGTGTAACCGTGTAGTTGCCTGCAAACATCCAGAATGCATACGAAGAACTCGAAGTAATCACATCATCAGACGCCCCCATCAACCGAAGAATATCTTCATAAAAAAATATTCCTATCATACTAATGGTAAACGATACTCCTAAACCAAGATAAATGGCTTGCACAGCCGCTCTGCTTGCCCCTTCTTTGTCATGTTCACCTACCCTGCGGGCAACGATGGCGGTCGCGCCCATACCCAATCCCATCGCAAGAGAATATAAGATACTAAGAACTGATTCTGTATAACCAACTGCGGCTACTGCATGACTGTTGCTGAGTTGACTTACAAAGAATATATCAACCACGGCAAAAATGGATTCCATACCCATTTCAACAATCATGGGAATAGCCAGTAAAAAAATGGCTTTATTGATATTACCTGAAGTAAAATCCTGTTCAGACCCATTCAGAGCCTCTTTGAATAAACGGAATAATGAAGCGGTTTTAGTATAAGCTGCTTTCATGAGAAAAAAAGAATTTAATGAAATGAACTGGTAAATGCCACGGTGGGCAGACATTTGGAGCGTAACCAAAAATTCAACTGTATCCTTACATGAAGGATATCTGCACAGCTGAATTAAAATACCAGGATCATAGTTCGTTGTATTTCAGAGATTAAATATCACGGAAAATGCGGAAATAAGTTACATGCCCAATCAGTTTTATTTAAAATTTTTAACTGAAAGTTGATTCATTGCTGACTTTTTAAAAGCCCGACCAAAAGGCAACTCTTTCCCGTTCAGTTCAATACCTTCATTTGAGATGGTCTTTACCCATTTGCTATTAATAATGAAGGAGCGATGAATACGTACAAAGGGTGGATAGGGAAGCTTTTCCTCAAGGGTTGAAATATTCTCCCGTGTAATCAGGATCATTTCCTTCAGATGCACTTTCACGTAATCATCCAGGCTTTCGATATAAAGTATTTCCGATTCGTTCACTTTATGAATCTTTCGATCGGCTTTGATGTGAATAAATCGGCCTTCATCATTAGAAATTGATACCCCCGAGGTAACTTTTGCAAGTTCTCTGTCAAAAAATTTATTTACCGATTTCAGTAGGCGCTCAAATGAAATGGGTTTTAACAGGTAATCTATCACGTTAAGATCAAATGCCTCGGGCGCATAGTCGCGAAACGCAGTGGTTAGAATAATAGCGGGTGAATGCTTTAATGTGCTTACAAACTGAAGTCCTGTCATTTCTGGCATCTGAATATCCAGAAATATCAGATCGACAGATTTAGTGCGCAACAGGTTGGCCGCTTCAATAGCAGTGCCACACTCACCTACCAACTCAAGGCCTTCAATCTTTGAGGTATGCGATGCTATTAACTTGCGGGCAAGAGGCTCATCATCAACGATCAGGTATTTGATCTTCATTTCTTTTGATTCAGAATCAAGTTAATTGAAAATTCACCGACTTTATTCACAACCTCCATCGAATACTCACCTTTATACAAATGACCAAGCTGACTCTGCAGATTTTCAAGACCAATCCCATTTCCTGACTTTGCACTAATTGCACTATTGCTGATTGAAATGACTAACCTGTTCTCTTTCCCCGCTACTGTAAGATTAATCCATGCTTTACCTGCGATAGGCATTACGCCATGCTTAAAAGCGTTTTCAATTAACGTAATCAAGATCATCGGGCCGATTTCATATTTGTTTAAATCACCTGAAAATTTTGTTGTTACCTGAACGCGATCTTCATAACGCAATAATTCCAAAGCGATATAATTTTCCACCTGTTTTAATTCCTTTTCGAGCGGAACAAACACGGATCTACTGGAATGCATCACATAGTCTAGTATTTCGCTCAATTGAAGAATAGCTTGCGGTGCTTTATCTGATTTCTCCGTAGTTAGGTAATACAGATTATTCAGTGTGTTGAACAGAAAATGTGGGTTTAGCTGAACTTTTAGAAATTTTAATTCAGTTTCCACTTTATCACGCATCAGTTGTTGATAGTCATCTTTAGACTTACGCCAGTGAAGCAACATTTTAATAGCAACGCCAAAAAAAACAACCATCAGTAAAGAGGTAAGCAAAAAGAAAATATCGATTGAGGCTGGACTCATCTCCTTAATATTCACTTCTGCCATGACAATGAAGGTGAGCATGGCGATCATCATTTCCAGAAAAATGGAACCTATAAGCGTGTACACAAAGTAGAGTAGAAAAAAACCGTAGCGCTCCTTCATCAGGTAGCGTGGTACGAGGTAGTAATTCAAAAAGTACGTAGTCCCGATCGTTACCGGCATCAATAGCCCAACAAAGAAAAATGTCTGAATATAATTGCTGTTTTCCCGACCAAAGAAAACAACATAAAAGACAAGAATTAGCAACCAAAACAAACCATGGATAACCCACCGCTGCTGCGTAAAAAGATAATCCAACAATAGTTCAAGCTGTTTCATTAGCCTGCATAATTAGGAAAAAACTCTCATTTCAAATCCTAAATAAAATGAAGGGTCATAAACACCACCCTTTCGGCAGAAATTGGAACCCTTTCACCATAAGCGAATGGCAAATGTAGAATCCAACTTAAACTAGTCTTCTGGACGACAAATTAATTCTCGCATTAATTATTGTTCTAACCTTGTCTAAACAAATCAAAAAACTAAACTTTAAAATTATGTTAGCATCATCATTTATTGATCTGCACATTGAAGGTGGAATTTATTTTATGTTCCCTTTATTCTTGATGCTTATGGTAAACTTATGCATCATCGTATATCTTCTAATCTCACGTATCCAAAAGAAACAGTTCAACACAAAATGGTTGGAAGCTATCAAACAAATTGGTGGATTGGCAGCTGTATGGGGAGTTTTCGGTACTATTGTCGGCTTGTTCAATGCGTTTGATGCACTGGAGGCGATTAAAGAAATGCTTCCATTCCAGGTAATCATGGGTGGACTAAAGGTAGCTGTTATTACTGCCATCTATGGATTATCTATTTATTGCATTTCAATGCTGACCTATATTATTTTCAAATTGACAAACAAAATTTTAGCATAGTAAGGTGATCGAACTATTTCTTCTCCTGGTGATCTTTGTTATTCTTATAGTAATAACTGCAATTCGTTTGAAAGATAAAAACCAAAATTTCATCTGGTCAGAGTTTTACCCTCATGCAATTCTCTTTTTGGCAGGGTGGATTATTTTCTCCATTATGACAGGCCTCTTCATTGTTTTTGATGATTTGGAAAGTTCAAGAGATTATTCCGTTCAGGAATTATTACATGGTGCAAAGGTGGGCTTTCGTTTGATGACTGTGGGTTTTGGATTATTAATTCTGTCCATTTTCATGATAAGTCAGATGAACTTAAAATCAAAAACCAAGGATATAGACAATGACTAAACAAAAAAGGGAGCTCATCGCTCCCTTTTTTTCATATCACTAATAAAGTCAATTATCCTATTGAGATACGCTTGAATTCAACTACGGTCAATCCTTTGGTTACGCTATCCAGATATTGAGCAACGGTTTTTGAATTGTCCTTCACAAATATTTGTGGCAACAAGGTGTTGTCTTTAAAGAACTTATTCAGCTTACCCTGAGCAATTTTCTCGACCATATTTTCAGGCTTGCCTTCAGCCAGGATTTGCGCCTTTGCAATCTCAAGTTCCTTTTCAATCAACGTCTTGTCCACCTGCTTCTCATCCACTGCTACCGGGCTCATGGCTGCGATTTGCATACCTACGTCTTTTCCTGCATCAGTTACATCATTGCCATTCACTCCCTTCAACGAAACCAAAACACCCAATTTACTTCCGGAATGGATATAGGGAATCACAGCCTCACCTTTCATATGTACAAATGCACTGATCTCTAACTTCTCGCCAATTTTACCTACCAATTCCGTAATGCGCTCATTGATTGTTAATGTGCCTACCTTCTCAGCTAAAAGCGAGTCTTTGTCAGCTGGCTTCTGTGCAAAAGCCGTTTCCGCAATCAACTTGCCCAGATTTTGGAATTCTTCATTCTTGGCAACAAAATCTGTCTCGCAGTTCAATGCAATCAATACAGCTTCTTTTTTATCATCCGAAGTCTTTACAAATACAGATCCTTCCTTGGCATCTTTATCTAAACGACTGGCCGAAACTTTCTGTCCTTTCTTTCTTAAAATTTCGATGGCCTTTTCAAAATCACCATTCGCCTCGGTAAGGGCCTTCTTGCAATCCATCATACCTGCACCAGTCATGGTGCGGAGTTTATTTACTTCTTGTGCGGTAATTGCTGACATATTCTTTAAAGTTTAATGATTCATGGTTATAAAAAACAAAAACACCGACTGTTAAAGCCGATGTTTTCTTTATTCTAAATCGGCAATTGACAATTAGCAGTTGACAAATACTTTGTCAATTGACCGTTGCCAATTGACTGTTACTGTTCTACAGCTTCGTCTACTTTACGTTTCTCCTCTTCGTCCTTCTTATGACCGGCTTCTTCTTTATCTTTCTTGCGCTCCATCAACGCCTCTTCAATAGCTCTACCCACATGACCGGTAATCAATGAAATAGACTTGAAAGCATCATCGTTGGCCGGAATCGGAAAATCAATATTTGAGGGATCTGAGTTGGTATCCACCATAGCAAACACCGGAATATTTAATTTCAAAGCTTCAGAAACAGCGATGTGTTCGCGCTTAACATCAATAACAAATAATGCAGCAGGAAGGCGATTCAGGTCGGTTATACCACCTAATAATTTCTCCAACTTTGCTTTCTCGCGGGTAACCATCAAGCGCTCACGCTTAGCAAGGTTGTTGAAAGCCTCATCCTTCATCAACTTATCAATCTGTGCAAGTTTCTTTAAAGACTTGCGGATCGTAGCGAAATTCGTAAGCATACCACCTAACCAGCGCTCTGTTACAAATGGCATGTTAAGACGGGTAGCCTCAGCGTTAATAATGTCCTTAGCTTGCTTTTTCGTAGCAACAAACATGATTTTGCGGCCAGAACGAACAATATTTTTCAGTGCAAAAGTTGCCTCTTCCAGGCACTTCAGTGTTTTGTTAAGATCGATGATATGGATACCGTTGTTCTCCATAAAGATGTACTCCGACATCTTAGGGTTCCATTTGCGGGTAAGGTGACCAAAGTGTACACCTGCATCCATTAAACTTTCGGTTGTTAATTTCTCTGCCATGCTGTATCGATTAACGCTTGCTGAACTGGAATTTCTTTCTTGCCTTCGCGCGACCTGGTTTCTTTCTTTCTACCATACGTGAGTCACGTGTTAATAAACCTTCCTTTTTAAGAGGAGGGCGATTTTCGTTGTTGATTGTAACTAATGCACGTGCAATACCTAAACGAATTGCTTCGGCCTGGCCTTTATTACCACCACCTTCAACATTCACTGTTACATCGTATTGATCAGCGGCCTTCACTAAAGTGAGCGCCTGCTTTACAGTAGTTTGCAGAATTTCAGATTTGAAATAGTCATTCAAATCTCTGTCGTTTACGATGATCTGACCTTTGCCTGGTTTAACATACACGCGGGCAATTGAGGTCTTTCTCCTACCGATGGTATTAATAATCTCCATTTATCAGAATTTTAATTCTTTTGGTTGTTGAGCTGTATGAGGATGTTCTGTTCCGGCATATACATGAAGACTTCTGAAAACTTCGCGGCCCATGCTGTTTTTTGGCAACATACCCCGCACGGAGTGTTCAATCAATCGCTGTGGATGCTTACCAGTTCCAATCATTTTCGGGGTCAGAACGCGCTGTCCGCCTGGATATCCTGAATAGGTAAAATAGACACGGTCAGTCCACTTTTTACCAGTCATTTTGATTTTATCGGCATTAATTACGACAACATGATCACCCGTATCCACATTGGGAGTATAGCTTGGCTTATGTTTTCCACGCAATACCCGAGCAATCTGGCTGGCAACACGGCCTAATACCTGATCTTTTGCATCTACCAATACCCAAGCTTTCTCTACAGATGCTTTGTTGGCATTGATTGTTTTGTAGCTGTTATGATCCACTTTTTTAGCTTTAAAAACCTATTATTATATACTTACCCCCTCAAAAAGGGACACAAAAGTAGATTCAAGAAACTGAATATGCAAGCCGGGTTGCAGATTTAGGCAGATTATATCTGCTTATCAAAGCCTGTTTTATCTCTTGTTTTCGGCCAGTTGGCGGATAAGGGCCTGAAAATCTTTGGGGTAAGGCGCTACTATTGTCACTTTTCTCGAATCCATCAGTGCAAATTCCAGCGAAAAGGCATGTAAGGCAACTCGTTTCATCAAGGGTTGTTCTTCGCTCATTTTCTTCAAATTAAACCCTCTTTTTACCGAAGAGACATAAAATGGCTTGCCCCCATATAATTCATCGCCAGTAATCGAAGCCTTAAGAAAGGCTAAATGGATCCGAATCTGATGCATTCGACCGGTAATTGGCCTGCATTCTATTAGAGTTTGATTTTTGAAAGCCTCGAGGGTGGTAAAATAGGTGCGGGCATCTTTCCCACTTCTTGATATCTTGACGGTACCATCATTTTGCTTCAAAATTGGTGCATCGACAAGTTGATTAGTAAAACTATGGATACCATCTACCACTGCATGATAAATCTTTATAACCTGCCTGTTTTCGAACTGCATGCTTAAATGACGATATGCCTCCGGATGTCGGGCAATTGCTAAAACCCCTGAGGTTTCCTTATCTAATCTATGACAAACCTGTGCATCAGCTTCAAATTGACGGGCCAGGGCTAAAATATTCTCACTGTCATTGCGATCTTCCAACGTAGATATAAACGGGGGTTTATTGATAATAATGAAATCAGTATCCTGATAAAGAATGGCCTCTTCAAAATTGAATTTTGGAATTTTCACGCCTGCAAATTACTACGACTCGCTTAATTCTGAACTATCGTGGCGCGAACGCGGGAGTTTGAAACTGAAAACAGAACCCTTGCCAACGGTACTTTCTACTTCAGCTTTACTGTTATGGCCTTCTAAAATGTGTTTCACAATAGCCAACCCCAGGCCCGTACCACCCTTCTCGCGGCTTCGGCTTTTATCTACCCGGTAGAAGCGTTCAAAAATCCGACCCAGGTGCTGGGATGGAATTCCTTCGCCTGTATCGGTAATGAATGTGGTAATATTTTTCTTGCCTACATCAAAAGTGATTGTAACCTCCCCGCCTTCGGGTGTGTAACTAATGGCATTCGAAACCAGGTTCGTCACTACCTGGCTAATCCGCTGCCAATCGGCATAAACATTAACCTTATGATAATCAGTCAACAGTTTTAATTTGATATTCTTCTTTTCGGATTTCTCTTCAAATTGATCAATTACCTCAGCGCATAGCTTATGCAAATCGATATGTTCAAAGCGCATTTTTATGTCACCTGTCTCAATTTGCGAAAGTGTTAGCAAATCCTGCACAAGGATATCAAGGCCATCCAAACTTTTGGCCGCCTTCTTTAAAAACTTTGTGCGCACATTTTTATCATTAACAGCTCCATCCAGTAAGGTGTGAACAAAACCTTGCGCTGCAAAAATGGGTGTCTTTAGTTCATGCGAAACATCGGCAATGAATTCTTTGCGGAAAGCCTCCAGTTTTTTTAGCTCGTCAATCTCTTTTTGTTTGAGGGTAGCAAAAGAGAATATCTCTTCGTTGATCTTTTCCAATGGATTAAGAACACTGGATTTTTCTTTCGAAATATTGGAGAGTTCTTTTTTTCGCAGTTTCTCCATCATTTTATAGATCTTATTGATCTCCCTGAAAATTAAAAATTCCAGGACTACAAAGATGAGCAGATACGAGGCTGAAAAACTGATCACAGCAGCAACAACGAGTGCATCGCGGCCAACGCTGTCAACCAGAGAAAGAAACAATGTTGTTACAATGGCAACAGAAACTGCCAACAGGAGAGCCAACGTACGGGCACTATATACCATGCATTAACTGAGATTGAACTTATACCCCACCCCTTTTACGGTGGAAATATAATCATCTCCTATCTTTTCGCGCACTTTGCGAATGTGTACATCCACTGTACGGGCCAGAACATAAACATCGGAACCCCAGATGTTTTGCAATAAATCATCGCGGCTGAATACTTTATTAGGATTTTGGGCTAGAAAAAACAATAATTCAAATTCCTTTTTTGGTAAACTGATTTCCTTGCCTTTTACATGAATCGTGTAGCTGGTGCGGTCAATAAGCAAATCGCCAATCTTAATCTGGGCCGAGGTATTTTTCTTTTTCGAATCCCTGCGAAATAGCGCACTAATTCTGCTCATCAAGGCCCGCGGCTTAATGGGTTTTAAGATATAATCATCGGCTCCTACATCAAATGCAGCAACTTCAGAATACTCCTCAGCCCGGGCCGTAAGAAATACAATAAATGTATTGATAAGCTCAGGCATCGCACGAATCTGACGACACGCCTCAACCCCATCCATCTTTGGCATCATAATGTCAAGCAAGACCATATCCGGATGAAACTTTTTTGCGATTTCGACAGCTTGAAAGCCGTCAGCAGCAGTACGTACATCGTAGCCCTGCTTCTCTAAATTATACTTTAATAACTCCAAGATGGGCTCCTCATCATCTACTACCAGCACCTTTTGCGTTGGTTTGCTACCCATACTTTTTTACCGTTTTATTTGGCACTAAAAGTAGAGACAAATTAACCTATTTAAAAACCCATGTTAACACCTTAACAATTCCTTAATGAGCAGTTTTTGCTGGCTTCATATTAAAGGAAAGGATGCTTCTCGGTAAGATATTTAATGTATCGTTTCAAGTCTCCATCAAAATCATGATCAAGTTCTTCTTTGAAATTATCCTGCCGGGCTTGATAAAGATGGTAGGACATGAAATAGGTGTTATTGGGCAACCTTCCATTCGCGTTAGCCTTTCTTGGACTAAACAAAGAAAGCGTATCAGCCGAATTCATAATACGCGAAATCATGGCTTCCTTTTTTTGTTTTTTGATCTCAATAGGTTCGTCTGCCTGGATACTTTGATACAGACTATCCAGGGCCTGGGTGCCTCTTAAGATGTGACGGCTATATTTTCTATAATCCTGATCCTCCTGTACATATTGCGTGAATTGCTGCGAATCTTTTCCATAGCGGGATGCTAAAAAATAGTAGGCGGCCGTATCGCCAACAAAAGAGGCAAGGTTCTCATTGAAGTCGACATTGTCTTTAATAAAAATGGTAGCATGCACCATTTCATGAATAATCAAGCTGGCCAAATCGCCTTCATTTCGTTTCAACATATCGCTGAGAATAGGATCGGTAAACCATCCTAAAGTTGACCAACCACCGGGATTACGAATACTTATATCATAACCATCTTTTTCTAACCTGGCCTTTTCATCGAGCGCCTTTTGCTTTTCAAAAAAGCCTTTGTAGGGCATAGAGCCTACGATCGGGAAATCCCACATTTTGGGTTTTAGTTGAAAGGGTTCGCAAGCCTGTACTACCCACATAATCTCCTGACCCTGCTGGTCGAAAAGTGTTTTGTAATTCTTTGTGTCCTTCAATCCGAGGGAATCAATCGCATACTTTCTTATTTCCTGGATCAGCTTCAGCTTGTTTTTGAGGGAATCCGGAAACTGCGGATCATTCATGTAGTCTTCAATAGGTCTGGCCTCCCATACTATTCTTACCTGGCCATATCCCTGCCGGGCACCATAAACCACCAACTCCCAGTTCCAGAGGATCAGGATTAGCAAAATCACAGAAAAACCGAGGAATATCTTCTTTATCACAATTAAAGTGCAAATTAAATCTCCCGACCTTTAATCCTTATCTATTAAGGATTTCCGTCATAAAATCAGGCGAATACTAAATAAATTAGCTTTTTACTACCTAAATTTGCTTGTAAATACTATTAAAAATAGTAATTTCAGCCCTTAAATAAATCAAACAGAAAAATTAACGACTGAATTATATGAGCGAAGTAAAAAGTGACGCAAAAGAAAAACTGAAGGCCCTACAACTCACCATTGACAAACTGGAAAAGGCTTACGGTAAAGGCACTGTGATGAAGTTGAATGATACCAAGGTGATGGACGTTCCAGCCATTTCTACCGGTTCACTGGGTCTTGACATTGCCCTGGGTATTGGAGGAATTCCTCGTGGAAGGGTGACCGAAATTTATGGACCCGAATCTTCGGGTAAGACAACACTGACGATGCACTGTATTGCGGAAGCACAGAAAAAAGGTGGGTTGGCAGCTTTTATCGATGCCGAACATGCTTTTGACAAAACATATGCTGAGAAACTGGGTATCGATACTGAGAATCTTTTAATCTCTCAACCTGACAATGGTGAACAGGCACTTGAAATTGCAGAACATCTTATTCGTTCCGGGGCGATCGATATTATTGTTATTGACTCAGTAGCTGCTCTGGTACCCAAAGCCGAATTAGAAGGTGAAATGGGTGAAAGTAAGATGGGCTTACAAGCTCGCTTAATGTCTCAAGCCTTGAGGAAACTCACCGGTACGATCAGCAAAACAGGTTGTGCTTGTATTTTCATCAACCAGCTTCGCGAAAAAATCGGGATCATGTTTGGAAACCCCGAGACGACAACGGGAGGAAATGCCCTTAAGTTTTACGCTTCAGTTCGCTTAGACATTCGCAGAATTGGTCAGATCAAAGAAGCAGCAGATGATATCACGGGTAACCGGGTAAAAGTTAAAGTGGTAAAAAATAAAGTAGCACCTCCATTTAAGGTTGTAGAGTTTGATATAATGTATGGAAGAGGGATCTCCAAGTCAGGTGAGATTGTGGACTTGGGTGTTGAACTTAATGTGATTCAAAAAGCAGGTTCATGGTTCTCTTACAATGGCAGCAAACTCGGTCAGGGCCGTGATGCTGTGAAACAATTAATTGAAGACAATCCTGAACTCTCTGATGAACTGGAAAAGAAAATTAAAGAGAAAATCAGCACAGGAGCTGACCTCAAAGAAGAGAAGGAGTAATTTAGAATGAAATAGTAGAATAGGGCTTGAGGGTATTAATCTCAAGCCCTATTTTTTTAATTAGCCCTGATTGCAATTACCGGATCAAGACGCGCAGCCATTGCGGCAGGAACAATACCAGCCACCAAACCAATTACAGATGACACGCCTAAGCCTAAAACAATATTTTTTACTGAAAGTACAACCTGCAAACTTCCGAATGGGACGAGGGTTAACAAGTAGACCAGTAACAATCCGGCCAGGCCGCCAATAAGACTCAGGAAAATAGATTCAAATAAAAATTGAAACAGAATAAAGTAGTTTTTTGCGCCAAGCGACTTCTGTAATCCGATAACGCTGGTTCGCTCTTTCACAGAAACAAACATAATGTTGGCAATTCCGAATCCGCCAACCAACATGGAGAATCCACCGATAATCCAACCGGCAATACTCAATACATCAAACACGCCACTGATAGCGTTGGCAATTGCCTCTGGCCGGTTCAATGCAAAGGTGTCTTTTTGAATAGGCTTTAATCCGCGCTTCACACGCATCAATCCGCGAGCTTCACTTTCAAGTTCAACGAGACCAATGTCTGTCTCAAAACCTTTTAGCCCGATATCTGATCCCAATTCATTCCAACGTCCGGTGCCTGTTTGATACAATTTCCTGAAGGCATCATACGGAATAATTACACTGTAGTCATTACTGGGTGTTCCCAGGAAACTTTCTCCTTCGCGTTTGGTCACGCCTACAATGTTAAATTTCAGGTTTTTGATTTTAACTTGTTGCCCCATGGGCGAATCCTGATTGGGGAAAAGTGCTTTTGCTACTTCGTAGCCAATGATTACCACATTTCGACCACCTTCAACTTCATCGTTGGTCAGGTACCTCCCTTTTTCAATATTAATTTCAAAAATTTTGTCATAATCCAGATCGGCACCTTTAAGGGTTATTTGACTTATACCATTATTGCCTCCTTTTACTGTTAACCCCCCTGCATCAGCAAAAATGGCAACCGTCTGAGCGTCCTTCATATTTGCTCTTAAAAACTTGTATTCGGCATAAGAAACATTCGGGCGTTTTATGTACTCTTTCCACCAATCACGGCCTCCGCCTCCTGTAAAGGGCCATTTGCCAACGTAAATGACATTGCTACCCAAAAAATCAAAACTGTCGCGGATGTTTTTCTCCAGCGAATCAACCAGGGTTAGTACAGCTATAATAGAAAATATACCAATGGTTACTCCTAATAAAGAGAGTACGGTACGAAGAATGTTGGATTTGAGGGCACGCCAGGCGAAACCAAGGCTTTCAAAAATGAGGCGTAAAGTTAGCATGAGGGTTTAACGAGCTTTTGTCAATTTCGGGTTGCAATAAACACGGTTTTTTACTGAATCCTTTCTGTTTTTCGATCCAAATGTCAAAGATTCAGAAATGAGACGTCTAAACCTTGAAATTGTTTCTAAAAACTACTCATGAAATTTCATTTACCAATGAAACATATCCTATTTTTGCGTCCTTAATTTAAAAACGCCCCCTTCTGTGGGGATTAAAGCCCGTAAGCTTATGAAACTTTCTGAGTTCAAATTTGAAATTCCCAACAGTCTGATTGCTTCACACCCTGCCGAAAACCGCGATGATGCCCGGATGATGGTAATCCACCGCAGCACAGGCAAAATCGAACACAAGGTTTTTAAAGATATCGTCAATTATTTTGAGGAAGGTGACGTGATGGTGGGTAACGATACACTCGTATTTCCTGCCCGTTTGTACGGACGTAAGGAAAAAACCGGTGCCAAAATTGAAGTATTCCTGCTTCGCGAGTTAAATGCAGAAATGCATTTGTGGGATGTGCTTGTTGATCCGGCCCGTAAAATCCGTGTAGGTAACAAATTGTATTTTGGCGATGGAGACCTGGTTGCTGAGGTAATTGATAACACAACCTCGCGCGGCAGAACAATTCGCTTTTTATTTGATGGCGACTCTGCTGCTTTTGATAAAATTGTTGAGACGCTGGGTGAAACTCCCCTTCCAAAATATATCAAGCGCAAAGTTGAGCCTGCCGACAAAGAACGCTTTCAAACTATTTTCGCTAAAAATAAAGGCGCTGTATCTGCACCCACAGCGGGTATGCATTTTACCAAACAGTTGGTAAAGCGTTTACAGATTAAAGGTGTTGATATGGCCTTTGTCACGTTACATATTGGGTTAGGTACCTTCCGCGCTGTGGATGTGGAAGATCTTACCAAGCACAAAATGGATTCTGAGAATTTTATCGTGGGTTCGGAGGCTGTCAAAATTGTTAACCGTGCCCTCGATGAAAAGAAAAAAGTATGTGCTATTGGCACCACAACCATGCGCGCGCTGGAAACAGCCGTTTCGGCAAATAACCGGTTAAAAGAGCGTGAAGGATGGACCGACAAATTCATCTTCCCGCCTTATGAGTTTAAAATCTGTAGTGCTATGGTAACTAACTTCCATCAGCCCGAATCAACGTTGTTGATGATGGCCTGTGCCTTTGGTGGTTTTGATCTGGTTATGAAAGCGTATGAGACTGCCAAAAAGGAAAAGTATAAGTTTCTCACCTATGGTGATTCAATGCTGATTATTTAATCATCTATCAAAATATATAAAAATGCCTGGTGACATCATCAGGCATTTTTTTTGATAGGCCTATGCTATGAATTTCGAATGAGGTATAGATGCAATGAAATTGCCACCGGGTAAAGAAAAAGATAAATGGGTGAAGGCTTTAAAAAACCCATCAACATGGTTACCGGAACCAGGAGTAAGAAAATACCTATACCGATAATCCAATTCTTATTTGGTGAATCTGATTTGTAAATCTGGAGTAGCCTGTACACCAGGTATGTAATTACTGCCACATTAAAAGCCAGAAGCAGAATCCGGATAAGTATCATACAATCAAAAAAGGTATTTTTACAAATCTATGCATTATAAAGAATATGCGCTGATCGTTGCCGGAGGCAAAGGAACCCGGATTAAAAGCCGGTTGCCAAAACAATTTCTCGAATTAAACGGAAAACCTATTCTGCTTCATACCCTGGAAGCTTTCTTTCGATATTCAGAAAAGATAATAATGGTTCTGGTACTTCCAGAAGATGACTTTGAAATCTGGCAGGAACTGTGCGAAAAGCACAACTTTAATAAGCCGATCGTATTACAAAAAGGAGGCGAAACCAGGTTTCAATCGGTTAGAAATGGGTTGGATAAAATTGAAGCTCCCGGATTGGTTGCTATTCATGACGGAGTGCGACCCCTTGTGAGCGAAGATATTATTGGTGCCTCCTTTCGCCTGGCTGCTGTACATCAATCTGCAGTTGCGGCTGTGCGATTAAAAGAGTCCATTCGGATGACTGACCAGGATAATACCAAAGCTATGGACAGGTCGCGATTCCGTTTGATTCAAACCCCTCAAACTTTTGATGTGGCACTTATCAAGCAAGCCTATCAGATGAAGGAAGATCCCAGCATGACGGATGACGCCAGTGTTGCTGAAAAATCTGGCCATGTGATTTCTCTCTTTGAAGGAAGTTATGAGAACATCAAAATCACGACTTCAGAAGATTTGATTATTGCAGAGGCCCTACTGAATTCGAAATCTTAAATTTTATTAAAACAGAAATGGCCACACATTAGTGCAGCCATTTTGAGATCTACCAATTGACTAATTGTCAAATTTAATATTCGTCTTCATTAAAGAAGAAATCCTCCTTGGTCGGATAATCCGGCCAGATTTCCTCAATGCTTTCATACGGTTGCCCGTCATCTTCCAACTCCTGTAGATTTTCTACAACTTCCAGAGGGGCTCCTGAACGAATTGAGAAATCAATCAATTCATCTTTGGTGGCCGGCCAGGGCGCATCCTCGAGGTACGATGCTAATTCCAATGTCCAATACATAGATTTGTCCTCCTGTTAATTTTCCGCAAAAATAGAATTAAATCACCCATAGTCAATAGGCACAGGTCGATTGTTCGGGAATTAAAAAAGTAACCAGTTTCTGTCATTTACTGCCTTGCACCTATCTGTGGACTATTGACTCAAAAAAGCCATATTTGCGTTCTTATTTAACTTAAAATCTGCATGGCTGACGAAAAAATAATTTTCTCAATGACGGGTGTAAGCAAGATTTACCCGCCTCAAAAGCAAGTACTCAAGAATATATACCTCTCCTTTTTTTACGGGGCCAAGATTGGAGTATTGGGTCTTAATGGTTCTGGTAAATCCTCCTTGTTGCGGATTATTGCCGGAATTGATAAGGAATTTCAAGGCGAGGTTGTTTCGGATCTTGGATATTCAGTTGGCTATCTTGAGCAAGAGCCTCAATTGGATAAAACTAAAACAGTAAAGGAAATTGTTGAAGAGGGTGTAAAAGATGTAGTGGCCCTTTTGAAGGAGTTTGAAGCTATCAATGAAAAGTTTGCCGATCCGGTTGTAATGGAAGACCCGGATGCGATGGACAAACTAATCACCAAGCAAGGCGAAATTCAGGAGAAATTAGATGCCGTTAATGCATGGGAACTCGATCATAAACTAGAGCGCGCCATGGATGCGCTTCGTTGTCCGCCACCCGATTCTAAAGTTGAATTTTTATCTGGTGGAGAAAAAAGACGAGTGGCACTATGCCGTTTGTTATTACAAACCCCTGATGTTCTTTTATTGGATGAACCCACTAACCATTTAGATGCTGAATCAGTGCAGTGGTTGGAGGAGCACTTACGTCAATACAAAGGAACGATCATCGCGGTAACACACGACCGTTACTTCCTCGATAATGTGGCCGGTTGGATTCTTGAACTTGACCGTGGCGAAGGAATTCCCTGGAAAGGAAATTACTCAAGTTGGCTCGATCAAAAACAAAAGCGTTTAGCCCAAGAAGAAAAAACAGAATCAAAACGACAAAAATCATTGGAGCGTGAATTGGAATGGGTGCGTATGAATCCGAAAGGACGTCATGCCAAAGGAAAGGCGCGCTTAAACTCCTACGAAAAACTAATCAGTCAGGAGAACCGCGAGAAAGAAGAGAAACTGGAAATCTTTATTCCACCCGGCCCCAGATTAGGCAATAAAGTTATTGAAGCCAATGGCGTGTCAAAGGCGTATGGCGACAAGTTGCTTTACGAAAATCTTACATTCTCACTCCCGCCTGCTGGTATTGTAGGAATTATCGGACCCAATGGTGCCGGTAAAACTACTTTGTTCAAAATGATTACAGGCCAGGAAAAACCCGATAATGGAACCTTCTCTGTTGGGGAAACTGTAAAAATAGCTTACGTAGATCAGGAGCACGATGATCTGAAACCTGAAGATACTGTTTGGCAAGCCATCACAGGTGGACAGGAATTAATTCTGGTGGGAGGCAAGGAAATTAATTCACGTGCCTATGTGAGCAAGTTCAATTTTAGTGGAACCGATCAGCAGAAAAAAGTGAAAGAACTTTCTGGGGGTATGCGCAACCGCGCCCACCTGGCCATCGCCTTGAAGCAAGGCGGAAACTTATTGTTGCTCGATGAACCTACCAATGATCTGGATGTAAATACGCTACGCGCATTAGAGGAAGCATTGGAAAATTTTGGTGGCTGTGCCGTGATCATTTCTCACGATCGTTGGTTCCTGGACAGAGTATGCACTCATATTCTTGCATTCGAAGGAGATTCACAAGTGTTCTGGTTTGAAGGAACCTTCAGTGAATATGAAGAAAATAAAAAGAAGCGCCTGGGTGACGATCAACCTCATCGGATTAAATATAAGAAATTAGTGAAGTGATATTTTTATAAGTAGGCAGTAAGCAAATTACAATAGGCAAGAATTTTCCTTGCTTACTGCTTATTGCCTACTGCCAACTTGAAATTTTCATGAAAGGACTTATCACCGTAATACTTCTTGTGCTTTCCAACACATTCATGACCTTCGCTTGGTATGGTCATTTGAAGTTTAAAGAAATGAAGTGGAGTGCAAGCCTTCCCTTGATTACGATCATTTTAATCAGCTGGGGGATTGCATTGTTTGAATACATCCTACAGGTTCCTGCAAACCGAATTGGTTTTAAAAATTACGGTGGACCATTTTCACTTGTTGAATTAAAAGTAATCCAGGAAGTAATTACGCTTATTGTGTTTGTCGTTTTCTCCCTTTTGTTTTTCAAGACCGAATCCTTTCGATGGAATCATCTTATCGGATTCATTTTTCTGATCCTCGCAGTTTACTTTGTCTTTAAAAAGTGATTTCTACTTCTTATTAGATATCGGATTTTGGGTCAGGCGATACATCAGAAGCGCTATCCGTTTAGTCTGTTTCGGAAGCCAATTCAGGTTGGCATACTCTTTATCGGTATGACCATGTCCTCCAAAAAGTCCTAAACCATCAATAGCCATATCAACATAGCCTGCGGTAAATGAAATATCCGCTGCACCGGCATCCCTGGGATTAACGGCCGTTACTTTTCCTAAACCAAGATCCTCGCTTACTTTCGTATAGTACTCCAGAAGTTTTTTATTTCCGTCCGTTGGCGCCAATGGGGGATATCCTTCATCGAAGGTTAACGTGGCATTTGTTTGAGGTAGATGTTTATCAACTACACGTTGCATTACCTCCTGCGCCCGCTTTAATTGCTCCGGAGAAATAGCACGAATATCACCGGTAACTACTGCCTGTTTCGCAACAATATTTCCCTTACCAAAAGCAGATCCTCCATCCAACACATTATCACGCTGAATATCCGAACCTCCCAGGATCATTCCAGGATTGAACGTCAGGTCCTTTTCAGTAGATAAACTTTCATAAAATCCATTGAGAATTCGCGATGCTTCATAAATAGCCCCAGCGCCAATAGTTGTTGTAAAAATTTGAGATGAATGTGCCGACAATCCGTTCACGTTTAATTCCCATCCGGATGAACTCCTTCGTGAAATAACTCCTGTCGTTGGATTGCTGTCACCATCTTCCATCCCCAACGCAATATCAGCGTTCTTAGCTGCTTCAATCAAATCCTTGCGTGCAAGTTCCAAAGGTCTTCCACTGAGTTCTTCATCGCCTGTCATCACAACAATAATGTTCATATTCTTCAACAGACCAGCTTGCCTTAATGCTTCGAGCGAATAAATGATCATCACATCACCCCCTTTCATATCGCTGACACCCGGACCTGTCGCTGTGGAGTCGTTCACCATAGTGAATTTTTGAAATGAACTGGATGGCTCAAAGACGGTGTCCAAATGACCAATAAGTAAAAGTGTTTTTCCGGTTCCCTTGCTGGTATGATAACCCACCAAATGACCTGCCCTGCCAAAAGACTTACCATCCACCCAATGAGTTTCAAAACCGAGTGCATCTAATTTTGCCTTAAATATTTGCCCAACTTTGAATACACCTTCAAAATTCATGGAGCCACTATTAATGTTAACTACTTCTTCAAGCAGTTTTAAAGCCTGGCTGTTATTGGAATCTACACTAGACACTATCTTCTTTTCAATCTTTGAAATCTGTGCCGATGAGTCAAATGAAATGCTCAACACGAATAGAAAGAATAATACTTTTTTCATAGCAGTTTAAATCATTATGCAATTTCCTCTCCTGGCTTTGTCTTCCAACGTTCATGCATCCACACCCATTGCTCGGGATGTTCGCGCACAATTTGCTCTGTGAAATTGGTGAAGTTCTGAGTGTTCACCACCAAATCTGTCTCTTCATCACCAGTAATCACCAGGGGTATCTCAGGAAGAATCTGCATATGTTGCATCCCATCATCACCCAAATAAATATACGTGGGCACCACCGCGGCACCGGTGCGTAAAGCAAGTATTGTGGCTCCAATTGGAGTAGCGGCCTTCATTCCAAAAAAATCTACAAACCGGCTTTTTACTTTAGTATCCTGATCAATAAGAATTGCAATAGACCCGCCTGACTTCAACACCTTAAACAATCGCATACTTTCCTTTCCGCGCTCAATTGCCACAGCTCCGTAGGCATTGCGGTATTGCCAAAGCAGCTCATTCAACCGCTCGTCCTTCAAAGCAGTGCCAATAATATTGGGTTTCAAACCGCGCAGCGCCATGTTGGTGATTTGCAAATCAAAGGCACCAAGGTGTGAGGTAAGAAACATTACTCCCTTTCCCTTTGCAAATGCTTTTTCATAATTCTCAAGTCCCTCAGTGATCAGAAACTTATTAAGATCTTCAAGTGTCCTTACTTTTAAGGAGCGCAAAATGTCGCCCCCATTTTTTCCCAACATCACGAATACACGTTTACTTAATGCCACTATTTCCTGCGTGGATTTCTCTTTGCCGAAGGCGAGACTCAAATGGTATATAGTGCGTTCACGGGGTTTAGGCGAAACTGCATAGGCTAACCTACCGAGCCAGCCACAGAAAGTCAACCAAACAGTCCTTGGCAATAAATTCGATATAAAAATCAGAAACCGCACAAAGAAGTATAACGAAGTATACTTAATGCGTTTCCCAAGTGGTCTCTTTTCCATAGTGATTTGGCAAAGATACACGTAGCTTTGATTAAATTTATTCGTTCAGTTGATAACTCATTATGAAAACCTTATATCTAGTTCGCCATGCCAAGTCGAGTTGGGACAACCCGGAACAAAGCGACTTTGACCGACCCTTGAATGAACGCGGAAGGAAAAATGCCCCACGTATGGGCAAGCGTTTAAAAGAAAAACACGTAACTCCAGACGTGATGCTTAGTAGCCCGGCTGAGCGAGCTCTCGCTACATGCAAGGAGATTGCCAGAGTTCTTGGATTCCCGGAAGAAAAAATCAAAACTGACAAGCGATTATATCACGCAGATGAAGATCAGGTTTTAAAAGTGATTCAGGAATTAAAAGACTCACCTCGCGATAATGAAGAAGTAGTTATACTTTTTGGTCATAACCCAGGATTAACTGCATTTGCAAATGCATTACTCAATGAAGATCTTGAAAATATACCTACCTGTGGAGTGGTTGCAGCAACACTGGATATTACCCATTGGAAAGATGCGCGATTTGGGAGTGGTGACATGGAGTTTTTTGATTATCCGAAAAGAAGTACTGATTAGAAAATAGTTGGCTGACAATGACTCTAAACACAAAAAGCAACTTATTCAAGTTGCTTTTGTCGAGATGAGAGGATTACCTATTGGTGATCCTTTTGGGTGATGTTCAAAACAATCAACCTTTTTGTTCGCCTTGCTCACTGTTAGGTCTTTTTCATTTCTTCATTCGCTCAAGCGAAGCGCTTCGCTCACTGCGAAAATAAAAAGCCCTCTCCGCTATCGCGGAAAAGGCTTGATTGTTTTGTCGAGATGAGAGGATTCGAACCTCCGGCCTCCACGTCCCTAACGTGATGCGCTAACCGGGCTGCGCTACATCTCGATCTAATTTTCCTTTCTCAAAATCTTCGAATTCTGACTTACTTTTAGCAGACTTCAAGGAACTTCACCCGGCAAGCCGGCTGCCTGTCTTCCTTAACTTATTGCGAAGGAAGACGCTACATCTCGAATTAATCCTGTGATCTCGATTTTTTGAGGCTGCAATAATAGCAAAATTTGAGCAATCAAAAACATAGACACGCAGAACAACTACTTTTTCTTATTCTGCTTTAAATCTCTTACAAACCGGGCCCAATTAAACGGGTTTAAGAAAGGATTGGTACGCGGTTGAAATTTATCCTGCGCAGAAGTAGACCATTGGTCCATATAATACTTGTAGTTGGCGGCCCCATCCATAGGAGTCGTTTTAATCATCAAGGCGATCAGTTCGGCATTCAGATTTCGTGAGTCGATTCCATTATCCATCGGAATATTCAATGCCAATACAGCCTCTTTAAAAACCTCTTCAGTGGGGAATGGCATGATTTGCACCTCTTTCAAATAAGTCACATCAGAAACCATTTCTACCAGGATAGTCAGGTTATCATTGGCCCCTTTGGGTACGATATAGTGTTTACGATTATACCCTACCGAACTGATTACTACGCTATCGCCCTCTAATACCGGCATAGAAAAAAAGCCAGCCGGACTAGTACTTGTACCTCTGCCTGCTTTAGGTACATAAACGTGTAC
>ERZ795061.726-NODE-726-length-32946-cov-7.501323_pt1 | contig 32946 bp, 29 predicted proteins | sample MGYA00375145_ERZ795061 | MGnify/ENA primary metagenome ERZ795061 (study PRJEB30190, sample SAMN05720144) | anaerobic digester metagenome | isolation source: active sludge of municipal wastewater-treating anaerobic digesters | place: USA | collected 2014-12-22 ... | reverse complement strand
CTCGCGCAGGTCGCGACGCCGGGCCGCGAGTTGCGCCAGCCCGCGCAGGATCCCCGGCTTGCACAGCCGCCGGATGTGGATCAGGAAGGCGCGCTTCGCGTCGGCGTCGCTGACCTCCGGTTCGCGAGCAACGACGCGTTGCAGCAACGCCCCCGCCTCGACCCAATGCCCGTCGCGGGCGAAGTCCTCCACCAGCCGCGAGAGATCGTCGAGCAGCTGTGGCGCCGTCTCTTTCGTGAGGTCACCGGCCAAGCGCTGCACGACGTCGTCGATCCCCCGCCCCATCCCGTTGCGAGAGAACGCCGCCTCCACCATCCGATCCTCGTCTCCCTCGCGCTCCCCCCCCGGCGTGGGGATCCGCTCCATCCCCGCGGCCGGCGTCGGCGACCCGATGCCGAGCTCGCGGACCTGTGCCGCCGCCGGCGACACCGGTCCGTCGATCGCCAGCATGCCGATCGCGGGGGTACGTGCCGGGGGAGCCGCCGGGATTCGCGAGGTCGCGATTGGCGTCGCGCGACGCACGAACCCCATGCGCCCGAGACGGAGCTCGATGCTCGTCAGGCGAAGCTCCTTCGCCCGGGCATCGAAGTTGGCCCCCTCGTCACCGTGCACGGGACGGCTCGCGAGGATCCGTGCCACCCCCAGGACGTCGGCTGCCCGCGTCTGCGGGGCAAAGTCGAACAACGCCACCGAGTGCCCGGCCATCCGCTTCGCCAGTTCGCTCAGCCACGGAACCTCGGCCGGCACTGGAACGAGCTGTGAGGCCGCGGCGATCGCGCGATGCAGCTCCGCCAACGACAGGACGCTCCCGTCCTCGCGCAACGCGCCAAGGGCCGCGCGCAGCGCCTGCTTCTGCTCATCGGTTGAGGAGGCCCGGTTGACCAGGAGCCAAACCAGCTGGGCGAATGCCCGGGTGGAATCGAGGATCGACGACATGGAGTGGGGCGAAGGGCAGGCGGATTCCCTGTAGAGACTAGGACGCGCTAATACCTCTTGGCGAAACGACTTCGCCCACGTGGGTGCCCTACCTCCTTCCGCGGCCGCCCCCCGGTGCTTGCCCCACGCAGCATCAGCCCCTCTCCCGCTGTTCGCCCCCTGTCACCACCGATATCCTTGCGATTGTCGCCACCCTTCGGGTGCCCATGACTCGCCGCTCGCTCCGCCCCGCCGCTCTTGCCGCCCTGATGGCGGCCACCCCGCTCGCGCTCGCGTGCCACGGCGCCGGCGTCCCGGCTCCGGCCCGGACGGCCCCAGATTCGGCGCGCCTGGCCGCCGATGTGCGCACCTTGGCCGGCGATGCCTTCGCCGGTCGCCTGACCGGAACGCCGGGCAACGACTCGGCGCGCGCCTGGATCGCAGACCGCTTCCGCGCGCTCGCCCTCGTGCCGCTCATCCGTCCGCAGCCCTGTCCTGCCGACTGCGCGCCGGGCTATGAACAGCGCTTCGTCGCGACGTCAGCCGTCGCCCGACGCGCCGGGCTGCCGAGCGAGATGCCCACCGGCAATGTGGTCGCCATGATCCCCGGTCGTGACCCCGCTCGGCGCGGACAGGTCGTCGTGCTCGGGGCACACTTCGATCATCTCGGGCGAGCCGGCGTCAACGCACTCGACCCCGAGGCCCGCGACGCGATTCGCAACGGCGCCGACGACAATGCCTCCGGCGTCGCGACGATTCTCGAACTCGCGCGACTGCTCAAGGCACGCCCGCCGGCCCGTTCGGTGGCGATCGTCGCCTTTACCGGCGAGGAACTCGGGCTGCTCGGCTCCGCCTGGTTTGTCGACCATGCGCCGTTCGCACTCGACTCGGTCCAGGCGATGCTCAACTTCGACATGGTGGGACGTCTGCGCGACGACCGGCTGATGGTGTACGGCACCGCCACGGCGACCGAACTCGCCGCCATCGTGGACTCTGCCAACATCGCGCCGGCGTTCAGGATCGTCGCCATCGGCGATGGGACCGGGCCTTCCGACCACGCGTCGTTCTACCTCAAGAACCTCCCGGTCCTGCACTTCTTCACCGACCTGCACGACGACTACCATCGCGCCACCGACGACGCGGAACGGATCAACGCTGCCGGCATGGCACGCGTCGTCGGCCTGGCCGAGCGCATCACGCGCACGCTGGCCGACCGCCCATCGCGCCTGACCTTCGTGCGTGGCCCGGTGACCGCGTCACGCATGGGGGCCACCACTCGCCGCGGTCCGCAACCGTACCTCGGCTCCGTCCCCGACATGGGGGCCGTGGAGACGAAGGGATTGCGGCTGTCGGCGATCCGCCCCGGGTCGCCAGCCGAGGCGGGAGGGCTCAAGGCAGGCGATGTGATCGTCGAGTTGGGGGGGAAGGCCATCACCGACCTGTATACGTATACCGACGCGCTCTTCGCGTATGCCCCCGGCGATCAGGTGGAGATCGTCGTGCTGCGTGCCGGCGCCCGTGTCACGGTCCGGGTAACGCTCGGCCGACGACCCGGCTAACGGACGGATGTCGCTGCACGCCTGGACGTCGGCTCGCTACGTCGTCCCCCTCCCGCCCGGGCACCGCTTTCCGATCGAGAAGTACGAGCGCCTCCGCCAGCGTGTGCTGGCCGAGGGGCTCGTTGCGTCGGAGTGCTTGCACGAGCCGCCGCGCGTCACGCGTGCGCAGCTGCTCCGCGTTCACACCCCCGAGTACGTCGACCGCCTGACGAGTGGGACGATGACCGCGGCCGAGGTGCGGCGGCTCGGCTTCCCCTGGTCGCCCGACCTCGTGGAGCGCTCGTTGCGCGCCGTAGGCGGGACGTGCGAGGCGGTGCGCACCGCGCTAGAGCTCGGAGTCGCGATGAACCTCGCCGGGGGGACGCATCACGCCTTCGCCACGCACGGCGAGGGGTTCTGCGTCTTCAACGACGTCGCCGTCGCGATTCGAGAGGCGATGGCCGCCGGACGCATCGCGCGCGCCGCGATCATCGACCTGGATGTGCATCAGGGCAACGGAACGCACGCGATCTTCGCCGACGAGCCACACGTCTTCACCTTCAGCATGCACGGCGGGAAGAACTACCCGTTCCACAAGGTGAACGGCGACCTGGACATCGAGCTCGACGACGGCACCGGCGACGACGAGTACCTCGCGCGGCTCCACGACGCGCTCCCGCGCGTCCTCGCCGGGGCCGCGCCCGACCTGGTGGTCTACCTCGCCGGGGCCGACCCACACGAGGGGGATCGACTCGGCCGACTCGCCCTCACCTTCGACGGACTCGCGCGGCGCGATGCCATGGTCCTGCAGGCGGCACGCGAGGTGGGGATTCCGGTCGCCATCACCATCGCCGGCGGCTACGGGCGCAACATCGATGACACCGTGGAGGTGCACTGCCGCACGGTACGCGTGGCCAGCGGCTACGCCTGACGCACCACGCCTGACGAGCGGCGTGGCGCGGACGAATCACACCGAACCGAGCACGTCTAGCGCCGCCGGCGACCAAACTCGGCGATGCGCACATCGACATCGCGGTCGATATGGATGCCGAAGATCCCGTCGGTGGACTCGAGCTTGCCAGGGCCGATGACGAGCGCGCGCGGGAAGGTGGCCACTGCGGTCCCATTGATCAGGCAGGAGACGTTGGACTGATCGACGGACCACGAGATGGCATTGCTCGCCTTTCCCGAGGCATCGGCGCGCCGGATCGCCCCGCTCGCCTTGCGCTCGACGAGCGTGTGCAGCTCGCCGCCGAAGCGGTGCTTCACGGAGAAGACGCCACTCCCGAAGACGGCACAGTAGAGATAGTTGTACTCCTTGCCATCGAGCGACGTCCCGCCGATGAACGGACCGTACGAGCCCGGCGGAGTGCTCGCGCGCCGCTGCGTGAAGCTCCCCCACACCGTGAAGGCGGCCGAGGCGGTATCCGCCGGGTTCCAGAGCGTGGCCGCGGGTCCACCCGTCACGTGCAACGCTGCGGAGTCGCCCTCGACCTTCACGTCGGCGAGCGTGCGCCCGGCCTTCTCCTCCTGCGGATCGAGCCGGGCCTTCCATCCGGTGGGGAGCGTCGCGACGGGAGCCGCTGCGGTCGACGACACCGCGGCTGGCCGTCGCGCCTGTGCCCGGGCCGTCGCCTGGGGTGCAGCGGCGATGGCGGCCATCACGACCACCGCCCGCACCGCGGTCATCGCTCCCCTCGCCGTCGTCGGTCGCACCACTTGCCGCGCCACCGTCAGCGCCTCCTGCCGTCGCACTCGCCGCATCGATCCTCCCGTCGCGTCGATTCGTCGCCTGGCCCGCCGCGCGTCGCGCGTGCATGCCGACACGGCGCAGATTAGCGCGCTCCCCGGGTGACGGCCAGCGCCGCGGGAGGGGCGAGCGCGCTCGATGCCCCATAGTTTTGCCGCATGCCGCTCCCCATCCCTGCTCCCCGCATCGACGGCGCCACCGCCTCCACCGCCGTTCCACTCTATTGGTGCGCCTACGGCGCCGAGTCGTCGTCGCGACTGCTCGTGCTGCACGGCGGGCCCGGCGCGCACCACGAGTACCTCCTGCCGCAGATGCTCACGCTCGCCAGCCGGAGCGAGCTGCTCTTCTACGACCAGCGCGGGGGCGGGCGCTCGCGCACCGACGATCCCACGCCGATCACCTGGCAGGTGCATGTCGAGGATCTCGGACGGGTCGTGCAGGAGCTGGGCGTCCACCCGCTGACCCTCGTCGGCTACTCGTGGGGGGCGATGCTGGCGATCCTCTACACGCTCGAAGCGGCCGAGCGGCACACCCTCACGCCGCCGCACCGGCTCGTCCTCATCGATCCGGCCCCGTTGTCCCGGCGCTGGCGCGACGAGTTCGAGGCCGAGTTCGTGCGACGACAGGGGGGGCCTGAGGTGGCGCGCTTGCGCGCCGAGCTGGCGGCGAGTGGGCTCAAGGAGACCGACCCGGCTGCCTATCGCCAGCGCACCTTCGAGCTGAGCGTCGCCGGGTACTTCTCGCACCCCGAGCGCGCCCGGGACCTGACCCCCTTTCGCGTCACCGGACGTGTGCAACAATCAGTTTGGGAGTCGCTCGGCGACTTCGACCTCATCCCCCTGCTGTCGGCGATCAACGTGCCGACACTTCTCGTGCACGGATGGGCGGACCCGATTCCCGTGGAATCGACGCTGGCCGCGGCGCGTGCCTTACGCGCCCGGTGCGTCGTCCTAGAGGCAAGCGGCCACGTTCCATACGTCGAGCAGCCTGATGCGCTCTTTGGCGCCATCGAGCAATTCCTGGAGGACACTTCCGAGAGCGCCGCCCTGGGGCGTTGACCATGACCGCACCGATCGAGCAGATCCACGTCACCACCGTCGAGATCGACGAACGCCGCTTCAATGTCTCCCTCTCGGTGGAGTTCGACGGGATCGAGCACGTCGGGCACCTCTGGTTCGAGGACGAGGAGTGGGATGACGACGGTCTTCGCGACCACGGCGCGATCCCGGGGCAGTCGCCCGAACAGGTGCTCTCCCACGCACGGCAGCTGAGCCAGGCCGAGTTGACGCTGCGCTTCCGGCGTGCCCAGAGCGACAAGCGCCGCTTCCACGGCCTGCGGCGCGTCACCGACGATGTCCTGAACAACATCCGCTACCTCAACAAGGTGGCGACCTCGATGCGCGCCGGACTGCTCGATGTCGAAGAGGCCGCCGCGGAGATCGACGAGACCGAGAAGAAGCTCCACGACATGGTCGGACAGCTGCGCAACTACGCAGGCGTGACCGCCTGAGCTGACGACGTCCCCCGCCGCAGGGGGAACGGAGCGGACCTCGGGCGTATATTGGGCGCATGCTGTCGCCGCGCGCCGCCGCCCACGTGCTCGCCGAAATCGCCACGCTGCTCGAACTGCGTGGCGAATCGCGTCTCTCGTCTGGCGCCTACGAAACGGCCTCGCGCGCCCTCTCCCTGCTCGCCGTCGACGACCTCACCCCGCTCCTGCGCACGGGCGACGTCGCCGTGCTTGGCCCCGTCGGCCCGGACGCCCTCGACGTGCTGCGCGACGTGGCCGAGACCGGCGATTCGCAGTTCCTGGAGCAGCTGCGAGAGAACACCCCCGAGGGCCTCCTCGAGATGCTCCGGGTCCCCGGCCTGGGAACGGCGAGGATCCACCGCATTCACGAGGGGCTTGGCATCGAGTCGCTGCACGAGCTCGAACAGGCGGCGCGCGACGGACGGCTCGCGTCGCTGCCGCACTTTGGCCAGCGCACCGCGGAGAAGGTGCTGCGGGGGATCGCGAACCTGCGAGAGAGCGGGGCGCGCGTGCTGTATCCACACGCGGCACTCGACGCCGAGCGACTGCTGGCCGCGGTGCGCGCGCACCCCGATGTGTTGCGCGCCGAGGTGGCCGGCTCGATCCGGCGCCGCTGCGAGACGATTGCAGACATCGACATCGTCGCCGCCGTCCGCGGCACGCCATCGCTCGTGGCCGCGGACTTCGCGCATGGGCGTGGCGTGCGCGAGGTGCTGGGGGGCGGCGCCCCGTCGCTCACCATCCGCTACGACGACGGGACGCGCCTCGACCTGCGCTGCGTGAGCGAGGAGCGCTTCGTCGTCGCCTGGTGGTGGGCCACCGGGTGTGCGTTGCACTGCGTGCGCGTCGCCGGTGCCGCCGCCGCGCGCGGGATCACCATCGGCAGCGACGCCGTCCGCGACGCCGACGGACGCGTGATCCCGATCGCCGACGAGGCGGCGCTGTACGCTGCGGCCGGATTGCCGTTCATCGCCCCGGAGCTGCGCGAAGCGTTAGGCGAGGTGGACGAGGCCCCCCGGCTCCCCGAACTCGTGCAGCTGTCGGACATCCGCGGTGTGCTGCACTGCCACTCGCACTACTCCGACGGTGCGGGGACGATCCGCGAGCTCGCCGCGGCGGCGCACACGCGCGGCTGGCGCTACCTCGGCGTCAGCGATCACTCGCAGTCGGCGTTCTACGCCGGGGGGCTCTCGCGCGAGGCGATCTTGCGCCAGCACGACGAGATCGACGCCGTCAACGCCACCATGTCCGATTTCCGCGTGCTCAAGGGGATCGAAGCCGATATCCTCCCCTGCGGCCGCGTCGACTACGACGCGACGATCCTCGACCGCTTCGACTACGTCATCGCCTCGGTGCACTCGCGCTTCGGCATGAACGAGGGACAGATGACCGACCGCGTGCTCAAGGCGATGGACGACCCCCACGTCACGATCGTCGGACACCCCACCGGACGGCTCCTGCTCACGCGCGAGCCGTATGCGATCAACGTCTCGGCGCTCCTGGAAAAGGCGGGGGCCGTCGGCGTGGCGATCGAGCTGAACGCCGATCCGCATCGCCTCGACCTGGATTGGCGCCACCTGCGCGAGGCGCACGCGCGCGGCGCGCGCATCGAGATCGGCCCCGACGCCCATTCCGTCGCCGGGCTCGACCACGTGGCACTCGGCGTCGGCGTGGCGCGAAAGGGCTGGTTGTCGCGCGCCGACGTGCTCAACGCCGGCGACGCCGACGACGTGATCGCCTTCGCCAACGCGCGACGTCACGGCGCCAGCGCCGCCGCGCGCTCGACCTCTACGCCCACCGGGTTCACGCATGCCGGCTAGTCGGCGCCCACCAGCCACGCGGAGCCGCGCCGCGTCCGCCGCCACACCGGCACCGAGCACACGGCGCCCGGCGAAGAAGCCGGCCAACGATGGAAAGCCGGCAGCACCGGCGTCCACGCGGCAGGACGGGCCTACGGCGAAGGCCAACGCCGCGGCGAAGGCCAAGGCGGCGAAGGGGACGAGCAAGGGGAAGACTCAGGGAGCCACGCAGGCGCAGCGCCGCACCGCCCTCCGCAACGCGACCCCCGAGGCCGCCGCGATCGTCTACCGCGAACTCCTCGCGCTCTATCCCGACGCGCACTGCGAGCTCGACTTTCACTCGCCGTATCAGCTCCTCGCCGCGACGATCCTCAGCGCGCAGTGCACCGACAAGCGCGTGAACATGACGACCCCCGAGCTCTTTCGCCGTTTCCCCACGCCGGCCGCCCTGGCGGCGGCGCCGCAGGGCGAGGTGGAGGAGATCGTCAAGAGCACCGGCTTCTTCCGAGCCAAGGCCAAGTCGCTCATCGGGATGGCCGGCGCCCTCACCGACCGCCACGGCGGCGAGGTCCCGCCACGGATGGAGGCGCTGGTCGTGCTCCCCGGCGTGGGACGCAAGACGGCGAACGTGGTCCTGGGGAATGCGTTCGGCATCAATGTCGGCGTCGTGGTCGATACGCACGTGGGACGCCTCGCGATCCGGCTCGGCCTAACGAGCGAGACCGACCCGCTCAAGGTGGAGTCGGCGCTCATGCAGCTCTTCCCCTCGGAGCAGTGGACGATGCTCTCGCACCTCCTCATCTGGCACGGGCGCCGCGTCTGCGACGCGCGGAAGCCCCGGTGTGGCGCCTGCACCCTCGCCCCGCGCTGCCCCTCGGCCCAGCTCCCGGCATAGCCGTCGGCCGAGACGATCCCCCGGGTGGCCCTGCACGGGGGCGAGGCCGCCGCTCCCGGTTGGCGTTTCGGGCCAGCCCGTTACTTTGCAGGCAGTTCTCCCACTGTCCTGCCCTTCCGCCTTCCCGTCTTCCTCATGAAGTCCGCCACGATTGTCACCTCGAAGGGGACCCTCACGCTCGAGCTGTACGACGCCGAGGCCCCGATCACCGTCGCCAACTTCGAGAAGCTCGCCAACAGCGGCTTCTACGACGGGTCCAAGTTCCACCGCGTCATCCCGGAGTTCGTCGTGCAGGGCGGCGACCCGTACTCCAAGGGTGGAGAGCATGCCAAGGGCCCCGTGGGGACGGGCGGCCCGGGATGGAAGATCAAGTGCGAGACGGCGGGGAACCCGCACAAGCACGAGTTGGGCTCGCTCTCCATGGCGCACGCCGGAAAGGACACCGGCGGCTCGCAGTTCTTCATCGTGCTCAATCCCGACAACTGCCGCCACCTCAACGGTGTGCACACCGTCTTCGGGAAGGTCACCGCTGGCCTCGACATCCTGCCGACCATCAAGCAGAATGACGAGATGATTTCGGCCAAGGTCGACTAATCGCCCCCCTCGAGAGCCATCACATGTCCCACCACCAGTCGAGCGACAAGGGCGCCGCGTTCACCGGCCTCATTGTCACCTCCGTCGCGCTCTTCCTCATCGCCTTCGGCATCGTGAAGTGGACGAACGCCAAGTTCGCCGGCCACGAGCCGGGCAAGGCGCCCGCCGCCGCGGAGCACTAGGACCCGGCAGCCGCGACCGCCGGACGAAGAGAAGGGCCCGGTTCGCTCATGCGACCCGGGCCCTTGCCTTATTCGACAGCTGCAGGACGTGACCGCGATCGGCGCCGCGGCACAGACGCGCGGCGCCTAGCGCGCGCGACGGCGCAACGTGACGCCGCCAGCCCCGCTGTCGATCCGGATGCGCCCGCGTCCGTCGCCGATCGTCCCGGACAGGGCGTCGCGGTCGCGGCGCGTCACGGTCATGGCGACGTCGACGTCGATCCCGCCGCTCCCCGAGTCGATGTCGACCGCCGCCCCTAACGACTCGGGCACGTGGACCGTCACGGCCCCCGACCCCGCGTCGATCGTGAGCCGGTCGACGTCCGACAGGAGCCCCAGCTCCACCGACCCGCTCCCGCTGTCGAGGGAGATGACCTTGGCACGCACGTCGGACAGGCGTACACGCCCGGACCCCGTATCCCCCCACAGCTCCTCGACGTCGATCCCGCTCCCCTTGAACGACCCCGACCCCGTGTCGAGGCGCAGCTCCCGCCCCTTCATCCCGGTCACTGTCGCCCCCCCGGAGCCGGAGTCGAGGATCACGCGCCCTTCGGCGTCGCTCACGTTCACCTCACCGGAGCCGGTGTCGAGCAGCAGCGCCCCCCGGGTGTGCGACGTCGTGACGTCGGCCGCCTGGACATCCACCGTGATATCGCCGTCGACGTTGGTGACCACCGCCTCGCCCGCCGCGAGGTGGACTTCGATCGACGTCCCCGTGGGAACCGCGACGCGGACGTCGGCATAGCCGCGGAATCCGCGCCCCGACGAGACGATCTCGACGCGATCGCCCCGCCCCAATCCGCCACGTCCGTCGCCGAACGTCCCATCGCGCGCGACGTTGACCTGGGTACGCCCCCAGTTCCCCCAGCGCCCCTCGTTCCCCTTCTCGCCACTGCGGCGCTCGAAAACGATGCGATCGTCCGGGTAGATGACGCGCAGCGTCTCGCGCCCACCGATCTCGCCGGTTTCGACCTTGAGGCGTGCGCCGTCGCTCCCCTGTCGGTCGACCGTGACCGCCACCTCGCCCCCGCTCCCCCCTTCGAGGCGGATCGATCCCACCAGGTTGTAGATCGCGACCCGGCTCCCCTTGAGGAGCCGCCGCTCGCCGCCCTGCGCGAGGGCGAGGTCGCTCGCGAACAGCGTCGCGGCAACGGCGGCCGCCAGGAACGTCGGGAGCTTCATGCGCACGTTCATCGATCCCCCAGAAGCGTGAGTCCGGCGCCTTGTCCGATTGCGGGCGCCCGACCCTCTGACAGCGAGCGAATGCGGTTGGTTTGTGGAGGGAGAGGCGAGACGGGCCCCCGATCGCGCCCATCTAAGCGAGATCTTCGCGTTCGGGCGGCTGCCGTGGTCGCCGCTAATAACTTACCGTCCAGTCACTAACATGGACTCAGCTCCCATGATCGCCCCCGACATGGCGCACGGCGCCGATCGCGCCGCCGCGCCGCCTGAGGCGCCCGCCTCCGTCGCCGTCCTCGCCGAATCGCCGGCGCCGCGCTGGCGTCGACTCCCGGAGGAACGCCCCCGCCAGCTCATCGAGGCCGCCTTCGAGGTCTTCAGCGACACTGGTCTCGAAGGGGCGCGCCTCGACGAGATCGCCCGCCGCGCCGGCGTCTCGAAGGGGACGATCTACCTCTACTTCACGAGCAAGGAGGAACTCTTCCGCGCGGTCGTCGAGGCCAAGGTCATCTCCGTGATCGAGGCCGCGGAGCAAGACGCCGAACGTCGCGCCCATGAAGAGCTCCCCGGGGTCGACGACCTGCGGCGCTACATGACGATGCAGTGGAACCACCTGCGCTCCCCGACCTACCTCGCGATGTACCGCCTGGTGCACGCCGAGCTGCATCACTTTCCCGACCTCATGCGCTTCTACGGCAACGAGGTCGTCGAACGGTCGCTGCGCCTGACGGCAAGCCTCATCGCCCGCGGCATCGCGCGCGGCGACTTCGTCGCCGCCGACCCGCTCGTCACCGCGCGACTCGTCACCTCCCTGCTCCTCACGCACGCCCTGTGGTACGAACGACGGACCCTGTTCGACTCGAGCATGAGCGACTGCGCCGATACCGTGCGCGACTCGGTCATCGAGTTCGCCCTGCGCAGCCTCGTCCCGCCTCACGGGGCCGCGACGCCCCCGACCGTCCCCGATGCCTGATTCTCGCTCCCCACGCGCCGCCCGGCGCAGGGGCCGTGACGCCACGCGCCTGGTCGTCACGCTCCTCCTGCCACTCGCAGCCGTCCCCTCCCTCGCCGCACAGGCACCGGCCGCGCGCCGCGTGTCGTTAGGTGATGTCGTCCGACTCGCCACCGAGCAGAACGCCGGCGTCGAGGTCGCGCACGCGCGAACCGCACAGGCCGCGGCGCGCATCCGCCTGCGCCGCGCCGACCTCCTGCCGAACATCTCCGCGTCCGCGGTCGAGGCCGGACGCACCTTCAACACGGCCACCTTGGGCTTCGCCTTCAGGGGCGCCGACGGCAGCTCCTTCTTCAATCCCGACGGTGAGGTCCTGGGGCCGGTGCTCAGCACCGACCTCCGCGCCCGCGTCTCGCAGGTCCTGTTCGACGCCGGCGCACTGGAGCGGCTGCGCGTGGCCCGCACCGCCGCCACCGCCGCCGGCACCGAAGCCGACGTGGCCGCGGAGCGAGCGGCCGGGCAGGCCGCCGCCGGCTACGTCCGCCTCCTGCGTGCCGACGCCCAGATCGCCGCCCGTCGCGCCGACTCCACGCTCGCCGCCGACCTGCTCGGCATCGCCCAGGACCAGCTCACGGCCGGCGTGGGAGTGGCGCTCGACGTGACGCGCGCCCGTTCGCAGGCCGCGCAGATCCGCGCCCAGCAGGTGGCCGCTCGCCTCGAGCGCGATCGCGCCGCGCTCGAGTTGTCGCGCATCCTCGGCCTCGCCCCGGACGAACGACTCATCGCCGCCGACTCGCTGGCCGCCCTCGCCCTCCCCGAAACGGCACCACGCGACCTCGACCTCGCCGTGGCCCAGCGCCCGGACATTCGCGCGCTCGACGCGCAACTCGTCACCGCCACCCGGGCCGAACGGGCCATCCGGCGCGACAAGCTTCCCACGCTGTCGGCCTTTGGAGATCACGGCCCCATCGCCGGCGACGGCACGTCGTACCTCCGCACCTATTCCTGGGGGGTGCAGCTCTCCGTCCCGATCTTCGCCGGCTTCCGCAACGAAGGACGCCTCGAGGAGCAGGCCGCGGCCCGGCACGAACTCGAGGTGCACCGTCGCGACCTCGCCCGTCAGGTCGGGCTCGACGTTCGCGGCGCACGCGACGAACTCGCCGCCACCCGCGAACAGCTCGACGCCGCCCGTGAGCGCGTCGCCCTGGCCGACCAGGAGCTCGCCCAGGCCCGCGAGCGCTTCCGGGCCGGGGTGTCGGGCAACGCCGATGTCGTCACCGCGTCGTTAGGGCTCAACGCCGCCCGCACGCTCGTGATCGATGCCCTCACCGCCTGGCACGTCGCGCGCATCTCGCTCGCCCGCGCCCAGGGAGATGCCCGCTCGCTTCGCTGACGCGACGATCCCGTCTCGCCAGCGCACCGCCCCCGTCGATCGTCACCGCCCTTTGCCATCGGTCATGTCCACTGCTGCCCCCCTCGAAGCGCCCCCCCCGTCAGCCCCCACGTCACCCGCCGCTGCGCGCGGCGCGACACGCCAGCGCATCGTGCTCGGCATCGTCGGTGTCGCCGCGATCGCCGGCATCGCGGCCGGGGTGCGTTCGTGGAGCTTCGGCCGCACCCACGCCTCCACCGACAACGCCCAGGTGGATGGGCACATCATCCCCGTGGTCAGCCGCGTCGGGGGCTTCGTGGCCGACATTCGCGTACGCGAGAACGAACGCGTGAAGACCGGCGACACGCTCCTCGTGCTCGACGACAGCGAGTTCCGCGTGCGCCTCGCCCAGGCCGACGCCGACCTCGAGGCCGCGCGCGCCGTCGCCGGGAGCAAGGGCATCGCCGGGCAGTCCGAGACGGTCGTGCGCTCCGCGACCAGCCAGCGCGCCTCGGTCGAGGCGCAGGTCGCCGCCGCCCGCGCCAACCTGCAGAAGGCCCAGGCCGACCTCGGGCGCATGCAGGAGCTGGTCGCCAAGCAGATCGTCTCCCGACAGCAACTCGATGCCGCCGAGCTCGCGGTGCGTGCATCGACCGCCAACCTGGAGTCGGCGGAGCGACAGGCGGCCGGCGCGAGTGCCGGCGTGGAGAATGCGCAGGTCGGCACGCGGCTGGCGCGCGCACGCCTTGCCTCGGCGCAGGCGGTGCGTGACAACGCCGCGTTGCAGCTGACGTACACGCGCATCGTCGCCCCGCGCGACGGTTACGTCTCGCGCAAGCAGGTCGAGGCCGGACAGCTCGTGCAGGCCGGCCAGCCCGTGCTCACGGTGGTCGACGACCAGGACACCTGGGTGTCGGCCAACTTCAAGGAGACGCAGCTGGCCTCGCTCCGCGTGGGGCAGCCGGCCGACTTCGACGTGGATGCGTACGAGGGCTGCGTGGCGACCGGGCGCGTCGAATCGCTCAGCGCCGCGACCGGCGCACGGTTCGCCCTCATCCCGCCCGACAACGCCACCGGCAACTTCACCAAGGTCGTGCAGCGCGTCCCCGTGCGCATCGCCATCACCACGGGATGCGGCCCCGACCGCCCGCTGCGCCCCGGGATGTCGGTCACCGTCCACGTGAAGACCCGTTAGGCGGACATGAGCAGTGCCGCCCTCCCGTCTGCCGTCTCCCGTCTCCCGTCCGTCGCACGGGCGGATGCGGACGTGGACAAGTACAAACACAAGTACAAGATCGCCATCGCCGTGACGCTGGCGGCGGTGCTCGAGCTCATCGACACCTCGATCGTGAACGTGGCCATTCCCCACATGATGGGGAACCTGGGGGCCACGGTCGACGAGATCACGTGGGTCTCGGTCGGCTACATCGTGGCCAACGTCATCGTCATCCCGATGTCCGGGTGGCTCTCCGGCTTCTTCGGGCGCACGAAGTACCTGACCGGTTCCATCCTGCTCTTCGTGGTTGCCTCGTTCTTCTGCGGCGCCTCCACTTCGTTAGGGATGCTCGTGGGCTGGCGCGTGATCCAGGGCATCGGCGGCGGCGCCCTGCTCTCCACCGCACAGTCGACGCTCTTCGAGGCCTTCCCACCTGAGGAAGTCGCCGTGGGGCAGGCGATGTTCGGCATCGGGGTCATGGTCGGCCCCACCATCGGCCCGACGTTAGGCGGGTGGATCACCGACAACTACAACTGGCCCTGGATCTTCTACATCAACATCCCGCTCGGCATCCTCGCGGCCATCATGGTCGCGTCGTACGTCAAGGACTCCGAGCACCAGGAGCGCACGTCGACGATCGATGGCACCGGGATCTTCCTGCTCGCGCTCTGCATCGGATCGTTGCAGTGGATGCTCGAGCGAGGGGAACGCTACGATTGGTTCGAGTCGCGCTTCATTACCGTGCTCGCCGCCACGTCGCTCGTCTCTGGTGTCCTCCTCGTCTGGCGTGAGCTCACGATCGACGAGCCGGTGATCAACTTTCGCGTCCTCAAGAGCCGGCAACTCGCCGCCGGCGTCGCCTTTGCCGCGGCGCTGGGGCTCTCGCTGTACGGCGGCATCTTCGTCCTCCCGATCTTCCTGCAGCAGCTGCACGGGCTGACCGCATCGCAGACCGGCTTCCTGCTCCTCCCGGGGGCGCTCTCGTCGGCTTTCGTCATGGCCACGATGTCACGCTTGCGCGGCAAGGTCGACGCGCGCTACACCATCACCATCGGCGCCCTCGGCTTCCTCTGGTCGATGTGGCTCCTGTCGCGCCTCACGCTCGACAGCGGGACCGGCGACATCTTCTGGCCGCTCATCCTGCGCGGCCTCGCCCTGGGGCTGATCTTCGTCCCGCTCACCAACGCCTCGATGGCCGACCTGCACCCGCGCGACCTGGCGCAGGGGACGGGGCTGTTCAACCTCATGCGCCAACTCGGCGGGTCGTTAGGCATCGCGATCATGGCGACGCTGCTCGGGCGCTGGACCACCGCGCAGCGGGCCGTCCTCACCGCGCACGTCGGCGCCACCGACCCCGAGACGCTCCAGCGCCTCGACCTGCTCACCCGCGGTGCCATGGCGCACGGCGCCAGCGCCCTCGACGCCAAGGCCCAGGCGGTCGCCATCCTCTCGCGGCAGATCGGCGTGCAGGCGTCGGTCATCGGCTTCTCCAAGGTGTACCTCTTGAACGGGATCCTCCTCGTGAGCGCCCTCCCCCTCCTGCTCGTCTGGCGCACCGGGCGTGCGCGCGGCGCCGGTGCCCCCCCGGCGCACTAGCCTCGCCCGGCGACGGCTAGCCTCGCCCGGCGACGGCTGGCGTCGACCGCAGGGAGGCGACCCGTCGTGCGCGCAGGGGCTCGGGCGGGAGCCGGCGGCACGAAAGGGACGCACGGCGGCCCGGTCCCCCTCCTACCGGGGGGCGGTCGCTGAGCCACCGAGGCGCTAGAATTGTCGGTCCCCACTCCACGGGGCCCTTCGGGCCCAGCCGTCTCCCCCTTCCGTCTCCCCATGACGCTCCCCACGCGCGACGACGCGCTCGCCCTGATGCACGAATTCACCCCCAGCGAGTCGCTCCGGAAGCACATGTACTCGGTCGAAGCCGCGATGCGGGCCTACGCCACCTCGTGGGGCGAAGATGTGGAACGCTGGGGACTGGCCGGGCTGATGCACGACTTCGACTACGAACGCTGGCCCAACGCCGAGCATCTGGCCGACGCCGAGCACCCGGCCGAGGGGGTGCGCCTCCTGCGCTCGCGCGGCTATCCCGAAGACGTGCTGCAGGCGATCCTTGGGCACGCCCACTATTCGGGCGTCGCCCGGGAAACTCGCATGGCCAAGGCACTCTTTGCCGTCGACGAGCTCACGGGACTCATCACCGCCACCGCGCTGGTCAAGCCGAGCAAGAGCGTCCACGACGTCGATGCCCGGTCGGTGCTGAAGAAAATGAAGGACAAGGGCTTCGCCCGGGGCGTGAGTCGCGACGATGTCATTAACGGAGCGGCCGAACTGGGCGTCGAACTCGAGGCGCACATCCAGTTCGTCATCGGCGCCATGCAGGCCAAGGCGGCCGACCTGGGACTGGCGGGGACTCCGGCGACAGCCTGAAGCGCCCCGGCTCAACACTGCATCGACGCGACGCGTTCTACGGGAGACGACACTACGCTGAGAGACTGTGACGACTGCGTTCATCCCGACCCCGCTCGGCCCCACCGTGAGCATCCCGTCCCGCCGGATCATGTCCGACGCCGAACGGACTGATCGCGAGCGGGAGCACCTGCTGGTCGTGGCCGCGCAGCGAGGGGAGAACGAGTCCTTCGCTGCGCTCGTGCGCCTGCACCAACGGCGCGCGTACGCGGTCGCACGGTCGATCGTCATCACGCACGAAGACGCGGAGGACGCGGTCCAGGAAGGATTCCTGCACGCCTACCGGGCGCTGCACCGCTTCCTGCCGGACCAGGCCTTCGGGGCGTGGCTGCACCGGATCGTGGCCAACGCGGCGCTCGACATCACCCGCCGCCGCAAGGTGCGCGATGCTGACTCGCTGGCCGACACGATCGCCTCGCCGTTCCGCGACCCGGCGGAGTCCGACGAGCTCCGGCGACGCCTCTCCACGGCGCTCGAGACGTTAGGCGATCGCCAGCGCAGCGTGATCGTCTTGCACGACCTGGAAGGCTACAAGCACGCAGAGATCGGCCGGATGCTGGGCATTCCCGAGGGAACGGCCCGTTCCGACCTTCATCATGCCCGCGCCAGGCTTCGCCAGGCGCTCGGCGAAATTCGGAGTCAGCTATGACCATCGTGCGCGGTGACAACCGCGAGAGGCAGGACGACGATTCGCGCGACGAGGACGTCGCCGGGGCGCTGCGCCACCTGTACGCAGCCCCCACCGACGATTCGTACTGGAACACGCTGGAACGCCGCATCATGCAGGCGGTGGCAGCCGAGCGCGCGCGGGAGTGGTGGTCGTACTTCCCGGGCTGGGTCCGTCTCGGCGTCTCCGCCGCCGCCGCCGCCGCCCTGGTCGCCGCCCTTGCCTCGTGGCACACGCGCACCACGCAGGAGCGCATGGCGTTCGAGGAGCTCATGGGCGCGCAGAACGAGATTCCGCTCCTGACCGAGTCCGATCGCAGTGAACGCAGCGCCGAGCGCGAGGCGACGCTGCGTTACCTCATCCGGCACGACTGAGCCGCGCCGACATGAAGGACTCCAAGAACCTGGCCCTGATGTTCCTCCTCGGCGCCTTCCTCACGGGAGGGGTGCTGGGCTTCACGGCCAACGGCTACATGAAGCGTGACCAGGTGTGCACGAGTGGCAACGGTTCCACCAACCTGCTCGCCACGCTCTCCGAGCGCCTGCGCCTCTCCAGCGACCAGCAGCACACCGTCGATTCGATCCTCGATGACCGCAGCCGGCAGTATCGCGCCCTCACCGAACCGATTCGCCCGCAGGTCGATGCCATCAAGGAAAATGCCCGCGAACAGATCCGCCGAGTCCTCACCGAGGAACAAAAGCGGGAGTTCCAGGCGCTCATCGAAGAGCTGAACGACTCAACGCGCACGAATCGAGACGAGTGAAATGATACGCAGGCTTTTCGCAGTTGTCCTCCTGACTCCATTGAGTCTCGGGGCCCAGGGCGTCGCCAGTGGCGGCGCCCGACCTGTTTCGCTGGAAGAGGCGGTGAAGCTCGCCCAGCAGAACGCCCCGGCCGCCATTCAGGCGCGCGGCCAGATCCGAACGTCCGATGCGGCGATTCGCTCCGTCTACGGCAGCTACCTTCCGTCGCTCTCCCTGAGCTACGGAAGCAACAAGCAGGGCGGCGAGACCTTCTTCCAGGGCCAACTCGTCCCGTTCCGCGGCGACCCGTGGAACTTCAGTCGCGGCCTCAACTCCAGCCTGGAACTCTTCGACGGCGGACGCCGACTGTTCAACCTGCGAAGCGCCCGCGCCAACCTCACCGCCGCCGAGTCCAACGAACGACTGCAGCAGTTCCGTGTGGCCCTCGATGTGAAGCAGCAGTACTTCAATGTGCTCGCGGCCCGTGAGTCCCGCGCGGCGGCGGAAGCGCAACTCGCCCAGAGCACCGAGCAGCTCAAGTCGGCCACGGCGCGCGTGCGGGCCGGCGCCGCCACGGTCTCCGACTCGCTCCGATCCATCATTCAGGTCGGCAACGCGCGTCTCGCCGTCCTGACCGCCGAGAACACGCTGCGGGTGGCCAACGCCAACCTCACGCGCCTGGTGGGGACAACGTTCGAGGTTACCGCGGCGGAGGTCGCCTCCGGCGAGATGCCGCGCGTGTCGATCGACTCGGCCGAACTGGCGAATGCCCTGGAGGGGGCGCCCTCCGTCCTGCAAGCCAAGGCCGAACTGGCCGCCGCCGGCGCCTCGCGCCGCGCCGCCAAGACGCCGTACCTCCCAACGCTGAGCGTCTCGTACAACCTCTCGGGGAGCCGCACCGACAAGTCGTTCGATATCACCGGCGGCGAGTATGCGCGCTCCAACGCGCTCCGCTTTCAGCTCTCCTATCCGGTCTTCAACGGGTTCACGCGAGAGGAAAACGTCACCCGCACCAGCGTCGCCGAGCGCAACGCCGAAGCCCAGCTTCGCGATGCGCGCCTCACCGCCCGGCAGCAGCTCACGCAGCTCATCGGGTCGCTCGGGCTGGCGCAGGAACGCGCGGCGATCCAGATCGCGTCAGTTACCGCGGCGGAGGAGGATCTTCGGGTCCAGAGCCAGCGTTATGCCTTGGGTTCGTCTACCCTGCTCGACATTCTCACCTCGCAGTCACAGCTCAACTCCGCCCGGTTCGCCCTTATTCAGGCGCGCTACGACGCCCGCCTCGCCAAGGCACAGATCGAGGCGATCGTCGGCCGCGACTTGCCGTAGCCGTTCGTAGCGCTGCCCATCGCCCCGCCTCGCTAACACCCGCCTTCCACGCACGTCCAACGCTCGACGTGGACGCCCCCAACGAGAGAATTCTGGTGAAACGTTCGTCCCTTGTGCTGCTCGCGGTGATCGCCTCGGCGGCCTGCGCGAAGAAGGTGGAGCAGAAGCTGGCCATCACCACGGCCACCGTCGGCCTCCGCACCATCGTCCTCGACGCCACCGCCTCGGGAGCGGTCGAACCGATCAACGTCGTCGAGGTCAAGTCCAAGTCGTCGGGACAGATCACGAAGATGACGGTGGAAACCGGGTCGCAGGTCTCGACCGGCGAACTCCTCGTGCAGCTCGACACGCGCGATGTGCAGAACCAGTACGATCAGGCCGACGCGGATCTCAACGCGGCCGAGGCCAGGCTGCAGGTCTCCGAAGCGCAGAAGAAGCGCTCCGACGACCTGTTCCAGCAGCGCATCATCACCGCGCAGGAGAACGAGACGGCGCGCCTCGACTACGCCAACGCGCAAGCGGCGGTGATTCGCGCCCGGACCTCGCTCGACCTCGCCAAGCAGCGCCTCGAGGACGCGACGGTGCGCGCCCCTGTTGTCGGGACGATCATCGAAAAGACTGTCTCGCTCGGCCAGGTGATCACGTCGGCCACCAGCGCCTTCGGTGGCGGGACGACGCTCCTCAAGATGGCCGACCTGAGCAAGGTCCGCATGCGCGCCCTGTTTAACGAGACCGACATCGGGAGCGTGCAGCCGGGGCAGCAGGCGACCGTCACGGTCGACGCATATCCCGACCGCCCGTTCAAGGGGACCGTCGAGAAGATCGAGCCGCAGGCCGTCGTGCAGCAGAGCGTGACGATGTTCCCGGTGCTCATCAACCTCAACAACGCCGAGGGGCTGCTCAAGCCCGGGATGAACGGTGAGGCGTCGGTGCTGGTCGACCGTCGGGAGAACGTCGTCGCGGTCCCCAACGATGCCGTGCGCACGGTGCGCGAAGCGCCGATGCTCGCCAACCAGCTGGGCCTCGACCAGGACTCGGTGAGCGCGCAGATCCAGGCGCAGCTCGCCTCGATGGGTGGGATGGGTGGCATGGGGCGCGGCGATGCCAGCGGCAGCCAGCGTACGCAGATCCCGCGCGAGATGCGCCGCATGATGCCCGGCGAGGTCGACCTCGCACCGCAGCAAGGACGTCCGCAGCTCCCCGAGGTCACCGACGCCGACTGCAAGAAGGTGTCGGACGCCATGAAGGCCAAGCCCGACCTGGCGCAGCAGCTCGCCGGGCTGCGGCAGAAGATGCAGAGCGGTGAGATCGACTTCGCCGCCCTGCGCACCGAATCGCAGCGATTGTATGCCGCGTTAGGCGTGGATGCACAGGTCGCGCGCGCCTGCCAGATGCGCACCAGCGGTGGCGCCGCCAACGCCCCCCAGGGCGCGGGGCCATCGGCCGCCCGCGAGTCGGGCACGCCGCGCGCGTCCGGCGAGGCGCCGGCGAAGGCGCCCGGTGGAGCCGCACGTGCGGCACAGGGGGGAGGGCGGAGCGCGCAGGCCGGGGCAGCCGTCCCGCAGCCGCAGGGCGAGTTCCCCATGCGCACGCGCTCGCGTCCGGGCGTCGTCTTCGTGAAGGGGAATGCCGGCTTCGAGGCGCGCGTGGTGCGCCTGGGGCTCGGCAACTTCGACTACACCGAGGTCCTCTCCGGCCTCAAGGAAGGCGATGAGGTCGCCCTCCTCGGCGCCGCCGCGATCCAGGTCGCGCGCGACTCGAGCAACGCCCGCTTCCGCCAGATGACCGGCGGCGGCATGCCCGGGATGCAGAAGACGCAGGAGAAGTCGGGGAGCGGGTCCACCGGCGGTAGCGCGCCCAAGCAGTAACCGGGAAGCCATCCATGCTCATCGGCGAGATCTTTCGTGTCGCGTTAGGCGCCCTGCGCGCCAACAAGCTCCGGTCGCTCCTCACCATGCTGGGGATCGTCATCGGCGTCGGGTCGGTCATCGCCATGATCGCCCTCGGCACCGGGGCCCAGCAGGCGGTGAAGGACCGTATCACGGCGTTGGGGACGACGCTCCTCACGGTGTCGCCGGGGCAGATGTTCGGCCGCGGCGGCATTTCGTCGATGGACGATCGCGCCAAGCTCGTGATGAAGGACGCGACTGCCCTCGAGGAGCGTGGCACCCTGTTCCTCGCCGTGCAGCCGGAGATGTCGCGGAACATGCAGGTGCAGTACATGAACAAGAACACGAACACCAGCATCACCGGCACAACCGCCAACTACCTCACGGTCCGCAAGTACGAGCTGCAGGCCGGGCGCATGTTCAGCTCGCAGGAAGACAACGCCAAGGCGCGTCTCGCCGTGGTCGGCCCGGAAGTCGTGAAGAACATGGGGCTCGAGTCGCCCTTCGCCATCCTCGACGAGCCGATCCGCATTCGCGGCATCCAGTTCACCGTCATCGGCGTCCTCAAGTCCAAGGGGCAGTCGCAGCCCTGGATGAACCCCGACGACCAGATCCTCATCCCGCTCAACACGGCGCGCTTTCGCGTCATCGGGAGCGATCGCATCCGCTCCGTCTCGGTCCTCGCCAAGAGCGAGGAACAGATCCCCGAGACGATGGCCGAGATCCAGAAGATCCTGCGCCGCGAGCACAAGCTGCGGCAGGGGCGCCCGGACGACTTCAGCATCCGCAACCAGTCCGACTTCCTCTCGACGTTTGCCGAGACGACCGTCGTCTTCACCTACCTGCTGGCCGGGATCGCCGCCGTGTCGCTGGTGGTGGGTGGCATCGGGATCATGAACATCATGCTCGTGTCGGTCACCGAACGCACGCGCGAGATCGGCGTGCGCAAGGCGTTAGGCGCGACCCGGTTCAACATCCTGTTCCAGTTCCTCATCGAGGCCGTCGTGCTGTGCCTGATGGGGGGCTTCATCGGCATCCTGCTGGGTGGGGGCGCGGCGACCTGGTTGAGCAGCGCGTTCCAGTGGAACACGCAGATCTCGACGCAGTCGATCATGCTCGCCTTCGGCTTCTCCGCGCTGGTCGGGATCGTGTTCGGCGTGTGGCCAGCGAGACGTGCCGCGAAGCTCGACCCGATCAGCGCGCTGCGCTACGAGTAGCCGCGCTCGCGTGGCATGAGCGGGGGGGGGGGAGGCGCCGCGAGGTTGCCTCCCCCTTTTCGATCTCCCCGGGCGATACATCTTGCGATATATCGGAGGTGGCGATATATCTTACGATACATCGTCACGATATATCGGAGGAACCATGTTTTTCGATTGCGGACCGTGTGATCCCCCGGGCTCGTCCCGCGGGCGTTGGAGCTTCGGACCCGACGTGTACGGCTTCGTCTGGGGGGGCTCCGGTGGACGCAAGCGCGGTGGACCGCGCGGCGGCCGGATCTTCGAGCAGGGTGATCTGAAGTACGTCATCCTCCAGCTCCTGGCCGAGAAGCCCCGTCACGGCTACGAGGTCATCAAGGAGCTCGAGGAGCGATTCGCCGGCGCATACGCCCCGAGTGCGGGGACCGTGTATCCCACCCTCTCTCTGCTGGAGGATCTGGGCTACGCCACGGTCACCCCCGAGGAAGGGGGGAAGAAGATCTACACGATCACCGACGAAGGGCGCCGCTACCTGGAAGAGAATCGGTCCGCGGTCGATGACATCTTCGAGCGCATCGCCGAGCTGGGTGCCTCGTTCCTGAGCGACGGGATGGTCGAGATCAACCGGGCCATGGGGACCGTCGGCAAGGCGACCTATGCGTCGGCGTCACGCTACTTCCGTGAGAAGGAGAAGGTCGCGAAGGTGCGTGAAGTGCTCGAGCGCGCCGCGCGGGAGATCGACGAGATCGTCGGCGGCACAAGGGTGTAGGCCATCCGCCCGGACCAGCACCGAGATTCACGCTGGAAACTGGGACGACCGACACTAGATTGGACGACGGGTCGCGGTGACTGCCGTGACCCGTTTTTTCGTCGCCTTACTCGAGCGGACGACGAAGAGCGATCCATCCCCAGTGTCTCCGGCTTCGTGCCGCGGTCGACGCACCCACAATGAGCGCAGAATCCGCCCCCGCGTCATCCGCGGAGGGCGACAGTAAGAGCCAGGCCACACCGTCTCTTGCGTCGATGACCGCGACCGGGACGATGACCGCCGAGGCCCGCGTGCCGCTGCAGCGGCACCACGCCGAGTCCAACCCGACCGGCAAGCGACTCGGTATCCTCACCCTGACCGCGCTCGGAGTCGTCTACGGCGACATCGGGACGAGTCCGTTGTACGCCCTGCAGGAGTGCTTCAAGCCCGAGTACGGACTGCGACCCACTGCCGAGAACGTGTACGGCGTCCTGTCGCTGATCCTCTGGTCGCTCCTCCTGATCGTGGCGGTCAAGTACATCGTCTTCATCATGCGGGCCGACAACCGCGGTGAAGGCGGTATCCTCGCCCTGCTCGCGCTGATCTTCCAGGAGCAACAGGAAGATGGCATGTCCAAGATGAAGCTGGCGCTGTACATCGCCTTGGGCCTGTTCGGCGCGGCGCTCCTCTACGGCGACGGAATCATCACCCCGGCCATCTCGGTCCTCGGCGCGATGGAAGGGCTCAAGGTCGGCGCGCCGGCGTTCGAGCGCTTCGTCGTCCCCGCCACGCTCGTCATCATCGCCGTCCTGTTCTTCTTCCAGAAACACGGGACCGCCAAGGTGGGCGTCGTCTTTGGTCCGCTCATGATGACCTGGTTCCTGACGCTTGCAGCACTGGGCGTCGCCGAGATCCGGCACGAGCCGCGTGTCTTCCTGGCGATGAACCCGTTGTACGCGGTCAGGTTCTTTGCGGCCAACGGCGTCCACGGCTTCATCCTGCTTGGCGCCGTCGTCCTCGCGGTGACCGGGGCCGAGGCGTTGTACGCCGACATGGGGCATTTCGGCCGCAAGCCGATTCGTACGGCGTGGTTTGGCCTGGTGCTTCCCGCGCTCCTGCTCAACTACTTCGGACAGGGTGCGCTGATCCTCCGTCACCCGGAGGCCGCGAACAATCCGTTCTATAACCTCGCGCCGGATTGGTTCTTCGTTCCGCTCCTCGTTCTCGCGACGATGGCCGCCATTGTCGCGTCGCAGGCGCTGATCTCGGGTGCGTTCTCCATCACGCAGCAGTGCGTGCAGCTGGGATACTCGCCGCGCGTGACGATCATCCACACGTCGAAGAGCGAAGCGGGGCAGATCTACATTCCCGAAGTCAACTGGCTGCTCATGGCCGGCTGCGTCGCCGTGGTGGTGTACTTCGGCAGCGTCACCAAGCTGGGCGCTGCCTACGGAATCGCGGTGACCGGGACGATGGCGATCACGACCATCCTGTTTCACGAAATCGCCCGGTCGCGCTGGGACTGGTCGCCGTGGAAAGCCGGGATGCTCTCCGGTGCATTCCTGGTGATGGACCTCGCCTTCCTCGGGGCCAACCTGATCAAGATCGAGCATGGCGGGTGGGTCCCGCTCGCGTTAGGCCTCGGGATCTTCGTCCTGATGACGACGTGGAAGCGAGGGCGCGTGCTCCTGCGCACCAAGCTCCTCGACCGCACGCTCCCCATCGCGACCTTCGTGGAGAGCATCGGTCACGGCGGCCCGGTGCGCGTGCCGGGGACGGCGATCTTCATGACGTCGGAGTCGGAAGGGACGCCGGTCGTCCTCCTGCACCACCTCAAGCACAACAAGGTGCTGCACGAGAAGGTGATCCTGCTCTCGATCCTCGCCCAGCAAGTCCCCGAGGTCCCGAGCAACGAGCGGCTCACGGTGGAGCCGTTGCAGCACGGGATCTATCGCGTGAAAGCGGCGTACGGCTTCATGGAGACGCCGAACGTCGAGGACATCCGCGCCCGCCTGCTGGAGGCGGGGATCAAAACCAAGCGGATGGACACGACGTACTACCTGGGCCGAGAAGACCTGATCTGCGCCAATGGCGTCGGCATGGCCCGTTGGCGCAAGAAGCTGTTCTCCATCATGGCGCGGAACGCGCGCTCCGCCACGCAGTACTTCGGCATCCCGGCCAACCGCGTGGTCGAGTTGGGGACGCAGATCGAGTTCTAGCAGGGGCCGACGGCCGGGGGGCGTCGCGCGTCAGAACGTCACGCGATAGAGCAGCGAGACGTTGCGCCCGGCGGCTGGGGCGAAGTCCTTGATGCGACTCGTGGCGTCCCGATAGAAGCGGTCCCCGAGGTTCTCGCCCCGCAGCATGAGTGTATGCACCTGCGCGCCGACGACCAGGCGAACGCCCGCGTGCCCGTCGACGACGGTGAAGGGATCGGTCGGAATCTCGCCGTCGGTGACGCGTCGCTGTGCGAGGACGCGCCGCACCGCGGTCCCGAACTGCCAGCGACCGTCGTCCCATCGGGCCCCGCCACCGACGCGGGCCGGGGGCATGTAGGGGAGCGCCCCGCCGCGATCGTCCGAGGCGCGCAGCAGGTCGGCCGTCAGCGTCGCGACCACTCGACGCGTGAGCGTACCCTCGACGCTCGCCTCCGCCCCGCGCAATCGTGCCTCGCGCTGCGAGATGGTGAATAGCGGGAGTGCCTTGGTCGCGCCCCCCGGCGATGCAATCACCGTGTCGCGCCCCGACGGATAGAGGCCGATCCATCCGTGGACGGCGGACGAGAAGAGCGCCACCTGCGCGCGCAGCGCACGCCGCTCCACGCGCACGACGGCGTCCACGCCGCGCGTGACCTCCACGTCCAACGACGGATTGCCGATCTCGAACGCGCCGGTTCCGGCGTGACCTGCGCGCGAGAAGAGTTCCTCGGGCGAGGGGACGCGCGTGGCGCGCGCGACATTCACGGCGATCGACGCATCGCGCGACAGAGGGAGCGACACCCCGCCCGACGCCGACACCGTGGTGAAACGGCGCGCGACGGCCGCGCCGAACTGCGTGGTGACGTCGCTCTCCGACGACACGCGCTCCACACGGAGGGCAAGCGGCATGCGCAGCCCAAACCGGCCGGCGAGCGGCGCGAGTTCCTGGAAGGCGAACAGCGCCAGCGCCCGATTGGCGTTGGGCGGGGTGAGCGCCTGCGCACCCGTGACGGCGTTGCGCCTGGCGAGGAACGACACGCCGACCGCACCATCGCGGAGGGGACCGGCGGCGCGCGTCCGCGCCAGCAGCTGCCCCTGCTGCGACCGCACCGCCAGCGCCGTCGCGACCTCGCCGGCGGCGGTACGCTCGTCGTGCGCATACGACTGCGCGCTCGCATCGAGGCGCAAGCGCGTGAAGCCCCCCCGCCCGGCACGCTCGGCGCGAACGCTCACTTCGTCGCGCGCCCCACGCAGGCGCACGCCATCAGCGGCCGCAGTACGCCACGGCAAGCCGTACTCGAAGTCGTAGCGGCGCAGCGCCACGCCGGCGAGCGCCTCATCACGAACGTGCGTGAGGGAGACGACCCCCTGCCGGTTGCGCATGCTCGTGTTGTCGAGCACGTCGCGCCCCCCGCCGACGCCCAGCGCCTGGTTGCCATGCGAGCGCCCGCCCGCCTTGAGCCGCAGCACGGTCGACGGGCCGAACGGTTGCGACACGTCGAGCAGTGCGCCTCCCCCCTCGCTCGCGCTCTGGGCGTTCACCGTGAGGCTCGACAGGCGCCCGGCGGGAACGGTGCGCGCGATGTCGTCGGACCGCACGTTCACCACACCGCCTAACGCGGCGCTCCCGTGGAGCAGTGCCGCCGGCCCCCGCACGATCTCGACTTCCCGCGCCGACAGCGGATCGATGGTCACGCCGTGGTCGGGGGCGCTGGCCGCGAGGTCGCCCGCCCGCTGCCCGTCGTGCAGGACGACGATGCGCTCGCCCGTGAGCCCGCGAATGACCGGCATCGTGGCCGCCGGCCCCTGCGACCGGGCAGTCACGCCGGCGGTCCAGGAGAGCGTCTGCGTGAGCGTCGCCCCGAGCGAGCGCTCCAACTCGCGCGGGCCAAGGGTGGTGACCGGTTGCGTGACGGCCAGCGGATCACGACTGGTGGCGGTGGCACTTACGGTGACGCCGGCGAGTTCGAGCACGCTGCGTTGCAGGGCGATATCGACGTGCGCCGTATCTCCCGCCGGGACGGTGACCGCGCGACGAGCCGGTGCCAGGCCGGAGGCGCTGACGAACAGCCGGCGGGTCCCGGCTGGGACGGCTCGCAGGACGTACCGCCCAAACCCGTCGGTGGTGACCGGCTCGCGCGGCACGTCGACGAGGAGAATCGTCGCATCGCGCACGGGAGTTCCGTTCGCCTCCCGTACCGTCCCGACGATCGTCCCCGTGACGGTCGCCCCCGGGGCGTCCGCAGGAGTCTGCGCGCTGGCGCGCGTCGCCGTCCCCGTCGTGGCGAGCGCCCACAGCGCGAGGCACCGCCACCACGACGACGGCGACGGAGCAACCGCGCGTCGCGTCCTTCCGGTCGACTCCCAAGGGTGCACCGACATTAGCCTCCACTCGTCTGTAATTTCGTAATGACTAACTTATTGACGAGCCGGTGCTAATCAATACCCGCTTGTTCGGAGAAGGAAAGGGGCGGCCGATCTTTCGATCGGCCGCCCTGTTCGACGTTCCTCCAGCAGGTTGTCCCTCGCTCGGCGAGAAGGGCTAGGCGCTGCGCACGGTCACCACCCGAGTCACGCCCTTGGGCGGAAGCGCCCCCGGCCTCGAGATCACCTCACCCTCGCCGCCGTCCTCCATCTCGACCCGCACCTTCGTGCGAGCGCGCGGGGCGAGTTCGAGGGCGCGCTCGATCGCCTCCCGCGTCCGTTCACGGACCTCGGTGCGCATTCGAGGCGACAGCCGAAGCGTCGCGGTTCCTTCGTGGTCGCCGTCGAAGAAGTAGAACGACGGCGCGTCCGGCGGCATCGGCGGACGTGGAGCCATCGGCGCCATGGGGGCACCGGGCGGCAGCGGCGGCAGCGGCGGAAGTGGCGGCACGGTCACGCCGAAGTCGCCACCACTCGCGTTGCCACCGATGATGAACATCTGCCGTCCGTTCCGGTCCACGTCGCGCGCGGCCGCCGTCTTCACCTTCACGGTGCGCGGCTGCCCGGCGCGATAGACGCGCAACTCCACCTCATCGCCGGCCTTCACCTTCTCCAGCTCGCGCGCCAGGCGGCGCACCTTGGCATTGCTCGAGGCCCAATCGCCCACGTCTTCACGCGCGACCCGCAGGTCGACGCCGTTGATCGACGCCAGGCGGTCGCCTTCCTCCAGTCCCGCATTCTCAGCCGGACCGTCGCTCGACAGGCTGGCGACCAGGATGCCTAACGTGTCGCGTTTGCTGCCGGTGCTGCCGAGCCCGATGCCGAGGCTGGCGCGATCGAGGTTGGCGCGCGCACTGCGCACGAACGTCGCCGTACGCGGCCGCAGTTCGTCGGCCGCGACCGTCTTGACCTTGAGCGCCATCGTCTTGCCGTCCCGCAGGAGACGAAGGTCGACGTCGTCCCCCGCCTTGCGGCGCGCCAACTCGCGTGTGAGGCGGCGCTGCGTGACGCCGCGCATCTCCTCGTCTTCGGCGTCTGCCGCGGCCAGCCGCAGATTCACGCCATTGATGGACACGATGCGGTCGCCCGCCTTGATGCCGGCCTTGTCCGCCGGACCTCCAGCGGTGACCTCATCCACGAGGATTCCCAGGGTGTCGATCGCCCCGCCCGCGGCGAGCGTGAGTCCGAGGCGCGGGCGATCGGGATCGTCGGACATCGCCGACAGGAGCGTCCGCGTCATGATGCGCGGTTCGTCGCGCTCGGGAGTGGGGCGAGTCGTCGTCTGCGCCGCGAGCGAGGCGTTCACGCCCACGATCGCGAGCACGGCTGTCGAGAGGATTCGAGTACGCATGATCATCCGGGTTGCGTTCACCCGGTAGGTCACGCGTCGCCGCGCCGGGGTTTACTCCGGGTGGCCGCCGACTAGCAGCGAGGGACGAACCGTTTCACCGCAGAGTCCCCGTCCTATCGCTTGCCAACCATCCGGGAGCCGAGGAACGGCGCGACGATGAAGGCGACGATCGAGAGCGCGACGAACCAGGTGGGGTGCGGAATCGCGCGGAAGTTCATGATGCCGCCCACCAGGAAGAACGCCCCCACGACGCCGGCATGCACGAGGGCGCGCGACGGCGCCATGCGCGCCGCGAGCGCCGCGCCTAACGTCGGCCCGATGAGATAGGCGACGAGGATGGGGAGGAAATGCGCCGTCGGCAGTGTGGGCATGGCCGCCTTCACCGCCTCGGCATTGTTCACGTCGAGCCCCGGTGGCGGCGGGACGAGGATATGGCCGAGTGCCTCGACGCCGACGGTGGCGATGCCGCCGACGAAGACGCCAGCGGCGACGGCGATGACGCTTCGGATGCCCGGCGGAGTCGTGGATGCCATGGATATGGTGTGGGGACGAGCAGGATGCCCGCCCCCACCGGCCATGTCAAGCACATCTCAGTAGACGCCGAGATCACGCGCGGAGGTCACCGGGGTGCGATAGCCTGCCTGTCGCATCTCGCGGAGCAGATCCGCGTCGGTGGCCCCCCAGTACAGTTGGTGGTAGAGCAGGAGCGATTTCGCGCGCGCCTGCGTGGCGAGCGCCGCGAGTTCAACGGTCGAGGTGTGCGCGTTGCGATGGTACTCCTGCCACTTGCCCGGGCGTGTCGCGAATCGCTCGGTCGAGTAGACCTCGTGCACCAGAAGGTCACAGCCGTTGCAAGCGTCGACGACCGCGCGACTGGCCTTGGTATCGCCGGAGATGACGATCACACGATCAGAGGTCTCGAAGCGGTATCCGAACGATTCCTTCCAGTCGCCATGCGGAACCGCAAAGGCCTTCACTGTGACCTTTTCGTCCTTGAAGACGATTCCGGCGCGCACCACACTGGCCTGCACCTTGTAGCCGGTGCGGTTGGCATGCTCCCGGCCATCGATGCGCACCTTGATGTCCTCGCTGAAGGCGGAGACGAGGTGGTCGGTCATCTCCCGCACCCCGGTGGGACCAAAGACACGCAGCGGCCGTTCCCGCTCCAGGACCCATGGCGTGAAGATCAGGTCCGGCAGGCCGAGGGTGTGGTCGGAGTGCAAGTGCGACAGGAAGACGACGTCGAGCTTGTCGGCCACGAGGGCGGCGACGCCGTTGCGCGCGGCCGCTGCGGCGCGGCGCACCACCCCCGGTCCTGCATCGACGAGGTAGGCGCGATCGTCGACCACCACGGCCACCGCCGGCCCCGACCGCTCGGGGTCGGCATTGGGGTTCCCGGTCCCGAGCATGACGACGCGGGTCCGTGGCGCCGTTGGTGTCGCCGTTCGCGCTGCCTTCGACGAATCCACCAGCGCCGACTTCATTTGGGCGTTCGCCCGGGCGGGTACCGCCAGGAGCAACGGCAGCAGCGCCGCCCGCGACGCACAGCGGATGGCGGGTCGGATCATGGGAGTTCCCCCGTCAGGAGCTTCACGACGACGGTGGGATCGATGTTGCCTCCTGAGACGACGGCGACGACCGGACCGTCGCCGGCGCGTGCAGTGAGCGCCGCGGCGACCGCCGCCGCCCCGGCGCCCTCGGCCAGCACGCGATTGCGCTCGAGCACCAGGCGCCACGCCGCGGCGACCTCGGCGAGCGAGACGACGATCGAACCCGTGAGCAGGGTCGACGCCAGCGGCCACATCTCGGCGAGCACCGTGCGTCCGCCGATGCCATCGACAAACGATGGGGTGTACGTGGTCGGCACCAGCTCGCCAGCCGCAAGGGCAGGGGCCAGTGGTGCCGCGGTGTCCACCTCCGCCGCATACACCTTCACGTGGGGAGCGAGCTGCCGGATCGCCGATGCAATGCCGCAACTGAGTCCGCCGCCACCGTAGGGGACGACGATCGCGGCCACGTCGGGCACGTCCTCGAGGATCTCGAGCGCCACGGTCGCGTTCCCCGCCATTACCTCGGCGTCGGAGACCGGGTGAATGAAGCGCCCCGGGAACTCGGGCGATCCGCGATCGACGAGGAGCTGCCACCAGGCGTCGAAGGGGCGTCGCACGATGCGCCCGCCGAGTCGCTCGACGGCGCGCACCTTGGTGTCGGGAGCGTGGTCCGGGACGACGACGGTGCACGGGACCCCCATCTCGCGCGCACACCACGCCACGCCTTGCGCCATGTTCCCGGCACTGGCGGTCCAGACACCGTCGCCTAACGCCTCGCGCGGCAGGGCGCGCATGGCGTTCCCCGCCCCGCGCAGCTTGAACGACCCGATGGGCTGCAGATTCTCCAGCTTGAGGTGAATCGCGGGGCGCGGCGCGTCGTGATACAGGCGCACGAGCGGCGTGCGCACCACCATCCCGCGCAGGCGCTCGCGCGCGGCGGTAATGGCGTCGATGGGGATGATCGGCGGGAGCGTCATGTGGCGGGGCGCAGGCCGCCCAGCTCGATCCACGTTCCCGTGTCGGTGGCCACGGCACGCTCGTGGATGAAGCGCGCGCTTGCCACATCCTCCACCGCCAACCCTAACGACTTGAAGAGCGTACGCTCCCCGGGGCTGGTGCGGCCCTGCGCCCGCCCCACCAGCAACTCGCCGATCTCGCCACGAATGTGCCCGTTGTCGATCGCCCCCTCCTCGCGTGGGATGAGGAAGTCGCCCGCTTCATTCATCGTCGACTCACGGCGATCGACGTAGAGCATCGACTGCACCACGGCGTCGGTATCCAGTTCGCGCGCCGACGCGATGGAGGCTCCCACGGCGTTGATGTGTGCCCCGGGTGCCACCCACTCGCCCTGCAGGACGGGCTCGCGCGACGCCGTGACGGTGCAGATGATGTCGGCATCGCGCACCGCCGCCTCGGCCGTCGTGCAGATGGTGACCTCCACCCCCCGTTGTTCGCGCGCCCATCGTGCAAAGCTCTCGCAGCGCTGCGCGCCGCGGCTCCAGAGCGTGACGCGTCGCACGTCGCGCACCGCGCGCATGGCATCGAGGTGCGTCATGGCCTGCACGCCAGCGCCGAGGATCGCGAGACGTGACGCGTCGGTGTTGGCGAGGAGGCGCGTGGCGAGTCCGGAGACAGCGGCGGTACGGATCGCGGTGACCGAGCTCGCATCGATGATCGCGAGCAGGCGACCGTGTGTGTCGTCGAAGTAGAGGATGACCCCCATGTGCGACTCGTACGGCGTCGCGTCGTTCCCCGGGAAGACGGTGATGACCTTGGCACCGATGGCATTGCCGAGCACCGCGGGCATGACAGCAAAGGCGTCGCGACCTGAATGGAGGCGCAGCACCTGGCGTAGCGGGAGGAGCGCATCGCCGCGCGTCGTGGCGGCGAGCGCGTCGGCCATGACGTCGATGCAGGACGGCATGGGGAGCAACCGCTCGACATCGGCGTGCGGGACAATCAGCGTGCGGGCGTCGGCCATGGTCCTGTTCGTGTGCGCGGGGCCAGGTGCAGAGTACGGGTCGAGTGACCCATGCGGTCAAACGGCAAGCGGGCGAGTTTGTCTCAAGAATCGCCAGTTCGGAAGGTGCCGATGCGCCCCCTTGCCATGTTCATGCGCGCCGCACATCATGCGCGCGCCAACTCTCCCGCCCCGCGACGTTGCGGGGCCCCCTCCTCCCTCCAGGAGTTGTCGCATGCGCTCTTCTCTAGCGCTCATCGCTTCACTCGCCGTGCTCGCCGCCTGCGCTGGCGGTGAACAGGCCGGCGACGCCACCGCCGACAGCGCGGCCCCCGCCACCGCGGCCGCCGCGCTCCCCCCCGAGGTCACGATCGTCGCCACCGACTTCGCGTACGAAGCGCCGGACACTGTATCCGGCGGCATGGTCACGCTCAAGCTCGTGAACAACGGCAAGACCCTCCATCAC